>Ga0247733_1000126_pt1 | contig 106671 bp, 109 predicted proteins | sample UWRJL043104R2_FD_180932 | JGI IMG/M metagenome (GOLD analysis project Ga0247733, IMG submission 180932) | Plant litter microbial communities from Arlington Agricultural Research Station in Wisconsin, United States - UWRJ-L043-104R-2 | ecosystem: Environmental > Terrestrial > Plant litter >... | reverse complement strand
TTGGAGGTCGCTAGGCAGGGCAGGCAGCACGGGCAGGGTGTCGCGGACGGTGAAGAGCGCGTGGGTGAAGGAGGTCTCGATGGCCAAATTGACGTCGACGGCAGAAGCGGAGAGGAGCAGTGACAAGACGTAGCAAGCGGAGGACGCAATGATGGCGGCGGGTCTACAGGGAGGGGCAGTCACGCGCTGGCCACACTTGACGAGTGTCAGCGCCTCACAGTCTACTGACTACTGACTGCGGAGCGGCGCCTCGACGACGGGCCGCGGAAAACAGGCTGCTACGCACACAACAAGAGCGCGCGGGCGGGCGTGAGGGCGACGGACGGCGCAGCGAAACGGCGAATTGTCCAGCGTGTTGCCCGTGTTGCAGTGTTGCAGTGATGCAGTATTGCAGTGTTGACGGTTCCGCGTGCAGCAGCAGCAGCGGACCGGGACAGAGCGTGCGCGCCTGACGGGCAGGAAGAAGCGGGCGGCCTGCACCACCAACTCGCATCGCTCTGAGCGTGAGCGTCCGCGTCCGCGTCCAGTTCAACGTCCAAACAGACGCAGGTCAATGCGGCGCGACACCTGACCCAGCGATGCTCCACCCCTGGGACCGGCCTCATTTCCCAGCCCGGGCGTGGGCGTGCGAACTGCTCAGACTAATCCCACCCTCTCGAATGCCAATTGACGCCTGCGCCCTCGCCCTCGCCCTCGCACTCGATCCGTGGCCTCACCACCGCGAGCAAGCCGTCAATGCAGCGCCGATGCCTGCAGCCCAGCAATCACAGCAGCGCTTTATTTGCACTACCACCCGGCCTGGCGTCATAACGCGCTTCCTCCGCCTCCGGCCCACCACCGAGCGGCAGCTGACCTGACGAGTTCGGCGGGCCCAGCGCGAGCGGTTCCCCGAGCGAGTGCCGTCCCAGGTACCTGACCCTGGTGCCTGAGGCGCATGGTGGACACCAGCTATGCGCTTGCTGCTGCTGCTGCTCTCTCTCTCCGTGCAGCAGAGCTCTCTCGCTCTCTGTGTGTGTCTCTCTCTCTGGCTGCCGGCGCGAGAACCGCCTCTACGCAAGCCGTGCGAGCGTAGGGCCAGGCACACAACCATGGAGCGTCGCACAAAAACTTGAGATGCTGCAGCTCTTGTCCGAATCGAGCCAGACTCGCAGGCGACGCACATCCCAGCTCAATACCCAGTATATCGCCCTTCGAGTTTTTCACAGCGTTGCAACAGCACGTGTCGTTGTGCGTCGATTGGGACCGCTCGCTCAATCAATTGCTCTCCGCCGCGCAACTTGAACAGAACCACCACGACAACCGTTGCAGCCGAAGCTGAAACACTTTTGAGATGCAAGACCAACCGAAACTCAATTATGCGTGCCGTGCTCCGCTACGTCAGACGCAATGGTGTGCATGGCGCTACTGGCTGATTACGTGAAGCGACACCCACTAGCCTCCATGTGGACTAGCCGCGCGCTTGCGATCCTGAACCATTCTCAACAAAACGTCCTCCTGATTGGCACGGCCATACGTGCCCCCGCCAGACGCCAGAATAAGTGATCCTCAGCCTCGTGGAGCCACAGTCTTTTCATAGACCTGCCGGGTGACACCACACAAGATACTCGATATCTTGAAACGCACAGCATGCCGTCCCACCAGGCCATCATGTTCACCTTCGAACATCCTCGGCCTGGCCGCTACTACGGCCTTGCCGCCACCAATGGCTGTACACGAAGCGGTAATTCATAGGCGGATTCATAGGCGGACGACTCGCTGCACAGTGCCTCATCTGCATGCACCCTTTGGTCGAGCCAAAGACAAGAAAGAGATGAACAAAATGCCGTGCCGCCGTCTATAATAGACTACCGACATCGGCCGGGGCCCGCTGCGCGTATCTACAGGTGTCATGTATGATGCCGTTGCGTTACAGCAAACGTCCGTTGTTGCTCAAACTTGTTGCTTTATTTAGGTGGCATACCACGATCGACAACGGCCAAGTACAACCGTGTTGACCGTTATTAGGCATTTCTCCGATAGAACATATTACACTGGTGCGATCAGCTCGAAATAAGCTATTCATGCCAACCACAATCACGCGTCACAAGCCATTTCCCTCGACTTGCATCTTCGTCAAGTAAGGGATGCAGCTAGAGTACTGAGCGCCATCTCGCATCTCGCATAGATCAGCTGAGGAACAACGTGCTCCCAACAACTGGAGAGCGGAATGGAGGGTATCCGGCCGGCAACTTGGCTGGGAGGAATCACCCACCAACACGTTAGGTCTCTTGATTTGGAGACCTTGTCGCAGTCACAACCTAGCTACCCTCCATCATCGCTCATCAAATCGAGTCCCGCGTATCCATTCCCTCGGCACGAAATGTTGACCTCTCCAGCCTCACCCCGTGCGACCAATGCTCCCGCACCAACATACTCCACACCGATCGACAAACCGCACTCATGCTGCAACTTCCGATTCTCACGTCACAATCTAGACCAACCTTGCATACAAGCACGCGCATCCTGCAGCTCGCATTAGCCGACTAGCCTCGTCCCAGCCTCACCATCATTGTCAAGCATGGGGCCAGACTCACGATACATATAAGTCGCTGTACTCACCACAATGCGTCACGTTGCGTCGCATCGACGAGAAATTGCGTACCCTCGACGCGATTACAGTCCCCCATCGCGAGGTTCTCGCATGCGAATCCGTGATAAACGCCTCGAGAACGCATTGAGGAAGCTATCACACTGCAGAAGCGTAGAATGCAAGTTGTCACGGGACCGCCATAAGAACGCTGCAGTCCAACGTGGTTGCGGGCTATTGGGTCGGGCTGTGCCGGGTCGTGGGGTCCGAACGGTCGAGGACGCAGGACACTATCGAAATGTGAAAAGTGCAAAGATGATGGCTTCGAGTACAAGCTGGGTGAGGAGATGAGACTTGTGAAAGTATTGATATTCCACTGCCGAATGTCATACTGCCCATCGCTTGTATGATCGCTTGCAACCGTTCACACACTACGTCTAATACGTTCAGGGCTTCATCAGCACCGAGAGACATCACCAGAGCCAACCCGGCAGATGCGGAAAGACGCGGAAGATCATGGTTTCAATTCTATAGTTCTATACCAGCGGTGTTGGCCCGCTACCTCGTTACTTTCCGCTACACCAAGCAAGTGCGCTTGGTACCCATGAGAGGAGCATGAATCTTTGAAGAGTCTAGCAGAGTCGAGCCTCCTGCCTGTCAACAAACGTGTTTGCGCTTCAGAGCTTTAAGGGGCTACAGGATGCGTTGGTAGCTCTACAACACTTGCAGTACATGCACACCCTGGGACAGCAATAGTGGTCGCCGTTTTCCGTGAGCTAGCGAGCGTATTCATCGCTATTGAATCGCACATTGGCCCGTAGATCAGTGCATTGGTGGCAGCCATGGGTATTCTAAAGTCTACTAACATCATAGGCAGATGGGCGAGGAAAATTGTAGTAGTCGTGTCCTGTCAAACCACGTGGTTGTATAACGAGAGGTGCCAACCTATCAACGGGCGAACATTATGTTCCTCGCAACCATCCCCCGGACAGCTTGATCGGTGTCTAAGTCCTCTCTTGTGCCACAGCCTCCGACTTCTCTCCCCTCGCTTCGACATCCTCTCCACTCTCCGGATGTTCCTCAATAGCCTCTCGCGCAATCCTATCCTTCTCCTCTTCACTCATCCCATACCACCGACTCGCAATCCGCGTATCCCCAAACAGCGCGCCGATTTCTTCCAGCGTACGACCTTTCGTCTCGGGAAACCTATAAATCTCCATTAGCTCACGATTCCTCTCGTCTCCACCTCGACGGACCCGTAACCGGGACACTCACAAAAAGTATATCAACACGATATACACCACCGACGGGCATATAAGCACGAGGTAGAATTTCCACCCAATCGCATTCAACGCCACGGGCGCGCCCACAAGACAGATTTCGCTCGCGAGGTAGAAAGCCGACAGGCCCAGCGCCACGCCCTGAGGCCGCAAATGGTTCGGGAATATTTCTGCGACGTAGACGTACTGCGTTGCGTCGACGAAGAAGCACCACCAGAAAATATAGAAGAAGATGAAGAAGACGGCCGCGCGGAGACCGGCGATGTTGGAGGTGTTGAGAAATTGGGCGGTGAGCGCGCACAGGAAAATGATGCAGGCGGTGCAGCCCGTGGAACCGATTAGCAGGAATGTGCGGCGCCCGTATTTGTCGATGTAGAATGCCGTCCAGACGTTTCCGAGGATGGTGAAGGTAGTCCAGCATGCGTTGAGGAGCAGTGGTACAAATCCCGTGAGTCCCAGTGATCCATAAATCAGTACACCGTAGTTCGTCATAACGAAGATACCTAGGAACTGATCCCCCCACATGAGTATAAACGCCACAAGTGCCCGTCTCCGATTCGGCGCCGTGCGGAAGATTTCAAAAGGACGCACTTCAATGGACGCATCGAGCTCGTACTGTTTCTCGATGAGGAAGAATTCTTCGCGCGCTTTGATGTGGTGGGGATCTTTTGGTGTGGCGTGGAGTTTCTTGACGACGTCGAGGGCTTCGTCACGGCGGCCTTGTTGGAGGAGCCAGCGCGGGGAGAAGGGGATGAAGTTCGAGCCCAGGAGCACGACGAGAGGGAAGAAGCATTGGAACGCCAGTGGGAATCTCCAGGCGAACGATGCATGTGGAGAATCGGCGGGAAGGAAGAAACATGCGAAGCCGAGCCAGCCGGCGAGACTGTATCCCAGCGCGTATGCGATGCCAGTGACGCAGACCATGGCTCCTCTTGTCTCGGGGGTAGACACTTCAGCTTGATACATTGGTACCACGCAGGCCAGCATTCCTGCGCCCCAGCCCGCGATGAAGCGTCCAACGAGAAACATTGCGAGGTTGACGGCGCCGGCACAAAGGGCGCCTCCGACGATGAGGACCACGCAGCCGATCATCATTGAGTATTTTCGGCTGTACTTTTCGGAGGTCCAGGCGTTGAAGAGACAGCCGAAGATTGCTCCTGCGGAGTTGACACCGTTGAGTGCGCCGATCATGTTCGTTGTATGGGTATATCCTATCCCGATGGTCAGTATTCTGACCTTATCATAACATAATTGAGTTAAGTTGAGCCGGGTTGAGCCTCGTACCTGGCTCGCCCGCGGGCGCAAGGTCGAAATACGTATAGAAGTTCGGCTGACCGACCGTCGAACCGATGATCGCGAGTCCATAGGCCGTTGAGATCGTGCCCAGGGCAACGAATATCACGACCCAGAGGTTGTAGGAGTTGACGGCAAGATGGTTCAGCATCTTGACTGAGGTTTCTGCACACGAAGTCGCACAAGTGTTTGGAAATCAAAAGATGTAGACGACATGGGCAGGTGGGCGCAGATCAACCATATACTCTCGATCGTCGTTCCGTTGAGGGGCTGCTGATGAGAGCTTCGAGATTCACGAGCGCCGGGTCGTTGCCGATCACATCACTTGCAGCTAGATCTAGCAACGTAGTGTCTAAAGACACGCGGAAGCTTGCAGTTTGAGGGTGCGGGAATGACCCCTCGTGTGTGGGATTGGCGGGGCGGCAGAATCTGGGGAAGCGTGTCGCGTTGTTCGAGTCGACTAGAGAGCTGCAGGGACATCGTATGCAAGACGGGCTAGAATGGGAGTGTTGACTGCTGATTCGGAAATCTCGACACTGTAGATTCGGACGCGTACCTTGCCGATGCTATGTTCGCATATGTATAGGCGAGTTTCGGAAAGCCAGTAGTACGATACAATTGATCAGCGTGGTGTTGAGTTATAGGTGGACAATGATGTCATTACCGAGAGTTAACGACGGATGCCGATGTTTGCGATCATGTCAACAATGCCTTATAACCTCTCTTCTTTCTTGCTTTGTAGTTCTTGGGGACCTACCTAACAGTGTTCCTTAGACTTCCACAGCAACTGTAGTATTAGATTGCTCAAGTACTCGCGCAAACCTCCAGGAGACGTGGACTAAGACGTAAACGTTGCATGTGTATGTAGGGCGCTCCTTCTAAAGGCACTATATGGCTGGGTGCCTCTAACCACCACTTCAATATCCTATGCAGAAATGAATCAATCAAAAGGTCAGGACACAAGCTCGCATGTTGCAAAGCTTATCGAGAGGGCTCTTAGCACGTACTGTCTTATACCAAATACCCTGTCTAGATTTCACAACGCATTTTTGTCCCTTTAAACTGGACGATTGGGTCGCCGATGTGAATTTTACGTGATCGTAGTACTTTGTTACCATAAACTTATACGCATCACAAATTCCATCAGTATCTAATAATGGAAGACTTCTGTCTTTCAAGGAGTCACGAACCGCACTCCGTGTGCTGCTCTGTATTCGATATCAGCTCGGGTTTGGAGTGGTGCGCAAGGTATAGTTTCGGCGGAAAATGCACCAAGGTCATATGCCAGCATTTATGCACAATTGACAATTTTTGTCATCTCTCACCAGGCATGGACACAAATCCTCAAGAATTCTGTAATAGCTGTGATTTCTACGCGGTCATGGTCCGCGTTGGGAGATTCCTAAGAATGGCCGCATTGGACACTTCACGGTAGACAACCCTTCGGCAGAAGAGCCTGTGGGATAGACAGAGTGAATGCACAAGTAAAGCCATGTGTTCAACGGCGATTGTAACAACTCAAGTATATGAGTCTCTGACTGTAGGGAGAAACCTTGTTTGCAAGCATGTCTAGTTACTCTGCACTGCAATCCGCAGCCCAGGCGACGCGCTTTAGAGTCATGTTGCACGGAAGCGATCTCATGTAATCAAGGAGAACGGTCACTGGAACGAGGCTCACGCAATGTCTATGCAACGATACTGCTCAGCCTTGTGAAAGACGAGCCCCACCTACCGCTTAGGTGCTTTGCTTGGTAGCGTTAATGTAAGGCTGGACCGCTACCGCTCCAATGAGCGGATATGAATACTGACACCACCTCGGTCGTCCACGCTAGAGATTGCAGTATTTCATGCACCTGCGGGGCAATACTGCAGGTCTGCCTTGCTTGTTTAGTAATGACAGGGTATAAACCTCCACAGCTCGTGGAATAGCAGTCTTCTTCGTCCGCTTGGCAAACCGTATCTTCCGCTAAACATAAATATATATTAGGTGTACAAGCTGCCTTGTGAGATACTTGCAAGTTAGTCGGTCGGGCTCAGCTGCTGCCCCATTTGGGAAGCATTAACACTGGCTGCCACTACACTACATGCAGATTCCAGTAATTGTTCATTGTAAGAGTCGATGGGAGAACGAGAGAAGGCTCGGACAGGTGTGCGTCGCACGTGTAAGAACATCAAGTCTAAGAGGATTCGAATACCATTGCTTCATGAAAACCAAAGCGCCACCAAATGCAACCTTTCCTTTCCTTACCATCTATCCTTAAACAGCCTCAAGCATACTCGCTCCTCACCTTTTTCGCCCTCTTCTTCTGGCCCTTGAAGTGCTTCTTCGATCCTATCCGCAACTCCGCCGGATCTACATCCTTCTCAATCGCAGTCAACGTCTTCAGCTTCCGGCCCGTGAGCTCCTTGCCCCTATCGCTGTACTGGAAATGGAAAGCCTGCGTCAGATGTCCTGAACCTTGACCGGGGCCAAAGAACCTCTTGTCGAGCCCCTTGCCCTTTTCGCCCGTGAGAGGCATGGGAAGAACTTCGCCTTCAGAGTCCACGTCTTCAGTACCGGCGAGAGCGGATGAGCTAGTTAGGTGGGAGAGGTTGGCGCGACGTTTGGCAGGAAGATGGTCGACATCGTCTAGTTGATGTTAGTGTGACTCGGAGAAGAAAGGATTGAAGGAATGTACGTACAGAGCTCACGATTGAAATGCTTCGCGTCAATGGGCGGATCTGCAGGCGGTGGGTGGCAGTAAAGTAGCTTTCCCTTCACGTAGTCCTTGAGCACATATCGTGCAGCACGCGACTCATCGGCCTGTCCAACACCCTGTGTCTGGTAGCCTCGAGCAGTGGCATAGGCTCGGAGCAGTTCCTCCGACGTCGGAACACCTGTACCGCCCTCTTCAAGCGGCCGGAGGTGCATCTTCATACCGTAGATGAGTTCAAGGAATGATTGCGGTATCCGCCGCGCAACTAGGGTAGCCGGACCTGTGAACTCGCGCAGTTGGTCGATGGGGAGAATGCCGGAGCAAACGAGCTCGGCTTTGGTTGTTGCGAAGTTGGGGAAGACGAGACCTGGGCAATCACAAAGAACAACCTCCTCGCTGAGGTGAATGGTTTGGAAATGCTTCGTCTTACCAGGTGTTGCTGAGACGGACACTTTCTTTGCGCCAATGAGGGCGTTGATGGTGGATGATTTTCCAACATTGGGGTAGCCTACGAGACCGATCTGTGTTTTGCGAGGTTCGCCGTCGGGGCCAGTGTCCACTGTAGGAGCATGTTCCAGGAAGAGGGCTTCCAACTCTTCGGTAGTGATAATTCGCGTTCGCTCCTCTTCTTCAGTAAGTGCGATACCCTCGCCGGGAGCATCTACTGTCTCCTCGTCAACCCACTCTTCCTGGTCTCCCTTCTTGTCTTGAAGATCAATCTTCTTTGCTTCTTTGGCTAGATCATCTTCGTCTTCCTCAACCTCTTCGTCGACCTCGTCAGAGTCGACATAGTCGTCAGAGTCATATGACTCATCAGAGTCAGATGCCTCTGCGGCCGCTCTCGCATCGTTCATCTCCTTAGCTAGCTCGGCGGAGAAGAACTTGTAATTGATTCCAGCACTGTGGAAGTGGTCGGCCCACGCTCGCCGCTGCTCCAGGGTCATCATGTCGGCCTTGTTGACCAGTAGCAGATTGTTTTTCTTCGAATCCACCTCTTTCACGTAGGTCTCGAGATCCTCGCTTCGGAACAGTAGCGGATTCCGTGCGTCAACAATTTGTACGACCAGGTCGGACCTCTCAATAACTCGCCACAGCTGGCGCCAGACTTCCAGATTTCGCTCGAACGGGGTCATGAGCAGATCGTTGTTTTCTTGCAGCTCGGCCAGCCCCCTCCGCCATTGCATGAGCGACTCCCTCTCGCGTGTGTCCAGTTGTTCCGGTGTCGTCGTCGAATCCCACTGCGGCCGTCGCGGTACCGTCAAGGCGTCCCTGTTCTCTCGATGTTTCCGCACGGCAGCGCGCTCTTCTGTAGCCGACAGCAGATAAGGATTCTTCTGATCGCGATGGATGATCTTGACGTTGTTCATTTTCTCGGCCGTGAAATCTGTTCCAGCGAGCTCGGCAGTGGACAAGAAATCGTCGAGTGCGGCCTGCTCTGTCACGGAGCGCATCTTCATGTACGATGCGTCTTTCTTCTCGTTTGTGATGTACTGCACTTGTTAGTATCCTGCTGTATGAATGCGCATGTGCACGGCATACTCTCTCTCCATCCTGGCCCTTCCTCTCAATGCCGCCCGTGAAGTTCCCTCGTCGCATATCGGAACCCTTGCCCTTTCCGAAACGGTCGTTCATCAGGCTGTTGCCGAGCCCGACGCTCTTCTTTGACTTTGGGAGCACCATGGTGAATGCAGCGATAGAGTGTACGGTGTGGTGGTGTGTTTTGTTGTGGTGTGGGTGTTTTCTGTCGCACAGCGGGAGGGGTTCTGGCTTTGAAAGTTCTAAGGCTGCCCCACGTCATTCACCCTCGCTTAAATTTTTTGGGAGAAGAGAGGCAGCGGGCGAAGTTCGACGACGACTTTTGTCAGCCTTCGTCGCCCTTCCACAACGAACCATCTGCAACCACACGTACACCCTGCTCACTGCACATTACTCTCGAAGTCACCTGCCAAAATGCCGCGCCGGAAGTTCATGTAATCTTCGTCTGCTTCGTTGCTACGGGGTACCCCGCTAACCCCTCACAGCGACAAGAAGGACGCCCTCAACTACCGCCTCGTCCACCGCTCCCAGAATGACCCTCGAATTCACGACACCGATGCGTCGGACATGGTCTTTTCGGAGATCAACGCGCCCAACACACGCGAAGGCCCCGAACCAGCAGGTAGTTCGGGCGCATCGCAATACTCGTCGGCGTCAAAGTACTCCTCAGCAACAGGGCGGAGCAAAATCAAATCCAGGAGAGATTTAGAAGATGAATTCAGCTCCCGCGTGCGACCGAATGAGGGCGAGGCAGCGAACCATGGCGTTTTCTACGACGATACCGAATACGACTACATGCAGCATATGCGTGACTTGGGCACGGGTGGTGCATACTTCCTTGAACCAAAGGACAAGAAGAAGGGCAAGCAGAAGATGGATTTGGCAGATGCACTTCGAGCTGCAAGTCTGGAAGACGAACAGAGCGATGCTGGTATGAGCATGAGCAGTAGCGTTAGTCGGGCGGCGAGCGACGTCTTCGGCGAGGATATGGCACCTTCGGAGTTCTACCGGAAGACGACATACCAGGATCAACAGAATGTCCCAGATGCCATCGCCGGCTTCAAACCGGACATGGACCCAAGGTTGCGGGAGGTGTTAGAGGCACTGGAGGACGAAGCATACGTTGACGATGAAGAGGACATCTTCGCCGAGTTGACACAGAATCCGGCCGAACTAGAACAGAGCCTCTGGGAAGACACAGGCTTCGAAGATGATGATGGAATGGACCGCTTCCCGTACGAAGAAGACGCGGGCTGGGAAACAGACGACACCATCAAGGCGTCTTCGCCCAAGAGCGCTTCAAGAGAGAGACTGCCAGTCGAGCCCACGGATCCAAGCACACTTCCAGCCCCCGATGAAGCACCAGCGCCAACCGAAGAGGGAGATCTCGCCTACCTGGAGGAATTTAAGAAATTCAAGAATGCCGGCAAAGGACGCAAACCCGCTGCTGCACCTTCAGACATGCAAGCCTCTGCTCTCACCGGAGCCTCAGCCCTCACGGCCGGTGGCCGCCACAAGAAGCGCAAAGGCGCGCTCACAAACCCTTCTAGCTACAGCATGACCTCCTCAGCCCTCCACCGAACCGAAGGTCTCACTCTCCTCGATCAGCGCTTTGACAGGATCGAGGAAGACTATGCGGCCGAGAATGACTTCCCTGACGACGAGTCCATGATATCTGGCGTCAGCAAAATGAGCGGCTTCAGCAAGATGTCGGGGATGAGCGGTATGTCGGGTATGAGTGAGGCGCCGGAGCTGAGGTCGGACTTTGACAGTATCATGGATGAGTTCTTGGGTAACCATTCGATGGCAGGAAGTGGGAAGAGGTTCGTCAAGAAAAGCAAGCCGCAGACGGGATTGGAGCAGTTGGACGAGGTCAGGCAGGGACTGGGTGCTGCGAGAGTCGATCGGAGCAAGTACACGAAGGCCGTCTGAAGGGACTTGCGATATATGGCATGCGCACGGCGTTTTGTTTCCAAATGCATGGTATACCCAGCCAGATTCGGCGTTGGGACGGATCTCTTAGAGGATGAATTAATGACTTTCACTCAACAACATTGTTCTATTGCTGCTTAGATGTGACGAGTGGCACTGAAGATAAACTTGTGATGTCCACCTGGTTGTCTATGCGGCATTCGGCGGTAAGACGTTCGCCTGACCGCGACACGGCTTACACCCGTCAGCCACCTCTCTGTCCATGCTGAAGTCTGAGGGCCCAGTGGATTATTGGGTCGACCTTCTATGATGGCGCACAATGTGCGGGAATCTTCTCCTTCCATGCATCCTCGATGCCGAGCCCTCATTGTGGATGTCCCGATGTGGCTTCGCGGCGATGATGTGGGTGTGGAACATTTAGCTCTTTCCGCATCAGACGACAGCTTCATGCTGGCAAGACCGCCGTGATGAACGCCTCCAAGCCCCTCTCAAACATCTCGTTCGCGACGCCAATGCCCCCCGGATGCTCGACGGGTGCCAGTGGATTCTTCACGACGTACTCGACGTACAAATTGGCCCAGATCTGGTGCAAATACGGCCGCAGGTTATTCTGCTTCGTGTCGGTGAGCATGACAAACTTCATGCGCGTCGGCGTCTCGTAGTAGTGCAGCTTGTACTCGGCGGTGCGATAGCTCAGGAAGGTGTCGTCCTCGCCGCCCAGCTTCTGGATCATGTTGCGCAGAGAGAAGACCAGCCCGAAGATCAGCTTCTCGTCGTCGATCTGCTTGCGGGTCTGCGCGGCCGTCGTGTCGCCATTCGAGGTGATGCTGGAGCTGGACTCTGGGCGCGTGGCCTTGTTCCCGGCGGAGGCGGGGCGCGGGGGCGTCCACCGACGACTGTAGATGCACTCGGCTGGTAATTATGTTGTCAGCGGCGGCGCGGCCGGAGGGGAGCGGCGGGAGGGTTCTTACTATGGCGATCGAAGATGTAGAAGCCATAGAGCACCATGGCGGGCGGCCGGATTGCGTCAAGCACGCTGGGAGCCAACAGCAGCGATGGTCGTCCTGGGGGGGTCGGTCAAGCTGGGCGTCCGTCGTGGAGAGGGCAGTCAGGGCAGAGCGCCAAGGAGTGAAATGCGGAGTTTGGGCCCCCGCCAAGTCGACGAGGTGGGACGTTTGGCCGTCTGTGCTCTCTGAGAGGAGGGGCTGTTTGCCCGGGGCATTGGGCCCTCTGGATTACCTACTGCCTCCGACCGGCTGATGCCTGAGGCTGAAAGAATTATCGGACCAGCAGAAGTAGCAGCAGCGGTCCGACGCTCCCCACCTGCGCAACTCTCTAAACAACCACCCGCCGGTGATCTGCGTCACAATTTACCTGACGTATCCCTCTCACCCTCCATTCCTCACCACCGGCATAGCAGGCTAGCCGCCGTCCCTCTTTGCATATCTTTGTCGTATCTCTAGATGATGCAATCTCCCCCCGCGTTCAAGCAGCCCCTCGAGACCGACGTCCCCGGCATCTACACTTCTCAGAATGTGACGCTCGAGGTGCCCGTCCAGAGCCACGACGGCAGACCGCCGCCTGTGAAATACACGTACGCAACACCAAGCCCGTGTCCATCGTCTCTGCCCCGCCGAGTTGCTCATCCCGTGCTCAGGTCCCTCCCCGCCTACCACTCCCCGCTACGACACCACAAGCGAGCAGCTTCCTCGACCAGACGAGTAAAGGTGCGCACCGCCCCCGATCCCCAGTGACAGCGCCAGAGCCTGACGCCGCACAGGAAACGCTCAATGCGCGGTCCGAGTACAGCAACAGCGAGGATGACGGCACCGCACAACACCGCATCAACCAGTATCTCATCAAGCAGGAGATCGGCCGGGGGTCTTTTGGGGCTGTCCACCTCGCCGTGGATCAGTATGGCCAAGAATATGTGAGGATCCAACCCGCCACTCCAACCATGGCGACGACAAGCACGATGCGGGTGACCTACGAGACTGGTGGCATTGGCTCTCGCTGACAGCTGAAATGCAGGCTGTGAAGGAATTCTCCAAGTCCCGCCTGCGCAAGCGCGCTCAATCGAACCTCCTGCGCCGACCGAGTGCCCGCCGGCGACGGCAGGGCGCGCTGGCAGCCGGTTTGGGATTCAACTCCCCGCTCCATCGCCATTCGTCTACCGAAGAGAACAACTCGCTCGACCTGATAAAAGAGGAAATTGCCATCATGAAGAAACTCAACCACCCCAACGTGGTCTCGTTGATCGAAGTGCTCGACGACCCGGAAGAGGACTCGCTGTACATGGTCATGGAGATGTGCAAAAAAGGTGTCGTGATGCAGGTAGGTCTCGAGGAGCGCGCGGATCCGTACCCGGAGGAGCAGTGCCGGTGCTGGTTCCGAGACATGGTATTAGGCCTGGAGTATCGTACGTTGCTTGGTCAAGCTCGGGAGAAAAACAAGCTAATGCATGCCCAGTGCACGCCCAGGGGATCGTCCATCGCGACATCAAACCAGACAATTGCCTGGTCACGGATGACGATGTCTTGAAGATCGTCGACTTTGGTGTATCGGAGATGTTTGACAAGGAAGGTCAGATGAAGACCGCCAAGTCCGCCGGATCACCTGCTTTTATGCCCCCGGAGCTTTGCGTAGCGAGACACGGAGAAGTTGACGGCAGAGCTGTCGATATCTGGTCGATGGGCGTCACCGTTTACTGTCTAATGTTTGGCAAGATACCGTTCGAAAAGCACGGCATGCTAGAACTCTTTCAAGCCATTCGGATGGACAGTCCCGAGTTCGATGACTGCAACGCGGACTTTCGCGATCTACTCAGCCAGCTATTGGAAAAGGACCCACAGAAGAGGATCAAGATGGATGTCATACGAGTATGTCGGTACCAGGGCAACTCGAAGCTGACGCTAACATTTACAGGAACATCCTTGGGTCACAAGAAGGGGCACTGATCCGCTGTTGTCTGTCAAGGATAACGTTTCAATCTTGGTAGAACCACCGACCGACGAGGAAGTCAATGCTGCCATTACCGGCAACATGGGACATCTAGTAACAGTAGTAAGTGCGGCCCTTAATCTGTTTTTCCGTTGTCGGAATCGGCAACTAGACCCTATCAATTTATTGCAAGATGCAATCTCGGTTTTACAATGCTTACCAAAGCTCAGGTACGCGCAGTGAAGCGTTTCAAGCAGTTGCTTTTCAGAAGGAGGCCGGAACGACTAGAGGGAATTCTAGGAAGTGCTTCCCGGATCGTCCAGCCTCCCCTCTCCATGCGACCCTCGGGACTGCGGAAATCAAAATCACAAGACACCGACGACCGAAGACCTATAGAATCAGCTCTAACGACCGAAGGAATTCACCGTAAAATTGAGATCGATGACGATGTCCGTCGCGCTCCTCCAACTGTCGACCAAATGGCCTATAGCAAACCCGGCATTCGTGCCGCGCTCTCAGGCACTAGGGCTCCCAAAAGGAGCGCAACGACTAGTAGTAACCCGCTCTCTCCACAGCTCATGTCTAGCATGGATGCTAAAATCATCCACGAAAGCATGTCATATCGTCCTTCTGACGTCATTCCCGTTGAAGTTCCATCAACAGCAGCAATATCGGCTCCAACCACACCTCACGGCAAAGGGCACGCGCACGACCCGCTACAAGACACGCTCTTCCTCAACATTGGCACTGGCGAAGATTATGTCCCTCCCGCCGAAGACGCAAACTGCATGGTCTCCGAGTCACCCGGCGCTGTCGACATAGATGTCTACGAAACCGCGTACCGCGAAGAAGTAGACCGTATCGTCAAACGTCGCGAAGCCAGTACCCCCGGTCGTCGCCCTACTCTCTATCTCACCCGGCGCGTGGAAAATGTTAAGTCCATCATCCGCGACCACGACAACGACCTCATCTTCGACCACGGCAAGTCCCCCGCCGAAGTCAAGCAAGATCTCAAAGGTGGATTCAAGAGCTTCGTCGAAAAGGCAAAGAAGGAGATTGAGGCTCGTGGCGAGCTGCAAAAATTGACTGATGGGAAGGAGGGCAGGCTTAGTAGGATTACGCGTAATGTGCGAGAGAAGAAAAGGTTGGTGGAGGAGGAGAGGGAAATAATTCGGCGGGAGGACAGGGAGAGGGAACGCGAGAGGGTGGCGGGTAAGGAGAGGAGTCGAAGTTCCACACCGGTGTCGGGAGTGAGGGGTTCAGTAAGTCGTAGCGTTACGCCTGTGACGCCGGTTGCCATGGAGAAGTAGGGATTATGAAGGTGGATAGGAGGGTTTAAACACTCTGCTGAGGACGGTCTGCTGAGGACGGGGAGAACTTCTGGGCATTAGACTGTCGCGAGGACTGTCTTGTTGGATACCTGTACACGAATACATAAAATCAGAATGGTCCTGCAAATACATCACTGGAGGGCGATATTACTCATAGAAGAGATCGTATTCGAAGTGGCTTGATCGCCCGAGCTGCTAAGTACAATGGCCGTCAACATTAGAGCGTCGGGGAGCTATTCACTCTCCCCTCCCATGTGTTCTTCACGCAACTCAGAGTCGTGGCGGGTTCTTGGCTCACTACCTTTCAGCAGCTCGACAGCATCCCCACACACGCACATCAATAGCTGCATTGCCTGACATCTACCAGCAGCATTAAAGTTTTCCCAAGCTTTGCCCAAGCTCTATCCAAGCTCCTTGCCCGAGCCACGGGACACTTAGTAAGACGGGGCATGCTTGGGAGGCCCCGTCAAATGCCGCAGACACTTGGCGGCACCAACGGTGTGTAAGTCGCTGAAACGCCAAGGCTGGGATATAGGCTGTGGTCTACCGCTTTGGGAATCATCGACATACGGATACATGTGCGTTGGAAGTATCTGCCGTGGAAAACCGCGGGGTCCTGTCGTCGTGTCCGCAGACAAGGTAGTAATCTGCTCGAGTGGTTCGAGCGGCATTTTCCTGAGGCTAGGTCTCTGCGCAGTGATGATCTCGTCCTTGCATATCTCGACCCAACAGCCGGCTCGCGTATGCAGTTCTCCAGGTCACAGAGATATTGTGTCCCGTGTGCTGCGAGCAGAAGGGCCAATGAATTGGCACGCCCGGTCCACGAGCTCGGCGCCATCAGCGACGGAAATGACAGGCGTTTCTGCGGATGTGGGATGTGGGCCGATGTGTAGCTTATCGGGGACTGGCTTGGCTTGCGTTTTGGCTGCGGTTGTGGCCGCTGCTGGGTGGTACTGCATATGGTCTGATAGACGGCCATACACAGTCGACGCCATGCTGAGGCCGTCTTGATGACAGCTAAGCTAGATTGTGCTGCTCGAGCCGTTCCGTCTGTCCCCACTCTAGTGTTAGCGGAGGTGCAGACGATGTGTTGGGGCTGTGCTGACTGCTTGGATGAATTACGTAGCGGAAAAGCTCGGAGACATTAGCACGTGAGGGAATCATAAGGGACAACGTTGAAGCCAGCGATGGAGGCTTCGTGGCGTGCATCGTCCATCTCAAGAGTGGTGGGATAAATCGTCAGTGTGTTCCAATGGGGAGAACAAGCGACCAGCCAATCAGAGCCACGTCGTCGAAAGAGACGACACACCGAAATCCGAGCGAACGGATCTCGCCAGAGCTGCGGGTTTGGACAAGGTCAGTGCGAGCATTCAAGGCAATGGGCCGCCGTTCGCGCGTAAGGTCGTGCGTTGGGGCTTGCAGCTGTGAAGCCGTGCTGTGCAGGTCACGTCGGCTGAGGGGGAGTTCCACTGGCTGCTGAGGCGTGCCCTTGGCGTAGCGGGTTGCGGTCTGCGGAGTGAGATGGCAGGCGAGTGGCCCAAGGACGCTGTTCCTCGGCTCAACGCAGCGGTATGCATGCGGGGAGAGGGCGCTGCAGCACGACACTGGATACGATAGCCGTGCAGAGCAGCACCCGCATGGCGGCGAGCATGGTGTTGAGATGGCCGGAGATGGGATGCCGTTCGCTCTGCGGCGATCAGACCAGCCCGTGGACCGCGCGCGGAACAAAAAACTGGACACTGTGGGTGCCGGGTCTCTTCCGTCGTGAATGCTTGTGTGCGGAAACGGCTGTGGGACGTCTGAAGTGGGTTGGGCGTGACATCAGTCTACAGCGTCCCGCTCGTGACGGCGCCTCTGAGGCATGAGGCACGGGAACAATCAGCATGCGAGGCGTGCGACCTCGTGCCAGCGACGCTCCAGGCGCGTCTTTGTCATGGGCTGCCGCGCTTTGCTCTGGGGCCCGGCAGTGAAGGTCGCCCATGGGAGAATGCAGTTCTCGTCATAACCGCCTGGAGCCATTCTGCGAGCAGCTAGCCTTGGGGCGAAGGCTATGCTCCCTAGGTATAGGAAAATCCCGCACGCACACCCCGCAACCCGCCGTCAGTATTTGGCCTGCTGAGCAGCTGCTTGGAAAGCCGGACCACCATTCACTCCTCCGCCGCCGCGCAAAATCTCGCCCACCCAGCTGCCCAGCGGTCGCTCGTCCTTGCTCGTCCTCGCGCCGCCCTCCCTCCCCAAGACCCCCAAGACCGGCAAGCCCTACATCATCACACGCCGCCGATCGCGCGCAAAACCCAGCACAGCCACGCGAAAAGCTCCCGATTGCCCACGCGGTTGGTAATCCGTCTGCTGCCACTGCCGCTGCCACTGCCACTGCCACTTCCGCTGCCTGTGACGACCTCGCCGTCTCGCTGGCGACTGCACAGTCACCGTGTTTTCGCACTCAAAAGCCACCCACGCCCAGCACACCCTCCTCCCGAATCTGATCTCGCTCCAAAGTCGGCGGCGACTCTACGCTGTTTTGCGAGTTCTACAATAACAACGCCGGGCTTCTAGCCCGCGAGACACCTGCGTCTTCGCCAAACCACCACGTAGTACACCCAAAACCCACCATTTCCGCCGAATCCCCCAGCTTTCGCACAAATGGCGGCACCACCCAGCATCAACCCTCAGGGTGTCGCCGCGAGGCCCCAAGTCTCCCCGATCGCCTCCGCCACCACTTCCACCGCCTCGTCGCTACACAGCCAGCCCGATGGGCCACCCGCTGCCCTCAACCCGACGGCGAACGGCGCGCCCGCCACGGCCGCCGCCCCTGCGACAAACGGCGATGCCCTCTTGAAAGCAAAGAAGCCCACTATGACATCACGCATCAGCGGCATGTTCAAGAGAGACGAGCCCAGGGACGCTTCAAGAGCGACCGCCGTGGAGCCGAACGGCGCGAACGGACGGCCTACGCCTGTGCGCCAGGGCTCCATCACCAAGAAGGAGGGCCCCGTGACGCCGTACAAGCGCTTCTGGACCAACGAAGACGGCTCGCACGAACACCACCTCAAGGTTGCGAAACGCCAGGAGAAGCTGTCCGACATGTTTCAGAGCCTGATGCTGGGGAAGAAGAAAGACGGCAACCACGAGGAGCAGCCGCTGAGCTTGATGGCGAACTGGGTCGACGTCATGCGCAACGAGAAGGAAAAGCTTGCTGAGCAGAAAAACTCGGCTGCGAACACGTCGCAGACGTTGGCGCAAAAATACGGAAAATGTCAAGAGGTGGTCGGTCGCGGTGCATTCGGCATCGTCCGTGTTGCGCACAAGACGGACGCGAAGGATCCCAAGCGCGAGCAGCTGTATGCCGTCAAGGAATTTAAGCAACGCCCAGGCGAGTCGGCCAAGAAGTACCAGAAGCGCCTCACGGCCGAGTTCTGCATCTCGTCCTCGATGCAGCACCCAAACGTTATCAATACTTTGGATCTTCTCCAGGACGACAAGGGCACCTACTGCGAGGTCATGGAGTACTGCTCTGGCGGCGATCTGTACACGCTCGTACTCGCCGCCGGCCAGCTTGAGGTACTGGAAGCCGACTGCTTCTTCAAGCAGCTCATGCGCGGCGTCGAGTACATGCACGAAATGGGCGTTGCCCATCGTGATCTCAAGCCTGAGAACTTGCTCCTAACATCACACGGGGGCATCAAGATCACTGACTTCGGCAACGGCGAATGCTTCCGTATGGCTTGGGAAAAGGAAGCACACATGACCGCCGGTCTGTGCGGCTCCGCTCCCTACATTGCCCCCGAAGAATACGTCGATCGCGAGTTCGATCCCCGCGCTGTTGATGTGTGGGCCTGCGGCATCATCTACATGGCCATGCGGACGGGACGGCACCTGTGGCGCGTCGCGCAGAAGGGCGAAGACGAATTCTTCGACCGCTATCTCGAGGACCGAAAAGAGGAGGCTGGATATAGGCCTATAGAGGTGCTCCGGCGGGTAGGTCAAACCCAATGGACCAGCAAGAGTGACCCGCTGACTCGCACGCAGCGCCAATGCCGCAACGTCATATATTCGATTCTCGACCCGAATCCCACGCGTCGCCTGACGGCCCACCAAGTCCTCTTCTCCGAGTGGGTCAAGGAGATCAAAGTCTGCCACGCAGGCAACGAGGGCTTCTAGAAGGAGCATATAGGCCCGGGCCGGTCCTGGTCTTTCTTGGACAGCGCAGGCGTACTACTTAATGCGACCGCCTCTTTGCGTCTGGAGGGATTGAACGTCACCTTGCCTTCGTGGACTTTGGCGATTACTCTTCTTTTCAATTCTCTTGTTTGCGACTCAGCGATTTACCTGGCTACATACCCTTCAGCATGATGCAGCAGCATAGTGGGAATGCGAGCTTTTCAATACCTGCACTGCTCGCTCTTTACTACCCCGGCGTTTTCCACAGACCTATCAATTACAACACCTAGCAGCACGGCGTTTCGGACTACAAGACATGAAGGAACGACTACGAAAACGAACCAGTAGACCAACGACGGGGGGCGGACTATTGAAAAGGGCGGAATGGCGGCTGGATGGTGGGTGGGTGGTTTTGCACGGCTTCCAAGCGTGGGCGGCGGTGTCGATGTTGCTCACTCGCTCTGTCATTGACTTCATCTCCTGTACTTGAGGCATGATTTCTTACTTGTATATGGTTGGGTCCCTTTTATCACGATTCTCTTTTTACCATGACGAGTGGCACGCACTTGGCTTGTGTGGGCGTGCAGTGTGCCGCGCGATACAGGCGCTCTTAGAGCACACGCTTTACGATTTTAGTTTTCGGTTGGTCTCTCGATTGCATTTGTGAGGTCTGATCGTATCATTTGCGCGTAGGCCTCATTTGTAACATTGTAACGTTGTAACATTAGGTAGTAGATGGGATATCCAACGACTGGGGGGGTTGCGCGGTTGCTTACACATTGATGTAATTGTAGCAAGGTTTGGGATTACAAACGCTGAGTTATAGAGCTGAGGTATAGGCCCGAGGACTTGGGTATCTGTCTTTCCAGTCGGGTTTCCACGGGGATGGTCGGCGCGGGGTGGGCTGTTTGCATAGGCGGGGACAGAGATTGAGATGTACATAGTAGTATTTTGGGGAAAGAGAGGGTTTGGGGCCGTTAATAAACTCAAATTTCGACTGCGACTGCGCCCGGGACGGTGACTTTGTACGCTAATATAACGAATTGCTTTCGAAGTCGGATTCCCTACGAAGTACGCTGTGTTTTGTGAGGTTAGTCAGCCTCAACTGGGTGATGTTGAACGTGATGCTTGGCACAAGATGATCGACGTCGCCCAAGCGCTGATGTGTCGACAAAGAGACTGCGGAAGCGGTCAGTTTCGCCCGTGCCCCAGACGTGTCCTTGAGAAAGGAGACTGTCACCGCTCGAACGAATTCCATATACCCGAGGCTGCCCATGCGAAGCCCACGAAGACCGAATTAGTCCAACTGCACGACTCGCAGCTGGGTTGAGCTATGCGCCCAAGCAATGCCCGCTATTGGTGCATCTCTCCGCAAATGGACTCTGTGCCTGCTGCTTCTTTGCAGCTTGCCGGCCTGCACGCTCGCCCTCTCGACGAATGATACCGCAACCGTTGCGACCACGCCCGCCGCCAGCTCCAGCGCTGCCACCAGGGCTTCCTCGTCCACGGCGGCGCCATCGAGGTCGCCTATCCCTGCGCGTCTCGACTCGTTATGTCCATCCCGCACGATCAACTACATTACGCATACGCTTCCGCAGCAATGTTTGAGGACGGACTGGGCTGCTTCTGGGCTGCCTTCCTCGGTGGAGGGCCCGACCGAGGCCGCGACGACGCCCGTGTTGGAGGTGGTGATACCATGGGCTAGGGAAGAGATTGTTAAAGGTGGAGCAGAGGGGACACAGGAGGGCACGCGACCCGCTGGAAGTACACTGCCAGAAGAGACGAATACGCCCGATCCAGCGGATGGAAGCGACACGACAAGCACGCAAGCAGAGGCGGAGCTAGAGACTGACTCTCCCTTCGACAATGCCAACTTCCTCTCATTCGAGGAGTGGAAGATGAAGAATCTTGCTCAGGTCGGCCAGTCCCCCGAGAATGTGGGACAAGGGCGAGCTTCGTCGTCAGAACAGCGGGGTCGACGACGCCCCGTTAACGTCAACGCTCTAGATTCCTTGGGCGAGGAGGGCGAGATTGAGATAGACTTCAGTGGCTTTGGAAACCCTTCCGAGGACGAGCCAGGACCGAGCAGCGTGTCTTCTGACTCAAGGGGTTCTGGCGATGCGGCAAAAGCTACCGACGCTGAGGGCAAAGCTGCCCCGAGCTCATGGGCGCTCAGCAAGGACGCGGGAAAGACCTGCAAGGAGCGCTTCAATTACGCTTCCTTTGACTGTGCGGCGACAGTCCTCAAGACGAATCCGAAAGCTAAGAGCACCTCGTCCATTCTGGTCGAAAACAAAGACAGCTACATGCTGAACGAATGTTCCGCCGAGAACAAATTCCTCATCGTGGAGCTCTGCGACGACATCCTCCTCGACACGATCGTCCTTGCCAACTACGAGTTCTTCTCCTCCATGTTCCGCCACGTCCGTATCAGCGTCTCGGACCGGTACCCAGTGAAGATGGACCGCTGGCGGGTGCTGGGGACCTTTGAAGCACGCAATTCGCGTGACCTTCAGCCTTTCTTGGTCACGGAGCCCCAGATTTGGGCGCGCTATCTGCGCATTGAGTTTTTGACGCATTATGGAAACGAATTTTACTGTCCAATGAGTTTGTTACGGGTACATGGCACGACTATGATGGAGCAGTTCAGACGGGAGGAAGAGCAGGCTAGAGGCGATGATGACTTTGCTGATCCTATTGAGGGGGAGGGGGTACCAGTGCAGGTGGCTATGGGTTCTGAAGAGGAACCTGGTGCGACGCCTGGCGAGCAGAAGCCCGTCCAGATGGAGAAGGAACGCGCCGAGGTACGCACGCATACCAAGGACTCAGCGGTTATTCCAGGACCAACTGAAGGCTCTGCTGAGGTCAGCGTTGCGGACAGTGCATCCGCACCCCCAGTGAAGGCACCCGTGCAAACTTCAGTTGTGTCGTCAAACCCATCCACCAACTCATCGGACCAAGTTGCTTCCACAAGTCAGCAACCAGCAGAGTCGTCAGCATCACCCTCTTCGCACGAATCCGAGAAGCCGAAAGATCCAGGGACTTCTAATTCTCTTAACAAGGATGTATCCCCACCTTCCGACTCCGCAGATGCTTCGTCCTCGTCTCGAAATTCTGGAGCAGACGCAAAGACAGACAATTCGACGTCTGCATCTGTAGGCAAAGTGGTCAAAGCGTCCACGAACGAGACGGCCAGTACCCCCTCGAGCACTTCTTCTGGGAAGAGCTCGAATTCGACGAGCAACGGCTCGCAGGCTCAGCCGCAAGCACGCAGCTCGTCGCAAACACAGCCCATTGCTGCTACCCCGACGACGCAAGAGTCGTTCTTCAAGTCCATCCACAAACGTCTGCAGTATCTGGAAGCTAACAGCACTCTCTCGCTACAATATATCGAAGAACAGTCCCGTATCCTGCGGGATGCCTTTATCAAAGTCGAGAAGAACCAACTACAGAAGACGGAGAAGTTTCTGAACCACCTCAACAGCACTGTCATGCAGGAGCTAAAGAGCTACCGAAACATGTACGATCAGCTATGGCAAAGCACCATTCTGGAACTGGAAGGAATGAAGGAGCGACAGAAGTCTGAATTGGGCGAGATTGGGGCTAGGCTCAGCATGGTAGCCGACGAACTAGTGTGGCAGAAGAGAATGGCTGTCGTTCAGTCGACTCTGCTGCTTCTCTGCCTCGGCCTGGTCCTCTTTGTGCGATCTGGGTCGCTAGGCTCACAGTTGGGGAACTCGTACTCCAATTTCTTCGAGGAGCCTACACACAGTCCACCGAACCCTAGGCTTCTCAAGCGTCGACGAACCTTTAGGAACATGTGGCGAAGCGACACGTCCGTGGCTTTGAGCGATCGCAGTGGTCACCTTAGCGATGCAGCGCATGCTGTGTCTGATGTTGAGACGAACGGTCAACGCAGCCCCAGCAATGTCGAGTTCAGCCCGCCCACACCAATTACACCGGAAATACCTTCTATGGCACACAAGAAAGTCGGCTTCTTCCCCGAGCAACCATACAACAGTACCAATGAAAGGCAAGACGCTGGAGTATCCACACCTACAGAAGAGATCTTCGACGACGAAGCCAAACGCATTCAAGTTCTTGAGACCCAATCTGGTCCTGCTACACCCCGCGGCTCACGCGACAACCGACCTTCATGGGAGGAAGTCGACCGAGCTGTGGATCTGTTGAAAGCAGAGGAACAGGGACATGATGTGCAGCACGAGCAGGCGATGAACCGAGAGAAGAGGAAGAGGAGGAGTCCGCTTAGACGGGCGGAGAGCTATGGCGGTGTTGCGAGTGATTCTCCGGAGGATTCTGGCACGGAGGGGTTGTTTATTTCGGACTGAGATGATCTTGTGCGGTGCATGCCGAGGCGTTGGGTTAATGCATGGGAGGAGTTCGCGTTCGGCTACTTTTGTTTTGGAGCGTTATTTTGCGTATTGTGTTTTCGTTGCTATTTTGATCAGTCCAACAACTTTATTAAGTACTCACTCGGCTTGCAATACCCGAACGTGTGTCAGTAACACTGTCCTGACAATAGATTTATGATGATGGTGATGCCACCACCACAGATATCAGCCCATAACGCCAAGATACGTTACCCCAGGCCGCGTTTTATCTCCGAGATACCTCGGCATCTCGCGCTCCCCGCAGTGTTGCAGCGCCATAGCTCAGGTTAGCTTTCCCGACGTCTACTAAGTCGCCTACTCCGAGTCGCCCTCCGCCATTTGGTTGATCCACGTCTTCCCCAGACTCGCTTTCCATACACCATCGATACCCACATTGGAGTGTATCGTCCAAAGCAGCAATCATGTCGGAGCTACTCGTAAACTCACACAATGGCCACATCTCGGCTAGCCAACGCGTCCCGGTTATGGCCCGACCGTGGTTGAGCGAGCGTGCGGCGAAGACGCTGGACATCGTACGTCTCTCCACTCCACACCTCTACTCTCCCATTTCGGTCCAATCCAACTAACACGCCACACCAACAGGTCGAGAAGTTCGTCGAAGAAGAATGCATTCCCGCCGACGCCGTCTACCTCCGCCAGATCGGCCAGACCACCCAAGAGCGCTTCTCGTCGCACCCACAGATCATCGAGGACCTCAAGATCAAGGCCAAGAAGCTGGGACTGTGGAACATGTTCTTGCCCAAGGCACACTTCAAGGAGGGTGCTGGGTTCAGCAACTTGGAGTATGGGCTTATGGCCGAGTACTTGGGAAAGAGTCGGGTGGCTAGTGAGGTATGTTTGAGATGAGAGATGGACTATAACGAGATGGATGGGGTTGACAGGTGAATAGGCTACCAACTGCGCGGCTCCCGATACTGGAAACATGGAGGTCATTGCTAAGTATGGCGATGATGCTCAGAAGAAGAGATGGCTGGCCCCTCTGCTGGACGGAAAGATACGCTCTGCCTTCTTGATGACCGAGCCGCAGGTCGCCTCCAGCGACGCGACCAACATCGAGATGACCATCACGCGCGACGGAGATTCATACGTTCTTAACGGCTCGGTACGTTGCCTCCTTTCCCACCCCTCCAATTATCCCTCCGAACTAACACCCAACTTTTAGAAATGGTGGTCCTCAGGCATCGGTGACCCCCGCTGCGAGGTATACATCGTCCTCGGTAAAACCGACCCAAACAACGCAGACAAGTACAAGCAACAATCTGTCATCCTAGTCCCCCACGACGTCCCAGGCATCACCATCCACCGCATGCTCGGCGTCTTCGGCTACGACGACGCCCCGCATGGTCACGGTCACGTCAGCTTCACCAACGTGCGTGTGCCGGCCTCCAACATGGTCCTCGGCGAGGGCAAGGGTTTCGAAATCATCCAGGGACGTCTCGGCCCTGGACGTATTCACCACGCAATGCGTAGCATCGGTGCCGCAGAGAAAGCCCTCGAGTGGTTCCTTGCCCGTATCAACGACCCCAAGAAGAAGCCTTTCGGAGAAATGCTACACAAGCACGGCATAATGATCGAACGCATAGCACGCAGCCGCATCGAAATCGACGCCGCGCGTCTCGCTGTCCTCAACGCCGCCATCAAAATCGACGAGACCACCGCCAAGGGTGCTCTCAAGGAGATTGCTGAAGTCAAGGTACTCGTCCCCGAGGTTCTGCTTACCGTTATCGACCGCGCTATCCAGGCGTACGGTGGTGCGGGTGTGAGTCAGGACACCCCGCTTGCGAGCATGTATGCGAATGGACGCACGATGCGCATTGTGGACGGCCCGGATGAGGTGCATTTGATGCAGCTGGGGAAGAACGAGAATAAGAGGGGGCCCGCGCATAAGGCGAGGATCGAGGCGCAGACGAAGAAGGGAGAGGAGATGTGCAGGCAGTATGGCATCGAGCCCAAGGATGTTTTGTACCTTGGGAGGAGTACTGGGGAGGGGAAGAGTCGGTTGTAGATGGTTTAGTGAGACTATGGCTGTGAGAAGTATGTAGATTAAATGCATGGGGGTTGGGAAAGTGATCAGATTTTTGCGGGAGTGAGTTCTTCGCCTTGGTTTCGACTTGTCTCGTTCTGTTCACGTTGGAGCGGAGCTCAGCGGTAGCCTTGTCTTCAACCATGAAAATCATCTCATAAATCAGCCGTCCCTAGAGAGCTTGTGGGCGCAGCAAGCGAATGTTCGGCTGAATTGCCAGCTGCGCCACATGCCGGAGGGTCTGGTGAATGAGATATCATGAAGACGCGAATCCTCGCTCACTCCTACTTGTTCTAGAGAACATGTGTCTTCGCAGCATACATGCCTCCATCGATTCCCTCATATGAGCAAATAGATATGAAAGCATGGGTTTCGTGATCGATGAATAAGCGAGCATGACCGTCTCGTTCGCGCTAGGGATTGCAGTGAAGGGCAAAAAGAGGACTACAATACAAGCTGAGCCACAGGATCTGTTGGCTCACCGCCCCAACGCTTGGCTTACGAGGAAACACTCACTGACTTTTTTGGGGGGTGTATTACGTCATTGTCGACAAGTCGCAGCCTGAAAAGCTCGTCTAGAGAGATCTTAGCCCATATCTCTTGTCCCGGACCTCCTGCTACCTTGCTCCCTCGACGCATCTTGCACGCTTCAGTCATTGGCAATGTATTTTTGCATCATCGTGCGAAAGCCGAGGCACAGCCGCTGCATGGTACTGCAATCCTTCGCGCGGGCGAGCTGGTGGTGGGGGTCATGCACGATGGATATGGTTGGCACTGCTGAGGTTGATGGCACGAAGAAAGATCCACGTATGGAGGAGTGTAGCTTGAGGCGTAGTAGGGAGTGTCAAGCGCATAGTTTGCTTAGGGAAGGCCTGTTGTTGTTTCGTGTGTAGCGCGGACATGTATGTACTTGTAGACTTATGTGAAAGCGAGCGGGGCTGTCACGTCCGCGCTAGTAATTACGGTATTAGCCTACAGCATACATATTCCGCGCCATCCTTCACATGCAGTTGCGGCCCGTCGGGTCGCCTCCTCGTGATGCTGCCTTGAATGTAGCCCAGACCAGGCGCGCTGCCCTCCCTCTTGTCTACAATGCATCTTTAATGCAGACGGGATGGTGCTCGTGTGGTACGCCTGCGGAGGGAGTCAAAAGACGAAAATATTCGTCATCCGATAGTCTTCAGACAGGAAGAAGCTGCGTGCTCGATTTCACTTCAACGTCGTAGATGCGTAAGTGGCGCTCCATCACTGAGCTTTCAGTACAAGGCACACTGGCGGAACAACATTGTCTCGGAAAACACACACGCCGAGGAAGGCAGAGAGGCGTAGCAGTACAAATAGCATTAGCTTGGTCGGTTAATCTAAAATCAAGCAAATAGAGGCGCAGTACTCGCGTCTCCACATCACCCATATCACCCAAACCATGCCCGCGGATCTTTCCGTCCTAACCCCCGATGGCCTTCTTACATGTTCGGTGCACTTATATTGATCTAAACCGAAAAGTGTAGTGTGGGGGGTCGGCGTCATTGGTTGCAGGCTGGACCCGCGTACAGCCCGCATACATATAACGGAACTAGCTCTGCATCAATAGGTTCCCCACTTAAGTAGAGCCCGGAACTCTGCACGTGCGGATTCCGAGTCGATATTGCAAGTTGGTATTCGATGCTTGGAAGTTGGAGTAGGATTTGGGGTCCGGTTCTGAGGGTACATGTACGGCTGGTGGGGCAGTTTACGCGGGGTTTCTATTGTAGCCGCGTTTATGGCCTGGACTATGCGATTGGATTGATCGCATGAACATCCCCGAACAGCTTGTGCTCGAAGCAGTGGAGCATTATCGGCCGCCCAATCGATAACAAGGAACTATGTCATTCACTCCGCAAGAAACGAGACCCTGGCGCTTCAGCTCCGAGACCCTCACTGGGTTAGTGGTCTTCGGCATTAGCTTCGTGATCGCGATTCCTTGTGCTTGGGTTGTGGTACGAGTTATCCTAGATGTTCGGTCAGGTTTACGGGATCGGAGGACGCTGAAGAAAAAGAAGAAGAAGGGTGGAGCAAGTGAGGATGGTGATGTTGAAGCTCAAGCGGGGAATAAGACAGATTTGGAGCTGGGTGGAGATGAGAAGAATGGGGGATTGTGTGAGTTGGAACAGCCGGGTTTGCCTGAGCTGAGTGCGATTGGCCTTGTGGAGATGTGGGAGGAGGGATGTGCGAGGGAGATTGACGGGGAGATGGTGCCGGCGGAAATGGATGCTTGTGAGACGGCCGGTTTGAAGTTGGATGTCGAATGCGACCGAAATGGGTCGGGCGACATGGAGCGGAGATCATCACTGGCGGACGAACAGCTTGAGCCTGGGAGTTCGAAGCAGGAAGCCACCGAGTAACTTGCGGATGGGCGACATTGGCCGATCTGTAAAAGCCAGAATATCCTCGGTTGGAGTCCAAACAGTAGAGACTTCTGGTCGAATACCGGAAGGGCTCAGACAGTTGAAGAGCCGACCCTAATATATCTCCCCCGAAACGCCGAACACGAAGAGAGTAGAGATAGGGAGCAGTTTGAAGATATACACGTTCGAGACGTTTTCCGTTGGCGGAGACTGGAGCTCGAGGGACAAAATTCAGGAGCTGGAAAGGCACCAGGGTTCTGAAAGTGGACGCATTAGCTCGACCGATTCGAATCAAAGCTCCGCGACATACCTTGATGCTTTTCAGACTCATCCAAATCAACAATGGAGGCAACGGAGCTACCACTTATTGGGGATCCCATAGTGACCGCACACATCCATTGCTGATACTCTCGGCCTCGGCCTTTTGGCTCTCCATCGGTTCAGCTTATACACCTACGAATCACTCGCAACACAGTTTCAAGAGTCAGCGTTGCGTCACGTCGACTCCTGATCGAACCTAGACTCTCATACGAACGGGTTCTTTAACCAAGACGATGGGTGAAGTGCCTCTTGTATCCAGCATCTTCAGTGGCACGCAAGCTGTGAACACAACGGAAGCAATGATGGTTGTTCACCATATCTGCCACGGATACAGTTCCAGCTTAGAGCATTAGACCCGAAGCCAAAATTTCTCGATAAGGTCGTACTTCGGAGGCGGGCGGTTGGGGAGAACGGCGGGTAAAAACTCCATGTGACCATGTTTCATCGTTGGCATAGCGAAAGGATGGGCACTGGTATCGATTTGAATATGATGTTTATATTCAAGCTTCCTTGCTCCATTATATCCGCGGCTAAGTGATGTGTAGTGCGGACTTGTCAAACTCGACCATGTCGAAGAAAGGTTCCAGACCATCATTTACTTCTACCTTGTTAACATGAAGGTAGCCAGCAGGTAGGGTCTCTTCGAATCTTGCAGATGGCTCTGCGCGTTCCACCATGAATAATTTTCAGTATTCTCGGACCGGAAGTTGTCGGTGACCCAAGGCTGACATTGGAGAATGCCGACGTTACGCTCTTATGCTCGAGGCACAGTTTCGGACGTACAAAATCTACCGCAGAAGGTCGGGAATATATTGTGCGTTCAAAGGAAAGAATATTGGGAACCTTTGAAAGTCTGTGATGTCATACTGGAATAGTGTGCTCACGCCGCTGTGCAGACAGATATGTCTAGCACCTTTCCCAACAACATACTCGCGAGCATCTCATATATGCTGATGATAGAAAAGAATCAGTCAAGCAGTACCTGTGACTTGTACTTCCCAGTCCGACAAATTATCACAGCATGTCATCATCCGGAACGCCCCCTCTACTTCGCATCCCGCTCGTGGCAATCAGACTCCAGAACGATTGGCCAAAGCGTTGGATTAGACGCGACTTCTGTAAGTGAAATGACTCGGTGGCTTCTTCAAAGACCGCATATCAGGTGTCGTTGCTTTTTCTGCGGGCGGTCAGCGCTTATTCCAGATATCGTCCCGTGTTCAGACTTCAGACCGCAAACTAAGCACGTTCATCTCTAGTTAGCTTTGATCAATCCTGCCACGCAACGAGAAAACCTCGAAGCGTACGATTCTTTCTATAAAATCTGAACCATATTGGGGCACTACGTGTAAAGGAGACAGTGCGGGTAACATTCATATGGGTAGGCTGAAGAAGCCAGCCTCGTCATGCAGTCTTGCATATGGCGAAAAAAACCAGCGCAGCCTTGCTGCAACATACACGGACACCGCAGCCTGATAAGGAAAGAATAGCCTCTTGTATACTGTTTCCGGTCAGGACGGGAGGAAGGAGGATTATGTGCGCCGTATACTGCTATGCGTCAGCCTTTATTGAGGCTTATCGGCTGCTTCGTAGTGAGCCTACCGGTCAGCCCAGCCCCTTCGGCCGGCGAGGCGCCCGTCAATGTGGCAGCATTGCAATGGTTAGCGTGATAGAGTTGATGGAATGACCTTTATATGAGTTCAGCCCCGTTCTCACTGCTCTGCGACAGACGTCCCGAGTTCAGTTGCTCTGTGGCGATTTGGACCTTTCCCAGCCAGCTAAATCCAGATTAGCTCAAAAACGCGGACAAGTGTGCGATCGTTTCTCGTCAGTCGCCGTCTCATTCGAGCAACGATCAAATTCCAACTCCGAGGTCAGTTCAGCATCTCTACAAAACCCAAACGCGTCACTGACTAGTCCATGGGACACTTTCCTCCAGGCTAAGAAATTCTCGACACGGCCTTTCTATCCACCTATCCCAGCAACACCCACTCGTAGCTTCCCCCTCTATCATGGAAACGCTTACACCACCTTCCGACCGACGCTAGACGAACGCTAGAACGAAAACTATAGGGCGAAACATTGAAATTCGCAAAATACAAAACGCTTCGCTGACGTTCGAAGCTCCCTGGAGCTACCAGGATAAGCCCTGGTGGTGTTGCTACTAGCGGCTACACGGTAGTGAATGTGAGGCGTAACACACCCCACTCGCATACACTGTCACAGCATTACCGACGGGCACTTGGACCCAGCATTGAGCTGTGCTCATGCATCGTAACTTGTTGGCGATACTCAGATGTGATGATGGGTTGGTTTGGGCGGAAGGGACAAGAGGGAAACACATGGGGAACCAATCAGGGGCATTCACGGCACACGTCGCACGACATCTCTTAACGATGAACTGTCCATACTTGAAAAGCAACCCGAGCTGCGGCGTGCTGTCATCCATGGCCGAAGGGCCACAACATGCGGCGTCCCACTGAATCATCGCTACCGCATTGGCCTCCTTTGATGAGGGACACCATATTCAGCTCTCCCTGTGTGTATACGCTCTTGCTTCCGCCATGGCACTCGGCTACCACGATGGATCTTACACCGCTCCGGATTCCCTCGTTGACGGCTCCTGTGTCCGTGTGCTCCCGCTTGTAGGGCGCAACCCCAACTCCATGCTTTTGATGCAGAAAGGTATATTGTCGTCCCGGTCCACTACTGCACACTGGCCAGTCGTCCCGTACCCCTATTCAATATCTTGTCCTTGTCCCTCTCGCACCTTGGCTAGACGCGAGTGGCTACTATCCGACTTCTGCTACATAATCTCGTAAAGCAACCCTCCTGCAACACGTGGGCGCAAAGCTGAAGGGTTATTAAAGCAAGTGTCCCGCCTATGTCAAAGGGACACGGCAGGATACAGTGGCATATATTCAGAATGAGCGACCCGCGCCCATCCCGGACCGTTCCTCCTGTGGCATCAAGGTGAGTACCTAGTGGTTTTGTTCCTCTAGGTCGTCAAGCGTTCTCGTACTTACTTCACCTACAGAGCACGCTTGCACTCAATACTACCAAGGCCTCGACCACCACCCATACCCAACCGCTCACATAGCTGGCCCAAACAGCTGTGTCTTCCACGACAATTGGAAAGCCTAACTCACCTTCGCTGCCTCACACGACGAGATAGCAAACATCAATATCGACAACCACCAACGGCAACGACACATAGCAACCTCACGCCAACCACCGTCTACCATCAAGGTCCACCTTGTCGGCACACAGTTGCTGCTCTCTTCTGTACCACAATTGCCGCCGAGTTGAACTGCAACTCTACTTGCTCATCATCACCCCCCAACATGAATCAGCAGTTTGGCAGCTTGGGCAGTGGGTACTATACCGGACCTTATCCCAACACACAAGAACCAAACACTACAGCCGGTTTGAATGACAACATCTTCGGCGGAGAGTTGTTCTACGAACCCATAGACATCGATTGGTCTCAGTCGTTCAGCAATGCTTCAACGCCTCACAACACGATGCAACAGCTCAGCAATGCTTCATCACCTCTCAACACGGCGCAACAGTTCAGCAACGCTTCATCGCCTCTCAACACGGCGCAACAGCTCAGCAATGCTTCATCGCCTCTCCACACGGCGCAACAGTTCAGAAACGCTTCATCGCCTCTCAACGCGGTGCAGTACGGCCTCGAATACCAGCAACTTTTACAACAAGCTCAGTCAATGCCCACGGCAGATAACTGGGCTCTCGCTCATTATCAATATCCGATCACTCAACAGTTTCTGCTCGGCCAGATGCCCTCTTACCAGCAGAGCTTTGGTTTTGTGGACAGCGGATCTCACGAATCTCACGATGGGTATCGAAACCTCGCGCCGAAGCCGGACACACCCGCATCGCAGGTGGAAGTCACTCAGCAAACACCATCCGCGCCCCAGACTTTGACTGGGCCCAAACCCCGAAAGTTTGTGTGCCCGGATTGTTTTACAGAGTTCAAACCACATAGCGGTCGCTCAAGCTTGTCTCGACACCGACGATGGGGCACCGCCAGGTGCAACAATAATAAGATGACGGTGAGGTGTTCATGCGCACCTGGATGCAACAAAGTCTACCAACGATGCGATGCTCTTACTAACCACGTGAGGAAAGATCACGGTCACGAGCTCAAGAAGGCACATACTGTTTGAGTTGAGAGTCCCACTATGCTGCTTGGACTATAACGCGCTGGTCGTAGCAGCTCCGCAAGTGGCATCTGCCAGCGTGCGCGATATACTCTAGGTGCAATAACTTCACGAAAACGGCCGAATCTTTTCTTAATGTGTATCTTCCGGCTCTTGTTTGGCGGGACCTTGGGGGGTCCGAAAGGGGCATCGCCGGGGACGAATGCGCGCTGTGCGCTACAGGCAGCTGGCTCGCCCGCGCCCACATCTTTTTGCTTGAGTTCTCTCCTTGATCTTACGAATTACGAATATATATTTTGTTAGTTTTGAATCGAATGTATCACACCAGTTGCCATTTCAAATTTCGACTGAGCAAGTTCAATAGCACTTCCGGAAAATATCTGCATGGCATGAGAGCCTCACGCGGACGGCTTTCGGCTCCGAAGCAAAGGCCCAGACCACAATGTGAAATGGCCGATTGACGTACCCCATGAAGTGAGGCGGCAGCCCGAAGCGGCGCTTCCAAGTCCGGAGGCGCATCTGGCGAGTCTGCAGATGCACGCTGTTCACACCGCCAGTCGTCCTTCAGTCTCCCTTCTGCAGCCCAGGGGGTCAGGGGTCGGGGTGATGCACACCCTCCCGACCCAACTCTCGGTCTGCAAATTTGGGCAGGACACTCATGCCAGGTTCACCAGAACTTCATGGCGACAGCTCTGGACAAAGCTTGAGCTCCAAGTAGATTGACCCCGGGAAGGTGAGCATCAATGAACACGAGGAGGTCCTATGCAGTAGGTAAAGATCGGCGCCCAAGCTAAACGAATGATGCGGCCAGCCGGTGAGCGAGCAGAGCCCGAGTCGTGAGGCCGCACACACATATCGGCCCGTGCCACCTCGACGTCGGTCCACATGAATACTCCGCATCCGAAATTGACGTGTCACGATCTGAATCGTCGTTAGCAGCCTGATGCTTCGGATTGCACGAAACAAAGTTTACACTGCTTTGGGGGGCGCACCGGTATGATCGTAAGATTCGGAGTAATCATACGGTCATACGGTTCCAGAGTTTTGCTAACTCAACAGACTGGATGGCAGACTTGTCAGGCGAAACCTGTACGCTCCAACGTCGTCAAAAGGTCGTCGATTTGGTAAGCCGGGAGGCTATATGTAAGTCAACAACTTTCGACTGAATGAATGAATAGTCGCATGGCTGATCTGGGGATAGCTGCTTTAGAAGTAGTACTTGGAAGCTCTCGAACTTGAAACCAGCCGACGTACATCTCAAAGACATGATTGCTGGAAAAACCCGGAATCCGAGGTCACGGTGCCTCCCCTGAGATGTATTTGAGATGGTCCCGGATTGGGTCACGTGATCCGGTTGACCATTTTCGATGGTCTCAATTGGCTGGCTCTGCAAGATCCAACTGGTGTTTTGTGTCCTTCTAGTTCGTGTTCTCAGACGCTCGCTTTTATGTTGCGAGTATCTTTCGTGGCGGTGGCATCATTGTGTCGATAATCCAAGTGCCGGCTCGCTGCGGCAGAAGATGATTTAGACCTCCGTAGCTACCGAGTACGCCGAGTTCAGCTTCTGCTGATCGAGTTAACCATGCTCTCTCATACATTCTCATCTTTTACTAGTTGTCGGCAGGGTATAGCGGCTTTGCTGAAGGATGACGATGCCAGATCTCGAGATCGATTTGATGAAGCGGTATACATACGGGTCGCGATGCGAGAGAAGGTGTGCAAGAAGGTGAGGAGTACGAGTGTGAGACTATCAAGTACGCCCAATTGAAGAGGCAGTGAAGAGCTAGTGAAGTGGAAGGAGAGAGAATGTAAGAGAGTAACGAAGCATGAGAGACGCTGGGACTTGGCGCTACTGTAGGTCCACTCGTCGCTGCCACGATAACGCACCCACGATATCGCACCCACGATAACGCACCCACGATATCGCAGCGTTGAACCCTGCCCTCAAACATGGTTAGGTCCAGAAAAACGTTGCCACGCTCTCAATATCATTCTGGGGGCCGCCTTGCAACCAATGATGTTCCAGGGTAGGTCTGAACTGTGATTCATCATGCAACGGACCTCCTTGTCTGAACCTGTGGCCTTCGACCAGTCAGTTCGGGAGAACGGAAAGCGCAAAGAGTCAGGTAACACTCGCAATTTGATGGTAGCAAAATTGCTTTGTTTGTCTCGATATCTTCAACGAAAATTTACGAAACCGTGCGGACTCTTTTTGTGTGTTTGTTTTATTCAGTTCGTTAATTTTAGTCTTTTTGAACAGCAACTAGCTTGGATGTTCGATCTCGATCGGTACGTTACCGGCTTCACCTACGTACCCCCGTCTGAGCTCCAACTCAGGTGATTGATAGCCGACCTTAGCCGAGTGCTTTAGCCCACATAAACGTACACATACAATTCGCATTGCTGTCAATACCTCATCCACGCTAGAGATTGCAGTGCAGAAGGAGACAGGAGACGAGGTCGAGTGCCAGAGCATAGTTCTTGTGCGACAGAGTCGTGTTGTTATTGGCTTGCTATCTGGTGGAGGACAACTTCGGACCAATCAGAGCCAAGATGTGTCGTCATCTCTCGCAAATGATTGGCTAGCTGTCGGGACCCCCATCATCCACGCTAATGATTGCAGTGCACTACAGCGCTAAGGGCTACAACAGACTCCCTCCGTTGTGCTAAAAGTTTCAGTGTACTACTACAAGTGCTCCAATGTCCGTACACTTTCCACGCCTCCTCATCTCCGTTCATGAATTTTCGTATGCCTTGTCAAATCGTTCTTACGCGTAAAGGCCTTTCCACATTCAAGACACTCGTGACCTCGTTCTCCACGATGACTCTTCTCGTGGTCTTTCTGAATCTGTTTCCTGGTAAAACTCTTCCCGCAGATCGTACACGTAAACGGTGTTTTGGACTTTTTAGCAACCACGTTGTTGAAGCGCTCCGCAAGATCACTGATCTCGGGATGAAAGGATCGGGTGTGTCTGGTGTGGCATTGATCATCAACCAAAGCGGATCTTTAGGTCAAGAAGGATAAACTCACTTTTCGAGATCCTTCGAGTTGGCAAACCCTTCAGCCCCCAAACAGTCGGGCACCTCGCATCGAAACGGCCGTTCATGAAGGTCGACATGCCGTTTCCGCTTCTTCGCTGTCTTGAATCCTTCAGAGAAATACATGCACGTGATTTGTGAGCACTTGAACCGATTCTCTTGGTCGTAGAATTGGCGGAAGTTCTCGAGCTCGGTGCTACTCAGCTTTTTGGGATCTTCTTCAAGCAACTTTCGATTGCGCTCCAAAACCGTCTGGAGACTCTTGATGCTCACTTTGTGTCTGGCATCAGAGCCTTTTTTCTGGAATATGTAGATGTGACTTGTCAACGCTACAAGATCATCGTAAAATTCCTCGCCTTCAAAGACTTTGCAATTTTCCCTGCATTCGTTGACAATGGTTTCCTGGAAGTTTTCGTCATCGTATCGAGAGAGGAAGTCAGCGATCGCATGCCTAATGCCTTGTAGATGTTCGTCCGCATTTGAGAAGCCCTGCACGAGCTCCTTGCCGGTGCTGATGAATGCGTTGATATGTTGAGACCATTTTGCAACGGCGTAGTCCTGGAATGCAAATTGACCTTGCAGCATCTTAGCTCGGAGCGCTTGCTTGTCTATCTCGTCGTCTGGAAGGAAGCAATCGAATGTCAGATACTGTAGGCAAAGCGTGGCCAACTCGCATTCGACTGATGGCTGATGTATATCTTCTGTGCATTCGATGATGTAGCTACTTCGTTAGAGGGTGTTTGGCTTCAAATCTATAGTGTGCTCACCGTTTGGCAGTGCTATGGACCAAGAAGACTCGGTCTCCGGAGACCTGAACGAGGGAGCCACATATCTCGTATATATGCTTGCGAAGTCGTCGGTCGTCATATTCCACAGTCTGTTCGTCGAGATCGAGTGAGAGCGCGACTTGTATTTCTTTCCAGTTTAGCTGTCTCTTTGCGCATACCATCCATCCGAGCAACTTCGCGGCTTTCTTCCATTCTTGCGGTGGCGAAGTTCGTTTTATGCGTCTCACGATTCGCTCGTATCTGGATGTGCGTTAGTACGTACGGATCCTTACGTTGATGTATCATCAAGAAGCGCGGGTGACTCACGCTTCTTTCAAGCCGTCCGGAAAATTTTCGGTTATGATAGCGTCCAGCAGATCCTCACGTGTCGGTTGATGAAATAGGTTGTCCATGACTAGTTTGGCGTATAAAAACATTCCTGTGCAACATTTAGTTTTTTGGACTGTGATTGCGTGGGCTTTCACATATACCTTTGGCTCTCGCAACCGTCAAATTCCGAAGATATTCCGCCAGATCTTCAAGAAATGGGTCAAACTTGATGGAAATGCGATGTACCCAGCCCCGTACGTATGTCTGAATGTCGCCTTCGTTATCAGATGCGGATAACGCTACTATCTTCGGCACAAGCTTTTCTTTTTCCAAGCCCCTTCTTATGTCCACAAAATTTTGACTAACGAAAAGAACGCGAAGCTTTCCCGGCTCATCTGCCTCAGATTGGATGATGACTTCCATAAACGTCTCTAGTAATTGTTTTCGTTCGTACTGTTCGCATTCGTCTAGGCCGTCCACAATGATGAACAGTTTTGGTACAGTTGAGCAGAAGTTTTCGAAGAGCTGCTTCGCGATGGATAACGATCGAAGCGACGGCTCGCCACTGGTCGAGTGCTTCGTGTGACAAGGTGGTAGAAGAAGGGGAAACTCGTCCAATAACTGGTCGATTAAGCCCCTAAGAATACCCACTGCAGTGTTGGCTCTCTGGTTGTCGTAGTGACAGTAGAAGTAGCTTGTCACAAAATCGCTGTTTTTCTTGCATTCGTCGATGATGTTCGAAGCAAGGATAGTTTTACCTGCGATAAATTAGCAAAAGTGATGTGTTTCCTTGTCCGCAGTGCAACTTACCAGCTCCAGGCATGCCAGTCAGCCACAGAAGAGGCGAGGGGGGGTTGTCGGCTTCGATCCAGTCTTTGACGAATTCATGCTTCAGGATCCATCGACCCGTACTTGGGAATTCTCTCCTTGTCTCGCCATAGTTTTCATGATCTTGCTGCGGCTGTGAACCAACCGCGAGCCATTCTTTCACTGCCTTCTTCTTCTTCCTGTGCTCTTCAGCAATGAGTTCATCCAGTTTAGTCTGCATTTCTGAGACATCCTCTCGATAGATACGGTACTGTTCTATAGTTGCGCGACTCTCAACAAGGCTCTTGTGGCGACCGAGACTTTTCAAGATGCCATTGAATTTTGTGCCGAAATCTTTCCAGATGGACTTGATGAATCTTTTCCATACTAAATGACATTAGCGTCCAGCTTATCAAGGATGGAACTCACTTACATTTGCCCGAAAAGAAACGCATGGCATCCTGGTGGAACTCGAGTATGTCCATGTACATCAATTCAAGCGATTGGACCATGTGCGGGCTATGATGGAATAGCGCCTCGTACTCTTGCAATAAGGGCAGGTGTTCTCCAATCTGCTCATAGGCATCCAGCAACATCTCGAAGGAGTCTGTGAAGTTGCTCGCTGTCTGAAATGAGTCAGCTACTTGAATCCACACGCAACGAGTCTCCGGGATGGACTGTACCAAGAGAAGAAACTTAATGGGCCCCCATACAAAGGCGACCGCGTCCGAGACGTTGAGAAAAACTTCAATAGTCTTCCCAAACTGGTCCATTGCTTCGAGAAATGATTGAATGCGTGACAGATTGATCATGTTCTTGTTGTTCTCCTGCTCTTGCTGAATGCGCATAATCTCATGGACTAACTCTTCGTGGGTTGTGTTCTTGAAGTCCGTGAGCTTGTCACCTGATAGACGCGCGCGAAACCTAAGGACGGCACTACGGAAGGCATTGCTTCCAGGTTGGATCGGCGCTCTGATCTGAGTGGACTGCGACGAAAGGCTTCCGATCAGCGTCCCAGTCCCAGTAGAAACGCGGCTGTTCTGAGTATCCTCCAAGGAAAAGACAGAACCTGTGTCGTTCATAGTCGCGAATACCCGAAGTTTCGTGCTGAAGTATGCAATGTTGCAGGACGCCCACTCTACCTACCGTGGGCCGTCGAAGATGACGATCGGGGGAAATAGTTTCATTCGAAGATATGTCACATGTGTGGAGGCTTTGAGATACTTGAGACGATGGGCGCCGTGTGCCTTGAGGTCAAGACTATAGGGCACGCACAAGGCTGAGAACCGGTCAACATCCTAAGTGTGGCGCACGCTCAGCCTCGTCACCCCTGCTCGGGGTGGCGCAGTGCAGCGCCTAAGCGGTGAGTGTACGCGCTGGCACCATTGTTCAAGAGGCTTCGATCTCAACGCTCGTCCGCATTCGCAGTACGCAGGCCTGATAAACAGCGGCACACATACAGTCGAGAGCCACAGTTTGGATGTTGCCAAGCTACTAGCACTCCACCGTTTGCCACTAAGCCCGTTCCTCTCTAGGCTGACGAGATGTCTCTCAAGCGGATGTTGAACCCCGCCGCCGCCGACGAACAAAGTGCATATCCAGTCCAACGGCCGCTAGAAGGATGGGACGAACATGGCGCTACTATTGAGTGAGTTGCGAGCACTGTCTGTCGTCTAGGAAGCGCTAACAGTCGCCAGCGTCACTCCGGTGCTGAACGACACTTCCTGGAGTGACTACACCGTCGACCTTCTCAGCCCCGATTATTACCAGACAAGGATCGATCAGCCTCTCGTTGATTACGGTCTCAATGATGCATCTCTGTTTCTTCCGCAAGTGGAGATACAGCACTGGCCGACGGATGATATGACTCCCCAGCTCACATCCTCCACGTCAAGCCCAGAACAGGAGACCGATGAGGAGCAGATATGCTACGGAATGGTAATGCAAGTCCTTCTTTTCGTAATAAGAACTCCTACTTAGGCTTTGCAGATTTACCGCGCCTCCGTGAGGCTGCGCGGTGATATGTCTGACGTCCACACAAAGCTAAACAACGGCGGAGGCTATCCCATCCCCGGACATTATCAGATGAGCATCATCAAGTCCGATCAGCAGTTCCTGGTCACTTTTCCTGATGAGACCTGCCTCGGCGAAGTAAATGCTCAGCTAGAGAAGGCACTGACGGGCATCGCCGAGCAACGACAAAACATCGATCTGGAGGTCTTTGCACCAATACGACCAATCCAAGAGACCATCGGTCGAGCCACCAAGAAGGGCGATGCCATCGTCCGCGTCAATGTCAACGTCTACGGTGCTCGAACTGCAGCACGTCGCATAGGACAGGAGATGTCCAGCCACAAGATTTACTTGCAACGTCCCGACTACATTCGGCCTAACATAGCATACGACAACCCTCACGTACTCAAGCTGGTGAACTTCCAGCCGTCGATCGTCAATCACACTACAGATGTTCAGGAAGAGACGCAGCCTGAAAGCGAAGCCCAGAAAACTGAAGCGTTCAAGGAGACCATCTCCAACATCTATTCTTCTCTTACGCGTAACCAGTCGCTGGTGGGCATAGAGGGCGACGATCGCTTGAAGACCAAGCTATTGAGGCATCAGAGGTTAGCGCTGGAATTCATGGCGCAGCGTGAACGCGGCCCAGTACCCGAGAAATACCGCCTGTGGAAGCCCAGCGAGGTAGAAGGAAAGCCTTGTTACCGTCATGTCATCACCAACAACCCAACCCATCTGGAGCACCCAGAAACAGGAGGTGGCATACTTGCTGACGAAATGGGTATGGGAAAGACGCTGAGCATTCTAGCCTTGATCTTGCGAACACTTGACGCAGCACACTACTGGGCGTCAGAGCATGGAGGCGCCCCACATGCAACTCATCGCGAACTTTCGGATCAACGTCGCTCGAGGGCAACACTGATCGTAGCATCTTCTGACCTCATGATTAACGAATGGTTTCACGAGATGAAAACGCACTTCCAGAGCCAGGTGTGCGATGCATTGACCATGATAAAGTATCACGGCACAAATCGACAAATCAACGTCACAAAGCTATGTGATACCGATATTGTCATCACCACATATCACACCCTGGCGTCGGACTTTACAAGCTCGAAGAACCTTCTTAATGATATTACGTGGTACCGGCTCGTACTTGATGAAGCGCACATCATCAGGAGACAGTCAACCGTGCTGTACCGTACAGTGGCCGAGCTGAAGGCACGATCAAGATGGTGTCTAACTGGGACGCCGATACAAAATCGTCTTGAAGACATCGGCTCCCTGTTTGCCTTCATTCGAATCATACCATTCAACAGCGCATCTACCTTCCGAAAGTACATCGCCACGCCTTTCGACGATGGTGGCAAACGGCGCGAATTGGCCATCGAGCGATTCACCCGCCTCCTAGACTCCCTCTGCCTTCGACGTACGAAGGACTTACTTCACCTACCAGACCAAGAAGATCGGGTCCGAAATGTTGAGTTCTCGCACGAAGAAAGAACACAATACGATCAGACACAGAAGATGATGATGAGAGCCGCGAAGAATCAGGTGGGAGGCTTTGATCAGAAAAGCACGCTTGGACTCTTTCAAGTGCAGCTCCAGCTACGTATTCTGTGCAATCATGGCACCTATCAACAGCCATTCTCCTGGAATAGGCGGAAGTTACATCTTATCGACGAGAGGGAAGCCATGGAAGCCAAGTTTGGGAGGGATGCCGAAGTGACGTGTTCGGCTTGCAAACAGACCATGTCACTTCTCGATGCAGGCTCCATGTTTCGACGATTTACGGAACACTGCAGACATGTGCTTTGTTTCGAATGCCTCGAAGAGAGTATACCGAATGCTGCGGACAGGTCTACATCAGATTGTCCGTTGTGTAAGCATCTATGGACTCAGCAGAAGACCACGACATCGACGCATGCATCCGAGGAGGACAACTACTTCCGACCGCAAGGGATCTCCTCTAAGATGGAAGCGTTGATGAGGGATGTACAGGCCGATGTGATGTCTTCCAAGAGGTATGTCAACATTCGTCGCTCTTTTCCCTTGGATCAGTGCTAACACAGACACCTGCAGCATCATCTTCTCCTGTTGGACCCACACTCTAGACCTTATAGGTGCCTACCTCCGCCACGCCTCAATCGTCTTCCAACGCATAGACGGCGAATGTCCAACAGCGAAGCGCCAAAACATCTTAGCTGAATTCGCACACAACCCACAACTGCGCGTGTTGATCATGACAACTGGTACCGGGGCTGTAGGGTATATGCTCCCCTTTTGCTAAGTCTTTGCTGCTCTTTACTGACACTGAGTAGGCTAAATCTTGCAACCGCGAATCGCGTTTTCATTGTTGAACCACAATGGAATCCGAGTGTGGAGAACCAAGCCATCGCACGCGCACTGCGCCTAGGCCAGGAGCAGAGAGTCCAGGTGACGCGATATGTGGTCAATCGGACGGTTGAACAGGTATGTACGATGCTGCAACTTCGTTAATATATACTAATATCGAGTAGGAGATGCGCTCGCTGCAGGACAGGAAGTTGAAGATGGCGGGTATGGCTTGGGAGTAGCGCGCCGTCACACCTTTCGCTCAAGGATCTCCTTTCATTCTAATTTTGCTTTTCCCTTCGCTTGGGACTCTTTTCGCTTTATACCCACTCAGCATTACATCCGTATCAACCAATCTTCGTACTTCTATCCCCAATAAACGTGAGCAGAAGAACGACAGGCTGGAGCACAACCTGCGTCGTAAATCCAAGCCATCGGGAGGTCTAATGTAAGACATCTCGCACTGACACCCCTTGTGGATGAGCTTTACCGGAATTGTTTCCCGACCTTGACACATCATTGGAGCACGCTCACTAGCTGAGGGAATGTGTTGCATAGAACATTCGGGGTATCTTCGAAAGATACTATATGTGCCAAGCTACCCCATGACGCAACTTTGCATCGCAGAGCGTCAGTATCGCATTTCGCGTATACCATATCCGTTGGACACCGCCAAAACCCGCCGTCGGAAATCCGTGCAAAATTCTCCGTCGCAGACTATATACCACCAACCCGGATATGCCTCCTTACCCAATACTGCATCCATCCATCGATCAAACCCAAGATCCGACTAGCCAGCGTGGCCATTAGACCTCCTCATCGGCATGCATATTGCCATCGTAGTCATCGAATTGAGAGCCAACGCCCAGGAGCATATTCTCCATTTCGCCAGGCTCCATCTTGATCTTTTTCGTCAGCAGCGCCTCCTCCTGATCATCGTCCATTCCCTCGTCCTCCTTGACGGTCTTGTTGGGCTTGCGACCACGCTTGCGAATCACGCTCGGAGACATCGCCTCGTCGTTATCGACCTCATCCGGGTTCACGAGTGTCTTGGTCTTGGGAGGTCGAGCTTGGCCTCGGCCACCAGAGGCGGGAGTCTTGGGGGTAGCAGTCTTGCCCGGCGTGCCCTTGATCGGTGTAGAAGCCGCGCTGTCACCGGTGGCGTTGTTGCCTTTGCCGGTTTTCTTGATATTCTGTAGTCGGTGGGACACGGCCTTGGGGGTGCAGTCTGGGGCGGACGTGTTAGTAAGAGGGGCTGTCGATGACGGGGGATGTATGGACGTGAAGTGGGTTGTGGGGTGGTGTGTCTTGTGTGGACAGGCAGACTTGCCTTCGCCGATCATGTCGGAAAGGTACTTGAGAAGCGGGGCGCTGCTCTTGATGTCACAGAACTGGAATACACCCTTGAGCAGCTGAGGGGGATGTTAGTGAGGTCCAACATTATAATGAGGATCAGAGCGGCTCACGAGGTGATCCTTATCGGCGGTCCACTGCACCATTTTGAGTGTGTGGAACGAGTTTTGGATCTATTTCCGTGGTCAGTCCAACCGATCACAACTCGAAAGTGCAGACTCCCACCTTGAGGATGATGTAGACGAAGCTCAAGCGGAGCAGGATGAAGATCGGAAAGGTCGAAGGACGCGGGCGGAAGACCTTGGTCACAACCCAATACTGAGTTCGGATATTATAGAGAGTGTTGGAGAGGGAGAGGAGGAACTGGGATATGGTGGACAGGTGGTATTTAAGGTAGAAAATGGGGCGGCCGGGGGATTCAAGTGAAAGTGAAGGTGAAAGCGTGATTGGGACTTGGAGTGGGGAGGGGAGATGAGGAAGTGAGAGGACTTGGATGTTCGAGTGGGGTGCCATCAATTGATGACGTGCAGTGTATTCCTGCTACACTGGCCATCAGTGTATATGTTCCCGTCGTCAGTTTTCGTATCAAATCTAAGAAGGGGAGCACGGTGGTCAGCGACAGAAGACAACTGAAGTTCTAATTGATTCATTTGAGCCCAACGTATTTTTGTTGGATATCATAAGCCGTACGCATTCCCGCAAAGGTAGCAAGAACTATGTGCGCTCTGTCGAAACTGGTATTCAAGGCCAAAGAACAAGCACACAGCAATGCCTTCACCGTGGGTTCATGCACACCCACATTCTCAGCCCGAAAGCCAGCCCGAGAGCATCAAGAGCCCCAGATGTCGCCTTATCCTTTCTTGGTCCGACGCTGACCGAAAATTTGACCTTGCCCGTTGCCCGCGCTAAATGTCTTCTTCCGTCCCTTTCCCCTCATCTCCACGGCAGTCTAGTCTAGAACTTGCGATGCGACTGGGTCTTTGACATCCCTACTACTCGTTTCACCCACTCCATTCGAAACAGCTTCAACACCTGCTGCCACGTCCACGCCCGGTACGAGCGGCGATGGAGCGCGCTTCTTCGCATGCCATGCGTCCCACAACGTCAGGACATTTTTTTTGTCACAACGAAGGCCGAGCTCTCTGGGAATAGACGACTGATGCTCGCGGGAAATGAGTTCAGACTCGGTCATCGAATCGGTAGCTTGCGCCTCGCGTAGGAAGTAGTCGATCCAACGGGTTTCGTAGTAAAAGACCGCCTCGCGGCGCCAGGGCGTGCGCTGCTGGAATCTGCTGGCTTGAATAGACGGACGATGGACAGGAAAGAGGAAGTCCTGGTTGTTGAGGTCGTCCTTTAGGACCTGACAGACGTCGATTGAGGACTTTTCACCGCGGAAGTAGAGCCAGCGCGTGCGGAGTCGCCCAACCACATTCTCATAGGCGACTTGGGGGTTCATGCCACACGGAGGGAGATCTTTGCCAAACAGAGGAGGCACTGTACGTATCAGTGGGGTTCGTCATCTGGCAGACCGGAAGACAAACTGTAGGGGAGGAGTTTGATCGTGTCCTCTTCCGGCAATTCGTACATGTCGAGGACGCCATCGACGTTCTGAACCCCCTTGCTCGGACTTTCGTCACCCTCGGAAGAGGTGACATCGGACCACTGGTCGTCCTCGTCTGTGCACTGCGTTAGTGGCGTGACATGCACTAGAGAAAGCACTCCTCACCGTGGCGGTCATTCACAGCTGGTGGAGACCGCGACAGCGCCTCGTCTTGGGCGGATTGCGGTTTCATTTTGTCGCGGAGCATATGGATCAACGCCGGCATGTCATGAAGGGGAAGCCCGCGTCGGTCGAAGAGCTCAGTTGCTAGCGTATAGTGGGTAGTGGGGTAGAGAGGGTCTAGATACTTGTTGGTGCGCTCGCGCATCGCACCTTCCCCAGCAAACGCCCAATGATGCAGAAAACGTCACCGCGGTTTGCGGCTTGTGGCGTATCACGCAGAGGCCGTGCTGCACGGAAGTTGAATGTTGAAGTTGTTTGATTTGATATCTTGGCATTGCCGGTTGCACATCGCGAAGGTCCCTTTTAACACATATATACAGTGATGCCAGATTCGAATTTGGCTTCCCGGTCATGGCGCACCTTCCGCATGCCGCATTCCTCCCGCTTGCCTTTGGTGACTTCAATGATCCCACGGATGCTTCCAGCCCATGAGTGCCGGGCCGTCTTTCTTCGCCCGATACATCAGCTGCGATGGTAAGCCTGGCGAAGCCGCTGGTTGCCTGCATACGTACGAAGAACCACATGGATGCGCTGAGGCCAGTCGCGACGAAACGGTAGAGCGGGCGGGCCGGGTGGACGTGGATGGGGTGGTGGCCCGGCGGCGGGAACTTGGGGGGGCCCATGGTGTTTTCGAGCCTGCATGTGTATTCAGCGACCGCCGATGCGGTTTGGAGGGGACCGACACACTTACCTCCGGGGCGTGTGGACTGCAATGGCTCGTTGAATGGTGCGTGTCTGCGGACGAGGTGAGGTCAACTTCGATGGATCCCGGGAGCCCTTGCAGGTCTTGGCAGGTGGCTCGCGCTTTCCTAATCAATCCAGCGTCCGCGGCGAGAGCGCAACTGCTATTGCGAAGCCTCGACAATAGGACCCCCCGCGACCGCGACCAGACCGATGGCACCGCCTGCCACGCACTCCATCTTGCCGACAAGACACCCTCGCATCGGCGACATCCACCCTACGCTTCCGCAGCCTGCGCCCTAACACCGCGACCGCCGCATCCACTGCACCCCCCGTCTCCAACGTATCCTACTCAGACACCCACATCGCAGCCCACCATGGCACATCCCGCGGCTGCGTCGCCGCCCAAAGGGCTCCAGCGCCGCTTCAAGGGCTGCTCGAAAATCGGCGAGTACGAGATGATGCAGAAGCTCGGTGAGGGCACCTTTGGCGAAGTGCATAAAGCGCGACACGTCCGGAGCGGCCAAGTGTACGCACTCAAGAAGATCCTGATGCACAATGAAAAGGACGGGTTTCCCATCACTGCGCTGCGCGAGATCAAGCTGTTGAAGATGCTCTCTCACGACAACGTCATGAAGCTGGAAGAGATGGCTGTGGAGAGACCAAAGGCCGAGGGCAGAAAGCGCGCCATCCTCTACATGGTCTGCCCGTACATGGACCACGACTTGTCTGGTCTCCTCGACAATCTCGACGTACATTTCAACGTGCCCCAGATCAAGTGCTACATGCTGCAGCTGCTCAAGGGCCTCCGCTACCTACATGACAACCACATCCTCCATCGAGACATGAAGGCAGCGAATCTGCTCATCAACAACCGCGGGAGGTTGACGATTGGCGACTTTGGCCTGGCACGACACTACGATGAGGCTGTTCCACAACGCGGCAAGGGCAACGGAGAAGCGCGACGCGACTACACCACCCTGGTGGTGACCCGGTGGTACCGCCCACCGGAGCTGCTGCTTCAGCTGCGACGCTACACTCCAGCGATCGACATGTGGGGCGCTGGCTGTGTATTTGGCGAGATGTTCAAGCGCAAGCCCATCCTCGCTGGACAGAGCGACTTGCATCAAGCACAGATCATCTTCGAGCTGGTCGGCTCTCCTAACGACCAAAATATGCCTGGATGGAACGAACTTCCCGGAGCAGAACCCATCAGGGCATTCCCACCTAATCCCGGCAACCTCGCTCACAAATTTCGCGAGATCAGCCCAGTAGGCTTGGACCTGCTGAGCCGGCTGATGACGCTCGATTGGAGAACACGGGTCAATGCCATAGACGCCATCGACCATCCTTACTTCAAAGAACATCCCACGCCAATGCGCGAGGAAGACATTCCCACGTATGCCGACTCGCATGAGCTCGACAGGCGCAACGCTAGAGGCCAGAAGCAGGCCCTTCCGCCAGCACCCGCAGGTGGAACAGTTGGCGGCGGACCGAACGGCGACTGGAACGGCTCCGCACCACCGAGTGCTGGTCAACCTTGGGGCAACGGCCGGGGAGGGTATGGTCCGCAAGACAGAGGGCCTCCAGGTGTCGACCGCCCGCGAGGTCACGACCGGCGTCCGCCCCCATTTGATCAGAGACCGCCTCCACCGCCACCGCCAGAGAGGAGACCGAACTGGGGCAATGGAGCAGAACCACGACCTGGTAATCTTCCGCCGCCTCCTGGCGAAGGCCGACACCCACTCCCTCACCCGCCTCGCTATGGCGGTGCTGGTGAGCGCCAGGAACGCGGGCATCGTGCCCCGCCCGTTGATACCTACATCCCTTCTTATAGAGCCGGCGAAGAACCACGCCGTTCACGAGACCCGGAAGAACGACCACGAGAGGGCCGGCGCGGATCCCGGGACTCGGGCCATTCGCGCGAAGGGTACCCGGACGATCGATCAGATCGTGGCAGGGGTTTCAGAGACAGAGACCGACCCGGAGACTCGCGCAACTTCCCGCGGGATAGGCGGGAAGGAAGGACTCGTTCGCGCAGCCCGGAGCGACGAGATAGGCCTCGCGACCGAGATCGTGAGAGAGACAGAGACATATACCGACGTTGAGTGCTGGCGAACATCATCTGCTCGAAGACATGTTGAGATTTGGATGCGACATACACGCCATTCTTCTTCTTCTTTTTTTGCCTAGGCGCCACGATCCCACATTCGTGTAGCATGAAGAATCTTAGTTCTTCCGGGATATGGCGCATGTACTTACACTGCATGGCGTTGGGTTCAGTAAGGACGGCAAGGGTCGGAGCAACAAGAAGTGGAGTTCGGAGGCATCATCAGCATTTGACGGCGTCCTATTATTCGGCGTCTACTTATCTATTGCCGCACTACGTTTTGTAGAGGCGTTGTACTCATGCCTATCAGATATACCAATTTACTTGTACTTTTGTAGTCCTGGGTGTAGTGTGACTGTTGGGTTCCGAACCACATTGATGGCGCAGAGCCGACGACGCGGCTTGCATTGACATGGGTACTAACTACTGCGGTGGTGGCCAGGTGGGACGCCCGGCCAACCACTGCTGCCAGCAGGTATGAGCTGTCAAGGAGGCCACTGCAGGTGCAAAGTTTGAACCAAGGGCGACCTGTTCGGAGGTTTTTGGCTTAGCGCCACAGGATTGCGTGCGAGGTCGGAACGAGTCGTGGTGGTCGGCCGCGGCTTTATCCCCCCACTAGGCATCCCGGTAGACAACTACCGACACGACAAAACTTTGTAGTGACTCTTCACTCTTCATTCCTCAGCAATCCTTCCCCAATTCTACCACTCGCACCCACCTATATTATTTTTGGACATACCAATTGCACAGCTCTGAAATTCTTGGAACTGGAAAACCTTTCAAACTCAAACATGTCTACAGTCATGAACGGATCACAGCAACAGTCCGAGCGGATAGCTCACACGGAAGAAAAGCACCTGCCAGGTGGCTGGGTCGTTCTCAAGTTTGGTGGAACGTCTGTGGGAAAGTTTGCGGGGAATATAGCGGATATCGTCAAGTAAGGCGCTCGGAGGGGCATACGGGACGGAAAGGCAGAAGGATACTAACTTTGCCACAGGACAGGCCTGAACAGCCACCGCACCGCTATCGTTTGCTCCGCCCGCAGCAGCAACACCAAGCTCGAAGGCACTACGAACAGGCTCCTACGCGCCGCCCGCGCCGCCGAGACGGTCGGGTCCCGCGGCTACGACGAGATTGTTGAGGCAATTCGCATCGACCACATCCAGCACGCACGCGACACGTTGAAAAATGCCGATGTGTTGGCCCGCTTCGAAGAGGACGTCAATGCCGAGTGCGAGAGCCTCGTCAAAATTCTTGAGTCGGCCCAGCATCTGGAGGAGGTGACGAGCCGCGCAGAGAACAAGGTAGTTAGCAAGGGCGAGAAGCTAAGCTGCCGGTACATGGCTGCATTGCTCAACGACCGCGGCACGCCAGCGCAGTATTGCGATGTCTCCGACGTGATCAAGCACAATGCCCCCATTAAGAATCTAGGCGAGGATTTCTACAAGGGGCTCGCGGTCGCGCTGGGCAAGGAGGTAGAAGCGTGCGGGGACAAGGTGCCTGTCATCACTGGCTTCTTTGGCAATGTGCCCGGTGGCATTCTCAGCTCCGTCGGACGCGGATACACCGATCTCTGCGCCGCTCTGGTCGCCGTTGGCGTCAACGCCAAAGAGCTTCAGATCTGGAAGGAAGTCGACGGCATCTTCACGGCCGACCCCCGCAAAGTCCCGACTGCGCGCCTCCTTCCTACTGTGACGCCCTCCGAGGCCGCCGAGCTGACTTTCTACGGCTCCGAAGTCATCCATCCGTTCACCATGGAGCAGGTTATCCGGGCCCGCATCCCCATCCGCATCAAGAACGTCGTGAATCCGCGCAACAACGGCACCGTCATCTTCCCAGATAAGATCGAGGAGATAGACTTGCACACGCCCCTCAAGGACTCGAAGCTCTTCCGTACGCGCTCATCGAGCGTACTCTCGATGCACCAACGACCGAAGCGTCCCACTGCCGTGACTATCAAGCACAACGTCATCGTGCTCAACGTGCACAGCAACAAGCGCACCCGCGCCCACGGCTTCCTCATGAACATCTTCAGCATTCTGGATCGCTGGCACCTCTCCGTCGATCTAATCTCCTCCTCTGAGGTGCATGTCTCCATGGCGCTGCACTCAGAGTCGGCCCTGTTGAGCGGCGGCGGCGAGGACGAATACAAGATCATGGATCAGGATTTGCGTGGTGCCATTACGGAGCTGGGAACGCTCGGCATGATTGATATTGTCCCTGATATGGCTATCGTGAGCTTGGTGGGCAAGCAGCTGAAGAACATGATTGGGATCTCGGGCAGATTCTTCTCTGTTCTGGGGGATAATAATATCAATATTGAGATGATCTCGCAAGGTATGCCTGTCCAGATGCTGCAGCATGCACATTGGAGGGGGAATTAGGGCTAACTGAATACTACAGGTGCGAGCGAGATCAACATCTCATGCGTCATCGAGGAGCGCGAGGCTACCCGCGCCCTTAACGTTGTGTATGTATCCCTGTAGCACAGACTGTACGTTCTTCGAGCTGACGTTGTGATACTCCAGGCACACGAATCTCTTTACATTTTTGGATTAGGCGGCATTTGCACTGGTGGCGTTACAGCATATCCGACACATGGAGAAGAGCTTGAATATGTTAATGATTGGCTATGAAGGTGAAGCAGTCTTAGAGTACTTAGCAAAAGCTCACATCTTATCAAACATATATGTGCACATCCCGTTCTTATTTGGTTTGGCAGAAGGCGTATTCACGGAACGAAGATAGTACTAATACAACAGCATGTCCGGCATCGGCTACGATCACCCAACGGCCAACCGGGAATCGCTCTCCAGATGCTGCGTACGACTACAGCCTCGATTTATGACGTCCAGCTCGGCTTTGTGGGCAGACCGCGGGCCCCGGGTGGTGCACGGATTCTTTTCGTTGTTTGTTTGCACTGACGATGTAGGTCAGTGAGCGCGACGAGGCGGTGGGTCAGGCAACGCACCACACCAGATTCGCGGTGAGGCCCGCAACACACAACTGATGTCATACTCAAATAGAGAAGCTGTGCCTAATTAGAATACGGTCACTCTCACAATCTTTTCACGCGGCGACTCCACCAGCTTCGCTTTCACACAAATACCATCGTCCCAAACGCAAACAATTAGACCCCACTAACAACAACCTTAACATCAATTCACCCGCCTCAGTTCATCCCACTCTAAATTCACACCGCGCAAGAGCCCCAGCAAAGACGGACCTCACCCGCCTCCCAATCGCCTTCATGGCAGACATCCACCCTGCCGATCGCGTAAGCACTGCTCAAGGAGAACCTCCCCCTTCTCTTGCAAGTCTGTACCTCTCGCCTAAACCCACCGATGGAGACCCCATAACGTGCGCAAGTTTTCCCGAGGTGTTGCGAGAATGTCCGCTTCCGCTCTCTGAGCTCGAACGCCACCCTCTCGATATTCCCAAACACCTCATGCCCTCGATCATCAATGTCAACACACTCGCACCCAAAGAGAAGGCCCGCGCCTACGCATCCGCCTCTCGCAAATATGTCGAGCTCAAGATCCCGGATATCCGCGAAAAATACCAATCTATTGTCGCCTTCAACCAGCGAGAAAAGCCGCTTCGGACGGCTCTGATGTCAAGGCGCACCGCGAGCATGCCCATGCCGAAAGGTCCCGGGCTTCTGGGTGTGCAGAAAATGGCGGAGCCGCAGGAGAAGCGCGTACCCGGTCGATCACCAGCGAGGCTTATTGTTTCAGCGCCGCCCGCTGCTCGGAATGTGCTGGACAGGAGGGTCCCTGGAAGTCCTATGGGAAATGCATGGTCGGGCGAGCACTACTGGGCGCCCCAGTTCAGTCCGCAGCTCGTCACTCCGCGGTCGAAGAACAAGAATCGGGAACTTGAGGGCCTTCTCGCACTGCAGTCGCCGGAGAGTCAAGCCGCATACTACGCCGTACGCGAAGCGGCCAAAATCATCGTGGACAGCATCACCACGGAAGCCGAAGCGCGTGGATATCCCATCTCCATATGCAACATGCCCGAAACCGAAGTGCTCGCTGCGAAAAACGTGTTGGACAATGAGAACCTGGAGTTTAGTCGAGAAGCACAATGCTTGCCTGTTCCTAGCACCATCTCATCGCGCATGTTCGCGCTTGCGATCGAGGAAAGCAAAGCGATTTCCTCATGGGGCATCGACACAGCCACCGATCTGAGCGATGTAAGCGTCTGGATGCGCGTCGACGAGTCCACTCTCCAAGTCTCCACTGTCCTCGATTCGGCAAAGGAAGCTCTCGCTATGATCAAGGAGCGAAGGAAGGGAAAGGATTTGGACATTTCGGAAGCGGCGTGGGGTCTTGTGCATGCAGTTTGTTTGCTGGGCGAGAAGCAGAAGAAGTTGGAGCGAGGCGGGAAGGAAGAGCAGGAGGAGTGTGAGGAGAGTGATGAGGAGGGGTATGGGTTCTTTTTGAAGAGTATCAAGGAGGAGATCAGGGATTCGGTGGAGAGGAGGAAGAAGAGGGAGTCGGAGAAAAGTGGGGCGAGGGATTCTGTGAAGGGCGGAATGCGTGTCCTGGAGGTGGACGAAACGAGAGGTTCGCAGGACTACACGAAACGGGCTTCACATACTTCTACTCAGCAAGCTTCAGAGGCTACCACGCATCGAGTTTCAAATGGTTCTGTTCATTCGCCTTCGAACACCTCCACTCACCGAGCATCCAACGCCTCTAACAATCTCGCCTTCCTTGCTGCCAACAACCGACACTCCGCACAAACCCAAGATACCCCTGCCACCTCCGAGCCAACTGGTCATCTCAATGTCAGCCTCGGAACAACCTACGACCAGCTAGCGGATAGAACAGCGAGCGGAGAAGAACCAACTGGCAGCTTAGGTAGGGCGTCAACGTTTAATATCGAGAGTAGGAAGAGTAGGGGAAAGGCGCCGAATGTGCTGGATTTGGCGAGTTGGGCGGAGGAATTGAGGAAGTTGAAGGAGGCTACGGGGGAGAAGGTAGAGGATATGGATGATGAGCACGACGATGGGGAGAGGGAGGAAGACATTGGTGTGGCGATTACGAGGGATTGATATGGTGTTTTCCGTCCTTGGATCTGCTACGCACCATGGGGAGGCCAAGGTCCTGCAACTAATCGTTGCCAATGAGATAAACAATCCAGCCTAGGGCGCAAATGGGATGCGTTAAAAGGAGTGAAGCGTAGATGTAGCATAAGCCAATACACGCTGAAAGGACAAGCTATGAAAAGTGCCCAATCATGGCTGTCGGCAACGATTTACTACACCGCGGGTAGGCCCTTTCAGTATTCTGCTCGGATAGCATCCCAATGACCTGGTTGTCCTGGTTGTACCCTGCAAAACCAACAGGGCTAGCGTACCGAGTGTCGATCACCTGCGCGTGCGGCCCCTTTGCACTTAGTCAGCCTAGAAATTGACTGTACAACTTTGCATCGCACGTATGCACAGAGCTCATGATTTCGAGATGCAGTTCGTGGTGCTGAGCGTTGCGGCTGTTTACAAAGTCGTGGCCCAGAGGAGAGACTCATGACGTCATCACCACATGAACTAGGCCTGTTCCGACACAGCTCTGAAACGGTATTTTCCCTCAACGTTGAATTGACAGCTGGTGGATACATGTGCGTTGGGTTGAGAAGTCAAGATACACGATTACGCCAGTCTCATATATGAAAATAATCTGAACGATACTACCATCCCGTTCAAAACTCCAGGAATAGCCGTTTGCCCACCATGAACGCCATTTCAGGTACTACCCAACCATCACACGTCGTAAACCCATTCTATACTCCACACTAACACACGAACAGAATACCTCCTCTCGGACGACAAAATCAACCCCCTCCTAGATGCAGGCTACCTCCCCCATGCGCTCATCCGCCTAGGCATCCGGCGCCAACTCGCTCAACGCCTCACGGAGATTGCATCGACCTCATTGACATCGGCCTATGAGTCCAAAATGAAGTACGTCGAGCTACTGCGCTCGCGACCTATCGCCGTGGAAACCAAGACGGCGAATCAGCAGCACTATGAAGTCGGCACTGGTGTTTTACAGGGTATGCTCGGCCCGCGGATGAAGTACTCTTGCGCGCTGTATGAGGGGGATGGAGTGAAGGGAGGGCTGGAGGAGGCGGAGGTTAGGATGCTGGAGTGCTATGTTGAGAGGGCGGGGTTGGTGGATGGGATGAACGTGCTGGATTTGGGGTATGTTTCATTCTTGCTTTGTTTCTTTGATGGAGTCGTGTGTTTTATCACGTGCTGCATGCCACGCAGACTGACATCCTCACCAACCACCAAGCACAACAAACAATTCATCCAAACTGACACTCATACAGATGCGGCTGGGGCTCCTTCTCCCTCTTCATCGCGGCCTTGCACCCCAACTCCCGCATAACCGCCTTCTCCAACTCGTCCACGCAAAAACGCCACATTGACTCCGTAGCCTCATCCCAAGGCCTGACTAACCTCACCGTTATCACTGGCGACGTCGTAGACTACGAATTCGAAGCCGAAGCTTTCGACCGTGTTGTCTCAATCGAGCTATTCGAGCATATGAAGAACTATGAGGCGTTGATTGGGAAGGTGGGGAGAAGTCTTAAGAAGGGCGGCAAGCTGTTTGTGCACATCTTTTGCCATAAGGATACGCCGTATGATTTTGAGGGCGGGTGGATGAGTGATTACTTTTTTACCGGGGGTGAGTTGCTGAGTTAATCTTGTTCTCAAGCCACCGACTAACGCACATATGACAGGCACAATGCCCTCGGCCGACCTCCTTCATTTCTTCCAATCCTCCTTGACCCTCCAGCAACAATGGTGGGTCAACGGCCAGCACTACGCGCAAACATGCGAAGACTGGCTCTCCAAGATGCTAGCTTCCAAGTCGGAAATCTGGCCGCATCTTGTCGAGACGTATGGCGAGAAGGATGTGGTGACGTGGTGGAATAGATGGCAGATTTTCTACATGGCCTGTGCCGAGTTGTTTCATTGGGAGGGTGGGGATACGTGGGGTGTTACGCATTTGTTGTTTGAGAAGAGGGAGTAGGCTGGATGGGAGTTGGGGGGTGGCTTTGAGAGATCTGAGATAGGATGGGGATCAAATCTGTGGGGAATTGCATAACACTATGGCTTCTATCTTAAGAGCCGCTTGCCGAGAGAAGCCCCCGCTTGAGAGGAGGGCAAAGGCAAGATCCAAGATGCTTCCGATCCGCGGATTGCGTTGTGTCATGTCGTATCAAGCCTTCGCGTTCTACCGCCGCTCAAAGTATTCATATCGTACAAGCGCATCCGGGAGGAAGGACCAATCCGGGCTCCTCCATACATGTTCGTCGTTGCACGACCGTACCCGCACCAACCTCCCGCCAGCACTCGCAAAATTCTACCACAACACACCCTTTCCGCTACACCATCGCCTCTTCATCCCCCAACTCCTCCCATTCAGGTCGACACCTACACCCGCTCACCTTCAAATGAAACACACCAACACGAGTTGCTTCTATAAACCATTCCGCCCACTGCAATTCATGAATGATGAAATCCTTGCACTCGCCCGTCGTCACTCTATCCTCTTGGACCTTGCTTAGATGACTTCGCAATTTGAGCGCGCATGCGAGTATTGATGGAATTTCCGGTGCATCTGCTGCCGTGTCTGTGTCTGCCTCTGTCTTGCGCTTCTTCCAGCGCGGCTTGGAGGCCGCGGCCGTGTAGATGTCGACTTCAGTGCGCATCATGCGCTCGAGGCGGTTGGAGAGGGAGTGGAAGATTTTCTCGGACTCGGCGAAGCGAAGTAGTTTCTTTGCGGCATGTTTGATGCGGATTGTGTCACTGTAGACTCATATTAGCATATTTAATTGAAGGGAGAGGGAAGGTTAGTACTTACTCAAGTTTCGCATGCGTGCACTTCAGCGCTGAGGGCGCAGTATACGAAAACGAACTTCCAATGTCGCGCACCACAATGACATCCTGGAACGAAGTGTTTGGGGTGATGATATTCCGAGGCTCCGTGTGCAATTCCCACTGGCCGTCGTCAACCTCCCCCTCCTCACCGGGGTCGTCCGAGCTGAAGTCCGAGTAGCTGAACCCATAACCATCACGCTGCTTGGTATCGGGCACCTCGTCTGAGATGAAGTCTGAGTCGGAGTAGGAGAACCCGTAGCCTTCGCGCTTCTCCTTCGCAGGCGGTGTGTCCTCCGAGTCTAGAGCTGCATGCTCTGGAACCGTGGCGAGTTGGCTGCCAGTAGCAAGCTTCGAAAAGCTCTTTTGCAACAACTCGGTTGTCGTCATGCTCGGCTCTGCGACAAGGGTACTGGTAGCTTTGGCCTTGCTATTCGATGAGCTCGGAGCTGGCGATGAGCCCTTAGGCGTGATCGGTAGCTGCACAACGTTCGGTAGGAACGAACCGAACGGCAACATTGGTGGAATAGCATGACCATCAGCATCAGCTAAGCTCGGCATAGCCTTAAGATTCTTCTTCTGCCGTCCCATGAAGCGGCCCATCCCAAAGGACCATACGAGGCCAGCCTCGTTCCGCTTCGGTACGCTCGTGTTTGGCTTGTTCATAGTTGCGGTCTGAAATGAGGTAAAGATGGGCTTGGAGATTTGGAAGCCGTCGTTTATACGTTCAAGAGGATCCGAGTTGCGCCGCTTGTGTTGAAAGAGTGGCATGAGGGTGGTGACTGACTTGTCATCTTGCCCATCATTGTCCTGTGAAAGTCATGTACATCAGTGAGGTTCAAAAACACACATTGTGAAAGGGGAAGCTTACTTCTTCATCGGATGAACCTGTGAATGGCTTGCGGGCCTTCTTTCGAGAGGGTGTAGCCTGGACATGTACGTTGCCGTCCTGTGGTTGCCATGAATGTCAGCGGGCCTTCAGGAAGTGGTTTGATTGAGGGGGTTATGAGAGACCTACCTCCATGTTAGATGAAGCTGTGAACAGGACACGGGCCATCTTGACAGAGGGCGTATGCTGAGCTGGCTTGTTGTCGTCCTTTGCATACTATACAAGTGAGCGGGCTATCAACAGGGAATTTCCTTGAGGGATTCGAGAGGGGGCTCACGTTATCGTCATAAGCATACGGTTCGCGAATCTCTGATTCATTGATGGTGGGTTGAGCAGCTTTCGAGTTGCTGTGTGTGACCCAGTGCGCTGGCGGAGTCGCCGAGCCAGGTACTTGGTTGACGGAGGCTGACCGTTCTGGAAGACCCGGTCGATTGAGGTCTCGAGGAACCATAACGATGTGGATAGCTTCGAACCTTTAGATCATGTTCGAAAGCTGTAATACGAGAAGGAACCGCAACAGTGGCAATGTATGAGCGTTGAGTTCAAGACTAAGGTCGAGGTTGGGCCACCACTGTCTGTGTGACTATCAGCTCAAGAATGCGAACTGCTATATTGGGGGCGCTTAGCATGCGCAGTGAAACTCGACGAGGGGCGCTCTCGCTCGCCTTGGCGTGGAAGACCAATTGTTGAAGTTTGGAAGATGCTGCATCGGGCTCGCGCATTCTGGCTTCCATGAACGGATGGCTGGTGACAGCTAGCCGCAAGATCCATTCTATCCCTAGCGTGGCAGACTTTCACGAGTGCGAATTGTCTTTGTCACCGGTCGAAGGCTCGAGTAGGGGTAGAGTTTGACAAGTCTCCGTTGCATTGTACATTAAGAAGATCCGCTCATGGTATCAAGTTTCGTGATAGCCTCCGCAGTGTTACCTCCCTTTTCGCCGTCCTGTTCTTGGCCCCTCCGCGCATATCTCAGACCCTCGACTGCAGCATACCTCCTATTTCTTCCCGTGAACCAACAACTCTACCCCGGTCCTCACAACTCCGATCGTAGCACCCGTCTGAATAGCTTCGTTGCCACCGCCGCTGAGCCGATACTCGATATCAGCCAGACCCGTCAACCACGTTACCATAGTCTGCGGTGGGACATCGTTCTTGACAAGCTCTTCGCTGAGCGCGGTGAGGATATCTGCTAAGGCTAGACCCTTGAGCGCTTTGATGTTGTTGATTGTCCGCAGACATTGCGTGATATCACCGGTTTCGAGGAGCATGTTCAGGATGTAGGTGATGTCGCTGGGGTGTGGTGCTGCTATGCAGTCGTAGATGGTGGTCTGAGTGATTTCGTCTCGTACGATGGTGTTTGGGTCTGGTTTGGGTTTGCCGGGGGCTTGAAGCGGTGTGCTTGAAGCATGGCAGGCTTGCAGGACGTTGAGAGCCCGCCGCATGTCGCCCTTACTCAGTTTGACGAGTGACTCTGTAGCATCCTGCGTGATGTTGACCTTCTCCTCCTCAATGACCTTATCGACTAAGCTCCGGATGTCTGCCTCTTTTAACGGGGAGAACCTAAATCTTGTACACCGAGACAAGAGCGCCGGGGAGAGCTTGTGTGTGTAATTCGCAATGATGCAGAACCTGGTATTCGCCGTATACTTCTCCATAATCCTACGCAAAGCCATCTGCGCAGTGGCCGTCATCGCATCCGCCTCGTCCAGTATGATCAACTTGAAGGTTGCTAGTGTGGCGGCCTCGCCCGGTTTCGGTGCCGCTGAAAAGATTTGCTTTGTGCTGCTGAAAGTCTTGATCTGCTCTCGCACAACGTCGATACCGCGGTCGTCTGATGCGTTCAGTTCGAGTACCATCTGTCGCATATTGCTAGTCCCGTATATCCGCCGTGCGAGTGCGAGAACGGTCGACGTCTTGCCGGTTCCGGGAGGGCCATAGAGGAGGAGGTGGGGTAGTCGATTTGAGTCGACAAACTTGTTGATGGTGGCTATGATGTCTTGGTGCCCTTCGACGTCGTCGAGGGAGTTCGGTCGGTATTTCTCCACCCTACGCCAATTAGCTAAACCCAATTGCCAGCACAAGAGCCTCATACCAAGGCAAAGAATCTTCCGCCTCGACAGGCAAGTTCGCCGCGCTCCTTTTTCCCTTCTTCGAGTCTCCACCAAATGTTACTTCTGTGTCTGCTACCACGGGCGCATCCACGTCCATCTCATCCTCATAGTCCGACATTGTCGTAGGAGTGTTGGTTCGAGCGCTTGGGATGTTCTTTGAAGAGAGACTGTAGCTAGTAGCCAAATGGTGCGAGTTCTCCGAAAGTGCTTCTGGGGAGACGCGTCGCGCGCTGGACGTGTTAATTGACCTGGACCCCGCTTAGTCAGCTTGACGACATCCCACCTCGCCGGGGAAGCTGCGCCTGGCCGCCGCCCTCACCTCCGCGAAGACCCATAGCTCAACCACACACTCTCGGCCCGCAGGTAAACACATAATCAAGATGCCTGTACGTTCTCTTCGTTCGCCACAGCTCGAACCCTCACCATAAAGGCGTACAATTGCCAACTATGTGCTAACAATGCGCCAGGCCTACCACTCCGTCTTCCTCGACGAGCCAAACCAGCAAGTAATCGGTACGCTGTTCTCTTCTAACTACCTCACGCTCTCCAGACCTCCATACTAAATGACTCTCCAGGCAACTTCGCGCTCCTTCCCCTCCGCACCCGCACCCGTGGCCCCGCCATCCAGCTCCCCGCCCTCCCCGCTGGTGAATCCGACCTCACAATCGAAGCCGCACACGAGTCCTACGACCCCCTCGATGAAGTGCTAACACTCTTTCGCGCAAACACTTTCTTCCGCAATTTCGAGATCAAAGGTCCTGCTGATCGTGTGCTCATCTATGGCATTCTGTTTGTGAGCGAGGTGCTGGGGAAGATTAAGCCGGGTGTGGGACGGAGAGATGCTGAGAAGGTATGTATTGAGATCTCTATACGGTGAAATGGCAGCGGAGATTAGGTGGATTCGGGGCATGGTGGAAGCTGTGCTGACCACGCGACAGGCCGTCATGAACATCGCCCTCGATACGAACTTCTCTATTCCAGGCGATGCCGCGTTCCCGCTGAATCAGGCTTTCGAAGCGCCTGCAGATAGGAACCAAGCGGAGGTGCTGCGACAGTACATTATGCAGATGCGACAGGAGCTAGCAACACGGTTGCTGAACAGAGTGTATGCCGATGGCACGGGTGTGCCGAGCAAGTGGTGGCTGAGCTTTACCAAGAGGAAGTTCATGGGCAAGGCTTTGTAGGTGTGTGTATTGGGGGGATTTCTGAAGTGTTACCGCATGCATTGGTACTGATAGACGGACGAACCAAAATGCTTGGGAAAGCTGCGAGGTTCAGCTGAACCGGTATCATTACTGATTTCACTTGACTATGAACACCAAGATGCCTCATGATTGCACCGAGGTCTCGGGTCCTGTTTTCCTCTTCTTACCGCGACTGTGACCTCTGGCTTCGACTTTACCTTCCACAGGAAGGACTCTGGTCGCAGTGAACAAATACCCTTCCGCGCCGCCCTTGCTCGTCATGAACGGGTGCGTACGTTGCGGTAACACCTGCCAATGTCTCGCCCTCGCAGTCTGCAGTGACGGTGCAAGCAATAGTGTCGGGTTCACGGGGAAGTCATCCTCTGTGATGCCATCTTCCAGGCCATTGAACTCGTCCTCGTCGTCCTCCTCTTTGATGTCCTTGCCGCTCGGTTCGTCATCATCTTGCCCCTTTCCTCTTTTCCCGTTTACTTGGTCACCGAATTCGCGCGCAATATATGCCGCCCTTCGTTCTTTGCTGTAGTAGTCGCAAAGCTCTACCAACGGCTCAGCATTCGGACTGAACACTACAATCCTTCCGCCACCCTTAACCAGCGGTACCGCCTCTTTCAAGACACTCTTCGGCTCCATGCTACTCGCCATGACCAGCCCGTCAAATCCCCCTTGTCTCGCCTCATCCACTACCCGCTTGGTCTTCTCCCATCGTCTCCGTTTCTTGTAGTAGTTGCCCCGCTTTGAGCTCTTCATAGCAGCTAGCTTTTCTTCGGGCACAACTTCGGGTTCTAGGTAGGAGGGGTCTTCTTCGGGATGCATGAGTTGTAGCCAAGATACCATTTTCAAGTGCTTGTAGAGCGGGTGTGTGGGTGGCGGGTTGCCCGTGTCGAAGCCAAAGTATTTGAGGTAGGAGAGGTTAGGTTGGTTGTTCGGGTGGAGGATTGTGAGAGTGTTGATTTGGGCCGACATCTGGGGAATGTGCTCGTGGGGGCGTTTTGGGCGTGGTGCGGGTACTTCAAGAGGTGCGGTCGAAGGCTGTTCGCTTGTGACTCCATTTTGTGTGGCGTGCTCCGGGCCGTCGCCTTCGGCCATTACAACGTCTTGCGTGCCATTCTGCGCCGGCGCTTCCACAGTTGCAGACTCTCCGGGAGCGTCATGGCCGTTCGCTTCCGACGACTCGTCATCTTCCTCATTCGGGTAAAGTATGCCCATCTTGTCGGCCAAGGCTGCTGTGAGAAGTCCACCCGTGTCATCGACGACCAGCCACCTGCCTCCTCCGATCTGGCTTATGCCGTCCTCTGCCATTAGCACCCGATTATCGGCTGTATAGTGCACGTTTGCCCAGCTGCATATGAGACCGAGTGTCTCCTCTCTCAGCTCCATGATCTTGTAGGCCTCCTTGTCCGTCACGTACTCGATGAGCGTTCCCATATCCAATGGTAGCACCGTGAATCTCTTGAGGTACTTCTTAGACTTCCGCAGGGTGTATTTCGCGAGCGAGAACGACGTCTTCTCTTCAATTGCCATATGCGACGCCATTATTTTTGCGATGATGTCTTTTCCAGACCCTGAACCCGCTTTTTTGAGCTCCTCGATCTCTTCGTAGGACAACTTCTGCCGCGAGGGATCGTCTACGGTCAAACGGTTGTTGCGCATTATGATCTCGCCATCATCGCCCACTATGTCAAACCCCAGTGCTCCTTCTGCGGGGATGTCCTCTTCCCTCGTTTCGACAGGGGCCGTATAGTCATCCCCTATAGCTTCCGCGTGGAGTTCTGCGGCAGGAACGACCCGCAATTCGATCCCGGTCTTGCCATCGTCCTTGTCGAGCAGCTCGTAGGTTAGGTAATACGGCCGTCCGAGTATCTGATTCGAGGAGAATGTGCCGTATTTGCCCAGGTTGATGTTTCTACCTACCGTTAGCAACTTTGGGTGCTTTATTCTTAGCAAGGCAAGGATGCTCACTGCAGCTGCTATACGTACGTATTCGGAGTAAGCTCTGCAAGCTTAAGCACGCCAGATGGCAGTCGCAGCGCGACGTGCGTGTTCGGCCGTATGTGTGATTGCATGGCGCGGGAGTGTGGCGATGCTATAAATCCATGTGCGCATGAGCTCTTCGACATGCACAGCAAAAGCACGGGGAAAATGTTTGGGCAGACAGCGGAGGAGGTTCGGCGAACGGCGAGCGCAACAATTTTCCCCGCGCGCGGATGTCGGAGGTGGCGCAGGCAAGGCCGCTTGTGTGGCGGTGCTGTTCGTCATCGGCTTCACAACCCTGCTCTCCGCGCGTCCCACGCCCACGATTAAACAAGGTATCAGCGTCCAATATCTAGACTCGACCACTGCCCACTTTCACCACTCCTTGGTCCCACACTTCCTTAGACCCGCAAAGTTGCCTCTCCATTGCATCAAACAAGGCCGACTTCCTCGTGGTGATAGGTGACCGGAACTCGTTCTCTACCTCTTCTCCCCCACCAACTCGGATCCCACCAGCACCATGGTGCTCCGAAAGAATACTCCTTCCGGCGACCTCGTCCCAGCGCCGCTTTCGCAAGCTACGAACAATCCGCCGTACCCTACGACGCCCTTGTCTGAGCACCCACCGCAGCTACCCACCTCCGGCCCGCAAGAGGTCTATTCGCCGGACCTCGCAACGTCACCCGCGTTCGACCTCAGGCCTTTGGAGGAAGCGCAAAAGAAAAGAGAAGAGGATTCCGAATCGGATTACAGCGACAATGAGTGGGAACACTCCGATGACGACACTCCCCCGAACGACTTGCCCGGCGCACTGAAGATTGGGGGAGGGAAGCCGATACCCGTCCCCGCGAACAAAAATGCGCTCCCAGACGCACTGAGGGCAGGCCCGCCACCCGGTATGGCCATCAAGAGATCACAAGAAGCTATCTCGCCAGAACCCACCGGCACAACATCCTCGTCGTTTGGTGCTGCGAGCAACATCTCCTCTGGCTCGGCACCTTTGCATACCAATAACCCATATCTCAAGATGCAGACTACGGGTCAGAGCGGCTTTGGCGCGGAGAGCAGCCAGCAGGTGTGGGGAGAATCTCCCTCTCAAGCACCTACGTACGGCGAGCTTGTTGAGTTACCGGGTGTACAGACTCCCCATTCGCCGACCAATCACATGGCAGACCTACAACTAGACACCGACCCGTCATCGCATAGAGCACCACCTCCCGAGCAACCTCCACTTATTGCCGTAGAGTCCGCTACACCTCACTCGTCGCACCCGAGACACGAGTCGAACGCCTCAGAAGACTATGCCCCGGGCATGGACATATCTTCGCTGGACGCCTTTGCTAGGAACTACGGGCTGCCTCAAGAGCCAAGGGAAGAGGACGTTCCTCAACGGACCTGGCAGGAACAGCAAGCGTGGGAGCGGAGTGAGCGAGAGAGGAAACAGCGGGAATTAGAGGCCGCCCATGAGGCTGCTGTGAAAGCAGAACAAGAGCGTCATCACGAAGACGAATTCTACCGCATGGAACAGTCTTCGCAATTCCCGCCACAACCATCGCATTTACCCCCTCAAGTACCCCAATTTCCTCCTCCGCTAGCCCCACAATTCTCGGCACCACCACCGCCACCATCCTTTCAAGCGCCGCCTCTCCAGGAAGAAGAAGCTCCCGCGCTGCCACCGCGTAGATCTCACGAGGAACATGCGCCTCCAATGCCCCCTCGGCCTCTCGACACAGGCATTGTTGGGTCTGCAAACGCAGGGCCCGAGTCTCCTAATACTGCCATGAATAGGCAGCGTAAGGAGCACTATCAAATCAAGCACATTAGATGGCATGATGTCAACAAGCGCGGCATTCGAACTTCACCCATTCTGACACAAAATCTAAACGGGCCGTGCCCGTTACTAGCCCTCGTTAATGCACTCGTCCTCTCCACTCCGTCTGGAATAGAAACAGCGCTTGTAGAAACGCTACGGACGCGGGAGCAAGTCAGTCTTGGCCTGCTCCTCGACGCAGTCTTCGATGAGCTGATGTCTGGTCGGAGAGGCGGTGCTGCCCAAGAGCTGCCCGACGTAAGCGAGCTATACAAGTTTCTCCTTGCTCTACACACGGGCTTGAACGTCAACCCTATGTTTGTACAGGATCCGGACTCGACCGATGGCACTTCAACATCCGTTCCTTTACTAGCGGATCGACCTGGGGGGTTCGAAAATACTCGCGACATGAGACTCTACCGAACTTTCAACATCCCTTTGGTGCACGGCTGGCTTCCCGAGCCAGGCTCCGACGCTTACCGCTCCTTCGAACGAATCGCAAAGTCTTACGAGCTTTCACAATACGTGCAGTTCCAAGAGGAAGAGCTAGATGCAAAACTGCAAACCGACGAAGCACTGACCGCCGACGAGCAGCAAATGTTCACAGATATTCATGCGATCAAGGAATATCTTACTCAATGGCCTACACAATTGTCACATTACGGTCTGAAGACGATCCGAGAAAGCCTACAGCCTGGTCAAGTAGCAATACTTTTCAGGAACGATCACTTCTCGACGCTGTGCAAAGACCCCAGGACCAATAAGCTCGTGACATTGGTCACAGACCAAGGTTACTCGAGCCATGATGAGATTGTCTGGGAATCGTTAGTTGACGTCAACGGTCAGGGAAGCGAGCTCTTCTCTGGAGATTTCCGTCCCGTCGGAAATGAAAGTGCCCCTGTCTCGCAACAAGAAGAGCCTCCTATCCGGAGCCTGCTTGACGTGGACAACAATCAAGAATGGACTGCCGTACAGTCCAGACGAGTAAACCAGCCTTCCTCATCGTCTGGAAACGCCCCATCCGGGGTAAATGCCTCTACCGCGGCGTCGCAGCCACCCGGCTCGGACTTTGGTAAGGTAGAGCAAGAAGACCACGATCTTGCCCTAGCGCTTCAACTTCAAGAAGAGGAGGATGACCGGCACCGACGCTCAGTCGAAGAACGTCGACGACGAGAGAACGAAATGTCCGAGTCTACCATCGCAGCTCAATCCACAGCTCGACCTGCTAACAGCCGCACGTCTCGTCCTGGCGAACAACTACCACCTCTGATCCCACCACGCCGCAACAACCAACAAACGCACCGGCCCCCGAGTGAGCCCGCCCCACCCCCAACTTACGAAGAAGCTTCTACAGCGCGACCGTACAACCCTCCGCAGGGTCACCCATCGAGCATGCAGGCTCCACTTCGTGCACAGGGGAGCGCCTACCGTATGAACGCTCAAGGCGGGCCTTCGCCAAATCAGGCTCATATGCCACAAGGACGCAGAAACTCTCGTCCTTTGCCGGGGGCTCCGTTGCCCGCGAGACCTGGGAGGAGGCAGAGCACCGGTATGGTAGGACCGAATCAGCATGAGGAGCGAGAGAAGTGCGTTGTTATGTAGACGCGTGCGAGCTATCCGGGCATTTGTTTATTGATCTCTACTTGGTATTTTTGGGCTTATGATCCTTGCATTAGTTTTTGAGCTGCGTTGATATCGTCTTGACTATACCCTTTCATATTCGCTACTGCGCGTTAGGACCGGTCGGAGAGGGTTGGGCCACATTTGGGTTGGAGCGATGGGGAAGGTTTAGTCCTGTCGGGAATTACGCCATGTATATTAACATTACCATCACGGCAGAATATTACCTTGAAGCTGACATTGTCTTCGTTGCCAAGTGATCTCTTGTCGGGTAAGTGAAGTGAGTGCCAGTTACTAACATACTCCTCTACGACAGATTTACTATGAAACAGTAGTGTCAGCGCCTCCAAAATCAGACTACCAAGTTATTTGCATATATTTCAATCGCTCGCAACTCGACATACCGCTTGCACTACTCTACCTTCACTGATACTACTACCCCTACTCGCTCCTATCATTTGCTTGAGCTTCCCCAGATACTTACTAACTCACCTTTATCTTTCGTAGTAGCGACAGACATGTCTTTCACCGATTAATCTTTGTCTTTCCCGCCGGAGCTGCCTTTCGCCGAATCGCCTTTGTCCTTCTCGCTGGAGATGTCTTTCACCAACCAAGCTACGATTTTCTAGTTGTTCGACCTCCGCAAATACTAGAACCATGCTTCAGGTTACTCGGCAAGTCGCCCATGTCCACAATTACAACAACTTTTTTTATTGTTCGTGCGCTTCTGCACACTGCTCAACTCTCTATACATATACAAGTATTGATTTTTTGTGTCGCCTCTCTCGAGTGCGGGCAAAATGAGACTCGTCGCCCTACTCCTAGTGTAAGACCCTCCGATTACTCAGTTGTCTGTCAAGAACGCCCTGATGTGCGATATTCACTTCGTTTTCGAATATAGAATGAGCGACCAGTTTACTAACCCACACTTTGATGACTACAGATGGCACTACTCCGTCCCTTCTGTCCTCGCGTTCTGCGCCGTCTCTGGCTACATGGCCTATCCCACCACTCTCAGATTAAACCGTTCCTCTCGCGATCACCAAAAACGATGGATGAACCTCCTCCACTCCGACAATGTCCACGAACCCTGGCCTCGCTCACCACCCAAAAACTATCATTACATTCGCTACTGCTTCGCCACTGAAGCTATGCGCGGCGCCGCAAAATGTTTGGTTGACGATGCCATCAGTCTTTGGGCCACGGCATTGGGCGGTCACGCCAGTGAACGTAACCAACATGGACTTGTCATCAAGGAAGTGGTGGACGATCACAAGCAGCCTGTGTTTTGCTATAGCTCTGGCTCAGTTGATAAAGACGGTCAGAACGGTCAATGGACGGATGGTCTGGGTCATGAGACGCTCGTGATTTGGGTTATGGAGCAGGAACATGAGATGGATGAAGCGACTATTGGATACGCTCCCGACTCAGTGAACGATAAACCTGGAAGACATTATCTCAAAATTTCTAGAGATACTGTAGACGCAGGAGAGAAAGACCGAGTTGCGCATGAGGTGAATGGGTCCTCCACTTTACGAAACTTTTGCTAACCAACCATAGTTTGGACATGGTGAGGTTTAGCTCGTCTTAGTAAAAGTGCCCCTAGCTAACACCTAAATAGTTATAGGTATGGGTCATGAGCAACAACGCAAAGATCGTAAGCTGTTCTTTCTATCCAAAATATACAAAATTCCCTGTGTTAACTTATCAAAGGCGACAACTATCTAGACTACGATTGCACGCGCGTCCGGGGCTACGCCGATGCTTTCAAAAAGTACCACGTCGAAAACCCTGGAAGACCTGACTCCGACCTATGCACCGACATGCAACTCGCAAAGAAGTACAACATCCTCCTCACAGCCTTCGTACCCGACAAATTCGCCGATGTCTTCACATCCTTCGACTTCGAGTCTATTATGCTGTACGATTCTAAAACAGGCGCCGAACACAGTGCATGCGAAAGCGACATCGATCATTGTCCAATGCTCAAGATCAATAAGAACGATAAGGGTGAGGTAACGGGATTGGCCAGATTCGGGGAAAATACGGTTCCGTCGAAAGGGGATGCAAGGTTTGTGAGGAGTAATTATCGATTTAAGGCGCCGGAGGATGGTACGTTGCCGGATGTGCCGCCGAAGAAGAGTTCGCTGAGACCGACGCCAACGCCTGCTCCTCCACCTCCTCTTCCGCCGCGGCCAGGAATGAGTCCGTCACCATCTCCGGCAGGTGCGCCTCCACTCCCTCCACGTCCAAGTGTGACAACGGCGATGTAGGACGACCAGATAGAAGGAGAGTGTCGATTATGGATTCTTGGTGGGTCTTACCACGAAATTGGAAAGAATGGAGCACAAGAATTGACTCAGAAGATCGCTGGCGAGATGCTAGACAAATTTTAGAATGAATACAGCCCGGCAAGCGGTACGCAGGAACTCCAATCCAGCATTATTCAAAAGATCATCTATATTGCGTTGTTGTTTCTTTTCGTTATTTAGAAGAAGAATCTACCTACAGACTGGTACCGGAGTTGAAGGCGCCACGAGATGCCGCGCCAATATACAAGAAACCCACGAAGGCATATGCACGATGACAAGGCTGCGCTGAGCCATTCCGGTTCTCCGGAGCTGTTTGTCACGTACAATAACAATAATTCCATCGAAAAACGCTTCTCCATCATCCGATCCAGCGTTCAACACTCCACTAGCTTTCCACTCCGACCCGGCTGGCGACATGAAAGTCAGCCACAGCAAACCCGCTAGTAAAGATGGTCAGCATCAACGTGTACTGGTAACCCCGCTCGCTCACTTGATACACACCAAGCACAAAAAGCATAGTGCTGCCAACAAAGAAAATCATGATGCTGAAGAGCAGAGTAGGCTAGTGGAAGACTTCCTGTTGTAAGTAGCGGACCAGTGGAATGGTTTGGTTCAGAGATTTACGGGGCGCGCTTTGGTCCCCGGTCATTAGATTGAAGTTCTCGGAGAACTCTTCTGCAAGTTCGTTGAGATTGGGGCCATACATGTTGCCAAGACAGTGGGTTTGGTACTCTTTGGTTGAGTTGGTGCTATTCGCGGACCCATTGTTGTTCTGGTTTGACTTCGCCTCTGCAATTGACACACAACTACTTTTAAGTGCGTGCGTGTTAGCGAAACGAGCATGGACTTCGCATTGGGGACGTACCAAAGTATCCAACATGAAAGCGAGCATCATGTGTCTCATTCGTGCGAAACTCCACGAAGTCGAACCGGGCCAGGTTTTTTGATTGGCAGGCAGTCGGCATTGGTACTGTTACAAGCAGCCTTTCAGCTCTCGATCACTAGGAACACTCTGTACTTACTGTTGACCATAATCGCAGCAAACCCGACGCAACTGACAACCATGCGGAAATGTACTCCCATCTGGACTGCTTGTCGAATTGGGGAAGACGAGCCCAAAGTTGCGAGCGATCCTGAAAACAGTGAGAGCGATGAGGTCGAAAATGTTAGCGAAGAAGACAAAGAAGAAGATCAAGATAAATCTTTCGACTTTAACAGCATTGACAGTCTCCAGCACAACTTCAAATCCACCATGACCTTGACATTTTCTCTTTTTCCTAACAACCAAAAGACATCGGATCTCTATGTACATATACAATTAGTTGATAAGAGATCTTGGCACCAACTGTCCATTTACCAGATTCACGACACTGCACTAAATTCCGACACAGAGTGGCTTTGATATGACTCGCCCTGAAGAGATTTAAACTAACATAGAGATGAATATTTACAACGAGAACCCTTCGCATGTTGTCGAGTAACTGCTTGTACGCCATTCACTTACACTTTATACAATTTCGCTCGCATTGCCAGATTCTCCACGCTGACGACCTTTCCATTGCCATCAAAGTCAAAAATGAACTCATCAAGCGGTAGCGACCCATAAGTCACCCCGTAATACCAACCCAAGAACCGCAATCAGTAGACCAAAGCTGCTGCCCAGCAGCGGGACCACCCGTGTCTTCGAATACAGCCTTCCATGCCTGCCGTTTCCCATCAGCTGTGCTACTCTCGAGTTTTGTGTAATATAGTCGCGCTTCTGCGCGTGCGGGCTTTGTGTCTGAGCCTGCGGCGAGCTTGAGGGCCATCTCAATCATATTGGTACCGTTGCTGATCCATGGTCCGATACCCAGACCGGGCTTACCAGAGTCCGTACTTATTGTCAAGGAGGAATTTGTTGCAGTGCCATTGAATCCACCGGTAGACTTTTCGATGTAGGTGCCACTGTAGAGCTTGTCCGCTTCATCGCGTGCAACGGCGTCATAAGCAGGTATGAGCGACGCACCAAGAAGATCGGCACCATAAAAGTTGTTCAGTGCTGGCTGTCCGGCCATCATGATAGTAAATCCAAGATTGAAGTCGCGAAGCAAAGTAATAAAGGCAGTGTATCGCCGGAAAGTCCCCGCCTTAGTGAAAACGCTCAGCGTACGGTGAGGCTGTGTGTCTTTCGCTAGTTGAATGCGTCGAACGCCCCAAGGTGCGCCGACTGAAGCGAGAAAATCTGACGCGAAAGTGACAGGGTTGAGCCATCGGCGCGTAAGAGATGGTTTGATGAGCTTGGAGGATAGAATCGCACGACCGAGAGTTGAGAGATCACTTGCTGATGCGTACATGTTGCCTCCACTGGTTGTAATAAGTTGGTGAAACCAAGACGATGGAGTGGGTATGCTTACGGGCTGGCCTCTCCCAGACTGACGCTCCAGTAAGTGTCCTTTTCCGCACCAGGAAGTACACCCACTGAGTCCGAAGGCTTTTCGTAATATGTTCGTTTCAACCCCAATGGTTTGATGACGCGATCACTGAGAACATCGGAGAAATTTTTCCCACTGATATTCTCCAGTGCATAAGCTAGTAGCTGATACGCTACGTTAGAATACGTCGCGGTTTGCCAGGGCGCGTAAGACGGATACATGGTATCCAACCCTTTGAAGAACTCTACACCAAAAATGAGCATCAATTTGGCAGGTATACAACATTTGACCTTACGTTCTCGTGTGCATAGAGGGTTAGCTCCACACGGTGGCTTTGTCGAATTGGAAAGAGCTGGAAACACCCCAGAAAACGACGCCGGCATGTCATCTGTTTGCGTAATCTCACCGAGCACGCCATCTGGTAGCATATCAATACTGACTTCTGCGATGTGCGAAATGTCACTTACAATCTCGTCCGACGCCAGATACCTGCGAAGCTAAAGCACCGATCGTGATATCTTCCCAAGCTGTTTGCCTCACGCTATCAAATCCAGCCGAGCTCGCATTGCCAGAATATTTCGCCAACTCCGGGACAAATTTCGTAATCGGCGAGTTCCAGTTCACATCTCCAGCCTCAGCTAGGAAAGCCAGCACAGTGTATACTTTAGACACACTGCCCAACCTATACACTGTGTCACCATCCACACTCGTCACCCCAGTAGTGTTTTGCGGTAAGTTCTTTGCAGTCCGATACCTTTCCCATAATATCGGTGCTCCAGGGTTCGTTGAGAAAATTTGGATTGAGTAAGAGAATTTGTCGACGCCGGTGATGTTCGATGTGTCGATATAGTTGAAAACAGACGTGATATTGGCGATCGCAGCGCGCCAGATTGAATGATCTGCTAGATGCTGAGGGGGAGGAAATTCAGGACCAATAAGCGGACAATTGGGTGCGGCTGTGATTACCGGTAGTTGGGTCAAGGCCAACAAACCGGGGACCCATGTAAGAGTCTTCATCGTTATACCGGGGAAGGGGATGAGGAATCTCAAGTGAAATGGGAGATAGGGATGTAATGATATAGAAAGTGGATTGCCGCGAAATGGGTTAATCTTAGAACCTCCATAGTTCATCTATTGCAGGACGGTCGAGATTTGATCTCTGAATTGCTTCGGATGTTTAGCATTACCGTATCATCAACCGAACTATCAGTGATCGCTCCGAGGACCATGTGAGCTCCCGGTTTGCGGCTTGAAATGAAGTCGTCTGTGGTCCTTCTAGAAACTTAGCCCACAATGTGGCGTTTCAACCTCTAAACAATCAGTGATGCGAATTGCACAACCAATGATGGGAAGTAATGTATTGGTCGGCTAAAGTTTGCGCGTTTCGATTTCGATAAGGAATTTATAGTGGTGTCGGTGCCATGTCCGGATAATGAAGTAGGTGATGCATCTTGCAGCATCCAAAGGAGTGTCGACCGTTTTTGTACGACATATGCAGGAAACCTGCCATGGAAACCAGGGGTTGTGAGGTACTATATTTTACCCCTGCACACAATCAGTTGACGTCGGCATATCGGAGCCCCAATGCTTAAGCTGATGTGCCATGCAGGTCCAACTCCGATCAGTCTAGACGTGGCGGGTAGATGGATTAATTTAACCACCCTGGTCAAATGGGATGTCATGCTGAGATATTCAGCCGCCGCACACTTGATACCTTCAAAATTATGGAGTAACTCACTAAAGCTACTGGGCGTATCAAATCTCGGCTCGTCAGGGCGCTGTACATCCTGATATTCACATGTGATTGCAAAATGCTATGCAAGAGATGTACCTATGCGCCCAGAGCCTGAGCTTGACACATCTCCCAGTACCAGCCCCGTCGCCCTAGTAGCTCCCTGTGACTTCCTTGATCGACTATTCGCCCACTCCTCATAACAAAAATTATATCAGCGTTCTGGACAGTGGCCAGTCTATGCGCAACGACGATCATCGTTCTACCTTTTCCGGTTTTCTCGAATACAGCCTGAACCTCTTTCTCCGTTTCAGAATCTAGGCTGCTAGTCGCCTCGTCCAGAAGCAAAATGGATGGATCGCGGACTAAAGCACGTGCAATAGAGATTCGTTGTTTTTGCCCGCCTGAGAGAGTGACGCCTGAGGTGCCAATATCGGTGTCGTAGCTAGAGGGAAGAGAGGTTATAAAAGAGTGAATGCCAGCGTCACGGCATGCTGTATGTAGGGTGTTTTCCGAAACGGTGGTTGGATCCATGCCCAGGAGCACATTTTCACGGATGGTGCCGCGGATGAGGTAAGGGTCCTGTGCCACTAAGCTCATGCATTTCCGCAAATGTCTCAACGGAAATGACGTGATCGCGTCACTGTTGTACAGTATAGTCCCGCGCTGTGGCTCGTAGAAGCGCTCGAGGAGAGAGATAACGGTTGTTTTTCCGGACCCGCTGCTTCCGACGATAGCTGCAAATTGACCGTGTTGGATGCTTAGGTTCAAGCCTTGGAGTACGGGCACGTTGCGCGTAGGGTAAGTGAACCAGACGTTTCGGAAATTGATATCTGCACCTTTCCAGAGCAGAGTCGTTGGCAACTTATATCGATTGGACTCGCGGTATTCTGCTGCTATTTTGTCGTCATCTTGTTCTGAGTCGCGGATACGCATTTCTTGAATGCGATCAGCGGCTAGAGAGACTTGAGCAATATCTGCGTGGAGTTAGAGCTAGATGGCGATGGATAAGTTTGAGGCACTCACTAGGGCCAAAGCTCAGCCACTGCCCTGCAGCAAGGCTGCCTTGAATGACGGCCAAGTAGACCACTAGAAAGTTGAAGGGTAAAATCTTTTGCGTCGACAGCAAAAGGCCACCATACCTGTATATAGTTAGCTACAAGTGAGATGAAGGCCCCAATCGACTTGGTGCATATTCCCTGCACACGAAGGTAAAATAACTTACCATAGGGAGAATGCCATGCAAAGCAACACAAGACTATCGCTTGCCGCAAACACCAAACCAGAAACCCTCGCCTCTTTCCAAGACCTCGTGATATGCGCCTGCAAGAGCCCCTCGTACCTCTGACAAATGGAACGTTCGAGCGTCAAGCATGCCACCGTCCGTATGGCACCAATAGCCTCGGTAGCGAAGCGTGCGCTTTCGGCGAATACTGCATTATTGCGCGACTCGAAGCGCACCTCGTGTCGAACTCTATACCATCCGCCGGCAAGGATGATGGGCATTGAAGTCCCTATCACAACGAGCGCGAACCTCCAGTGGAACATTACAGCAATGGTGGTGCAACCAATTAAGCCAAAAATTGATATCATGACCATCGCCATGTTTGTGCCAAGGAGTTGTTGGAGTTGTGCAGGGTCTGTCGCGATGCGGGCAGTGAGAAGACCGATGGAGTTGTCCGCTTCGTCGAAAAAGGATATGCGCTTGCAGATGATGTTGCGGAAGTACTCTTTGCGATAAGTAGAGACGGTGCGCTGTAGATTTTAGTACCAATGTAGTCAAGCTTGAGAATGAAGAAGCTTACAACGGAGACGATGTTTGACACCCAGCCTAGGGAGAAGTAACTGAGGCCTACACCGGATGCAACAGCCACGAGCATGAGACACAGGAAGTTGTTTGATATCCTTAGTTGTTCTCCCCAATATGCGAAAGATGATATGAGTCGAGCGAAGAGGAATGCTTGGATTGGGTTGCTTGCTGTCGGAGATTGTTAGCATCCATTGAGTCATTCGGAGGATCGGACTACTTACATGCGGCACCCATGGAAGCCACCAAAAGGACAAGATATCCAAGCCAATTCTGCTTCTGGTCGGCCAGCAACATTCCGAAGCTCCGGAAGATGTTGTGCGACTTTGGTTTGCTGGGTTTCAGTTCTGTTTCATCAAAGAGAGTGGCTTCCGATTCGACCAGAGTCTCGTAGCTCTCTTTCTCGTCCACGACATGATCTTTGATGGGATCCTCCGAGTGTACAGCTATTTCTTGAGCGTGCACTAATTTCCAATACACACCTCCTTCATCCTCCAGCAAAGTTTGGTGTGTCCCATGTTGCACGACTTGTCCTTTAGCTAAGACCACGATCTTGTCCGCACGTTTGATTGTAGACAGCCGATGCGCGATCACTATAGTTGTACGGTTGCGAGCAACTTTCTCCAAAGCGGCCTGAACGATGCGCTCACTAGCCACGTCCAGGGCACTCGTTGCTTCGTCAAAGATCAACAGCTTGGGGCGACGAATTATGGCGCGAGCTATAGCGATGCGTTGTCGTTGACCGCCACTGAGCTGAATGCCTACATCGCCGACTTGCGTGGAGTAACCCTTGTTAGTTGTCAGCATGAGCACTTCATCCCACAGAACTATGCACATACCTCGGGGAGCGATCGAATGAACTCATCCGCATATGCTTCTTCGCAAGCTTGCTCCACGAGCTCTTTCTTTTCGGAATCAGGCGCATCTTCCCAAACCGTGCCCACGAGGCCATATTCAACATTTTGGAAGATGGTGCCGTTGAAAAGGAATGAATCTTGTTGTACTAGGCCAATTTGGGCACGCCACCAATGTAAGTCAATCGCGTTGAGATTTGTAGTACCTATCTTGATGGAACCGTTCCGCAGATAGTTAGTTATAGGATCAGGACCACCTAATTCGTACCAACGTTGGATGAGCGCGACGATGGTACTCTTTCCTGATCCACTTGGCCCCACGATAGCTGTGGTCGCACCTTTCGGAATAGCAAGGTCGAGGTTCATGAGTATCTTGACTTCATGTCGCGCAGGATACGCGAAATTGATGCCCTCCATTACGATGTCGTCATCCAGGGAGACTTCGGCGCCTCGGATACCACCAATGGATGGTTTCGGTGCGTCTATGATCGTAAAGAATATAGAAGCTGCATTGATGGCATTGGAGGCTGCTGTCAATGGTACGGAAACCGCGTTGATGTGCGCAAGCATGGTCATGACCGACATTAGTACCCTGATTGGTCAGATACTGCGACACGGTCATTTGAAGTGATACATACACCACTAAGGTCTCGACATTGGCGAACTTGAAGTCCAGATATAGTCTGACGGCGTACCAGAAGCAAAGCGCAAACGTGCTGCAGGACTTAGCTCAGTAGAGGAATTGGGTACGGACGAGTACATACGCGAATATGGTAAAGAAGACTGAGCCAGATTAACGCGTGATCCAAAGCAAGGACGATGGGACGACCAACCTGGAGAGTGCTGCGCAGCCAATATAGGCGACATTTGCTTGCCCAGCATACTCGCCCGCTCAACTAACCTGTTATATCTATCTGCCATCTGATCATCCGCTCCGCAAGCAGCAACCATCCTGATACTAGACAAAGATTCGTGCGCAACGCCAGCTGCCTCCCTTTCCACCTCCTGTATAGCTGCATACTTAGTCACCACTAATGGCGTTATGATCGAATACCAGACCATAATAGCGACTAATCCACTCGCGGTCACTAGAGTTAACTCCCAGCTGAATATGCATCCAATCGTGAGTGCTGTTGAGATTACAGTGATGGCTTGTATCAGAGAAGAAAGACGCTCTGATATGCCGAGTTGGAGAATGTTTGCTGTAACGGTAATGATTGCGGTTGTTTGTCCAGGCGGGAGTGCGTCTAAGATTGAGATGGGCTGCTGAAACAGTGCTTCGAGATAGCTTAGACGTATGGATGCGGATATGTGTAAACTGGTGATTCGAAAGCCGATCTATGGTTCGTTAGCTGAACCATGCAGATGTGAATATCATGTTCAATGTAAGTTTGGCATCTTTTGGCACTTTGTTTGTGTCTGGAGCCAAAGCTCGTGCCAGGATGTTGTGTACATGGATGATTCGACTTACAATAGCGACGTAGGCCAAAAAGAACCGGCCAATGAAGAGATATATAATGTACAATCTAGCAGTATTCAGAGATGTGTTCGACTGAAATATCTTCGTCTACGTACACGTAGCGATTGATCGTGGACATGAAAGCTTTGGCTGCGCCTTCGGGCGATGCTGGCGCATTCGCTGAGGAGTTGAAAGTCCTGATGAGACGCGCTATAGAGATTACCAGTTAGTCAAGTCTATCAACTGCTCACTCAGATCCACTTGCCGAAGATAATGTTCATGATTGGAAGTGTCGCTCCAGCACATATTGATGCAACGAGCGAAATCGCGAGGAAAATACCATCCCGTCGTGATGCGAAGGAGAAGATTCTCTATTTGAATCAGTATTAACGAACGACAGTCCTATACTTCAGACCTCTCACACGAAGGATTCTTGCGCTTTGTGTTGCTGAGCGCATCCACGACAACAGTCCCCGACGCCATCCTATCCATGGTGAGTGGCAACGTGAAGGCTCGGACATGTTTTTGCTCGCGTCATCAAACCAGAGAAGGTGTGAGAATCCAGTGCGGCTCTGATCGAGAGACGTGATCACGTGTCCTTCTGGCGAGCTCCAGGGTGTTCTCGAAAGTCATTGTGGGCCAGACAGGCCTATTGTTTGTTGTGCCAGGGGGCAACTTGAAATCCCCGGTTCTCCTGGGACTTCGGTGCGGTAACACCGATTGCATATTCTTAATGAATGCTGTTTGCGGACTTATGGCGTGCAGGATCTAGATGAACACACGAACTCTTGTTTGTGACCCATACCTTCGGGCTCATGCCTCCAGGTACGCAAGTCTTAGGACGCAATATCGGTACCATACCAATGACATGCGTCCTCCACATCCCGAACACATGTCAAATTTTTGGACAATTTAGGTGAGGGGTAAACAATAAGTATCTGTCGCCCTATTTAGTAGGTAATCGTTGGGATGCATTGCGATTGAGTTGCATCAACGGCCATTTGTTCGACGTTTCCGCAACGCACGTCATGTCCGAGGAAATAGTCGCAGGGTTGTTGCTGCAGATAACAGATTGTCTCTTGGCCGGTTAATGTGACATCCTGTTCCGACGTAGTCGATGCTTGCAAAACGCGGGTTTGCTGTGCGGTAATGCATCGCCGATAGCATTAGGGTAACGTAACGGACTAACGGTGTAGAAGTTCTGTCGGGTAGTTTACTTCCAGAGGTTCTATTGGTTGGCCGTAGAATTAATTTCGAGCCAATCAGGGAAATGAGGCAATCTCATGTACATGAGCACAGGGAACAACCCTGGCGATCCGGTGTGCTATATATTAATTGTGCACGCAGGTTGCGGGAGTGACGCGTGGCAGTTTCAAGCATGGAAATCGTCTACAATGGCATGAACAACTCATCTACGCTCATTCCGGTAATTGGTAGGAATTTGCGAACTTGATAGGATGCGATGTTCGAATGTGTAAGCTAAGGAAATGCGAAAGCCTGGTGGCCACATGCCCGTCTTTCGCCTAAGGAGAGGAAACAGCGTTGACCTCGGCGATCATCAGTCGCACCGTGTCACCAAGCTCTTTCACCATGTGCTTGTCGCGTGGCAAAGTGTGCCCTTTCGCATGGTCGAAAATAAACGCCGTATCTGGATCACAGACATTGTAGAGCGCAATGTTACCGTGCAAATATGGATCCAATGACCCGACTGGTGTTTTGTAAGTAGAGATCCGAACCATGAATGCGATGCGACCTACTGATGTGGCATGTGGGGATGTCAATCATCAAATCGCTCTCATCGGCTAACACAATTCCGTCAAGCGTCGGTTTTATTGGGGGCCAGCCCCCGAAGAAAAGAGCACACTTGATCATGGGCAGCCTTCCTTCTTCTCTGGATCGTATCTGCTCGTGCAGCAACAGCGTCCCTGCAATAGTAGCGCCCTCCGAATAGCCAACAATGCCGTCAAATGGCCCTTCCTTCTCCATTACCTCGTACAAGTACTCGAGCGTCTTTCGAGCGCTGTCGTCCGTCTTGGCGACTCCATAGGTCATCAGCTCTCGCATCGTCATCTCGGGTGTTTCGAGCTGAGGAAAGTCTCGAATACGCTCGATAACGTCGGTGGTGTCGGCGTCGGCATCTGAGGGCACAATGAAGCGGTAGTAGGGCGCACCTCCAAAGAACTCTTCGTATCCCTTTGGCGGAGCGACCTCGTAAGGGCCTTGGATGAAATGGAAATAGGCGCTTCCGTCCGACTCAAGCTCCTTGACAAGCGGAGCTAACTGGACTTTGAATTTCTACGTTCACTGTCAGCGGTGCCGATTGGAAAACATGGTCGAAGCTCACCTCAATGCTTCCGTAGGCACCAGGAAGACAGAGAAATTTCATCTTGCGTTTGAAAATAGAAAACACGAGCCTTTGCGTTGGTAGCTTTAGCAAGAAACACAGTGCCCGCTCGATAGTGTAATGGGAACAAGAGGACAAGGCCAGCTGCAGTTCGTCACGCTTGAGCAACGTCTCGGTAGTCTCCTCGGTGTTCGGCGGGAATTGCCATAGTGCGACGTTCTTGCTCCTAGTTATCGTGCTGGCACAACCAACTCAACCTGACACATGTCTAAAGATGCAGTGACGAGGCAGTTAATCTGCGCTGGAGCCCAATCGGAGCTGTGTAATCAGCGGAGGAGAGGATGCAGGGCATCGAATGTGCCGGGGCGCCAGCCGGGAGATCTGCACGTGCGGGGTGTGAATCGTGCTCATACATGTAATCCTTGTGGATAAATGGGGTCCCAACGGCGTGAGGTGTTTGATGCCGGGTAAAACTCGCGATGTCCGATCTTGGAGAAAACAGGAGTTGAGGCGCTACCGAACAAGATGCCGATGGAGCATAGACCAACCGGTGACCAAAGTGCAGCTAGCGGAGCTTATCTGAGATGCTATCTCGACCTCACTTGAACAATTTCCCTCCATGCATCGACGATACCTCTCCCACTGTGCTAATTTATCTTTGAATTACTTCCCTGTTGTGTTGAGGGAACAACGGGCCCAATGGACCGACGGCAGCCAACAGCCTGGGTCCGTCTGGGCTGTTCGCCAGACATGACGCCGGGCACCTACACCTTGTCGGAAAGGACCTCCTGATTGCTTTTATGCGAACAACCAGGGCCAGCGGACGTGGAAGGTCGGCATAGATTAGTCTAGCCTATGGTAATGCGAAGAGATGACGACTTCACCAATGCTTTATGACGAGGCGGCTACACCTCTGCGTTAGAGTGACCTCCGGGTGGTGTCAAGTTGATTCGGCGATCATCTAGCGCAACGTCGGATGTTACTGCTATTTCCCGGTGGATGAAGGGCATCTAGATGGAGAGCTCGCTGATCAGGAAACTAATATTGGCCGACCACGCTTGGAGCCTAGAACAGTTGCGATGCTGCGTATGGTCGGGACGATAGTGTAATAGATCTCTTGATAAACTTGGGCCCGCAGCAGTAAGACTCCAGCCCTTTAAACTGCTGGCTCACTTGCATTATATCTTACCGGGAGTAATCTCACGCATTCATCGTTGTTTTGCCCTGAGGCATCTCTTGGCCGTGCGGCCAAATCTGCCACAATGGCACCCTACGCTCTTACCCCAACCTCAGAGCGAGGCGAGTACACCAATGGTTTTGGCCTGAATGTCCACACTGAGGGCATCAGCGGCGTAAACGGCATCAACGGCGCCAACGGGCACACTAATGGCACCAACGGCACCAACGGCACCAACGGCATTCACGATAATACTGGGCAAGCCAATGGCAGTTTCCTGAGTAGCGACACACCTACTTCGACTACATCCTACGAAGACGCTTACGTACACGGCTATAAGGATGGATATACAAAGTCGCATGTCGAGCTCAAGCATCAACCTATCGCCATCATCGGCATGTCCTGTCGCATGCCAGGCAGCGTCAGCACACCCGACGAATTCTGGGAACTTCTCGCCCGTTCCAGAACCGGCTTCTCTCCTATTCCGCAAGAGCGGTTCTCAGCCAACCGTTTCTTCCATCCGAACCCGGGCAAAAGTGGCACTACGAACGCGCGCGGTGGCAACTTCCTCACACATGACCTTACTGTCTTTGATGCCCCATTCTTCGGCTTTACCCAACAGGAAGCAACCAGCCTGGACCCCCAACAGCGTTTATTACTCGAATGCACCTTTGAAGCCCTCGAGAGCGCAGGCATACCAAAACAGCATGTGGTGGGGAAGGATGTAGGTGTGTTCGTTGGTGGCAGCTTTGCCGAATACGACGCGGACTTGTTCCGGGACTCGGATACAATTCCTATGCATCAGGCAACGGGAAATCACATGGCTATGCAGGCCAATCGTATATCACATTTCTTCGATCTACGCGGCCCAAGCTACACCATCGACACAGCTTGTTCATCTAGTCTAGTCGCCTTGCACAATGCTTGCCAAAGTCTTAGGCATGGAGAGTCGACTATGGCCATCGCAGCTGGTGTACATCTTAATATGCTTCCGGAATTCTGGATCTCTATGTCCATGTCAAGACTTTTCGGAGAAGCAGGGCGTTCTTACGCCTTTGACCAGCGAGGTTCTGGTTACGGTCGAGGAGAAGGTTGCAGTCTACTCATGTTGAAACCCCTTGACCAAGCCATCAAAGACAACGACCCAATTCGAGCAGTCATCGCAGGGACCGGAATCAACCAAGATGGAAAGACACCAGGTATCACGATGCCAAATGGTTCTGCACAGGGTAATCTTGTCGTTATGCATTATAACAGATGACTTCAGCTAACATTTCTTGAAGAGTCACTCATTCGTTCTATCTATGAAGCCGGAAATATGGACCCGAAAGACACCGGTTATGTGGAGGCGCACGGCACTGGTACCCGTGTGGGTGATCCGATCGAAGTAACTGCGCTGCACAACGTATTCGGCGAAGGACGGAACAAGAGGAAGCCGCTATACATCGGATCGGTGAAGTCAAACATTGGTCATTTGGAGGCTGCTGCTGGCATTGCGGGCGTAATCAAAACTGCTCTAATGTTAGAACGCGGCTTCATCCTCCCTAACTACGATTTCAAGAAGCCAAACGAGAAACTTCCTCTTGATCAGTGGGGTTTCAAAGTCGCGACTCGGCAGCAACCCTGGCCGTTCGGCAAGAAATGGGCCAGTATCAACGGTTTCGGATTCGGTGGAACGAACGCACATGCTGTCCTAACTAGAGGACCTCTCGAGCGGAAAACAATGAACGAGGAGATCGACACGCAGACCGCCGAGCGACTCTTTCTGGTCTCGGCAAATGATAAGGCCAGTACGGAGCGCGCAATGCAGAATCTGGGCGTGTATCTTGAGCAGCGTCCCGAAGTCTTCCAGAATGACCTCCTGACCAACCTCGCGTACACTTTGGGAGAGAGGAAGTCATTGCATCCCTGGCGCATCGCCGTCACGGCATCGTCTTCGGCAGAACTTGTCGAAGCCTTGTCGAGTGGCAGAGTGCTGCCCGCAAAGCAGGAGCTTGAAGCTCCTCGCCTTGGGTGGATCTTCACCGGCCAGGGTGCTCAATGGTGGGCCATGGGTCGCGAATTGTACCAGCGATATCCAATCTACGCTTCTTCACTAGACAAGGCCGATGCTCATCTGCAATCCATAGGAGCAAGTTTCTCACTACGCGACGAGCTGCAGAAGGATGAAAAGACGACCGAAGTCAATGCTGCACATATCAGCCAGCCGTCTTGCACAGCCGTTCAGCTGGCGCTGACCGACTTGCTTCACTCGTGGGGTGTTCGCCCGTCAGCCGTTGCTGGGCATTCTTCAGGCGAGATTGGAGCTGCATATGCCGCGGGAATCATCAATTTCGAAGACGCCATGACCATCGCATATCACCGTGGACGACTCATCCCTATCCTAAAGAAAAAATATCCGAATCTCGATGGCTGCATGATGGCTGTGGGAGCTGGTACGACAGAAATCAACCCTCTGCTCGATCGCGTTTCGACCGCGCAGGGAGAAGTGCGAATTGCGTGCATCAACAGCCCCTCCAGTGTTACTGTTTCCGGAGACGCAGCTGCTATTGCCGAACTGCAGGCCATCATTGAAGAAGTGCATCCTGGTATGTTCGCACGGAAGCTACAAGTCGACACAGCATACCACTCGCACCACATGAACCTTGTCGCAAAAGAGTACACCGAGTCTCTTCTCCAGCTCCAATCTCCACAACGGACGGAAATCAAATTTCATTCCTCATTGCTTGGTCGCCTGGCCACGAGTTCTGAGTTGGATGCGACCTATTGGGTGCAAAACCTAACGTGCGCCGTGCGATTTGACGAAGCAGTTCAGAGCATGTGCAAACCTGTAGGCGAATTCAAGACAGGCGTCGACTTCCTGGTCGAGCTTGGGCCCCATGCCGCACTGCAAGGACCAATCAAGCAGATTCTCAAACATGTCGGAGGCCCAGCCACCAAAATCGCCTATTCCTCTGTGCTTGCAAGAAAGAAAGAGGCAGTTCAAACAGCTCTCGCGCTAGCAGGAACACTCTTCGTCAAAGGTGCTTCGCTCAGTATGGGAGCTATCAACTTCCCCACACCCCTGGAGAGGCCACCACAGGTACTTACAGATATGCCTCGCTACCCTTGGAATCATTCATCTTCTTTCTACCACGAGTCCCGTCTTACTCAGATCCACAAGTTCCACGATGCCCCTAGAAACGACATAATCGGCGTACTTGCACCATACTCAAATGATCTGGAGCCCACGTGGAGAAACATCGTCCGACTGGATGACTTGCCGTGGCTTCGCCACCACCAAATGCAAGGCGTCACCATCTTCCCAATTTCAGGTTTCGCCGTCATGGCGCTTGAGTCAATGGCTCAAGCGGCAAAGACAAAGGACGTGCAATACGACAGCTTGGAAATCCGCGATCTCAGCGTGACAACACCCGTAATGTTGACGGAAGAAGACTTGGAGATGACGATAACGCTGCGGCCAGAATCTACCGATATTCTATCCAATCTCGCACATAGCTTCAATATACGATCGTGGTCGAAGAGCAAAGGCTGGTCGGAGCACTGCACAGGCTTAGTGTCATGTACAAGTGCAGATTTAAACGCCGTTGATGGACTTCGCTCAACGCAGGCAAGACAGCGGAGCCTACACAGCAAGATCTCTACCATCGTCGACGCAGCTACCGAACCAGTTGTTGTTCAACCGTTATACGAGCGACTATCTGAAATCGGCGTCTCTTATGGAACCACATTCCAGCGCATAGACGATTGTCACGCCTCTCCGCGTGCCTCTGTTGCTCGGATAACACTAGCTGATACTGCAGCGGATATGCCTCACCATCACGAAACGAACTACATCATACATCCCACTTTCTTAGAGACGATTATATCGATGTACTGGCCAGTTTTGAGCACAAATGGGCCTCTCGATACGGTACATCTACCTTCATCCATCGGCAAGGTGACCATCTCTTCCAAATTGTGCGAGCATCTACAGCAGCCTGGCGGCCCCTTGCAAACCTACTGTGCGCCTTCCGGGTCTCTGTCAAACGTCAGCTCAAGTAAACTTACCATGTTCGCTACTTCGGTTCATGATCCCAAGGAAGCTTTGGTCGTGGTCGAAGATGTCTCGATCTCACCTATCTTGGAGAAGGCCATGGACACGGAGGCTGAGGGTCCCCGTGAGCTTTGTTACAAGACCGAATGGGAGCCTGCTTTGCAGCCTTTGGAGACCGCGACAAATGGTATCACCCCAGCTCAGTTCGATGCTGAAGTTGTGATTGTTCATGGCGACAACGAGTCCCAAGTTTTGATGGCTTCTGCCCTTTCAGACGCTCTTGCCGACCTTACCGGGACTCGACCCACCACGGGCTCGCTCACGCTCATCGCAGCTGCAGCCAAAGACAAGCTATGCATTGTCCTTTCGGAACTTAGCCAGCCAGTCCTCGCGAATCTCGATGCGGCGGACTTCGAAGCCCTACAGTGCCTGCTCACGACCGTTCAGGGCCTTCTCTGGGTGGTCCAAGGGGCATATGCAAGCTCGACCAATCCAGACGCGAACATGATTGCGGGTCTGAGCAGATCTCTACGTTCGGAGGGCACACTTATGAAGTTCATCACTCTTGATCTTGATTCGCATACCGATCTCGGCGGATGTACGGCCATCCAAACACTCCTCGACGTCTTCGCTGCAACACTTTCATCAAAGCCAATGGTTGAAGAAGCGGAATTCATGGAGCGTGATGGCAAGCTGCTCACTCCACGCGTCGTCAACGATGAGGCCATGAACGAGTTCGTTGACAGGAAGATACATCCGCCGGCTTTGGAATCGGCATCTTTCACAGATCTCAACAGGCCGCTCAAGGCAATAGTTTCTACTCCAGGTGTGCTCGAAGACGTTCATTTCGAAGACGACAAGAGCATAGGGATTTCGCTTCCCGTTGACCATGTTGCTTTCCAAGTCAAAGCTGTCGGACTTAGTCCGCGAGGTAGCTCAGCCGACTCTGGAATAGACATGGAGCCGAGCGGTATCGTCACCGCTGTCGGCTCCGAAGTCCCCAACATCAAGGTAGGCGACCGTGTTGCGGCATTCGCGCCCAACGGTTCGCTGTCCACGGTGGAGCGTGCTCACTTTCGGTCGGTGTTCAAACTTCCGGATCATATCTCATTCGAGTCGGCCTCAACGATCCCGAAGGCATATTGTGCGGCGTCCTATGCATTGATAGATCAAGCTAGACTCATAGAGGGCGAAACAGTCCTGATTCACGACGCCGCGAGCGCAACCGGCCAAGCGGGTCTTGCTCTCGCGCAAATGATCGGCGCCGAGGCATGGACGACTGTGAAGAGTGCCGATGAGAAAGATCTGCTAATGCGGGAATTCGACTTGTTGGAAGATAAAATATGGTATGCTGGCAGCGAGACCTTTGCTGAGCGCGTGAAGACTGCAACGAGCGGCCGAGGCGTCGATGTGGTCTTCAATACGTTCTCCGAAAGCCGCCTACTCCGAGCGACATGGAACTGCCTCTCAAATTTTGGCCGCTTTGTCAATGTTGGCGCCGGAAATGTTACGCTTGGAGACATGCCGCTCGACAAGAATGCCACTGTGCTTTCGGTGGACATTGCAGCGCTTGCGACACATCGTCCGCAGATTGTAGAGCGTACGCTTGCTGACACGGCGAAATTGCTCCGTTATGGGAAGATACAGTCCATCTTCGATGCCAAAACGTATCAAGTCTCTGGGCTTGCAGCGGCATTCCAGAGTCTTCGCACAGACGATAACCGCAAGGTTGTTGTTGTACCACAAGACGACGACATGGTCATGGTAAGTATCTCATCTATCGGACGACGAAACGCTTCTAACGCGCTACCAGGCACCAAGAGTTGTAGACAATAACGCTCTACTTCGGACTGACGCAACGTACGTTCTTATTGGCGGCACAGGTGGGCTTGGACGCAGTATGGCCACATGGATGGTCAGCAAAGGCGCAAAGAACATCGTTCTTCTTTCAAGAAGCGGCGAACTCAAAGGAAAAGCAAAGGACCAGATCGATGCTCTTAACACTGCCGGTGCAGCTATCATCGTCCGTCGTTGCGATGTAGCAGACCGGTCCGATGTCGAACAGCTAATATCATCCGGATTGAACGACCTCCCTCCTGTGCGAGGTATTGTCCACGGCGCTATGGTCCTCCATGACGTTCTATTCGAGAAAATGACGCATCACCAGTACAAGGCAGTCATCGAGTCGAAAGTTAAGGGCGCCCGGAACTTTTATGATGCGCTCTCTGCAGTCAACGCCCCTCTTGACTTTTTCATCTGCATCTCCTCGGCCGCAGGTGCTGTGGGAAACCGTGGTCAAGCCGCGTACGCAGCAGCTAACACCTTCCTCAACGGTTTCGCCCAATACCTCCAACGTCAAGGCATCAATGCGACGTCCATCGATCTCACCGCCGTCTCGGATGCCGGATACCTAGCCGAAGACGCGGAGAAAGCCGCTGAAGTCGCGAGGAATCTGGGAAGCGATACCATATGCGAGGCTGAAGTGTTGAGCCTCATACACGCTTCGATTGAAGGCAGTATGGCTAGCTGTAATGGGCATCCCATCACTGGCATGCGAATTACACCCACGATGCGCCCCTTCTGGTCAAACGATGCCAAATTCATCCACCTCCTACAAGCCGCTGAAGCTGCTACAACGACCACCGCCGCCGCTAAAGTTTCATGGAGCGCAGCTTTCAAAGCTACGCCCACGCGCGCTGAGGCGGAGCAAGTTGTCTGCAATGCGCTCGTTGAGAAGATCGCGGAGGTGATATCTATGGAGCCTGAGGAGTTGGACGTCACCAGGGCATTGAGCCATTATCCGCTTGATAGCTTAACGGCGATCGAGGTCCGGAATTTCATTACCAGGATGTTTGAGGCAAGCTTGCAGGTGTTGGAGCTGCTGGCTAGTGGAAGTATTGAGGCGTTGGCGAAGGTCGTTGTGGGGAAGAGCAAGGCTAAGATATGGGAGAGCTGAAGGGGGTAGAACAGAGATGGTGGGTGAGGACCGATAGAGTTAGTTGGGTCTGCGTCAGTCTTCTTTCACATTTTAGCTTCTCGGTTTATATTAGCTTCTCGGTTTATATTATATCTTAAGGTAGCTTCAGTATATGCATTTGTTCTTATAGTTCACATCATGTTCAGTGGCCTTCCATATCGTCTTGCTATCGCGACGCACTGTGTATTTCCAAAGTTCAGATTGCAATGTTCTGGATAGCCAGCAAGAGTCGATGAACATCTACATGTAACAAGCACCTACTTCCTCACAACAAACGATTCGTCGCATTCCCAGCCACCTCAGTAACGTTCCCCAAAACCGTCCCATTCACATCCCCCATCTCCTCCCAAACTGCCTTCAAACCCCAGACTCCCACACTAGCCGTCGCCGACTCATTAATCCCACCAATCCTCAAAACCATCGTGTCTAACGGGCTATTCGGGAAGAAGACGCTCGACGCACCCAACTCGCCCTCATTGAGAAAGATCTCAATGATACTCCTATCAATGATGCCTGAAATGCGCCACTCGCTTAGTTCCTCGCGGTACAAACCAGTCTGCGAAAATTTATCGGTGAAGAAGGGGTCGGAGAAGCCGTCTGTGTGGCCACGATCGAGCCACACGTCGCCGGAAGATATGTATGTGCCGCATGAGACAGATTCCCCGGAGGCAGATGAGGAGAAGGTAAAGTTAAGGGTTCCGGAGAGGGAGGATGAGTCGGTGAGGCCGGTGATGTTGGCTTCAAAGTAGAGAGCGCCGGATTGGACGTTAGAATAGTCCACAAAGACGGTGCCGTTGCCCATAGTGTTGTTGAGTGCAAATTCAGATTCAACAATGGAGAAGATGTCGTATGGATACGAAATGAGTGCGAGACCTTGACGGGGTAGTTCCTTAAGATAATGACCCCGAGCGACGGACATTACGCTGCGGAACCCATCACCAACAGCCTCACCGGCAGTTGGTACGACGTTGGTATATTGCCAGTTGCTTGCCCAGTTGATGCTAACCTGGTCCTTGTTTGCGCCGATGCCGTAGAAAAACTGGCCGGCGTAGTTGTCCTTGGCGAAGTCCGTGAACCTAGTCGTAGCATCCGAAGGTATAAAGTGAGTTCCATTGAAATCGCCAATGAAGTACTCAGTGATGGACCCACCAAGCGGAGCGCCGGGGTTGATAGAGAGAAGCAATACCCAATGCGTTTCGTCTTCCTCCCCACCATCTACGTGCATCTCGACCATGTTGGGGCACTCGTACTGCAAGCCTGTCAAGCCGATGCGAGTAATGTTGCTTTCAGGCGTCCAATCGATGAGATTCGGGCTGGAAAAGATGCCGAGTTCGAAATCGACGGGGTACGCAACGACCATGATCCAGCGATTCGTCGGCTCATACCAAATCACCTTTGGGTCGCGGAACTGGTTGCTGTCGCTCGGGATCACGGGATTCTTCTCATACTTGATGAAGGAAAAGCCGTTGTCGTAGGAATAGGCAATGTCTTGAGTCTGGCGCTCGGGTGTGTTGACGGTGTATATAGCAACGACGCCATTGTCCTGTTCAGGGAAGAAGCCGGAGGTGTTGTTTGAATCGATGACAGCGGAGCCGGAGAAGATGCCTTCGGTGGGACTGCCTGGGAAGATGGCGATTGGTTGGTTCGTCCAGCTGTAGAGATCTCGACTTGTAGCATGGCCCCAGTGTTGGTTTCCTGCCACGTTTGCGGTGGGGTTATCTGAAAGATGTTAGACTGAGCTGAGGAACATAAGGGGACGGAAAGGAGACGTACACTGGTAATACAAATGGTACACTCCCTCTGCATCAAGGAACATGCCATTTGGGTCGTTCAAGAAGCCCTGTGGGGGGCTGAAATGTACTTGTGGGCGCAGCGGGCCCGCATAATTTCCTGGCAACGGTGTACCTGTCGGAACACCGGACTGGGAGTATGTGGAAGTCGCATTTTGCGCAGACCCTAACGCAAGAAAGCATCCGAGAATCGCGAGAGAAGCGTAAGGAACCATAATGACTAGAGTTCGCGTACAAGATGCGGAAGCTTCTGGTTTCCAAACGGTAGGATATCTAGCCGGCTATATAGTTGTCTACCATGTAGCGAGGTATTAAAAACCCAAACAACCCCGAACCGCGTTACTTGGCTTGCATGTGCACGCTCAGGCGATGGTCTTGATTCTCCTCATGATCCTGGAATCGGCGACTTATATGGTCCTAGTATGCATGCTTCCCCGCAAAAAATCGACGCTAACACTATGAGGCTCAGCCGTGGGGAGAACCATTAGGCTGATGACGTTGCTTTCAGCTTTGCTATGGAGAAGGATCGCACGCGTTCGCACGGTGTACACAATTGAACATCCAGCGTATTCGCGACTTCTCATGGTGATTGCGTTGTTTGACCGCCTTTCTCAACTCGCGCTTCCTATATGTGCGCATGTTGATCGACTCCGCTTGTACCCCAAGCAATGATGATGTGGATTACCCCAGTCGCCGTCATGGGCCCGTAAATTCGCCCGACAATCTTCCCAGGCCAAGGATTTCAGCAACACATTAGACTAGAACGCCTGCAGCAGTGGGGGGATTGCCCGAAAGGTGAGAAAGTGTTACGATTCAAGGTACAGCGTTGCCGCATCTTCCTTCAAGATCCACATTAGTACTACCTATTCCACGAGCTCATCACACCACGAATGCCACCTCTTGTACCAGCTCTTCTACTGGATTGCAGTCTATTCTCTGCCAGTCGCTTACACGACACATCGGCCTTGACCAAGATGAAGTTCTGGTCGAAAACATGGCCGTTCGCATTCCCACATCGCTCAAGCGCCGGCGAAAGGCTCAGCTGTACCCTCCTGCCCCGCTCCTCATCTTCTGTTTCGATATCCTCCATCTCGGAGTCGTAGAAGCCATAGCCCCAGAACTGATTCGGCCTACCGCCTGTGAACGTCACAAAGCGGTAATCTGCGCGCTGCCTCTTCATCTTCAGATCGAGAGCGACAGATGCAGAGACGATGGTGTAGAGTTGGTCTTTGCCGAGGCGAAGAGATTGCGTAGACCAAGGGCGCAACTTCCGCCGCAAACGGCTGGAGAAGCGGCGAATCCATTTCAAAACGGGAGCAGCGTCAAAAGTGGGGCTCCATTTGCCGTCGATCTGGGGCACGAGGAGGTTGACCGTCATGGAGCGCCAATGGTGGTACTCCTCGGCCTGTTCTTCGTTTTTCACGGCTGAGAGGCTATGATGAGCGGAATGCGGCAGAGAACTTCGAGGAAAAAAGATACCTTTCCGCAGGGTGTCATTGATCGGTCTTAGCTTCCTATCACCGAGTTTCCCTGCCCAAATGTAACCGCAGCCCTTATTCAGATTGCTGAATATGCGCTGCAGCAGCTTCGACCAAATGAAGGCTTGGATGAGCAACGGCCGGTCTTTGTCATGCTTCAGATAAGCCTTGTAGTTGTCCGTGAGCGAGCCGAACAACTCTCGCGCTGAGTGCATGTGCGGCCGTTTGCTGCGCGAAGACGGCGGGCCACCAAAGTAGTCCTCGCTCCAGATGCGAATCTCGTAGCGCAACGAGTGCAGCTCCTCAATAAGCGTCTTTTCCTCGGATTTGTACACCACGGAAGCATGCGCAGGGATGCCATGCGGGCCCATCGACTGTCGCTGCAGCTCTTTCCGCAGGGCATCCCGTTCGCGCGTGACCTGGTAGAAGCGTTGTACCAAATCGTCTTGACTGCTTCCGGCGCGAACGTCCGGCCGCGACGGCGATTTGGGGGGTATGAGCGGCGAGGCATTGACCGACAGGCGGTTTGGGCTGGGCGACTGCGAGCCTGACGACCATGCATCCTCTTGCGCGACAGCCGTGACCCTCACCTGGGGAGGCACGTATTGTGTCTTCCGACGGCTTTTGGGTATCAGCTCCTCTTCATCCGACCATTCCGCATCCGCATCGGCGAAGGGATTGTGGTTCATGGGACTGGCAGGACTGGCGGGACTGGAGTCGAGGAACTCGGCCGAGGGGCAGGAGTTCTTGAGGGCGCTGAGCGTTGAATTACGGACGGCTACTGTGGTCAGCTCATCAATGTCTAGCTACGCAAGTGGGAGGGCGCGCACCAGGATCGAGTTCCGCCATGCCCCGCAAACATGCTGTGGGAAGTGAAGCAAGACAGTCTCAGCGCACCGCAGTGGCCGCCGCTGGAAGGTGTGTAAAAAGAGTCGGCTGGGGACCGCGCCCCTCATATGATATGCGACGCCGACGCATGGAAGAGGCTCCCCGAACGCCTCCAGCCTTGGGTGGCCGCGATGCTTGTCGTAGCGGACCACTCACAGCCGGTAGCGGCGGGACGAGGGCATTCTGGACGTGTGACGGGCGGTTCGCCGCTGCAGGCCCGTGTCGGCTGCACTGTTTATCCGATCAGGCACTGGATGGCCTGTTCCCAAACATGCGAACTTAAATCAGCGACACCTGCAACAGTTTGTCAAACAATTGCTTGCCTCACGCCCCCTGCTTCGTGGCTGGCCGCGGGCGGCACGCAATGGCGCGAGTTGCAGCCGGCCATCTGTTTCTCATCTGGTGGTGTGGATTCGCATCCAGCTGACCCCTGTCACGACTCCACCTCGACCCATGGACATGCCATCGCAACAGGTATCCCATGGTAGAGGGCTACACGCTACACATCACATTTCGTCACAAGCAATGCAGAGAACAGTATCAAAGAGCGCCACCGGTCCCATTGGCTGCGTAACGACTCGTCCTTCAGGCTGGATTCCCCGCGTTTGCCCAACCTCCCCCTTTTTGTTGTCTACTTACACCACAATCGAGGACTTTCAGACATTCAAACTACTCACGTTAGCAGCGCATCCCCCGCAGCACACGTTCCGAGGAACTTACCTGATGTTGATCGTCTTGGACTCGACGTAATGCATCAGACCCTGTCGACCACCCTCTCGACCAAGCCCACTCTGCTTCCAACCGCCAAATGGCGTATCCATACCCATGACATTAGAAGTATTGATGTTCACCACCCCGGCTTCCAGTTTCTTGGAGACGCGGAGGGCACGGCTCAACGAGTTGGTGAAGATGCACGACGATAGGCCGAAGCTCGTGTCGTTGGCGAGCTCGATGGCCTCCTCTTCCGTCTTGAACGTTCTGAGGGTGATGACGGGACCGAAGATCTCCTCACGGTAGATGCGCGCATCGTCCTTGGGGTTCAGGAAGATGGTGGGCTCGACGTAGAAGCCGCTGTCGCCCTTTCGCACGCCGCCAGTGACCAGCTCGGCCTCCTTCTTTCCAATCTCCAAGAACGACATGACGCGCTCGAACTGTTTACCATCTGCCAAGGGACCGAGGAACGTGTTCGACTCAAGGGGCGAGCCCATGGTGTGCGAGAACTGCTCGAATTTGACTTTCAGTTGCTCGATAAACTTCGCGGCTATATCCTCGTGCACAAAGGTACGCGTTGCTGCCACGCACACCTGTCCAGAATTGAAAAGGAAGTTCTGGCTGTGGTGCTGGAGAGCGTTGTCGATGTCGGCATCTGCGAAGATGAGACTGGGCGATTTACCCCCGAGCTCCAGCACGACTCTCTTGAGATTGCTCTTGGCGGCGAGCTCCTGGACTTTTTTCCCAGTGAACACGGATCCAGTAAAGGAGATCTTGTTGATGTCCATGTGGCTAGCGAGCATGGCTCCGGTCTTACCATCACCGGTAATGATGTTGAGCACGCCTATCATCTCATCAGCATGTCGCAGCCCCTCTATAAACAGTAAACGTACCCGGCGGAAAACCAGCCTCCTTGACTAGCTCACCGAGTTGCAAGACGCCGATCGGACTCTTCTCGGACCCTTTGTAAATGAAAGTACACCCCACTGCTAACGCGGCAGCGCCTTTGAGGCCAACAAATAGCGAGGAGCCGTTCCAGGCGCCGATACCAGCGCAGACACCGATGGGATCATACTGTACAATCTGCTTGCGTATTAGCCACTGCCTTCCCAAGATATGTGACACAGTGCTATACCTTGTATACTCCATCTGCCCCCGCCGGATACTGCTCACCAGCAAGTTTGTCCGTCCATCCACTGTAGTCTGGCTCACGTTAGCCATCATCTATACCCTTTCCTTGATGCAGCTTAGTAGGCTACCTACACCTAAATGCCGATGAACACATCCCAACTACCATCTTCGCGATTCCGACAGGCTGGCCCATGCACTTGCTCTCCCAGAGTGCCAGCTCTTCGGCATGCTCATCGATCAGATCGGCCAGTTTGTTCATCGCCTTAGTACGCTGCGTAGGAGTCCATGTGGACCATTCGCCTTTGAAAGCTGCTCGTGCAGCGGCAACGGCGGCGTCGACATCGGCTTGACCGGCCACTTGTATATTGTCTGCTACGAGAGATTCATCGTGCGGACTGTAGAGGCTGAGGGTCTCGCCAGATTTGGCGTCAACGTACTGAGGTCCTCAACGTTAGCGAATGTATTGCACATGACCTTGAGGCGGTGCAAAATGCGTCGTAGATCCAAAAGAACGCAGCATCTAGTATGAGACATTGTGGATTGAGACACCTCTGGAGACAGATCAATGGATACGGACCTCGTTGTTGATGAAGAGCTGGTGGTGCATTGTGTGAAGTTGGTATTTGTTCTTGAATCGAAGACCTGAATCAACTGTATGAAACTTACGGAGCGATGCAGAGTGACCGTACACACCGCTTTATATATCTCAATGTTGCGCGTAACCGCATTCTGCCGCTCTGGCCGGCTGATGCCAGCAACACCCCGCAAGTTGTAACAATGGCTCACGGGCCACCATAAGCAGACCGCTTGTTACCACCTAGAAGCACGCTGATTGAGTACCGATCTACCACGAAGGGCCGGCAGTACACTAAAGCGGTTAATTGGATTGGCTGGCGGGTAGTGCTGATGATCGTCCATTTAGCAAACGTGGTACAAAGTTGATGGACGCCTGATATTCCGATCAACGAAGTACACACGTTCTAGGTGATAATTCCGCAGGAAAGAACAAAAGTGGCTTAGCACTCGCAGTGACGCAGGACGTTCGGCGTTCCTCTTCTCCTCCGCACAATCTCCAAACTCAAGTATTTTCCGGGTCAAACCTATACCTCGAAACCCATTCTCCAATTCAGGGCAGATCACAGCATCTTGCTTTCTGGTGGGAGTTATTTAGGTTGCTGCAAACGACAAAAATTTACGCGCGTTTGTCGAATCCTATATGCAAAAGTTCGGCGATACGACTAATTTAACTCCGTGGGTTCGAGGTCACTGCCTCAAACGAGGTTGTGATGGAGCTAAACGATCACATGTAAAAATATATATCAGGACAAAAAGGGAAAGGTGCACCACGTGCCGATACATCAGGAACGCTAACCTTAACAGGCATCTCTTGAACCTTTCGTAAACTGTCAGGCGCTGACAGCATCGACAACACCTTGATGAGCCAAATCCACGCGTCCGGACCTTCCGCGTGAATATCATGGATACTTCAGCGACCAGTTCGCAATCGCAGTCCCCCCACCAATCTAGCGGGAAACCTTCCGGCGGGCGACAACGAGTCATTGCATCTTGTCTCACGTGCAGGAGAAGGAAAGTGCGGTGCGACCACAGCCATCCAGTATGTGGTGCCTGTACTCGTGGAAACCACGTGTGCACCTATGCGACAGACTCGATGCCAGGTGCGGCCTCGGGTGCCGGCAGGATCTCTAAACCGCCTCTCGCTGGGACCGGAAAACCCGCAAAAGGCGGCGATGTCCAGGCGCGATTGGACCGACTTGAATTGCTTCTTGAGAAAGCAGTCTCTGGGCAGGCAGCAAAGCCGCCGCCATCCGGTCATAATGGAGAGGGGACCGAGAAGCTTGATACAGAATCGAAATTCTCACCTTCTTCGAACAGCCAGACTTCGCAGAATGCGGGCATGTCGTCCGACAATTATAATGGCACTCTGCTTCTAGATGGCGAGCAGTCTCAATTTGTCTCTTCGTTGCATTATGCGCTTTTGGCTGAAGAGGTGAGTAAAGCTGCATTCATGCTTTTCCGTTTTTTTCTTTGCGCCCGCTCAATAGATCAGCATTGATACGGGCAACAGATACAAGACATCAAGGCTCTCCTAGGCGACAAGACCGACGAAGGCCACGATGGACCGACGCGAAATAACCTCATCCATCTACTCTCCTTAGGCCGAGCCAAGATCGGTATCACCCTTGAGTCAGTACTTCCAGAAACCCAAGAACATCGAGATGCGTTACTCGAAGTCTACTTTAGCAACGTCGATCCTATGGTCAGAATTACCCACAAACCCACTTTGCTGCGGAAACTTCCCAACTACATTAGGGAGGTCCATCCCATGGCTTTTGCCATCTTCTACTCTGCAGTCAACTCTCTACCTCCTACGGTTGTTGAGAACAGGTTCGGCGAGAACAAAGATGATTTTCTGGCTCGCCTCGAGCTGGGTGTTGAGATCGGTCTTGCCCGGGGGAACTATCTCACCACTCAGAGTATGGAGATTCTACAAGCCTTTATCTTATGGCTGACGTGCATAACGCGAGAAGAAGAAATGGGTAGGCTACACGCACACGCTGTAGATCACGGTTAACATTTTCGCAGGAAAAGCATGGGCGTTACTCGGAGTTGCAATCCGAATAGCGCTCAGCCAAGGACTTCACCGCGACCCATCTCTCTTTCCTTCAGGATCATGGGACGCAATTACCATCGAAACGCGACGACGTGTCTGGCATCAAATATGCCACCTCGAATTCAGAGCAGCAGAATGCAGAGGCCAAGAACCCAGCATATCAGAAGACGACTACACAACCATGATGCCACGCAACATAGCCGACGACGAACTGGTCGAAGGTGCCAGCCCTGGAATCGCTCCATACGATGAAGACAAATTCACAGAGATTACGTTCCAGCTGGTTCGTTTTGTCGGCATGCGCGCGCTCAGACGGCTGGTGAAGAGCACGTATCGCCTGGAGCGGCGAATGATGGAATCAGGCCTGCTCGGAACGTCGGGGCCAGATCCTGCTCATGAGCTTCAAACGATGTTCGAGGATATCAAGACCATGGTCGATGCCATGCATGAAGAGAACCACAGGAAGTACCTACAATTCTGTAATCCAGATATTGTGGACCAACGGCTCACTTTAGGACTCGCATCTCTACTGGAATGGAGGTGTTATCTGCTGTTCTGGCTGCGGATGCCTCGAGTTTACCGGGACGTTGTCTTCTCAAGTGATATTCGAAGATCGTGAGCACACCACTATAGTCCAACGTCAGACGCAAATTACTAACACTACATTCAGGATCTTCGAGAAGTCAATAAACTGCATTGAAACCCTCAACGGCGCCGTGGTCGACGTAGACGCCGCCCGCTTTCAATGGCATATCGGTCCGTCCAATTATCTTCTAACTACCACACGCCCAACTAACATGCACAGGTGGTCACGCCGCATTCCAAGCCATCATGCACGTCCTCTCCGAACTGCGAAACCCCTTATTCGAAGCACCCGATCGACAACGCGCACTTCGCGCCCTCCAGCTCTCCAGGCTCCTCAAAGAAACCAACCACACTAAGCCATGGGAAGCAGTCAAGAGCATGATCGACAAAGTGGTAGGAGAGAACATCGTGTCTCGCGATAGCGTGTCAGGCTCGGCGTCTTTTGGTGGTACCCCGGGAGCTGCACCGAGACCTGGGCCGAGTACTTCGAACGTGATGCCCATATATCCGCGGGAGATGTCCACGTATTCGCCGCAATCAATGATGGCGCAGTCAATGCCGCAGCAGTCGATGCAACAGTCCTTGGCTCCTGGGCAGCAGGATACTACACAGTTCAACTGGGATAATCTCAACTTTGGTAACATCGTTGGTGACACGCAGCCTCCTGCTGAACTTCCAGAGTTCGATTTCGTAAGTCGCGCATGTTTTTTCTCAATTGATTCATGCTGACAGTTTGCAGGGCTTCTGGGGCGATCCCGTCAACTTTGGAAGCGAGCCTCTGACCTTTCCCCTCGATGGGGGGTATGCCATGCCGTGGGCCAGTTGAGTGCTATCACACCGTGATCTCAGATCTTTGCACAGCCACTATGCATCTATCTGGAACAGCTCCCCGGACACCCACACCCCTCGCAGATAATATGCGCTCGCGCGATGGAGATCACCCAATGATCCCCTCATCGAGATGGCGGATCGCATGCTTGCCACGCAGCCACACCGCCCATTGCCAACGACAAAAGTGTCGTCTCGAAGTGTCACTGTACGGCCTCTGCTGCCGTAAGACCTCTCAGCCAGAAGCTGCAAGATACCAACGGATTCCTCACACGGATCGTCAGACCCACCGCCGAGGACGCCGTACCCGGAATCGGCACTGAAGAGCCTGCGGAGCCGCAATACACTGCCAGCAATATGCACCGATCGAACGACGAGAATACCAAGGCCCGACCGTTGCCATGCGTACCTCAAATAGTCTCTCGAATGAAGCGCACAAGAGCTGTCGGTAACCCGAGACTGCTTGGTGTAGTAGTCGGGACTTGTCTGGTATTGCGACTGTACTGCGGTCTTGCTCGAAGTAGATCGAGTTGAAGCACTTGACATGGTTTTGCCTCGGTTGAGAGCAAGGCGATGGTTTGGGAGATGGAATAGAGAGTTTGGGTGCTCCTCGCTCGTCGTCTTACATCGATCCATCGACTCCCATTAGTGCAATCCAAACAAGTGACACAGTATGATTCTACAATTCAGCCATGCATATATATACATATACTCAACATCAAACGTACAATATCCGTCTATGCACACCTCTATCCTACACAAGCTCTACCACCTACGGCCTCAACTCAACGGGGCTCTCAAATCCCTTCATCGCCTCCTTAAATCCTTTCTTCTTCAACAGCTCCCCAACCTTCTGCAACATAGGACCCTCCCTCCTCCTCCTATAATCCCCGTCCTTGATCTCATACCCAGCCCGCGTCGCACTCTCGAGCGTCTCATACTCCCAAATATTCGCCTTCATACCCACGCCGTAGTACTGGTGTTCCTTCAGAAATGCCAACCAAGCCTTGACTACATCCGGATGACCGTCCTGGATCTGGATAAGGCGACGCATGGTGATGCGCTCAAAATTCTCCTGCGATTTCTTGAAGATGAAGTTGGCGCGAGGGACGGTCCAGCGTTCTGTTATGCGTGGGAGCGGGATGGGACCCCGCGCGCAGAGCCCCATGTAGTAGGCTGCGCGCACGGCGAAGTCGGCGAAGAGGAGGAGGTTGCGGATTGAGTAGGTGCGGAGTTGGAGGTCGCAGACGGGGACGCCGTATTCGGGGGTGCGGCGGAGGGGTCGGAGATGGACGGCTTGGACGTTGATGGGGGTACGGAGGGCGGTGAGGGATGATTGGGTTTCGGGGTCGAGGGGAGGTTTGTCGGTGGGGAGGGTGATGCCCCGTTCTCTGGTTTTCTGTTAGCAATAGTTCACCCCAAGATATGGGTTCTGGACTGTGGACGTACTTTGCCAACTTGAGCACCTCAAGCCCCTCCTTCCTGTACATCTCCAACAGCGACAAGTGATCCGGCGAGTTCTGCAACTTCTTCCACTTCACCTTCGCTGCCTCCCTCGTCTTCGGCTCCCACTTGGACGATCGCTCCAGCGCTTTCTGCTGGCTCTCCAGCAACCTGTACACAACATCAGCACCCGCCGCAAATCCATCAAGATCTCGGTGTCTCATACGTCCTGTACTCCTGCGGATTTATCCCCATCTCCTCCAACCGCTCATCCAAGCCCAAACTCCCACTCTCAATCTCGCCATAGAGATCCTTCCCGTCCCTCGCCGCGCGGGGACTCGCATTGCCGAGCTCGTCGCCGTTGGCTTTCGAGGCGTTGGTTCGGAGGAAAGATTGCGCGTGGGTTCTAGGGGGCGATATCTGGTGCTCCATTAGCTACTACCCGTCAATCTTGCAGACGACGATTGCGTACCTTCACTCTTTTCGCCGAGGCGAAGAAGGGCCTCGTACACCGTGGCGCGGCCATTGCTAGATAGAGATGCAGCTCGCGACGTGCATCGACATCTAGCATCGAATGCATGCAAAACATTGACGCTAGGCTGAACGCGGTGACCGCCCGGCAGAACAGCCGTCCGGCGACCACCGTGCCAAGACGAGCATGGGACCTTCCATTTCCACACAAGAGCCTCACACAAGCTGCTATTGTCTTGGGAGTCTTTAAAAACACTTCCTGCTGTGTTCTCGTCCATACTTCTATCTCTACAGCTGAGTTCAATATGGACACCATGGACACTCTCGCCGCCCCAGACGCCTATAAGCGCGCATCGGAAACAGCCGCCTATGTGCGCTCCCAGCTGCCCGAGTCGCTCCAAAATCCCAAGATTGCGATTGTGTGCGGATCCGGTCTTGGAGGTCTAGCAGAAACGATCGAGGCAGAACCCAAAGTCCAGCTGGCATACTCGACCATTCCGAATTTCCCCCAGAGCACCGGTGAGTGGACCAGTTGGAGTCACTGTTCAAGCATCGCGGGAGCAAAGGGACCGGATCACTGATGCTTTTGGAAATAGTTCAGGGCCATGCGGGGAACTTTGTTTTCGGCCAAATTGGTCCACAGAAGACGCCTGTTGCACTTCTTGTTGGACGAGCACAGTTAGTCCATCGTTTGAATTGCTCTTGTGAAAAGAGCAATGATTCATTATACATGTTGACATTTTAGCTTTTACGAGGGCCACACGATGGACCTTGTCACGTTCGCAACACGAGTGTGCAAATTGCTAGGCATAGAAACTATGATTGGTGCGTTGATGCTATGGAAGAGCCGCCAGGCGCATGGTCTGACATTGTATATAGTTACGAATGCAGCTGGTGGTCTGAACGAGAACTACGAGGTCGGAGACATCGTGTGCTTGAATGATGTATGCGGAACCTGTATGGATGGGGTGTTTGAACCACTGGCTAACGCAAACAGCACCTCAATATGGCCGGCCTCGTGGGCATCCACCCACTGCGTGGACCCAACATTGAAGAGTTTGGCGTTCGATTTCCACCACTATCCGACGCGTACGATCTTGATCTCAGAAGACGGACGCACAAGGCATGGAAGAAGCTCGGCCTCGACAAGCAGAAGAGGCGGATACACGAGGGTGTATACGCATTCGTAGCAGGACCAACGTAAGTGCTCATGATATAAAGTTTGGTATTGTTTGTCCAGACGAGCTGACTGTGTCTAGCTACGAGACGAGAGCCGAGTGCAGAATGCTACGGACCCTAGGAGCCGATGTCGTCGGAATGTCTACCGTTCCCGAGATCGTCGTGGCTCGGCATGCTGGGATTCGGGTACTAGCGTTCAGCCTGGTGACCAACAAGGCCATTCTTGAAGCGGTGGTTCATGGTAGTGACGCAGGCATCCAGGCGATGACGAAGACGGAGCTTGACGAGCACCTGAGCAGAGGCAAAGCCAATCATGCCGAGGTGCTGGAAGCGGGTAGGGAGGCGGCAAAAGATATGCAGGCCTTGGTGAAGCAGATACTTTCTGACCTCCACGAGGAGTAGTAGTAGGGGCTTCCCTAGGCGATGAGCTAGCACGCCACACATCGCGGCCAAATCATCTTAGTTGGTACCGCAGTAATCCTTCCGACATGCGTCTGATATGTGCGTGTAGTTGAAAGGCCCGATAGGAGAGTGGGTGTTCGCAGAAGATGTACGACCTTGGCTGTCGCCGAAATCTCATCATGGCTTCATGATCTTGCCTTTGTTGCGCTTCGCCTTGAGTGCGTTGTAGAAAGCCTTCTTTCCACTGGACTTTGCCTTGAGAATGTCGTCGTACTTTCTCTTGAACTTGCCCGACGACTCTTCCTGCGCGAGCACTTCCTCTACGAAGGTCTGCTTTCTGTCCTTGTTGTTGATCCGGCTGTTGTAGAACTCGGTCGGACCTTCGACGATGGTTCCGACGTGGCTGAAGGCAGGTATGTCCGACTTGGAGTCGGACTTCTTGTAGTGTCGCTTCGGGTCGAGCACGTTGCGCATCTTGAGCAGCTGCAGGTCGCGTCGCAGCTCCGGCGTCACGTCGGTCTTTGGCATGTTGAACCAGTCGGAGCCCGCGGTGGCTCTCTTCTCCTTTGTGAAGGTCAGCGGAGGGACCTAGAGGATATTGCAAAAGATGGGTAGATGGAGAAGTGCCTCAGTGTAACTATGATATAATGGTGCCCTCAGTGGTGCAGGGAGGAACCCAAGACGGGCCCAGAGTCTGCTCAGAAGAAAATGGGATAATTATCATCAACGGCGGGGTGGGGATGCTATGCTCTAAAGATTGGTCACTTACCTCGAGCTTTTGTGCCTTGACGGCTACGGGATCTTCAATCTTCTTGACACCGTTCGCCATGACCTGATCTCGCTTGTTCACCAGTTTCGCAGAGTCCAGTCGGGTAATGTTTCCCTGGGTCTTGGTGTAGGTGTCGGCGATATGGCCTGCTTTGAGCTTGGGGAGCTTGAAGGGCCCAGTGGAAATGGTGGTGGGCTGAGAAGAGGCCTGCTTTTCTCGCATGCGGCGGGAGGCGTCTTCGAGAAGCTCTCGCACCTGTGCGTCGGTGAGCTCCTCGTCGACATCCTCCTCGAGAAGGCGCTGGTGCGCTTGCAGTAGGGCCATGTCAATGTTGCGGGCGGATGCACACGATGGGAGAAAAAAATCAAGACGAACTTTTGAGGGTGGATATGCGCACGGACCCGGCTTGGCACATGAGTGCAAAGATGCCCCCAAGCTGTGTGTGCAATACTGTGGGATCACAGCGTGCATCGCCCGCTTCACTCCATGCTCCGGTCCACATGGTGACGATGGCAATGCGCGCTGGCGTGGCCGAGGGCTTCCCACTGCACCCCGAATGACAACTCATCGCAGCCCTGGCGGAGTGCTCGCGTGGCCAATAGAGGCACGGCATGCTGCACGCGTCGGCCAATCACGGCGCGGTGGCCTCGTCGCCGGGAGCATGTCGTCTGTCTAGCGCAGTGGGCGGATGTGAATGTGCCTCGCGATAGATCGAGTCTGCAGGCGGGTGCGAAGACGAGATGTGACGGGGCGGCATAGGGCCTGCACTGCCGTCACGGCCTAGGGCAGGGCTTCGGCCGGGCGTCGCGCTGCCTGTGTGACGTGCGCGTTGAGATGGATATAAAGTGACCTGGAGCGACGACGGCGCGGGCTGCCTCGCAGAAGCTACCCTCGCCCACAAGCTTCCTTTGCGTGATCTTCCCCGCGAATAGCGCTGGCCTTGTCCCTGTCTGCCTGTCCAGAGCCGCGCGTGGTTCGTCGGCCCTGTCTGCCCATTCTCCCATCCGATTGGCAACCCACTTCGCAGACTCGCACCACTGGAGCCCTGTGTCGCGTCCGTCTCCAGGTACGTAAACAACAGTGAACGGCCATGCCATGATGTATTGCCCGTCAGGATGGCGGCCCTCGCGCAACTGCAATCGCAATCGCACTCGCCCGCTGATCCCGGGTCGCAGCTTTCCTTCGCGCCCGTCTCACACGGCTGCACCCACCTGACCTTGTTGCGGTCCCGCGTCCACTCAGACTGCTCCCCGACGCAACCAGCACCTGGACGCTACACTCGCAAACAACCACCCCGACACCACCGCCGTCACCTATTGGGCCACGCGCACTGCCATCTGCACCGATCCGCCGATTCCAGTCCCTGCGCCGCGTAACCCGCGCCCAGCAGCCTCAGGATGGACCCGACCAACCTCCAGGCCCAAGGCCAGCATAAGATGCGCCAGGCCCCCGCCGCGCCCCGTCGCTACGACGGCCAGAACGGCAACCCGCTCTACGACTCTGCCAATGGCGGTCACTATGGTCAGTTGCTTCCATCCCGTCATGCTCCATGTCGCCCCGGCGAGTCGCGCATGCAACCGTACCGCGACCCAAGCTAACGCTGCTCTCCAGGTGCATCTGCTGCCGTACGTCCTCCCCGCGCTCACGTCGCCGCCTCCGGTCGCTGATTTGGTCTAGATTGCCGCCCAGGGACATGCACCCGACCCACAGCTGTTCACCGGCGCGTGGCAGAACGTACGACACCGCTTTGGATCGTAGCCCAAGACGACGAATGCTGAATGCGCACAGGTCAACCAAGGACTATCGGGACAGTATCGCGACATTCTCAACACGTATTGGCAACAGCAGGTCACCAAGCTGGAGACCGATGAACACGACTACAAGCTGCACCAGCTTCCGTTGGCGCGTATCAAGAAGGTAATGAAGGCCGACCCAGAGGTCAAGATGATCTCGGCAGAGGCCCCCATCCTCTTCGCCAAAGGCTGCGACATCTTCATCACAGAACTCACAATGCGCGCGTGGATACATGCGGAAGAGAACAAGCGCCGCACCCTCCAGCGCTCTGATATCGCCTCGGCCCTGTCCAAGTCCGACATGTTCGACTTTCTGATCGACATTGTGCCCCGCGAAGAGGCCCATCCCCACAAGAGGAGCGGTGGCCAGAGCAATGCGGCCGTGGCATCATCTGCTCCTACGGTCCCGCAAGGAGCGCTTCCCCAGCAAGGCGTGCATCCACAGCACCAGATGCCCCCGCCGGACTACGGCATGGCGCCACACATGCAGCCCCAGGAGGACTTCCGCCAGCCTGGCATGTACGCTGGACCGGTACAGGGCGACCCCAGCGCATATGGACAGCCGCAGATGTTCGACCCCAGCTATGGAGTATACAACCCCATGGGACAGCAGCCGGTAAGTACCCTCTACAGCACAGCCAGATCAGGGCTAACACGGCTAGCAAATGTACCCCGTCGGTCAGCGAGGACCTGATCCCACGGGTGCCGGAGACCCTAATCAAGGGTACCGGCCCCATGACGCGGAGGGCGATGCGGATGCAGAGGGCGAGAGGGAGGACTTTGGGAACTAGTTTGTTCCAGACTACCCTCCAGCGGATTCATTTCTTCCAATTCTCTGATATTTCTACGTGGGATCGAAAAATGTAAACAGGGTTGGATTCTTTTCTGCCATCAGGCACGCTCGGCGTTTCCCTCGCGCGACTCGAGGCAGGCACGGTGTTTTGGACTGTAAGGCTACCGCTCGGCCGCGGAGGGCCTAGGATCGGGATGGTTTCGGCGGCGAAGGTACATAGCAGGCAATGCAATAGAGTGCTTCTCTTGATGTAGCGAGGCGATTACGCGCGCTTTGGGGTTCCTGCAGCTTATATGGCTTGTCCGATCCCTTCCGAGTATGCGGCTGCGGGTTGCTGCAGGCGGCCGAGGCACTCGGGCGCGTCATCGTCGCCAGATGCAAAGCCGCGAGCGTGTGAAGATATAAAGCTCCTTGGACGCCAACATAGGTCCAGCAGACTGAAACGGGTCCGCTAGACGCAGAGACGGCCACCAAGTCCCTCCCTCACACTTCCCAAACGTCCTCCGATACCCCGCGATTGGCCCGTGCCCGTACTTCCCCCCACTCGAATCACAGCCAACACAGCGGTCTCGTGGTTCAAGCGCCATCTTCCTTTTGACTTCGGTGTCCCACGCACAAACAAATTCCTTCCTCCTTTCCCTCCACACACCGCCTCTGCCCCCGTCTCTCCTCGTCTTCTTCAGAAGAAAAACTTCAATTCCTCAGTCCGCTGCCCCGCCGCCCCCTCCGAAACCAGCAAACCCCTAGTCACTCAACAAAATGGTCAAGGCCGTTGTTGCCGGTGCCTCTGGAGGCATTGGACAGGTCAGCCGTCGCTGAGCAGCTCGTCGCCCATGGCTAACCGCTCGGCAGCCATTGTCCCTCCTTCTCAAGTCGAACAAGGCTATCACGGAGCTCGCCCTCTACGATGTCGTCAACGTACTCGGTGTCGCTGCCGATATCTCCCACATCTCCACACCTGCCGTACGCCATCCGCTGCCCCGACACTACAGCGTGGAGAGATGCTGATCAGGACAGGTTGTGACAGGATACCTGCCCAAGGATGACGGCCTGAAGAAGGCCCTCACTGGCGCCGACATCGTGGTCATCCCCGCTGGCATTCCCCGTGAGTCCTCCTCCAGGGAGACCTCGACAAGCAGATCCTGACGAGTGGCAGGCAAGCCCGGCATGACCCGTGACGATCTCTTCAAGATCAACGCCGGCATCGTACAGGGCCTCATCGAGGGCGTCGCCCAACACTGCCCCAAGGCCTTCATCCTCGTCATCTCCAACCCAGTCAACTCGACCGTGCCGATCGCCGCCGAGGTGCTCAAGCGCGCTGGTGTCTTTGACCCCAAGAAGCTCTTCGGTGTCACCACCCTGGATGTCGTCCGTGCTGAGACCTTCGTGGCCGGCATCATCGGCGAGAAGGACCCGTCAAAGACCACCATCCCCGTCATTGGTGGACACTCCGGCGAGACCATTGTGCCTCTCTTCAGCCAGGCCAAGCCGTCAGTGAACATTCCTGCTGACCAGGTCGATGCGCTCGTGAACCGTGAGTGCCAGAGATTCAGATATGGTTATTGTTGCTAATCGTGCAGGCATTCAATTCGGTGGTGACGAGGTTGTCAAGGCCAAGGACGGTGCTGGTTCCGCTACTCTATCCATGGCCCACGCCGGATACCGGTGAGTATTGAAATTGAACCTGAAGGACAAACACTGACGGATAGCAGCTTCGCCGAGAAGATCATCAAGGCCGTCAACGGCGAGAAGGGCGTTACCGAGCCCAGCTTTGTCTACCTCCCCGGTGTGTCCGGAGGTGACGCCATCGCAAAGGCCACCGGCTGCGACTTCTTCTCTGTGCCCATCGAGCTCGGCGTAAGTTGATCGATGCTGTTGCCAAGACGCTGTACTAACACCCAACAGCCCAGCGGTGCCGAGAAGGCTGTCGATGTCGTCAGCAGCGCCAACGATGCCGAGAAGAAGCTCCTCGAGGCTTGCTACTCAGGCCTCAAGGGCAACATCACCAAGGGCATCGAGTTTGTCCAGAACCCTCCCCAGAAGTGAGTGTGCCCGCATTCCCCTCTTCCCCCCTTCAATCAGAACAATGCTCATATGGGTGCGTGGCAGATAGGCTATAAGAGGGAAAATATGATGGGTGACGTCTCATGTGATACGACTAGTACAAAGCTGCAATGGGAGGAAATAAGCTCGATCTGTACATGGCGCGTACTCGAGTTGGTTGGATGAGTTCATACCTTTGACTAGGTAGTCGAAATCAACTCTCCGACAAACACCATGTGGACCGTTCGTTTTCCCTTCGGTGATGATGCAGAATGTGCTATTGCAGCCCGAGCCCGTCATGGGTCTACAACTCCAGAACTCCCCCCAATGCTCGCTAAAAGTGACCTCTTATATGACCGCATCCTCCCAAAACTCAACGCTCCTGGATGCGTGCGCACCCTATGCCTTTGCACCCTGTGTCCGTATCTGAAAAGTTGCCACCGGAATGATACTCGTCTCCGCCGTGACCGTAGCCTGGACACCCAAGCCCGCCAAACAACCCCTCACCACGCCCGCGGGGAAATACAAAAACGGCTGCGCCCGCGCAATGGTATTCGCGTCCCTGCCCAACCCGGGATCCACTACGCCACCGCCGCCACCACCGCCATCCACAGCGGCCGCCGACGCAGCTATCGCGTTGTATTGAGCGTCTGTGTACTTTTTCGTGTCAAAGGACATGCGTGTGAGGGGCTTGAAGGTGTTGTCCGTGAGGACGTAGATACCGCGGTGGTTTGTTTTTAGGTTGTCTATTTGTTTCTTGAAGAGGAGGGTCCAGAGGTCTTTGCAGAGGAATTTGATGGTGGAGAGGGGGTCGTGGGGTCTTGGGGTGGAGCGGGATATCCTAGCGAAGCGTTAG
>Ga0247733_1000125_pt1 | contig 107119 bp, 110 predicted proteins | sample UWRJL043104R2_FD_180932 | JGI IMG/M metagenome (GOLD analysis project Ga0247733, IMG submission 180932) | Plant litter microbial communities from Arlington Agricultural Research Station in Wisconsin, United States - UWRJ-L043-104R-2 | ecosystem: Environmental > Terrestrial > Plant litter >... | reverse complement strand
GGTGGGGGAGGGGCATTGGGGGGGGGAGAGGAATTCGGCGGGGGAGAGGCATGCGGCGGTGGAGAGGCGTTCGGAGGCGGTGGTGGCGAGGAGTATGCCGGTGCTGATGTGGCAGCGGCGGAAAGTGATGCGTATGCTCAGGTGCAGGAACAGATGGTTTTGCAGGATCAGCAGGGCTGGGAGACGCTGGAGAGTGCGCAGATTTCGGCTGCTATAGATGCGCAGACGAATGCTAATACTTTAGCTTTAATCTAGGGGAGGATGGGATGGTTAGTGTAATATGGAATGGGATGATCTGGAGGGAATGAAGGGCGTGGATAGAGGATCTGAAAGAGGATTTGGAAGTTGAAACGGAGGGTGGGTATCAGCAAATATCGTCTCGAGACAGAGGTGTCGTTGTCTTCCAAGATGCGACGTGCATTCGTAGTTGGTGGACTGGTGGGATAGGGTCCTGTTTGAAGTACAACGTAACGAATCCATGATCTAAAGAAACACCACTTCAATGAACGACCCACTCTTCAACCAAAGCAGGCAATAAAATACTTCTCTGGGAAATGTCGACATGTTGGTGTTTAGAAGACGGCTGCAGCACCCCGGCCTAACGAAATGACCCCGGCCGGGATTGGCGCAGGGAAGCGTCGATGACGTCCCGCCGGTGCACCTCCGTGCTCCTTGCCTTGGGCCTAGACTACAGCCCGGCATCCTGCTTGCCGTCAATACTTCGCGATACCCCGTGCCTTCTCTTCGCTGTGCCTGCTCATTTTCCTAGTCATGTATCCCTTGTAGCTCTATTTAATGTCTTATTCTGAAACCCCACGCACGCGTCACTGAGACTCGCGTTACCCCAACCCACACCGACGGCGCCCTCACATATCGCGCTGCCCGTCCAATGCCCGAACCGCGGCCGCAATCATGGCTCCACCAGCCTGACATTGCGACCCTGGAGCCGGACTCGTATACCGCCCAGCGTCTGGTACAGTTCCCGCCCAATTGTCAGGAGGATCGCGCGCTGACCATGGCAGCAACACTCGACCCCCGAGCACCTGCACATCACATCGAGACGCTTCTTCATCGGGCCTATTCCGGTACGGTGCATGCCCGCAGCATAGCGCGACGTAGACGTAGGCTTATACAAGACACAGGAAGGATGGCTGAAGACGCATCGCCGCGACTGGTACAAGCGCCATCTGCACATCAACTACTCGACCCGCACCAGCACCTTCACCTCGATCGACCCCCGCGACTCGCGCCAACGACGCCTGACGGGGCTCGATGGGCCCAGCGCCTCCGCCCTCTTCCAGCACAGCTTCCCGCAGCCCGACGAGCTCGAGACCGAGGAGGAGCAGGCACAGCAGCTTGGGCAGACGAGTGGGACTCCGGGAGCGAAATCGATAGATTCAGCACCTCCGCTCCAGGTCCCTCGCGCATCGGGGCAGAAGGAGCAAGTCGTGTCGCCAGGTGAAGACGAAGACTTTGTAGACGCCGAGTCCGAGCCCGAGCCCGACGACGAGCTGCGCGTCTATACCCACCAAGAAGAGCCAGAGGCTGAGCTCGAGCTCGATGCACGACCGGCGCAGAAACGCCAGCAGTCGAGCAGCAAGTCCTTCGTGACCGCATCATCCTTTCCCATACCGAACGTTGACGACGACGATGACGACAAAGAAGGAGAAAGCGAAGCAGACACGCCGGGGATAGTGGGTGGGGAGGGGACAGGGGCCGTGCCGGTTCCACGTAACACGCGCAATCAAGAGCAGGACGAGGCAAGTAGCTTACAAGTTCGTACCGACCTAGAGGAAGAAGGAAGCAGGGCACTCGGCAAACGACCGGTATCTACCGCGGAGAGCACCAACGGCGCCCTTGCGTCTACCCGTGGAGAGCCCTCGGTAGATGCTGTGTCTACTACTTCGTTGCTGCGCAATGCTGACAGAGACAAGGCTCCTTCCGATACGGTTCCCAAGGCGCCGTCCAAGGGCATTCTCGCGCGCGTCAAGGGGAAGTCGGAGTCGGGCCCTGCGTCAGAAACTGATATCCGTGTCGAAAGTACGGGACTGGCGGGTGAGGGAAACGGCGGGGAGGACGAGGCGGAGCCACAGTCACCTAATACGCGTAATCGCATCGAGTCCACTCTCGCGCGCCGGAAGTCGAATCTCCGCAACCTCGTCAAGTTTGACATTCCCGAGGACTCGAAGCGCGCCTCGGTCCATTTGCGGGCAAAGCAGGCGCAGATGACGGTCCAGCGCGCGTCGTCAAAGTTGAAGCGGCGGAAGATCAAAGACGGGCTTGTGGTTAAGATGGAGAGGATGCTTGTGCGTGTGGACATGGCGGGTAGGGAGGTGCCGGATGACTTTGACGAGAACGGCAGCCAGAAGATCGACTCGCGTGTCAAGGACAAGTGGCGGGAATACATGATTGTGTGCAGGCATAGCTCTTCCGAGGACGCCGAATTCGTGCTACAAATGTACAAGACGAGGGTGAGTCAATCAATCTGGATTTGAGAGACCTATGCTAACTGCACTAAGATCATTCCCGAAATCGAAGAGCCAGATGCTGGCAAGCGAGCCGCCTACGAGATACCACTTGGCCGCAAGATTACCAAAATCAATCTGTACTCGGCCCTGGACAAGTCTGTCGTGGTTTGGATGCCGGTGTCTCGGGGAACTCGCATCTTCATCATGCAGGCGCGTACAGCTTCCAATGCTGTCGAGTGGTACACTTTCCTGCGAAACGTCATGGGATGGCGCCGCGCGTCAGAACTTCAGATCAACATCCCCGACATGAGCGTTAGTCTTCGTATCTCAGACCCGTTCAGAAACCTGGAGGCGTCCCAGAACGAGGCTCAGGAGGCCGCGGATTCTGACAATGAGGAGGCCATTTTGAAGACTATGCAAGAAGAGCAGGCTGTCGCGAAGAGTCTTGTCAAACAATGCTTAGTCCAGGTCCAAGACTCGCCTGAGTGGGCCGATGTGCTTAAGTCCTGGACAGGCAATCAACGCATTGGGCTTGCGTGGAAGCGGTACGATCGCCTCGAATGGATACATGGTGCGAATGAACGCAAGATGTACGGGACAATCGCCATGGCCAAGTCGCACGAACTGGAGCTCCGACCCAAGTCACATTACCCTACCACGGCAGTGACACGCAAGAAGCACAAAACGTTGACCGAACCGGTGCCCATCGAGGGCTTCCTTGTCCGACTTACCAGCCAGAAAGGACGAGCACGGCGAATGGGCTTGATGTACCACAAGCAGCTATACTTTTCCACGCACGACCAATTTCTCGTCTTCTCACGACCGACCAATGCTGCTCCTCCACCGCCACCTAAGCTTCCAGCCTCGGACCGATCGGCGGTCCCGTCGGCGCGTGATATCGTCAACGAGACTCCTGACACTTGGGCAGTCAATCCCTACCCTTTAATGGACAATCGTATCGAGTGGCTATTGGAAGATTCTCCTGTTACGCCAGCAATTAGGAAGCTCCGCGACGAGGACGCTGCCGACGAAGCACAGCGCAAAGAGCAGAATCTCCTAAACTGCGATGGGTACATCAACCTCGCCGATGTGGTCAAGGTCCGCAAAGCAAAGAAGGGCGCCACGCCTGCAGACGAGACTCTCGAGTCAGGCTCTGACGTTGACTTTGACGAGGACGTTGATGATACTACGAGAGATGATGGTGTGACTACAGAGCTTGACATTGATCGGACGCTAGAGCTGGTCATGAAGAATGGCTTAATCATCCGCTTGCAGGTATATGTTTACTTCTTCGCAGAGAGCTTTGCTGACATTGCCAGGCTGCCGACCAAGATCGCCGGAAGGAATGGGTCCAGCACCTGCGCGTTTTGGTCAAATACTGGAAACATCGCACCACATCCGACATCAGCGTGTACAAGTCTACCCGAGCCCGCAATCTCAGCGCCCTGAACATCGACGAAGAAGCCGAAGCCTACATCGGTCAATTCGCTCGCAAATGGGAAGTCACACATTCTTACGCCTCGCCCCAGCTATACAACATGTGCGGCATCGCCTGTTGTCGCACCATCCACATGAGCGGCACCCTCTACCGCAAACCCCGCATCCATGCGCCCTTCACCCGCTGCAGCGTCATCCTTACTGCAGGCAACCTCGTCGTCTTCCAAGACGTGCTTCGCAGCAACACCGGGAAAGAAATCGCCCACATCCACCACGAACGCATGGCCAACCTCGACCTCCGAGACTGCTACATCTACTCGGGTCTCCTAACCGAATCCGACCTCCTCTACCAAAACCAAACCTTCGACGCGAATAAACCAGGCCACCACGCCTTACCTCGCATCTACCTCGAAGACGGCTGGACGTCGACGGACGAAGACGTCATGACTACTTTTGTCGTGTGGCATGGCAAGCGTAAGAGTTGGTTTCGGGCCGAGGAGGGTGCGGGGGCGGGCGAGAATGCGCGGAAGCAGGGGAAGAGGACGAGTCTGAAGCGCGTCGCTAAGTTGGGGAGTACGGGGCGCAGTGTGGTTTTCCGGGCGAGGAGTCGCGCGGAGAGGGATCATTGGGTGCTGGCGGTGCAGAACGAGATTGAGAGGGTGCAGGCGGGGAGGGGGGAGGACTTTAGAATCGAGGAGACGGGCGGTGGTGGGAATGTGGGCGCTTAGTGGGCGGTTGCTTATAAGGGGGATGATGAGGGTGGGAAGGAGAGTTGAGGGGAGAAGGGTGTATGGTTTGGTGGTGGAGTTGGAGTTGTTCGGGTTCGTTGTTATGATACCTTGATACGGGATGGATTGGATCGGATTGGATAAACTTTTCTGATTTTCTTATCGGTGGTACGGACTAGCGAGAAGCGTACCTTATAATCATTACATTTATCGCTGATGATGCCGTTTTGTGTAGTGTTTCGACTTGAATTTGGATCTTGTTCATTTTTCTTGAAAATATTCGGTTATAAGCGCGTATCAGAATGGACTACACGTATGGCGAGTAAAACGATATGCTTGTCTCAGATATGAGGGAAGAGAGTGACGTGTTGACGAGAGAGGTGCTTGGGCTGCTCGCTGGGGCGAGTATGGGTTAGTGTTGGTATGTGGTGGAGCTCGAGGTTTGCTTTTTATAGGAATGCCTGATGAAGGGGCGGCGGGATGTTTGGACTGCCTCAGCTGCTGTGGATCAGATGTAGCTGGACGTAGCTACAGTATGTAGAGCCGTAGGAGATCGTTGGTTGAAGTGTTGTGTGTAGTTTCGGAGGTGAAGGGTGGAGTGTGCGAGGTTGACGTTTCGGTATTGGATGGGAGAGAGGTGGGCAGCATGCCGTTGGATTTGGGTTTGAGACTGGTGGGGTAAGGTAGGATATAAAAATCATTTGGTGACGAATGCGCAGGTCGGATCTTTGAACGCCGTGTGTGCTTCTAGAATATTTTAATATTTTGTACTCAGTACACTTCCCATGACTAGAGGCGATACACAGTAAAGCATGATATTTGATGTGAGGGATGTTAGGTGACATCCCGGTACACATATTTGGAAACGGCAGATAAGTTAACAAAAGTAGTTTTTGGAATCATGTAGCGACTTTTGTGCACCGTTTGCGAACAATGAGTAATTTCTCCAAACACGAGGGCATACTTTGCCGAAATACAACAACGTAAGTTTACCATCCCAGAAGACGATCCACAAGTCCGCAGATCCACTCACAACGGAGCAACGCTCCTCGACCTCAACACTCTACCCTCCGGTACACCCCCACCTTCTTGCCCGCCACTACTCTCAACCTTCCGCACGCGACCCCGCACACGTCCCTGCCGTCCCCTCCCCTCAAAGTCAAGTTCCCAATCCAACTTCAGCTCCCTCGGACACTCCCTCCTCCCCTCCTGCACCCAACCCCACCCCTCCTTCAACCAAATCGTCGCCTGGAGTTCAAACGTGCCCCACCCCAACCTCCTCACCTCAAACGGCGGCTGCCTGAGCGTCACGCTAGGCGGTCGAAACGTAGGATGCAGATACACCTCGATCTTGTCGATGAGTTCTGGCCGCGATAAGCGTACGAAGAACGTCCAATCGTGCTGGTTGGCATCCTCCGTCCCCCGCTCCATCCGATGCCTGTTCCCGATCAATATCATGACTCCCTCCGCACCTCCCGCGCCCGTCCTCATACCCCGCTCCACCTCTTCTTCGACCTTGCGCTCCGCATATGTAACCGGATATCGCGCTTCCAGCTGCGCCGCTAGCGTAGTATCCGGGGACGCCGTGGTAGGCGTCCGGCACATGGGACAGTTTGCTTCGAGGTCGTAGGCAGGGTCATAGTTTGGGTCGAAGGGCGTGAGGTCGAGATCGAGACTCGAATGTGGGATGTGCGAGGTCATAGAGGTGGAGGCCCATTGGGCCATGCAGGAGGCGCAGAGGATGTGGGAGCATGTTGTGCGGACGGGGGCGTAGAAGAGGAGGTGGCAGATCTGGAGGTTGGAATTAGCTTTGAGATGTGTGGGAGTGGAAAAGGGAAGGGGCCTTACGGGACAAAGGTCGTCATGGGCGATGTCCTCTGCTGGGAGAGGAGCGGCTTCGGCCATATTGACAGTGGAGTATGGTTTGTGAACAGAGGAAAGCTGGGGCTATTTCATGTCAAGTCGGCGGGAGGGTTTAAGTCGAGCATGGTGTCTATGCGGCGAAGCAACATCGCGTTGTTTTGATGTTTGGGGAAGACACGGGGTGCTTGACGGCGTCTAGGCATCAGCGTGCACGGATGAAGGGAGGGGTCTGGAGCTATGACGGCGAGAAAGGTATCGTACGAAGGAGCGAGTTTTTATTGAGTTAACAACAAACTACGCCCATTCAAGCTTTAGTGCGTTAACTCAATAAAACCAACTCCTTCGTAGACAACATCTTTCCACGGATGGACCCTGAAAGTACATGTAGCAAGAGGAACCTTACACCTAATCTTGACTTGGCTTCAAAAAATGTAGAGCCATGCTCGGCTTGTAGATGTACTGGTGCAACATCGGATGGTTACATAATCATTCCATCAAACACGGCAAACACCAGATCCCACTCCACGACGCCATTCAAAAGGTCAAGGTAGATACAAAGTCCGTACAGCTTATCCAGAGCGTCCTGTTAATGTCAATACTAGCAGCTTCGCTATCTCGAATTTACATTGCGGGTTGTACCGTCACCTTCACACGTAGGCCCAATCAAAAACGTGGGGGTCGGTCCGAAATTACATCAGCCGCTCAAGTACCCAGCCGCGCGGAGTTGCAATGCCATCCTCAACACGCGAAGCAACAACGTCAAGCAAGAGATGGACACTTGATCGGAAAGAGTTCGCGGCGTATATTTTTAAAGATTGTTGGTGCTTCGTTTCAACTTAATTTCCGCATCTTGGCAGGAGCATCAAGCACCGCGCTTCGGAGTACGACGACATTCATTCAGGGAGCGTGCAGCCCTCATCGACTTCGGAACGTACGGCACCGGAGCAGCCTCGCGTAGACAGAGCGGTGATTGCGACACGCGATCGCAACGCTGCGCTGGGACCCGAAGGCGCTCTCTGCAGGACTCGTCTACCGGGCTACCAGTGCGTACACTTGACTCGACCAGGCATCATCTTGCCATCGCGACGCACTTTGTACCCCTGAATCGACCAATACGTCGACGAGAGGAGCCAGTACGACAGGCAGAGTGCTGGAACGACGATCAACTCCCAAAGCTGCACTCCTCTTTTGGCCCACCATGGACGACAGACTAGACATGCGTCAAAGACGCGCAGTCGCTACCGCACAATCCTACCCCGACCCGGGCTCCCACGGCCCCAACAGCACCAGCATGCCTTCTCCCGTGTCCTGCTCGCCATTCCCAACGCTCACATCGCGCTGGCGCGCTCGCAGGATGAACGCACAGCTGCCGCTTCGCCTTGGCATGCGCGTCGTCGAAGTCGCATGCCTAGCTCTCGCGATGTTCATTGTTCCCTCGCTGATCCAGTATGTTGTTCGGTCTGTCGATGAGCTGCAGGAGGTTGTGGGACGGCGGTCGCGGTCGCCGTTTGGAGATGTCTCTGGGAGCAAGGTTTTGGTTGGTGCGGTGATGTTTCTTGGGTGGCATGTTGTTATTCTGGGGCTTGGATATGTCGTTTTGGGCGGGGATGAAGAGAGTGGAGAAAAGATTGGGGATGTCGTTGTGGGGAAAGCTGATGCGGGGGCGCGGAGAAGAGATGGACGAACATCGTCGAGTCGCATACTCGGTCGTGTGCTAGTGCCGTCATATCTCGTTCTTGCCCTTCTATTCTTCTTGTACCAACTCACATCGCGCATCATCTGGCCGACCTTTGCGGTCTCGAACACGGACGGCTATGCAGATGCGACAGGACCGCCAAGCCTTCCCTGAAGCTTCCGAGTCGTAACAAAACCGGCACGCAGATGTCGGGCTGAAATCGTCCGTCTCGCAGATATCTAGATGGATGCACTCCTCAGCCTGTAGCCGTTTCCCAGATCGCAGTCAATTCTGCCACCAATGACAGGCAAACAATCAGCACCAGCTCTCCTATGCAACGTCCATTGCGGGTACTGCAAGATACTATACGATTGCTTTACCGAGATTTCCCCCTGGATGCATACGCTTAATCACTACAACTAACCTGATATGTGAGCGATCAGAGCAGTAGGACCTGGCTACGGGATAATCTTTGCGGGGAACCACTTACGACTTTAACCGTTCGAGATTCGCGCATCAACCGGGGAGACACTGCATCTATAGACCGTACATGGATACAAAAGACTTCGACATCGTTGAAGATGTACCTTCCGAGGGATCAGAACTCATCAGCCCAACATGCTCTTCTCCACGCAAACCCTATCCTCCCTTCTCCTCTTGCTTCCCGTGACCAATGCAGCATGGGACGCCTCTCGCTACCTGTGGTACACAACACCAGCCAAGGACTTCGCCGGTACTCTCCCCATCGGTAACGGACGAGTAGCTGCATCCATCTACGGCAGCGCAACCGAAAAGATAAATCTCAATGAGAACTCCGTCTGGAGCGGACCATGGCAGGACCGCGCAAATCGCAATTCGCTCAAGGCACTCCCGAATGTACGCTCACTGCTGCAGAATGGAAAGATCACGGAGGCCGGGCAGATGGTGCTGGACAACATGGCGGGGAACCCGACCTCGCCGAGGGCATATAACCCGTTGGTGGATCTGGGGTTGGACTTTGGACATGGGAATGCGCAATTGGAGGGGTTTCAAAGGGTGCTGGATACGACCAGTGGGACGGCGGTTGTTACGTACTTGGTCGGTGGGGTCAACTATACGTAAGTTCGAGAGTGGGAGCTTGGATGGAGATGGAGAGTTGATCGTGAACATAGTCGTGAGTACGTAGCTAGCCATCCGGCTGGCGTTCTGGCTGCGAGATTATCCGCTTCGCAGACCGGGAAACTCGACGTCAAGATCTCGTTGTCCCGCACCCAATGGGTGCTGTCTCAGAGTGCGACTGCTGGCAAGAACTCCAGCTCTGTCACCCTTGTCGCGAACAGTGGACAGGCCGCCGATGCTATCACATTTACCTCCGAGGCTAAGATCCTGAACACAGGCGGTACGTAAAGGTCCTATTCTCAGACAAAAGACTCCATATCTAATTCGACATGTCTAGGCACCGTCACCAAGAACGGCAACACCATCCAAGTCACAGGCGCCACCACAGTCGACATCTTCTTCAACGCAGAAACCTCCTACCGCTACCTCAATCAGTCCGCCCGAGACGCCGAACTCAAACGCAAACTAGACGCCGCATCCTCCTCGGGTTATCCCACCGTCAAAGCGGCCGCAATCACAGACTTCACCACCCTCACATCCCGCGTCCAGCTCAACCTAGGTTCCTCGGGCTCCACAGGCACCCAGCCCACCGACACCCGTCTCGCAGCCTTCAAGAAGAACTCGGCCGCAGACCCCGAATTCATAACTCTCTTCTTCAACTACGGCCGCCACCTCCTCGCCGCCTCCTCCCGCAACACAGGCCCCAAGTCCCTCCCCGCAAACCTCCAGGGAATATGGAACGCAGCATACAGCCCCCCCTGGCAATCCAAATACACGATAAACATCAACACGGAAATGAACTACTGGCCCGCCCTCACCACCAACCTCGCAGAAACGCACACCCCCCTCTTCGACCTCATTGACACGGCGATCCCGCGCGGCCAGGCCGTCGCAAAAATCATGTACGGCTGCGAGAAAGACGGCGCGTTCGTGCTCCACCACAACATCGATCTCTGGGGGGATGCCGCCCCCGTCGACAAGGGAACCCCGTACATGATGTGGCCCATGGGCGGCGCCTGGCTCTCAGCACACATGATGGAGCACTACCGCTTCACGCAGGACACGGCCTTCCTGCGCGACCGCGCCTGGCCCGTTCTCCAGCGCGCCGCAGCATTCTACTACTGCTACCTCTTCGAGTGGAACGGCGCGTACCAAACGGGGCCCTCGCTCTCGCCCGAAAACACGTTCAAGGTCCCAGCGTCAATGTCAAAAGCAGGCAGCACCGAAGGCATCGACATCAGTCCGACAATGGACATCGCCCTGCTCACCGAACTCTTCGCCAACATCATCGAAACCTGCGCCGCGCTCAACATCTCCGGCACAGATTGTACACAGGCGCAGAAGTATCTGTCCAGGCTGCCCAAACCGCAGATCGGTTCCAAAGGGCAGTTGCTAGAATGGCGCAGCGACTACGCCGAAGCGGAGCCCGCGCACCGCCACATGAGTCCGCTCTACGGCCTCTACCCGGCCGCACACATGACGCCGCAAGCGAACACGACGCTCGCCGCGGCGGCGAAGGTCGTCCTAGACACGCGCTTGCGCAATGGCTCGGGGAGCACGGGGTGGTCGCTCGCGTGGGCCATGAACCTCTACGCGCGCTCCCTCGCCGGCAGCAACGTCTGGGCTGCGGCCGTCCGCTTCCTGTCCACGTATCCCACCGCCAACCTGTGGAACAGCGACAGCGGGCCTGGCTCGGCCTTCCAGATCGACGGGAACTTTGGCTTCACGGCTGCCGTCGCGGAGATGCTGGTGCAGAGTCACGCGGGCGTTGTGCATGTGCTTCCTGCGTTGCCTGGCGCGGCGGTGCCGAGGGGGAGTGTGAAGGGACTGCGTGCGAGGGGTGGGTTTGGAGTGGATGTTGCTTGGGAGGGAGGCAAGTTGAGTGAGGCGGTTGTGAAGAGTGATCATGGGGGGAGGTTGGAGCTTAAGGTTGCGGGTGCGACGGGATTCAAGGTAGACGGGGCAAAGTACAGTGGAGCGGTTGAAACGGTGGCTGGGAAGAGTTACAAGATTACTCTTGCATAGGAGGCGATGTGGACAGTTACACGTAGCAAAGATGTAGGTTTTGCTTGTACATACGTACTGAGTGTTGGGGGATCAATTGTGAATCGACTCTACTCCTGTAAGACCGAGCGTGCCGTGCCTACAGAGCCAACACTGCCTATCCCTTCTCCACACGAGCTATAGCATGTACCGACCAAGTCGGTCCTTCTATCCTGTTCATCAACGCACCTACCACCTAATGCAGACGGATCTCCATCCCCGCAAAAGCGTCGCTGTATACTCCAGCCCAGCGACCGAGCAAACCCCGAAGCCATGCCAACTCGCGAGCATCAACGAAGCAAGCATCCTACGCCCGAACCGTATCATCACGACCTTATCGCATCGAACAGGCGAAGAACCTTACCTGTACTCATCCGCACCTACCCCGCAATCTCTTATCCCCACCGCTGAACCAAGGACGCGGTACACGGACGACTCGGCCCGCTCAGGGTCCACGAACAACTATATCCCATTGCGGCAACGGGATCCCGAGTCCCCTCTCCCACTTTATATCTTACCTATCTTGCCAACGCTATGTCTCGTACTTAGCGAATACGGCGATACATGCCGGCGTCCCATGATAGGGGAAAGGGGTAAGGGGTAAAGCGTGGTGAAGTTGCGGCTAAGAGAGATAGATCGTCTTAGATTTGTTGGAGTCGGGATGCTGCATGTGCATGTGCGTGTGCGTGTGCATGAGCATCTGCAAGGCACGTCAAGATTCGTTTTATGCAGGAGTGGCGTTCCTGGCGTCGAGATAGCGAAGATGAGGTAGTGTGTCGGAGGAGGCTCGGTGGTAAACCAGCCAGCTGTTGATGGCATGACGCTGAACGCGGGAAGATTTGCAGAAACGGCGATAGTATTGACGCTGGTGTGTCGAGATGCTGCGAGGTGATGAGATGTCCCGGGGAGAGATGCTCGTTTTGGGTAGCTGTTCGCGAATTTCGTGACGCGACCTGGGTGTTGTTGATTGCGTGGAGGTCATGGTCACTCGGAGGGGTTGCGGAGATGCGACGGCTTTCTCGTGGGTGAACGGCTCTCAGTAAGAGGCGGTACGCGCTCTCTTCGAGATGGCTGTATTGTTGAAGCCTAGTATGTCTGTATAATCAACCCTTCAACACCTCGTGACAGTCAGCTTGCGGCATGCGGTTCCGACCCTGCCGAGGCTGACCAGGCAGCGACCATACCGTTCACCTCCATCATCATCATCATCATCACCACGACTTACGGACCACCTCGAGCTTCAAAGACCAACTATCCCCGAGCTATCTCCCTGCACTTCCAAATCCCAAAGCGAACCCAACAAGCAATTCCCAACCTCATCCAAGCCCCAAGCCCTCGAATGCCTTGACAGATGAAGCGGTCTTAGCCTGGAGTTGGAAAAAGCATCCCCAACCACGCCATGCATGCTTGCACATCTTAGGCAAAGCGACGCCTTCGCTTCCATGACATAGAACTGCCACAAAAGCGTGGCGCACCACCCGCATCCCGGGCGCAACGCGATCAAGACCTTGGCGCGTGGTGGAGGCTTCCATGGCGTGGTTCTTGAGACTAGCGCAGCACACAAAGATAAGGCTGACGGCGGCCAAGTCCCAAGGTCGCATGCGACACCTTGTTTGCGAGCGCTCGACATCCAGTGACCTCCGTCGCACTGCGCCATGATTCATTCCAGAGAAGTGGAGAGCCGTGTGGTTGGGCCGGCTGCTTGATACGGTGCGTAATACTGCGCCGTGCGGGATATAGCAACCTCGGCGTAGGGAACCAATGCTGTACGAGTAGGCTGGGAGATGGAGGCCGACACGCCCCCCATGCGGAGGTGGCTGGGCTTGGCACGCGGGCGAAATCGTGCGGGTGCGCATCCGTTTGCAGCCAAGAAGGCGACGGGCTAGGGTGCACCCGCTTTGACGCAAAAATTTGCGCCGATCGCACGAGATGCGAAATCCGTCGGCTTGTGCCGCTGACGGGGGACTCCGGACTTTGACTTGGTCATTTCGAACTGATCGATTGGCGCTTGGGATTCCAGGTTGTACTGAGAGCTGCGTTGGATTGTTGCGTTGGAGTTGTTGCGCTAGAGGTTGCTGCGTTGGAGTTGTTGCGTTGGAGTTGTTGCGTTGGAAGAAAGGTTTGTCGCACGGGAGAGAATGGTTGTCGCTTGGGAGTGGGCATGTGGCACGTAGGTATGTCTGAACTGTTCACAATAAGTCCGTCGCGGCAGATGAGAATGCTAGCTCCATGGGTATATTGATAATTTGTCTTCCAACTTCAACCGAGCGACGTCGGTGACCGCGCGCTATATTAGGTTCGATACTCGTACATGCAACGTACGGCTGTCCTCCATGTATCCATTCAAATTTCCCAAAACTGGAGGGCTTCACACTGCCCTCTTGTCCACGGGGACGTTGCGGTAGAAGCCGATGAGTTGGGCCATCTCCGTCCAGAAGCTGATCGGGGGCGTGGTGAATGACGCCTCGTAGGCGTCAATAAGGGGCGCATCCCAGACCAGGTCAACTTCCTTGGAGGGAATGATCCTCGTTCCCTTGAAGAACTTCCAGAAGAGGTAAAGACAAGGGGCCACCATGAGCATAGCGTACGAGGACATGAACGTGTCGATGAGCCAGTTTCCGGGCTTGAAGACCGCGTATCCGTAGGTGAAGACGATGAAGATGAGGAAACCGAGTGCGACATAGGTCTGGTACGGTTGGAAGTAGCCCCTGTAAGGAAGGGTATTGCGGTCCACGCCTTGGGCTTTGCACGCCTTGTAGAAGCAAATGTACGTGACCATCATGACAATGAAGTTGATAAGACCACCTGCGGTGACCAGGGCAACGAGCCAAGTGAGGACCTTGGACGAGTCGTCGGAAACCTGGAGGAAGGACAGGAATGGGAAGACCATGGTGATGGCAAAGCAGTAAATCGGGACACCGTTCTTGGTGCACTTGCGGAAGATCTTGGGAGCGCGGCCCTCGAGGGCAAGGGTGTACATGCTGCGAGTCGCGCAGTAGGTGTAGGTGTTACCAGCGGAGAAGATACTCGTGACCAAGAGAGCGTTGGTGACGGAAGGCATGACTGGGATGGCCAGGTTCTTCATGGCAATGACGTAAGGAGAAGCAGCAGCAGTGCCGCCTCCGCCATTCTCTCCGGTGAGGATGGCGACAAGAGTTGAGTCGTTGTAGGGGATAACGATGCCGGTGCACAGGGCTCCCATGATAAAGAAGATGCCGAATCGCCAGTAGACAGTCTTGAAGGCGTTCTTGATGTAGACACGGGGGCGTTTCGCCTCGCCGCTGACCATGGAGATGTACTCGGGGCCGACAATGCAGAAAGACGCAGCCCACCAGGCACCCAGGAAGCCCTCGAAGCGACCTAGGTCACCCTCTCCGGCCATCGGACCAGGGTCTCGCCAGTAGCGGAAACCGTAGGCGTCCTTCTTTGGGTTACCACCGACCATGGTGATGAAGGTGAAAGCGTAGAGCATGAAGATCAGGATGACCTTTCCGCCGGACAGCCAGAATTCAGCTTCACCATACGCTTCGACAGCAAGAACGTTGCATGCACTATTTCAATGTTAGTCTTGGATGCTCTACTATTGGGATCGCACTATGTAGAGATGTGCTCTGAGAGATTGGACCTACCCGTAGAGGATGATGACGGCAATACAAACGGCCCAAACAGGGATATCGTCTCTCCAGAAGCTTAGCACCAGGTTGAGCGCGGTGATCTCAAAGGGGATGAGAAGAGCCTCGTAGAGGAAGAAGTTCCACCCAGCCATGAAGCCAAAAGCCTCATCGACCCAGTGACCAGCCATTCGAACGAAGCCACCGGTAACAGGCATGTAGGAAGCCATTTCCGCCATGGAGTTGTTCACAAGAGCCATGACACACGAGTGGATCGTGTAGGCCATGAGCATACCGAGCGGGCCGCCCTTGTTCAGGGCGCCACCGACACTGACGAAAAGAGCGGTACCGATGGAACCTCCAATGGCAATAAGCTGGATCTGGCGGTTGCCAAGATGGCGCTGCAAGTCGTCGGAGTTATCATGCAATTCACCATGTTGGACATCGCCGCTTCCGGCCTCGTTGACGTAGCCCTCCTGCTTTTTACCCTCTTCGTAATCCATTGCTGCTAGGGGAGGCTGTCGCGTAGGAGAGAGAGAGTCGCGTGAGGCAGTGTCGCTTAGGATCGACCAAGGTTGCGTGGGTGTCGATGTTGAAGTCGCGTGGGAGAAGTCAAAATGGTGAGAGGCGCCCGACTGCAAACAGTGGACGCGAAGTAAGCCCAAGAAAAAAAGATTGGATTGATGGGAAGAGCCCTTGACGTTCCCAGGAAATGGGGAATGAGCAGGGCCTTTATACGATGCAGGCCTGCTGTGCATGTCCCGCGCAACGCCTGTCTGTTGGTGCACCCTCGGCGGCGTGAGCCTCGCGTGCAGGCTAGGGCGGAAGCGGGGTAGTGTGACGGGCTTCGCTAACGCCTTTGGTTCAAGCAAGCGTGGCGTGCGGGCTGGGCGCTGAGGGCCTGAGCATTCACCGGGCCCGCTCTATCAGCACCACCCCGCTCGTTGCGCCCCAATCACATGGGGTAGCTTTGCCCTATCCGGGCGGCGGCGTTAATTGTTGACCAGCCAAGCGGTGCGGCTCGACAAGTCCCCCTCCACGACCCTGGACCGCGCACATGGGACGAGGGCGAGATCATGCGTCGTTTGGAATACCCATACGTAATGCGTGGGCCAAGCTCGCCCTCTCCGCGACCTGTCTATGGCCACCAAAATGTCCTGCTGATGCAGCGGGCGAGTGACAGCGTGGTGCTGGACGTGGTCGACATGCTGCGACGGAGACGGAGAGTTGCCGGGCGGCCTTCAGTTGGCCACGGCTGGCGCGATCCTGTTCCTCTGAAATCCCCCGATACAAAACACCCGAGTGCCCCATGCCCTGGACGATGGATTCGAACATGGCGCTATCCAATTCCAACTACCAAGCGGCCTGCTCGAGCCCCTGTCACCGCTGGTGTTTGGTACGCCGGCTGAAGTTTCGAGAGCGCCAACACCGAGTTGCGTGAAATGACCGGGTCCACATGTGGTGGGTTGCCTTTGCCACGGCTAAGCCGCTTGCATGCTCGGTCGTATCAAGTACGTCGATGGCTGACCTTTGCATGCGTATTGCCTGATCGAGGGAAGAAAGGAGAGTCGCGGTTTCTGCGCTTATTTGCGGAATATATCCGAGCCAAGGGAGGTGCGGAGACGCGGTCGAAAAGCGCCATCGAAGAGACACGGAAGGCGATGTAGCTGGGAAGGTTTAGTAGCGAGGAACAACCTACCGTAACGGAAGCAATCGTAGCAGTTAGCATTCACAGCGGACCAACATCATGCCTTTTCGGAGTCGTCCCTCCAGCGACAGTAGATCCACCCGTGTTCTCGATGCCAGCGCCGAATGCGATCATGGCTACCGCGTGGGCTCGGCAACAGCGAAACAGCGAACAGTGAACCGGTCAAAGAAGCCGCGGGGCGAACTGCGTGTCAGGCTGACCCACTGGCATGTGCTGTGGCGAGTCAAACCAGCGAGATGGCGGCAGAGATGGGAATGGAGGAGAGTGAGGTGTGGGAAAAGCTGCGGAGAGGGTTTGGGAGAAGCTGCGGAGAGGTTTTGAAGAAGCTGCGGGGAGTCATCGTGACGATTCCGCCAGCACGGTCGCTCTTTCCGTTACGGGACGCAGAAACACTCCTTGCAGCCTCATCGTCTGGTCATGCGCAAGACGACGACTCGAGTAACGCGACACTGTACTTTGACCACGCTGAGAGGCACATTGCACCGTGTCTTCCCTCCCGACTACACGACGTCGCAAAGCATACGATGTCTGGACCTTGTCGTCCACAGATGTTTGTTGCTTCTACCTCCCATTTCCTGCTGCCATCTCGGATAGCAGGTGTCGGATGGTTGTTTCACATCAAACCTCCAGCTGGCGTTCCGGTCCATGCTGAGAGTGTGTACCTACTTCGTATAGTCCTCTCTGCGACCATGCCCGTCTCGTCGAGACCCTGACCGGATCTCCGTCGCAGTCTTTGGGCCGATCCGATGCCATCGCCCATGCTTCAGATCGGCCAGGATCCGGCCCAGGTCTTTGGGCGTGGTGCGCGGTAAACATCCTCTACGCGCCGTGCATAACACATTGGCTGGGTAAGAATAAGCGTGAGACACTTTGCTTGTTCGGCGACGCTCCGGATCTGGATTAATTAACCAAGACGCACATGCGATTCACCGGTGGTCTGTGCGCTTATCGATTACCTGGGTGCCCCGCCCGCTCACCGCTCTGCGTCATCCACCACTGGAGATGCCGCGGCACAAGCGGTACGGCACCCCACGACTGTACAGTAAGGGCGCTGCATGGAAGCTGGGTGGTGTAGATACTCTTTCTCCAGATACTATGTGCCTCTACGTACCGAGGTGGCATCGTTATCTATCTAACTCTCTGAGTATATAGGGAAATAAACACCTATCGGCCGTAGATATACTAGGCTAATCGTCTTCTTCCTATCAGCACTTCCTTATTAGTGTATATATTTCCCTTCCTTGAGGTCGCCATCGACCTTTTCCATCCTCAGGTCATTTGACGCTGAGCGCGTGCATCAACGTCTCACTCCTAATACCCTTCGTATTTGTCTCGGTCACATGCATCACCAGCAAGTCTAACTTCAGCGCGCCATATCAACTGTGACCTCCTCCCTGCCTAGCAGTCTACCACCGGAGCTTGCTCTACTCGCACTTGCCGCGAGCCTCAACACCACCATCACGTGCCCCACCTCTTCTCCCTCCCGCAGCCATGTGTCGCTGGTTCGCCTACATCAGCCCAGCAGAACCATGTCTAATATCCGACGTCCTCATCACCCCCGCCAACAGCATCAGCAAACAATGTTCCGGTGCCACCACTCCGCACCTCCCTCCCTCCCTCCACAAGCACCCACTAACAGAATCCAGAGCACTATCTCCCCGGCCTCCTCCCCCACGACAAAGACAAAGACCTCCCCCACTCCCCGGACGCCCTCATCCGCATGCGCAACTCCCTCCTCAACATGGACGGCCTGGGCATCGCCTGGTACACCCCCACCTCCGCCTCCTACACCAAATCCATCGACGGGCCCCACCCCACCCTGTACAAATCGCAGTCCCCTCCCTTCAACGACTTCAACTTCCGCAGCATATGCGAGAACACGGAGACGAAGTGCTTGTTTGCGCATATCAGGGCGAGTAGTGGGAGTACCGTTACGCAAGTGAATTCGCATCCTTTCGTCTTCGGACGCCATGTCTTCATGCACAATGGGAGTGTGTCCAATTTCTCAGCTATTCGCCGCGAAATGACCGATCTCATGTCTTTCGACGCGTACTGCAATGTCCTAGGCGCCACCGACAGCGAGCATGCCGCTGCATTATACATGACGAACCTCACGAACCACGGCGGCAAGGAAACATGGGAAAAGACGTACCCGCTTCCAGCCATGCTAGCCGCCATGACCAAAACCGTCACGCAAATCATGCAGCTTCAAAAGGACAAGGAAGGCCCATCACGCACCCCGAACTCGCTCAACTTCTGCACAACAGACAGCACCAACCTCCTCGCCATCCGCTTCCGCAACCACGCTACCCAGCAGCCGCCGTCGCTCTACTGGTCCGAATTCGCCGGCCGCACCTTGAACGGAAAGTACCCTGGTCATCCCGATGGCAAGGACCTGGTCAACGAGCAAGCGATCTGGGGCGAGGAGGATAGGATTGGGAAACACACTATTGTGGCGAGTGAGCCCACGACGTATGATGAGAAGGAGTGGCATCTGATTGGGAGGAATTGCGCGTTGCTGGTTGACGACGCGGGTGTAGAGACGCAGGTCCCTATCGTGTATGAGGCGGAGTTGAATGCGCGGGATCCGAGTGTGGGCGAGGAGAGGGAGTTTGTGGTGCCGGAGGGGAAGAAGTACAAGCCTTGGAATCTTTTCTCGTGATCGGGGATGAGAGCTGAGGATGGTTTGTTTAGGGTCGGAAGCTCGGCGAGCCATATGTGAGAGGGGATTGTAATATTATCGATCTTACCTAGCCTTGACCTTTTTCCAAAGGCTCTAATAAGCGCCCTTTGCGTATGCACTTCCGTCCGCCTAGCAGCGAACAATATCCCTAATGTAACAAAATCTACCATGGACGCCTTCTCTCCTCGAAGCTATACCTACAGATTAAAGTCCGGCATCTGAATATCATCCTCAATCAAATTCATCAAATACCTCGACCCAGAGAACCAATTTTGCACCGTATTATCACTCTGCAACCCGCCCGGCAACCCGCCATCAAAGCCCTGCGCCTGCGCCTGCGCCGGCAACCCACCCAACCCCGCCATCGCAGGACTCTCCTGAGCAAAGTTGGCCATTGGCCACGCCGAGTTCGGCATGAGTCCCAACGCACTCAGATACGGATCAAACTGCGTCATCGTATCCGCACTCGGCTCAAATTCCTGGCCCGCAGCGCTCCCACCAGGCGGTTGATAGAAGCCTTGTTGTGGATTCTGCGGCTGGGCAGAGGAAGCTTGGTGTGCGGTATCCTTAGCCTTCGCTTCGACGTACAGCTTTGCCACCTGCAGGAATAGATGGCACATTTTGTACAGCTTGTCTGCGCCTTCGGAGACGGTGCGGCACGATTCTATGCTGGCGACGAAGTCGGAGAGCGCTTGGAGGTCGGAGAGGGCGTTGAGGTCCGAGGGCGAACAGTGTAGGATTACGTTGCAGAAGATTACTATGAAGGGGGTGAAGGGGGCTTGGAGGATTGCCCTGGTGCGGAGTGAGTCAATGGTAGTTGGAGGTGAGGGGGATCGTACCAGTGGATATAACCGGACCATAGATCTTCGTTGCCTTTGACGTTGAATTGTTGGCTGCACCTTTGATGAGCAATGAGGGCTGCGCGGGAGCTGTCAAGACAGTCTTGACCGAAAGTCACGTTGTCCGGGCTCGCGGCACGCTGTATTAATGCACATGTAGAGTGGTGCCCCACGACATCTAGAAAGTCAGCATAATGACACAGCTCAGTGTTACGAACACTGCTTACCGCTGTAGTAGAAAATATCGCCAAGCTAGGAACGAAGTCAGTATCGGAGCTTTCAGGGGATGCAGTCCGCGGTTCCATCGATCGGTCGGGTACGAAACTTACATCTCCAAAGAATGCACCTAAGAGTGTCAGCAAGTAAACCGAGAACAAAGTAGTCCACTGGAAACTCACCACCTGCAGGACTCAATATCCCAGCTTGACCAGTACTGCCAAAGGACTGCTGTGATGCAGTCGGAAACTGGAAAATTTTCTTGTTCCGCTTCGACGGCAGCTCCGTGACGTCTGGCCCAGTGCCCAAATTTCGGGGAACAGCGTCCGAGGCACTGACCGGAACAAAAGCAAAGTCCAACGCAGACGCGTCGCCCCTCTCCGCCCACGCCTGATTCAGCGCGTCTACGAGCTGCTTAGCAGTCTGGGCACGCTCCTCTGCGGGCCGGAGAAAAGCCGCGGCACTGAACAGCTTTTGGTACACCTGGCCCTGTATCTGGGCGACCTTGATCCAGAAGTGCAACATTCTGGTCCCTAGACCATTATCCATGGGCGAGGCGAGTGAGTAGAGGCCCGTATCGTGTACGGGATACGGAAGCGACATGTCCCAGTCCTGGATGATGGCTGCGCGTCCGAGTCGGAGCGAAAGTGTCTTGTCCATTGTATAGATGTGCCAAAAGAGGAAGATTTTCCCCATTCGTTCTTCCTCGGTGTCGTCCTTCATGGTTTGGATGCGGTGGTATCCGAGACTCTGGCACTGTACGTCGGAAGTGGATTAGCAATGCCTCGGTGCAATCCTCGCGCCCTGACTTACGAGACCTGCGGCAGTGGATATCATGACCCAGCAGAGAGACGGTTTGCACAGTTCCATGGCGAACGCGGAAGCTAGGAGCAGGGCAAGGATGTTTTCGTAGGTAGCAGGCAGGTAGAGCTCTAGCTGGCTCATGGCAATTTCCATCTGCGTTCTACATGTTCGTGCATGTACGCGGTAATTTTCGACACTGTGACGCCCCATGAGCGATGCGGTGTGTTCGTGTTGGTGCGACTTACCGGTTATCCAACACTGGATAGCATGAGAACTCGGTGAATAGGTTATAGAGCACCCCGAATACCAAGATTCTGCGCCCAACGGTACAATCAGCTGGACTATCGAAAGCCTCTTTGAAGGTTCCCCTTAAATCTTTCAACTTCAAGTAAGGAAAGAGGACGGCGAACGACATGGTCGGATACGCTACCACGGGTCAGTCAAGCTCGACAATTTTGGTGATGTACGTGCTGGAAGCTTTTTCGATGACGTCGTCCACGACATCCCACGGCGGTCGCTCTAACTTTGATGGATCAATATTGGCTAGAGCTCTGTTGAACAAAGGATGTGAGGCTGAGGACATGGCGTTGGTGTATTGACCCTGTCTGGTGACCATCTCTTGCAGTGATGCGAGGGCATCCTTGATCTCAGCATTCTGCCCGATTGATGGCGTGCTACCGACAGCTTGCTCCAGAAGCTCTCTGGCGAATTCAGACTGCCTGTTGAGGGTGGTCTCTCCTTCAAACGTAGCAGGGCTGGACGCGCTATTCAGGTCGGAGGCGGAATGCGGGCTCCGGCTCGGCAAATTGCGCGATTTAGAGTGGCTGCTTTGCTCGGATGTGTCTTTGCGGAGATCAAGATTGCCCAGTTTGGTTGCGAGGCCTTCCAGCATAGTCTCGATGCCGCTTAGGCGATCCTCAATGCGGTCGATCTTCTTCTCGCTGTGTCTAGCTTAGCACTAGCGTAGGCAGTTAGGATAGGCTGGAGAGGCCTACTATTCGTCTGATATGTGGATTCTTTGTCGTTGTGGCTTCTGAGTCGGCGCAGTTGTTGCGCAGCCTGTGGCACGCAATCAGTTTGATGCTCCTTCCTCAGTCGCTCCAACAGTGTAAAGGATAGAATCATAGCTTGGAGACTGCGGCAAATTGATCTGATTCGTCGCATGGTGTATTGGACGATGCCGGCTCTATTGGCTTGATGTGAATCCTTGCGTATGATCTCTTCCACGCGTGCATAGGGCTAATAAAGCGTTGCAAGGACGTGAATGCATACTCAACTTGCTTGCACGGCAATTCGAACAAGGTGTCCCCCTATCGCACCGTATCTTCCTGGACCGGCAAGCATCGCACTGTCTTGTTGTCAGTGAACCCCCGGTGCATCTCGTTCAAAATGCCCAAGTACCGCACGCTGCACTTTCGACCCGTCGGCCGCCACATCCATTTCGTCTCTGTCCATACTTGCAGGGCTCGGCTCGCATCCGCATCAAAACTCGGAAAGCGAGGAAAGCGAGTGTCTAGAAGTCCTCTGACGGGTTGTTGCGTGGATGAGGTAAGCGAAAAAGTTGTCGGTGTTGCCTGCGGGCGCTGGAACTCTCGGGTTCCGAGCGCCAAGCACCTTTTGCTCCCACGAAACAATCCCCTTCGTCATCACTTGCGGTGAATTTGCTTGGACGTATGATGCAGGATTTACTTTCAGGTCACTGAAGCGGAACACGCAGTCTTGCTTGATGTTTGGAGACACTGTGTCATGAGAATGCGACCTGTCGGGGTACGTCTAGTCCAGGGACGCGCGATCCCGTGACGTGCCAGACGTCCTTTGCGCGCTTGATCATTACCACACCACTCGACGACAACAGCCATCGACCACAACGCTGCCTGCTTGGCTGCTACCTGATTATCCGCACGGGGGTGTCGTAACGTTAATCCACTGCCGATAGCTGAGCAGAATGCCTCCGCGCTATGCCCTATTCCATCGGAAATGAATTACGAACGTCAAAGCTTTTACGATGCGCCCGCCGGTCGGATTGGTCGATCGCGGGAACGAATGCAGCGATTCCAGCACGACGCTAATTGGCCGGCTCGTCTACCAAGCCTTTGACCGTCATTAACGCAACCCGGTGCGCGCGGGTTGCGTAGGCCGGTCTTTCGCCCGCGACAATCCTCACAGCGGTACAAAATGTGATTCTGTATTACATTCGCAACTCCACACTCGTGGTTCACGCTTGCACCCTCACTCTTGTCCTGAGATGACTTCCAGTACTAGTCCGGAGAAGCCGAAATCGGAATCCTCGCATGATGGCGAGACAAAACCAAAGGAGTCCTCGCCGGGCATGGCAAGCTACTTTGTATGTTACCTCCCATTCGTGCATGGTCCCGCTGCTGACCTTCTGAAGCGCATTTTCAAGTATGCCGATAGGAAATCCTGGACGTTCAACATCATCGCCTTCGTCGCAGCTATCGCTTCCGGAACGTTGCTCCCGCTTATGAACTTGATTTTCGGGAAGTTTGTGACCACCTTCACCAAATTCGCAACGGGAGACTTCTCTCCGGCTCAGTACCGGGCAGAGGTGAACAAGTTCACGCTATACTTTGTTTACCTCTTCATTGCGAGATTTGCGTTGTTCTACCTACATTCTGTAAGTGTCGATCGGCCCATAGACAATTAGACAGGGTCACTGTTACGACCCATCATCGGTATTTGGCTGTGTGCACCTTACTGACAGTCCGGTCGCGAAGGTTTTGATCTCGATTGCCGCCATTCGGACTACGAAGGCACTTCGTGTCGATTTCGTCAAGCACACTTTGCGGCAGAACATTGCATTCTTTGACTCGGCCGAAGCGGGCGGGATCACAACCCATATCGTACGTAACTCGGGGCTCCAAATCGCGTCGTAAATCCAAGACAACCCAGCCTCTAGTCCAAGACAATGGGCACTGACACCCCTGTCGATTAGCTTTGCTGACGTTGTACCTCAACCTTTAGACAACAAACTCGAACAACGCGAACAGCGGCATCGCAGAGAAGCTGACCTTGACGAGTGAGTATCATTCGTATCTCAGAAGCAATCTTTGACTGACCCGCCTCGAGTCCAGGGAGTTGCGACCTTGGTCACAGCCTTCATCGTGGCTTTTGCGGTCCAATGGAAACTTACTTTGATCACAATCACAATTGTGCCGGCCATCATTATCGTTGTCGTAAGCTTTCCTTCTACTGAGCTGGAGACACTTAACTTACACCATTACTCAGGGTATCTGCATTGGTTTTAGCCAGAAGATCGAAGACAAGATGCTTGGCATATACGGCAAAGCAGGCCAGCTCGCCGAAGAGGTCTTCTCTACGACACGCACCGTACACTCGTTCTGGCTGCACGATCTTCTCGGTCGCAAATACGACGCCTTTCTCGCCGACGCCATGAAGGTCGGCTTCGGGCAATCGCCAATCTACGCTGTGCTCTTCTCGACAGAGTTCTTCTGCATCTTCTGTGGATATGCGCTTGCTTTCTGGCGAGGCATCCGCATGTATGCCAGCGGGGAGATCTCGGAATCAGGCGATGTAGTGACCGTCATATTAGCGGTCATAGTGGCAGCTACCTCGATGACGACTATTGCACCGAACATCATCGTGCTCTCGAAGGCTGCGGTGGCGGCGGACACACTGTTCAAAACGATTGACCGCGTGTCCGAGATTGACCCTCTGAGTGAGCTCGGAGAAGTCCCGTTGTCTTGTGCTGGCCGCATCCACATTGGGAATGTCAACTTTGCGTACCCTACTAGGATGGATATGCCCGTCCTGCAGGATTTCTCAACATCAGTGCCGGCCAACAGCACGACTGCTTTGGTCGGACAATCCGGGTCAGGCAAGAGTACGATCGTTGGACTTCTAGGTAAAGATTTCTCGTCATCTGAGACAGACCAACTGCTTGTAGCGGTTTTAAAAAAGCTGCCACAAAATTCCCTTGCTAACACTGCCTTACAGAACGATGGTATGACCCGGCCAGTGGCGCCATCACACTCGACGGCGTCCCGATCCGAGACTTGAATCTGACGTGGCTTCGAACAAACATCCGCTTGGTTCAGCAGGAGCCCGTGCTCTTCAGCGGGACCGTCTTCGAGAACGTTGCGCACGGTCTTTTTGGAACCGACAAGGCGGTTTTGCCAGAGGCTGAGCAACGCTCTTTGGTAGAAAAAGCCTGCACATCCGCCTATGCCGCCGAGTTTATTGAGCGGCTTCCCAAAGTATGTTGGATCCCTCCGTCCACATGCCATTTTTTCTAACGAGTCAAGGGATACGATACGCAAATCGGCGAAAGAGCCATGATGCTGTCCGGTGGGCAGAAGCAGAGACTTGCTATTGCTCGCAGTATCATCTCTGACCCCAAAGTGCTACTACTGGACGAGGCCACAAGTGCTCTTGATCCGAAGGCGGAGAAGATGGTACAGCAGGCGCTTGACAGCGTCTCCAAGGATCGTACGACCATCGTGATTGCGCACAAGTTGTCTACAATCCGGAATGCTGACAACATTGCCGTCATGTCCAACGGCGCCATTATCGAGCAAGGAACTCACAATGAGCTCCTCGAGAAGGGCGACGCTTACGCCCGGCTCGTCCGTGCACAAGATCTCGGCAATGCCGACGCAGACGAAGCTACCATGGGCAAAGAGGATGCGGAAGAGAAGATTGAACTTGTCCGGACAGAAACCCAGGCTGCATCCACCTTCCAGGAAGCGGGCGAGACCACTGCTAAAGACGGCATCAACTTCAACTTGTTTCACTGCATAGTGATCGTCTTCTGGGAGCACCGTCGTCTGTGGCCGTACTTCCTAGTACTGACTCTCGCTTCGCTGCTAGGCGGCTGCACCTATCCCGCACAAGGTATGGAGAATACAATTTGCGAGAATAATTACTGACTCTTGAAGCCATCGTCTTCTCCAAAGTTACTCGAGCGTTCGAATTACCACCAAACGAAGCCGTTGAGCAAGGCGACTTCTACTCCATCATGTTCTTCGTCATTGCGCTTGGTAACTTTTTCGCCTTCGCCACCATTGGCTGGTTCAGCAATCTCGTCGTCCAACACGTCTCTCGCGGCTACCGACTCGAAATTTTCCAACTCATCCTCAAACAGGACATGAATTTCTTCGACCGGGAAGAGAATGCCTCCGGTTCTCTCGCGGCGAATCTCACAACTTACCCAAATAGTCTCACTGAGCTGCTCGGCTTCAACATTATGCTGATAATCATCAACATTGTCAGCGTTATATCTAGCTCCATCCTCGCTATCGTTATAGGATGGAAACTTGGACTTGTGATCTCTTTTGGAGCGCTCCCTCTTGTGGTCTTTTCAGGCTACTTACGCATTAGGCTCGAGTTCAAACTCGAAGACGCTACCGGGAAGCGCTTCGCTAATAGTGCTGCGCTCGCATCTGAAGCTGTAGCGGCTATTCGCACCGTCTCATCTCTGGCGTTGGAGAAGCATATTATCGAAAAGTATCAGGAACGTCTGCAAGGCGTCGCGAAGCGTTCTATGAAGGCCTTGATCTGGACAATGTTCTGGTACTCGCTAACTCAATCCATCTCATTCCTCGGAATGGCACTAGGTTTCTGGTACGGTGGTCAACTCATCAGTACCGGCGAGTACACTACCTCCCAGTTCTGTAAGTAGCTCCGGGGTACAAACTGCGTCGTAAATTCAAGACAGCGCGGCCCCTATTCTGAGACAATACCTCTTGACACCCCTCTCGATGAGCTTTGCTGACTTTGTACCTCAACCTTTAGACATCGTTTTCATTGCGGTTATCTTCTCTGGCGAGGTAAGTGCTCTTCTTAGAGACTGGCATACATGTACTAAAAGCTCAGGCTGCGGCGGCCTTCTTCTCGTATACCTCCAGCATGACCAAAGCCGGAACAGCTGCCAACTACATCTTCTGGCTCAGACGCCAAACGCCGGCAGTCCAAGAGGATTCATCGAAGCCACCTTTCGATAAAGGGAACGAAAAAGATCCTGCTCACGTGGAAGTACAAGACCTCAATTTCGCCTACGAGTCACGTCCACATACCAACGTACTGGAGGGCATCAATGTCGATGTGAAGCCCGGAAAATTCGTCGCATTCGTCGGAGCCTCAGGCTGCGGAAAGAGCTCGCTCATCTCCCTTCTGGAGCGCTTCTACGATCCCACATCCGGAAGCATCACTTGTGACGGAACGCCATTACCCGAACTATGCCCACGTAAATATCGTAGAAATGTCGCTCTCGTCCAGCAAGAGCCGGTGCTCTACCAGGGATCCATCCGTGACAACATCGCAATGGGCATCGGAGAGGATGCTAGCGATGCGCAGATTGAAGAGGCGGCCAAGCAGTCCAACATCCACACCTTCATCGCATCTCTTCCCGAAGGTTTCGCCACCCCCTGCGGCTCCCGCGGTACTCAGCTTTCTGGCGGCCAACGCCAACGCATAGCGATCGCGCGCGCACTCGTCCGCAAACCGCGTCTCCTCCTGCTCGACGAAGCTACCTCCGCCCTCGACACCGAGTCGGAAAGGATCGTGCAAGCCGCTCTGGAGGTCGCGCAAAGCGGACGCACAACCGTAGCAGTAGCACACCGCCTTTCAACAATCAAGGACGCAGATAACATCATAGTGTTTGCTCGCGGTAAGATCGTAGAGATGGGAACGCATACCGAGTTACTTGCTAAGAGAAGGGTCTACTACGAGATGTGTTTGGGGCAGAGCTTGGATCGGGATATTCCTTCTTGAGATTGTCGCATATGGAGCGTTGTATAAGTAAGAAATGTATTGTCAGGCTGTTTACAAACACCAATGGATTCAGGATGCGATGCCAATAGTGTGAAGCGTTTCGGTCGGAGGAAAAGAATGTGTCGCGCAGGAAACACCAAGATTTGAGTTGCCCTCAGGTAGGGGCGGGCTGATGGCGTTGAACGTATGGAATTAGCTAATATGGCATGTATTTCTTCTTGAGCAACAATTCCGCATCAGAATTCTTAGGAGTGTTCTATTGTATGATCATGATTCTCCAAGCTGTCTAAAAACACTATTGGGCTCATAATCTGATGCTAGCAGTGCGAAGCGTCTCGGTCGGAGAAAGAAGGTATTGGGCGACAGGAAACACCAAGACTGCAGTTGTCGCATCCGCCAAAAATAAACCCCTATCTTGCGCAATATTCCGCTCGCCGCCGTATTCTGCACTCTCCGCTTCGGCACCAAACGGGATGCCAGTTCACTTATTATTTGAAATCGAGCTTGAATGTCCTTGGCTACCTCTTGGCCGTCTATCATTTTTCCAAATACTCTTCCGCTCGGAAACAAGATCGCTGCACCTGCTCCATTCATAACGCGGCTTTCAACGGCCGTCTCGGGGAAATAGGCATGTGAGCATATGACTCTGCGAAGATCCCTGGTGGAGAAGGGCTTGAATTGACTTGGCTGATGCTTCCAGTCCTTTGTGCGATGGACTGGAACAGTACGGGAGGGAAATAACCGAGTTTGGTGCTTGGATCTGTGACGGAGGGAAGGGGTGGTGCATTAGGAGAATAATGATCGTCACGTGGGAACTAACCACTTGGGCCCAGTCAACTGGTGTTTCCGGAACACAACGTCCGGAACACAACGCCACCTCACGCCAACTCTCCACCATCGTCGCCGTTGACCGGTTTTGCATCAGATAATTGCGCGACTTGATGGATACGCCCCGGCAATTCCAGGTACAACGGCAGAACATCGCCTCGCTCGCTGAAGAGCCGCAACGATCGTGCATACGTCACTTTGCACTCAGCCAAAAGCAATCCCAATAGCGTCACCAGCGCGACTTATTAACCGCAGATCCAAGCCCAGAACGGCGTTGACGCGCACCTCTCCGTCTATGCTAACGCTTGTGCATTTTCTCTTTCTTCAATGCCTGCGGCCGCTGAGGCGCATCGTGGTTCACGATCCGCTCGTCAAACCGCTTGGCGTCTCAGACCCATCTCACAACCAACCACTTAGCACCAACTCCAAACAAAACAACACCGTCACTCGCGCAAATGCCACACTTATGCTCACCCTTTTTCCGTCCAGCCACCGTTTCGCGATCGCAGATCTCCTCGAAATGGGAATCCTGCGCGTTGCGGCGGTTATCTCTTACCCCACGGATAGACCCACTCTTCAGAGACGCTTTCTGAAGGAGAATCGCCAGTAACGCGGCTGTAGGGGCGCCGCCATGTAAATGGTTTGGGAGCTCCCGTTTCTCTTGGTCTTTTCTCTCTTTCGACTTCGCCTTCCCTTCACATCTTTCTGCTTCGCCGCAGATACCCCCGTTTAAAGTCAGGCCACTCTTTTCTTCAGCTTCCGTTGACCGGATTTGTTCGTTCGATTCCGGTCCTGGAGACCAGTTGTTGTTTGTGTAGTAGCGCTGGGTTTGCTCGTTCCTTCACATCCTTCTAATACTTTTCCATCAACGTCTTTCACGATGGGTCTTCACCAGCGACGTCGGCCTACGCCAATCAAGATCTATGCCAACCCTGTTCGTCGACAAGAGCAGGAGTCTTCGAGTCCCGATAGTCCAGATTCGCCTGGAACTGCTGCAGGACCAGACAGCCCCGGCAGCCCTGATACCACAGCACCTGCAGCGACAGCAACGACGCTACCTGTAGGCTCAACAGCTCCCGCTCAGGTCAGCTCGACATCAGCAGCCTCGGTGTCTGGTCAAGCTGGTTCAGCTTCAGCTGCTCCACAATCTTCCTCGACGACAATAGCATCTCCGCAGACCTTGGGACCTCCAACGGCGACGTCTTCATCGGCACCGTCATTGGCAACAGCTCTACCGGTAGTGACTTCGGGATCAAGCTCATCTGCAACGTCTGTAGTGTCTTCCTCGAGTGCCCCGTCGATCACAGCTCGCCCTCCAATTTCTGGCATTGCAGACACCGGAGACGACGGAAACGAACCAGATTCCCCGACTTCGCCAACCTCATCAGGCTCTCAAAGCCCTTCAAGTTCTCCGACCTCAAGTTCCTCTCAGTCGAAATCACAGCCCACACCATCCTCGTCCGGCTCAATCCCCACGAGCACCGATAGTAAGGAGATCCCGTCGAGACTTGCGGGAGCGTCGGCAGGTATCGACAATGAAGGGTCAGGTGGTCCAGGTCAGAAACATATAGGAGTGGGCGCCGAGGCTGCTCTTATCACTTCTGCTGTTCTCGGTATGTGTTATCGGATCAATGTCTTGCTTATGCTAACAGACATGTAGGCTTCATTGCACTCATGGTAGGCGCATACTTCCTCTACAAGCGCCGCAAGAGGAGGAACCAGAAAGTAGAGCTGCGAAACGCAGAGAACGGCTTCGCACCGGACAACCACGGCAGCCTCGCCGCCCCGGAAACAGTCCACATAGGCTTCGACCCCAGCAACTCTCACGTCACCCGCTCCACCAACCACAGCGACTCTCTCTTTGGCGGGTCGCACTATCAACGCCCCGAAACCGTCTCGACAAACTCAAACCCCAACTCCCGCATACAAGCCGGCCTGCCCACACCGAACCCCTTCGGCGACGACCCCTCTCGCAACAAAGCCTTTGACCAGTTACGAGGTCGTCCACGTTCCACCACTCTCACCGACCGTGGCTCCTGGGTTGAGAATCCTTTCAGGGATCCCGGAAGCGATCGTTTCGACCCGTTTGGCGAGTTGCAGGAGAAGGCGCGTGCGGAGCGAGTGAAGTATATGCAGGAGCTTAAGCAGGAGGAGATGGATAGGAGGGCGAAGGAGCGTGAACAGGAGTTCCTTGAGAAGGAGAGGATGGGTTTGGGGGCCCCGGTCCAGCCCAGAAAGGGGAGTGGGGTTACGCTTGATGGAGTAGGGGTTTTGGATCGTAGTGCGAATGAGCGGTATCGGTGAGGTGGGTGAGATGGTGGCGTAAGGAGATGAGATGAGATGCTTTGCTTGCTTGTATTATGTTCCTGAAGAGAAGTGGATGTGGAGGAGACGGAGATGGAGATTGAGACGAGATGAGTGTTGTAGCTAGCTTGGAGTCTGGTCCGAACGGTGTGTTTCGGCGCTTTGGGATTGGATTGGTGAAGGCGATGTCTCGGTTAATGCTTCTACGGCACCTTCGCTCCTAGAATACGAGTCAACTGTCGCCTTGATCAGTGTAGTTGTGAAATTAGACCCGAGAGGAGAGGCAGACCGGGCAAGAAGTTGGTGTACAAACTCGGGATATAGTTAAGTTGATTGTGATCTTTCGATGCAGTAAAGTTGAGTTCAAAGATGTATTATTATATACACAATATGCACGCTTCCAAACCATGACCACCCTACACATTTTGCTCATTGACAAACAACCCAGCCATACCCATACCAGTCCCTATGCACATGGACGTCAACAGAATCTTCTTCTTCTGCCTCCTCGCCTCGCTCAAACCAGTCACAATCTGCCGCGCACCTGTGCATCCGAGCGGGTGACCCAGCGCAATCGCTCCACCGCGAGGGTTCATATTCGCGTAATCAAGTTTCAGCGTGTCGAGGCAGTATACCGCCATGGACGCGAACGCCTCGTTGACCTCAATCAACTCCATCTCCTCGATCGTGAGGTTGAACTTGGAGAGGAGCTTGGGGATGGCGATGGAGGGACCGATGCCCATGATGCGGGGCGCCAGACCGGCGACCGTCGCGCCAACGAACTTGGCCATGATAGGCTGTCCCAATTCCTCGGCCTTGCTGCGCTTCATGAGTAGCACCGCCGCCGCGCCATCGGTAACCTGCGACGAGTTTCCGCCCGTTGATTTGTCGCCGTGCGGCATAAAGGCCGGTCGAATCTTGTTCAACGCCTCAAAAGTCGTTCCGTAGCGCGGGCCCTCATCCTTGGAAATGATAACTTCCTTCTCCTCTCCCGTCTTTGGGTCCTTGAGCACCGTCTTAATCGGGACAATCTCGTCGTCGAACCACCCAGCCTTCTGCGCAACCTCCGCCCGCCGATACGACTCGGTGGCGTAGCGGTCCTGTCGCTCGCGCGAGATGTTGAAGTCGTTGCCGACGTTCTCTGATGTCTGGCCCATGGGCTGCATGCAGTCACGACCCTCCTGCGTCTGGAGGATCTCGTCGACGAAGGGGCGCTCGAGGCGGTCGCCGCCGACAGTCATGGACTCAGCGCCGACGGCGAGCCCGATTTCGATGGAGCCCGTGGCGATCTGGTTGGCGATATCTTGCACGGCTTTCAGGCCGGAGCTGCAGAAGCGGTTTACGGAGGAGCCGGCGGTCGTGTTGGGGAAGCCGGCGCCGAGCATGGCGGCGCGGACGTAGTAGGCAGCTTTTGCGTCTGAGACCTGTTGGAAACCTTGGTTAGCTATTGGTATGGATGCAATAAAGTTTGGGGACGTACATTGCCTAAGCAAATGTCCTCGACGAGTCCGGGGTCTAGCCGCGACCGGGCAACGACTTGCTTCAGCAGCTTGACGAGGATGCCATCGAGCGGCGTGTCCTTGAAGCCGCCCTTGAACGCCTTGGTAAGTGGTGTGCGGACCGCGAGGGTGATGACGATGTCGTCGGGGTTCTTGGTGGTGCTGCATATGTGCATTAGTACTGCCGTGGCGGAATTGTCTCGGGAGAGGTCTTACATGGCGCTCAGTCCGCTGGTGGACGGCGAAAGCTGGTTAACGATGGACTTGAGGCGGTCCGTCATCTTGACTGTGACTGAGGAGTAGGAATTGGGGTGTGTGAGGAGAGAGAGGTGAAAGCAATGAATATGATGAGAGGAGAGCGTTGAAATGCGGAGAGATGCGGAGGTCGCATCGTCGGTCTTAAACGTCGTGTGGGGCGCGCACGAAGCCGAGCCGAGGCAACTCGGAACTTAGTCACGGGATGGCGGCAATCCCGTCATTGGTCGAGCTGGGAGCTCGGTCGAATCCAAACCTCACTTATTTTGTTGGGGCGATAGTAATCATTTTGCTGTGTGCGTGCAGGCTGTTTGAGAAGAATCTGGAAAACGCCGTGATTGACTGTCAGACATCCGATACGTACGGAAGAAGCCGCGGCTGTTCAACCCAGCTATTAAAGTAGTAGAGCTATCAGCTCTTTACATCTAACTCGCTTCGCATTCTAAGTCGTTAAGTAAGACGAATATGAGAATCGGCAAGATCCTAAGCAGTCTAGAATAAACCTAGGAACGCGATTAGATTGCCTTGAGAAGAAGACCTATGAGACGTTTAGAAGGGGACAATACGCTTTTAACGCGTTGGTAGTATGCAGTTAGTCTTTCAAGGAAGTAGCATCCGTTCTAGATAAGAAAGACATAGCCAAAGCCTGTTGTCTCGCTCGCCAGGTCTTGCAAGACGCCAAACATGTGTCCAAGTGCGTCCAACCAATCTGCGACTATAACATTCCTTTCACGTCAACTCAATCGCCTTCTTTATTTGGCGGCTGACGATGAATTCCACTTCGACTAACTACATGCTCATCAATACTACATAACCTAACAAAATGCTCCCTAAAGTAGCGCAGAAACTCGAGATTGCGAACGCCCCTTGGATATCCCCTTTCGTTATTGACCATACGATACCGAATATCAGGCCAAATAGAGCCACCAAAAGAACAATTACAAAGTAGACCGTTCTCCAGTGCCAGCCTTCCCGAACATGTATGCCCCATCCAACCGCGTCCTGGTCGTTTAACGCTGCAAGGTGACCAATCCTCTTTGGCAATTGAGCGAGTATGGTCTCTTGTGTGGACTCGACACACTGTGGGCTTAGAAAGTAGTGTGTCATCCGCTGAGACCCGATAGGAGGCTCGCGTCTCGGCTTAACCTCTGGTGCCGGACGACAACGATACTCTCTATCCAGTCTATCCACTGGAGGGAGGCAGACACAAGCGGGGCTACATGTACTGACATGCTCATGAACCTCTGTGAAATTGCTGAAATCGAGTGAAAACTTAGCTGCTCTTAGCCACTTCTTTTCGTACGAGCAGAATGAAACGTGGATGTGAGAATTATACATACTCGACTTAAGGACAAGCTTCCAACGCTCCTCAGGGTAAACCATTGTCTCGCGTTCCAATGACGGAAATACTTGGATCTTAGGAACAAAAAGAGTCCGCGATCTGTGGTGACATCTCCGAGCTGTTCCTGGTACAAGGGAGTTCCAGAATTTCCTTTGTCTATGCAAAGAAGCAAGTGAAGAGCATCCCGACATCCGTGACCGGCCTGGTCAGGCTGTTGAGTGTCATTTGATGCGGGCAGTACGTTAGATCGTTGTCTAATCTCTTCTAAAGGAAGCACGCTCCCTCTACGTGAATTTGATGGATGCTGATTCCGAAGACGCTGCCCGGTGGACGTCCAAAGAGCCTTAAATCCCTCAGATATAGCCTTCCCGAGGTCCCGAGTCGTATTTGTGGAGCCGTGTAATTTCTGGAGTTCTATTTCGAGTTCTTTCACGGACCCGGACTCAAGCTCGGTAAAGTCATCAAAAAGACGCGCACCGCATCGCTGTATAATATTTAGTATGTTGCAATCTAATGGCTTGCGGAATGGCGTACGCATGTCCATCGAGCACGGACTTTGCCCTGCGGGATAGGTGACTCCGATGCAAGGAGAGGTAGCTTCTGCAGAACCATGTCAACGAGCAGAGGCAAGTTTGGAAGAAAGTTGAGACTCTTTGCTTCCATCTCAGGCTGACGCACAGCGAAGTTCCTCGGCGCGCATAAGCTCTGCGGTTTGGTTCTTGGGAGTTCGTCTGTGGGACTGTGTTCGTTGTGTATCATTTGAGTAGTGTCGCCCGCTTGTGCTTGCAATGGCGGCCAAGGATCGGTGACATCGCTATACTCGTCTTGGCTGTGATCCAAAAATAACTGCTCAGGATCGGTTTGCGCAACATCGCGTTGCAATCTCCTTTGGAAGCTATCTGCCTTAAGTGTAGGATGGAGAAATCCATGAAGATTCTCCTTATACTGGCGAAATGGTCGTCCTGAGGTGAGGAACTCGGCAGTTGCTTCTAGTTTCGACAGCGCGTTATCTTCCTGGGTCTCGGCTTCAGATTCATCGCCATCACTATCTTCGCTCTTCTCGCTAACGGTATCTGCCTGGTTGTCGTCATAAGTTTCTTCAGTGGTCTGTGCTCCAGAATCTCTTTCCTCCAAAAGGCGATTAAGTAGGAAAAGATGGTTTTTCTCCTGCTTGAGCATGACATTAATCTTTTCTCGGACAGTATTGTCCGAGGGAATAACAAGGTTGCTAATCCCGGACGAGATCTGGATTCTCTTACTCCGCGCTCGTAGGAACCTAACAGCTAAGGCTTGGGAAGGGCTGTGTCCCTCAGAGAGCAGGTCTAAGTAGAATCTTTTCAGTAAGCGCTGGTGGTTTCTCACGAACTTAGCTTCTCCTATGCTTTGTGTTGCCTCCTGATATAGAGCTGATACCTCCACATCATTAGTGAACATCCTCACGATGAAGTTCACGGCAGCTTGTCGGTAGTTCTCCTCCCCCGAGTTAGATTCAACCAGAGATTTAATGTCATCAGGCATCGACTCAACCGACTGTGTATCGTCATCTCTATTATCGAATCCAACTACCGGCTTTTGATAGTTGAAGAAAGTCATGGACGAAGGACTTTCTGTCACTTGCTCCATTGCCGCCGCAGCTTCATATGATAGCGAAGAAGGATCCGTTGATCGTTCTTGGTCTGACCATAGTGTGTTGAAAGTGTCTGTAGTAGAAAAATTGTCATCTTGCTCATTTGGAAGCAACCTGGATGTTGCCTTTACCGGAAGTGAATCCTCAGCCTCCTTGACTTTGTTTGGGCCGCTGTCGTCATCCCAGAGCTGCAACGTGTCATTTGTCGAGCCCGACACGAGGACCTTACCACCCGGCGAGAAGTCCCCTGGGATGACCGGCTCGCTATTGCCCTCGAGTCTCTGCAGGTATTGTTTCGTGGCAGCATCCGATATCTTCACGGTTCGCTCGCGTGACGCGGAACCAGCCTGATGTCCCACGAGTCCGACATCTTGCTGCTCTGGAAAAGATTCCGGATCGACGACGGTCAGAATGGCTTCTCGTGGTAACAAGGGATCCTTCTGAAAGATTCTCCTCCGCCCAATGACCTACAACTACCTTTAGCTTCTGCTCATTCGGGATGCTACCTCTGCCTCTACAAAGGTTGATGAGAAAGACTTACATCCACATCCGGATATAGATGCCAGCTCGCTAAGGCTAGTAGCAGATGTCCGTTTTCATGATACGGCGTCACAAGCTGCGCGGCTCCTCGGAGGAGATCTTCCATCATCTCCATTGATTTTACCCAAGCTTTGATGACACTTCGGCAAAGATTTCCATCCGATTCGATCCGTACATCAATATTCTTGATGATGAGGATCAATTGACTTTGTTGAATACTCTTCGCTTCATCCGCAACCTGCAGCCAAGAGCGAGTACTGTCGTCCCACTCAGCAAGCAGGTCTCGGGGGATGGAAATATGTGCTGCCAGCAGAGTAGAAATATTGTGTGGCTTAATGTCGTGTTCTGAAGCCAGCTCTTTCTTTCGCTCTTCAACTAGTTCTGCCCAAATGGCTGTAGCCTCGGGTCTGGCAAACATCCTTGCTAGCATACAAGCAAGCAAGAATACAGCAATAGAAGCTGAACCAGATGTAGCTGCAGCCCAAATGCTAGTCGCATCTACTCCGGCTTGATTCGCAAACATGCCGTAGATTGGGCTCGAGGCTTTTTCCTTCTCCGACAATTGAGTGATCTCGGAGGCTCGGGTTCCATATCGATCGATTAGTAGCGGGGTATCTGGGAGCAGCGACTCGAATAATGCCCCGAGTTTCCGTGCCGTGACGTGACTGGAACCACTCTCAGCGGCTACTTTCCGCTTCTCTGACAAAAGGCTGCCAACCCCGTTGAAAGAGGCTGGTGCGTCAAGCTGACCACATTAGCAATACGTGTCGTCTAGAGGACTGTCATGCAATTTACCTTAACTAGAGAAAAGTCAAAATTGATTTGTGCGGGAGCGAGACTGGTTTCCTGCGTGTCTGAAGCTGCGCCAACTACAAAACGACCTGTCGACGCCATGACAGTGCAACCACATCAAAAATGCGGGCAATAGCAGGGAAGAAGCCCACGGACACAGGAGGTATTATAAGTAATCCACGAACCAGGACGGATTGGACACCGACCTTCATCTACACAGCCGCCCGGCTTCTGTCGTGGCCCAATCACATTTCGAGCTTCCCGAGTGGCGTTTTCTCAGCCTAGCAGTGGCGAAGAGTACGCGGATGTCATTTTTACTTGTCGGAGAGCGTAATATCTATCCTGACGACTACATTTCGCTTCGTCGACGAGCGGGGCAAGATGTTGGAGACGCTGCTTGCCATCAGCGAAAGCAATACTTTCGACGGTTCTTTTTGGCCCGTCCCGAGTGTGCAACTTGACATTATGATCCCAGTGATCGTCAACCTCAGCCGTTAAAAATCCGCAGTAAGGCTAGTTCGCTTTATCTCTGCCCAACGAGGCTCTGTTTGTCGCAACCTTACTTCACAATGTTATTGTGAGTCGCCCAAACACCCCTGTTATTGCTTATCTGCATCAATTCCACTTGGAAAAACCGAGCCTTATGCCTTACTGGGCTTGTACTAAAGAGGAGGCTAGAAGAGGTGCGACAGTAGATGTGCATGTTGGAATCGTTTCTCACACGCTAGCATCAAACTAGTACTTCGAGAAAGTTATGACCTGATAGGGACTCGAGATTATTGTGTCGCTTTCGGGAGTGTGTGCTTATTTGCATAAGAGGCCTTATTGGAACGAGGAGATTTTACCCCGCCGCGGCGAAGCCGATCGCTACATACTGCAAGAATAGCAGGGTTTCGCTAGTAAACAAGAGAGACGGCAATCGCACTTAATTAGCTACATTTCCAACCCTGGAAACCCCATCTTCAACAACCCCTTCTCCACAATCTCATCCTTCATCGCTAAAAGCTCGTCTACATCCCAGTTACACACGACAAGCCTCCCCTGCAAGAAATCTGCCTCAGGCGTAGCAGCAAGCCACACGCAAAACGCACCGGGCAGTCCTGTACATAGCGTCAGCCTCAACTTTAACACTAACAATCAAAGATCTGCAAGCATTATACATACCAGCTTGATCACACGTCGGTATCCCCGCCTCCTTAGACATATCCGTCTCAATCCGCCCAGGATGAATTGAAAACGCGCGCACCTTCCCTCTACTCTCCACTCCCATGAACGTCGTCAAACTGAACGCAGCGACTTTCGACGCGACGTATTGGGACCATGTTGGAAAAGTAGGCATAGCGATGCCGAGGGTGGAAATGTTGATAAAGGTTGCGGGCGTGTTAGTGTTAGTGTCGAGGCCAAATCGGAGGAAGGATTGTATGACGTGAAGTGTGCCTTTGACGTTTGTGTCGAAGGCGGCAGTATAGGACGAATGTGACGAAGCGGAGGCGGACATTCTGCCGAGGTGGAGAGCGCCTGCGTTGTTGACGAGAACGTCGATGCTAATAGATTGTTCTCGAAGGGATTTGAAGACAGCAGCTACCGCTTCTCCATCAACAATATCAACAGTGAAGGAATGGATCGCCACTTCATGGCCTGCGGATTTCCCTGCATCGGATATCTCCTTCGCCGCGGCTTGAAGCGTAGCTGCTGTGCGTCCGAGGAGTATGATGGCTTGGGCGCCGGCGAGGGCGAAGCAAGTAGCGATGGCTTTTCCGATACCGCGGCCGCCCCCGGTGATGAGGACTGTCTTATCCGCTGCGGAGAGGTTTATTGGGTCAATATTCGGGGGGACGGTTGTGTGGATGGTTTTTGTTAGGTTGGGGATACTGGGTGGCATTTTGAGAAAGTGAAAGATCGGATCAAAGGGGAAGTACTGATGGCTGGTTGTCCAATAACATCTTGTGGAGGGTTTTATACTTGAGTAGGTGATTACATTCTTGCTACTATTGGAATGCGCAGTGGCTTAGACTGCAGCACATGAAGGCTCAGAGTAATCACATTCCTCATTTATCCGAAACGGTTTAATTCCAACGGCACATCAAGCAAGTCGTGAAGGGATCGCAATGTTCACACTACTGGGATAGTCCAATCATAACGCGCTATGCTCCTGCAGGCTTACTCTCGCCCCACTTTGGCTTACCTCCCCACGGATCCTTCGACATTAACACTCCAACAATCAATCTGAACTTACACTACATCTTACACCGGACGGTCACAATTATATGTGAAGACTGGATCAATGGACACGAATACACCAGAGCACATAGGCCGCGGACAGCCTGCAAAAACCACGAGGAAGCGTAGCCTCACAGAAGACAGACGGCGGCAGAACCGTGAGCACAGCGTCGATATAGTCCGTAACATTATAACATTTTGCATTACTCACTTTCTCGCACGAAAGGATGAGTATACTATGTCTCCATAATACTGGCACACACGGTTTGAAGCTCTAATCTCGCCTTCCACCAGTTCAGCACCTAATACCCCCTCTACAGCCACCACAACTGCAGCCGACACACCTGCTAGTCCCTACACTTTCACCGAACCCCTCTCCATCCGCCGCACTCCTTGCTTCCGCCATTTTTCCCCACAAACTCTCTCTCCGGACCTCTCCCCAACTCCCCTCCAACTAGCCCATCCACATAGCATGTACCTTGACATCACCCCCTTCCCCATCTTCCGCGACCGTGCCATCACTCTGCTGTCCATGACCCCTCCGGCCTTTGACGAGAGGGAACTCAAGCGCGATATCGAGGCTGAGGGATTGCTGGTGTGGGGATCGGGAAACGGCACTTTCGATCTGGATGCCAGTGGAGATGGGAGAGGAAATAGAAATAAGAATTCTGTGAGGGACAGTAGGAGTTGGGAGGCTGCGGAGTTGTTTTCGAGGAAGTGGCGGTTGCTTGTTGAAGAGAGTGGGTTGGATGGGCAGAGTAAGTGGTGGAGGGGGATGAGGGGGGAGGAGTGCTGATGGTTGAGGGAGGTTGCGACACCCTATCACCACTGATTTATTTCTACACTTTCGACGGTCACTTGACTTCGAGTACCTACGCCTTCCACCTCAACAAAGTAAAGGAATGCTTCTCGAAGGTGAACTTCCCCTTCCCATCCCACTCACTCTCCTTGATTACAACCTTCTCTTCTTGCTCAGTATTTACCACATCCACGTTCTCACCACCCACGGTGTACACCAGCACCTTACCCTCCTTAACCCCCTTAACCTCAACCTCAAAATCCCTCTCATCACTCACATTAGCAACCGCCAACCCCACCCAACCATCGTCCCCAACCGCCGCACAACAATCCAAGAGCGGCGTTTCCATGGTGCTCCTTATCCACTTCGGATTTGTGCGCCCGGTGTACTCCGGTGCGCGTACATTGACCGCGACACTGTTTCCGCGCATGTACTTGCTGAAGAGCAGGAGCGGCCACCAGATTGTTTGCTTCAAGATACCTGTGGGGCTCGTCATGAGCGGTGAAATGACGTTGACGGATTGCGCGATGTTGGCCATGCCCATGTCTTTTGCCTGGCGGATGAAGCCGTTCAGGAAGACGGAGACAGCGAGTGCGTCGGACAGAGTGTATTTTTCTTCTGCGCCTTGCTCGCCTGGTGCGCGGACGGGGTCCCAGACATTCCACTCGTCGAAGCAGATCGTTTGTTTTGGCACCGTTTCTGGAACTCCGTTTTCGATTCGCGCGAGGTCGATGAGCGCGCTGGCCATTTGGATCGCGCGTTCTGCTGCGCGAGGCGCAGTAGCGTTAGGCAAGTGTTCTTTGTCGGCAGTGTAGATGTGAATGCTGTGCATATCGATGAGGGATTTCGTGTTGTCGCCGCTTAGACCGTGTACGTCCCATTTTACACATTCCTTAAGCACGTAGTGGTCCCAGGAAGAGTAGCCAGTCTCACCGCAGAGGATGAGTATGATGGATGGGTCGAGTAGCTTGAGGGCTTTGGCCCATTGGTATGCTTTTTTGGCATAATCTTCTTTCGTGAGTTGGGCGACTTGCCAAGGACCCCAGCATTCGTTTCCGAGCGCCCAGTATTTGACCTGTAGAGTGGTTAGTTGTGCGAGATTAGATGGAGGTATTGAATTACGTTGTATGGTTCTTCGCGGCCGTTCTTTCGTCGGAGGTTGGCGTAGTACGTGTCTTGCTTGGAGTTGCAGTATTCGAGCCATCCTAGGGCTATGGGGTGTGTTAGAAGTCGGCAGGACGAGAGTGTGTGAGAAGCAGACCTTCATCGAGAGTTCCCGTGCCGAAGTTGAAGCAGAGATATGGTTCTGTGTCGACGACTTCGCACCACTTCATAAACTCGTCGGTTCCAAACTCGTTCGACTCAATGCCTAGCCAGGCAAGTTCCGGTCTGCAAGCATCATTAGTCGGGGATAATCTGCGAAGGAAAACATGACATACCTCTTCGGCCTCTCCTGCCTCGGCCCAACTCCATCGAGCCAATGATACGTGGCGACAAAATTCCCACCAGGGTATCTCACCACCGGCACATTCAAATCCTTCATCGCTTCAACAACATCTTTGCGGAAGCCATTCTCGTCCGAGAGCGAATTCCCGGGGTCGTAGATGCCACCGTAGATGCAGCGGCCCATGTGCCTGGTATCCGGTAAGTCTCTAGGCTGCATACGCTGTGGCGGCTGCTCTTACTCTGTGAACCCGCCATAAATGTTGTCATTGATCTTCGCGATCTTGTGGTCAGGATGGACAATGATAGAAGGCGTTTCGTCGTCTGATATTCTCGTAAAGCTCGCCATCTTGCAGACCTTGATTTGGCAATTCACACGAGACGTAAAGCTAAAGAAACGGGTGCGCCTCCTTCTTCTGCTGCGGCGTCGTCCAGAGCAACAAACTACCGTCAATAGATCGCGCGTGACAGCTCACAATGCTCCACTGCCCAGAAGCTACACCTAGCAGCCCCACCCATTTCCGATAGGTGGAAAATCACCATTCCTGTCTGCGCACGTGCATTTAACCAGCGCGACGCCTCATGCGGCTCGACCCCCGCGGCTAGCTCCACATTCCACTCCATTCATTCGGCAGAGCATGCACCGAACCTGCATGGATCTGCCTCGGTACAATCCAGGACGACTGGGGAGCTCCAGAGGGATTGGAGGAAATGCAGGCATCGGAGCGGGGGATGTATGGGGATCTGGGGGAAGCGTCAATTGGCGTCGTTCGATGCGGGTTCGATTCATATGGTTTGCTGGGATAGCTCAATGCAAGTGTGCGCAAGGTGCATCTTGGCCTGGTATAAAGATGGGTTTGGACCGCTGTTGTGGGTCGGATTATCTGCTTGCTGTTAGCTTTTGACAATCACAATGGCACTCCCTCCTAAGTGGTACCAGGTATGTATGCCTTAGATTCGGACAGAACTCTACATGCCCCTCTCTTGAGGTGTGTGCAGAGCACTTTCTAGGAACACTACTCCCATCTCATGCGTGAACCTGTGCTGATCGAACTCGCAGTTCCTCGTCGGCGTCTTCGCGTCGCTCGGCTCCCTTCTCTTCGGTTACGATCTCGGTGTTATCGCCCAGGTCATTGCATCGAAGGCGTTCGTTGCAAAGTTCAAGCCCACAGACGATGAGACGGGCGCGGTAGTGTCCGTCTTCACGGGCGGTGCCTTTCTCGGAGCGTTCGCAGCTGGTTTCCTAGCCGATGCACTCGGTCGCCGCAAGACGATCATGTCGGGTGCGGTCGTTTTCTGTCTCGGTGGTGCCTTGCAGACTGGCGCCCAGGCGCTCACATACCTGTACGCGGGACGCGCCATTGCTGGATTAGGGTGAGCTCTTCGACTGCTGAGAAGTTTCCAGACGGCTGACCATCATAGTGTTGGTATCTTGTGTATGGTCATTCCTTTGTACCAGGCCGAGCTGGCGCATCCAAGCATCCGTGGACGTATCACCGCTCTGCAGCAGTTCATGCTTGGTGTCGGTGCCCTCTCCGCTGCTTGGATTTCGTACGGTAAGACGGCAACATGACCTTGCTCGTTGCTATCGCTGACATATGAAGGTTGCGACGTTGGCTTTGAACCCACCAATGACGGCCAGTGGAGAACCAGTCTCGGAATCCAGATCATCCCCGCCGTCGTCCTGGCAGCTCTCATCTTGCTCTTCCCGGAATCACCGCGTTGGTTGATCGACCACGGTCGCACCGACCTAGGTCTCCAAACACTGGCCAATCTACACGCGCATGGCGATATCAACGATGCGTGGGTGCGCGCCGAATTTTCGCAGATCCAGGATGCCATTACCTTTGAGCATGAGCACGCCGCAAGCTCTTTCGGTGAGCTCTTCACCGACAAGTCCAGCTTCCGCCGTCTTTTCCTCGCCTGCGCCATCCAGGCCTCGATTCAGATGACCGGTGTGTCGGCGATCCAATACTACTCCGTCACCATCTACGGACTGATGGGAATTGAGGGTGACAAGACTCTGCAGTACCAGGCCATTTCGTCGGTCCTTGCTCTCATCGCGCAGCTCATGTGTATCTTGTTCATTGATCACATCGGCCGTCGCTGGACCCTCATCGGCGGCAACTTGGTGAACATGTGCACCTTCATCGTTGCGACCATCTTGCTAGCCAAGTTCCCGCCTGGCGAGAACGGCAACAAGGCTGCAGCCTGGGGCTTCATCATCACCACCTGGGCGTACAATGTTTCTTTCAGCGCAGCCTGCGGCCCGCTTTCATGGATCATCCCCGCCGAGATCTTCGACACCAAGACGCGGTCCAAGGGTGTTATGATGGCGACCATGGTCTCTTTCGCATTCAACACCTTGATTGGACAGGTCACGCCCATCGCTATGACGAGCGTTGGCTGGAAATTCTACATCCTATTCGTCGTAAGTTGTCACCCCCTCAATAGTATTATGAAAACCCACTCACCTTTCGCGTAGATTGGTAACCTGACAAACGCCATCTTCTTCTGGGCTTTCCTACCAGAGACCGCGAAGCGCCCGCTTGAGGAGATGAGGTACCTTTTCACGAACGCGCCTCTGTTCGTTCCTAGCATGAAGAAGTCGGACTACGCGTCGCACGATCTCGACCATAGGGTTGCTGAAGTCGAGGCTAAGCAGAACTACGGTGACGCGCATGTTGAGACGATGGATTCGAGGGTTTAAGGTTGCCGTGGGCTACCCATAGCGATGGGCGCCGCGCCGCGCCGCTGCTGCTTCGCTTCGAGTCAGATACAGCTTTGAATAATACCAAATAATACCATTCAAGCCCGACTTCTTACCCTACCCTGCCCGACCAACCTTTGCACATGTTAATTTGTTGTTGCAGACCCCTCAAGCGTTCGTCCATACAACCGTCTCATCGCAAACACCCCACCAGAGCGGGGCCGTCCTATCCAGTCCACCGCGATCTAGACCTTCCCTCTAACCACCATCACGGCCCTTCCGCACCACACCAGAACGTCGCAGAATACTGCTTCGAGTAACTCATGAGCAAAGCGTTGATTGCAGTGCGGATGGGACGGCTCTGTCGCGGTGACTCTGCCGGGTCTGCTTTCGGATCGCACGGCTGGGTGTCGGCTTGGGTGGATGGAAGTCGTAGATTGCAGCTCTTGGAAAGGCTTGAAATGGGGGTGGATGGGGTTGGCTGCTGGAGCTCGACGAGCTTCTTTATTGGGCAGGTCTTCGGACGCGTCTCGCGTTGCACATCAGGCACACGGATGAACGGCACCAGGTTTGAACATGCTCTTTTGGGTAAGTTTGCAGAAGGTGTCGGTTGCGTGGTATACACAAGCTGTCAAACGGCCAGGTTAGTACGACTGTGTATGCAGGTCGTCAGCCAACCACGATGGTGAAACACCCGAGGGCGACAACCATGCATAGCTTAGCTACCGAACCCATTTCTTGCAATAGAAGCGGGACGCAGTGTCGACGACCGCAAATTTGGCAATCGGGCCGAGATCTATTCCTTCGGGTAGCGTGTTCATCGCCGTTGATTACGGTGCCGACGCTTTCGGGCCGGTGCAAGAGGGGTTTTGGTGATCACGTGGTGATGTGCAACGATTGTGCCCATTTTGCGTTAGTTGGATTCGAAGTGGATTAGTCATCCCATCGTGATTCTTTCCTCCGCCATATTAGCACTCATAGCAAACCGTCAAGTGATATTCAGTAGTCATTCGAAGTGGCTAATTACAGTTTGCGAGAGCTGACCATGCGAACAATAGTGTTCATAAGGAGAATTATCGCACTCTCGTATATGTAGATCCTAACATGACTAATATGAAAGAAGAGCAGCGGTAGTATAAGAAGTGATCCTACAGCGTGTGTCTTACGAAACCACCAATGATATCTGCGACGGAAGAACCCAGCAGAAGTAATGACAATAGCAAAAATAATACCAGCGCTGGTTATAGCAACTACAATGTTCGAATGCCGAATCCTTTCCCAAAGTATGCCCATTCGCACAAAGCACATGCTGTAGAATAAAAGGTGGCCTAGCCGCATCAGTTTCAGCATCTCTTTTTTGAGTGCGTCAATCAACTCGGTTGTTGATTCAATGGTGAACGTGTTCGTCACGTGCGTTGGCGAGATGACACTGAAGCCTAAAATCGTCTAAGCCACCCCGCAGCGACCTACAAACGCGTTGCTCTCCCGTCCCACATCTCTTCTTCTCGCTACCGCGCTGCCTCATCCCAGCATCGAACGTCGCTCGCGTAGACCTGCAATCTCAAGTCGCCAACATGGGTCAAGGACATTCTCAAGCCGCCGACGCGCCCCTCTCCGAACCTGGACCAGCAACGACGGAGCCGGAGATTGATCCTGAGGAGCGTGCTCGCGTCCAAGCTGAGGTAGGCTTGTCCAACATTGCCATTTGCTCTTTCCACCTCAGATCGGGACCAGTCATCTCTTTTATCCATACAGTCTTCTGCGGGAAAAGATGCTGACGCAACAACAGGAGCGCGAGCGACGCGCCGTAGCGGCCCAGTCGCGCCTTGTCGCGAACCAGAAGAAGAAAGGCACGGGCACGGCAGCTAGCCCAGCCACGGCGCCGAAGAAACAGACTCCGCTAGAGCAGCTCAGTGCTGAGAATCGTGGATGGAGGGTTGCGGACGAAAATGCTGGGTTGAGAGCCTGGAATTGAGGGGTCGCACCTTCGAGGTACGGCCTACTGCATTTTACGAAGCAGCATGGTCTCCACTGTAGGAGATTAGGGGCTGGTGATGTCCAGGATGAGCGTTAGAAATTTCGCCTCTACGCTTCGATCGACGCCAGAGGACGTCTGCTGCGAAATAGAGAGCGAACGATAGTGATGCGATATGAAAGTAGCTCGATGGCGGAACTGGCGGACATGGAGTGTTCATAGGTTGGCAAGCGTTATATGTGCGGATATCGGCAAGAACTGAAGATGCTCATAGCAGGAAGATTCGAAGTCTTCCTACACTTGGTGCACTTTTCAACCCTAGATCACAATGCCGCATTGCTTTGTCCCATGCTCAAGGCTCCGCTTTTATGAGAGGCTGACGTCAGGAGAGAATCCCCCACGGTGGATGAGAGATTGAAGCTTGATGATGGAGGAAACACGAGATGTCAAGAAATTGGTGATAGACGATGGGACGATGACGGCGATCGGAGGTCCAGCGCGTTACTTCAGAAGCCAAGCGTATTTAGTTAGCGTGGCTGACATTACATAGCGCTACCTTTCGTTCTGTGAAGCTTCGTGCTCGCCTCTCCATCTTCCCTGAAACACCGGTAAATACAAGGGACATTTCATGGGGCTTATATTTTGCCGACAATGACAATTCAAGCTAAGTTCGCTACGAATCATCCCAAAGAGGCTACTCTCCACGGAGGACGCGACATCCGAGGCCACTAATTCCGATTTTGAGATCTAGCTAGTTGTGACCGGCAGCCTGCACAGTAAAACGGCCGATTTTCTAATTCTTTTGCCAACGGCACGGCAGATGATCGAGAGTCTCAAACCTCGCGCTCGAGGCTGCCCGAATACGCAAGGCCGTACGCTGACAGTAGAAACTGCTCCGTCGGCGATACACGATTTTAGCTGTCTTCTTGTCCACAGACTACGCGTCACAAGGTTATCCATGCGGTGTGTCGTGAATATGTATGAAGAAATGATAGCCTTCTAGAACTAGAAGCCTTGCAGTGGCTTTTGTGCGATTTTTAGGTCTCCAGTTCCCCGACAATTGTCTTATTGGTTGGCCACGGGCGGGCGTCATCACGGACATTCTCGTCCCCGGGACAAAGACATGTTCAAGATTTCCGAGTCGTGCACCAATCATCACTATGCAAGAACGCGACGAATCAGTGACTCGCAAGAAAGTACCATCACGCCAATCAGCGGCCGATGTACACGGGATGCTATACGGCTGTACGCGCTTACTCCCTCGCGTGCGTTCCCAACCGTCTCGCTTACAGAAAGAGAGCGCGCGCAGGAGCCGCTATGGGTCTAGACGTCGCATATAATATCAACGTCGAACGCCCGATCTGGGAGGCGTCGTTATTTGCGCCCGAATCCCCTCCCTTTCTCGAATTCCGACGACTCAACTTCACACATACTCCGTCTGTTGACCAGGCTTTAAACGCCTATTCAACATGGCGAAACATCGCGAACGACCGGACATCAACGATCCGAATCGTTTCGTTTACTTTCGCTACCATCCCTCCCTTGAAGCCGCGATCGTTTTCACTATACTATTCTCCATTACTACAATCTACCACATCTTCCTCGTATGCAAAAAGCGCACATGGTACTTCATCCCATTAGCCGTCGGCGGAGTGTTCGAAACTGTGGGCTACATCGGACGAATCATGAGCCACTATAATCAATGTACGTATCCGCTCCCCCGCCATATGCCATAACCAAAGACTAATCGCCGTGGCACACAGGGAGCCTAACCAACTTTATATTGCAATACCTCCTCCTCCTAGTCGCGCCTGCCCTCTTCGCCGCCTCCATCTACATCATCCTCGGCCGCATCATCATCCTCGTCGACGGCGAGCGCTACGCGTTGATCCGCCAGAAATGGCTCACGAAGATCTTTGTCACAGGCGACGTTATCAGTTTTCTGGTACAGGGCGGCGGCGGGGGCATCATGGGCTCCGGCACCGAAAAGGGCATGAAAATTGGCGAGAAGCTCGTGCTGGTCGGTCTATTCCTCCAACTCTTCTTCTTCGCCATATTCGTTATCGTTGCGGGGACATTCCACTACCGACTGGAGCGCTCGCTGCCGCTAAAGAAGTACAAGGGTGCTGCGCTGAGCAATGTTGACGTACACGCGCTGCCGTGGAAGCGGCATCTTGTCGCGTTATATTTGGCTAGTGGCCTCATTCTTGTACGGAGCACGTTCCGGGTTATCGAGTATTTGATGGGGAATGCGGGGTTTCTCTTGAGGAAGGAGGTTTTCCTCTACGTCTTCGATGCGGTCCTTATGTTAGCGGTCATGCTGATCTTCAACTGGGTCCATCCCAGTCAAGTTACAGAAGCTTATCGGGAGAGGGTCGAATTGGAGAAGAGTGCACGTGGGAGTGAGGTGGAAATGCAAATTGAGCAAAACCAGGAGCAAAAGCAGGTCACGAGTGGGCCATGATTGTAAAACGGAGGATGTGGGTGGCCTTCTTGCGAACAAGAGGCGCGGATACACGCCCTTCGTCGTTGGAACCGGCAGTTTTGGGCTCTTCGATGCATTTTTGGATTGGCAAGGCGTTGGCGGAATCATTACGTCCCTATGGGGGGTTTCTTTTAGTTTAGACGCAAGACGATACATATACTCTTACATTATTTTGTATGTAATTCTAAATGCATAAGCATATTTCGGTTCTTTAGCGCTCACACCATGTCATGCTGTGATTGCTTCACATCTTGGTTCGTCAGGATCTTGGTACTTTGAATGGTCTCAAGGTGAAAGCGACGCATCAATTAGCTACGAAGCAAACGAGCTTCACACGCACCCTGAAACCACTGAAGAAAAACCTTTGGATTGTCAAGACTTGGAGAACGACAAACCGTTCCAGAGCTAGGGTTACGTTAGGGTTCCGCTGATTACCCAACAACATCTCAACCTCGTTCCTGACTAGTGTCGCTAAAGCCGCAGCACAAATGTCAAAACTATCAGAAGCGGTAGTTTAGTGTCATTTAAGGTGAGATGTCGATAGCGACGATGATGCTATAAAAGTGTTGGACTTCTTTGAGCCTCAAGCGAAAAGCTTCCAAGAACACGGAAGAATACCAAGGCTCTCCCTCTGCGATGACCCCGGATGAGAGTGACTGCGAAGCTAGACAGATATGGTGGAAAGTTGGAGAGTGGCGCTCAAGCGAAGAGCTGCACAGTCTCTTCCAGTAAATTCGTCTGAAGAAGCATGGTGAAGCTTTAAAGGAGTATTGAGATGATGATGAGTTCGGGCAAGGCTTAGTGTCGCGAGGTAACTATCAACGCCTCATACCAGAAGACTGGCGATGATCTCGGATGCGGGGCGCAAGGATCGTAGATATTACGAGATCACCGATGCATATTGATGCATTCAGCAGTGTGACAAAAGTGCGCATGTCTAAAACAACATTTGATGTTTTACAAGAACTTGCTGTTGCAGGTACTCTACATACAGTGATAAGCATCGTCATGGATCAGCCCCCTAATCCGCACATATTAGCGTATTCGTCATCTTCACCCAGCTTTCCGTCCGCTCCGAATCGGCGTAGTTGGTCAACTCACTCCCAGGTAGTGTATGTGTGACCAGTTTGACTTTGTCGAATGTACGCTGTCGAAGATGCAACGGTCCAGCGAGTTATTGTACCAAGTCACACTCTCGAACCTCGAATTGCGTATGGATGTAGCCGTGATATTGGTTTGCGCGAACATGGAGCTGCGCATGGTGACATCGGAGAAATCTGCGTCGGTGAAGTTGCTGTCGAGAAAGTGCACGTTGTTGAAGGTGCAGTTGCGGAAGGTACATCTCGTGAAGGTGCAGTTTGTTATGGTGACATTTGTCCAGATGCAGTTCGCGACGAGGCATTTGCTCGGTTGGAGGTTCCACATTCGAAGCTTTGTCAGAGTGACGTTGAAGCCATCTACGCGACCTCCGCCAGCTTTGAAGTAGCTGTTTCAGTCAGCATATTGAGCCAGGCCGTCGATAAGGGGCTACCGACCAACGGTAAGGAATTGTCCAGCTGATGGTGGACTCTCCCGCAGAGTCTGAAGACGTCGGTATGCAAACCGGATACGCATCCACAGGATATCCGCCTAGAAGAACATAAGTCTGCCGCAGTATAGTGTCCCAACGAAAATCCCAGTCTTCAACCTCCCAGAACCATGCCCACGGGCTACAGAAGGCGGCCCAAAGTGTGTCCGGGGCCATATTCAGCACGAATTTGGTAAGCTCTGGCCGGAACCTGACGCGATCGAGCTGGAGAAATATGCCGAGCGCAATAATCCAGAAGGTCTCGATCTCGTGCGAAGGCTTGCTGGCGATCCAGTCTGTTGGGTCGTCCTTGTGTTCGTATGGTTTCTCCACCCAGTTATGGTAGTCCAAAGGGTGGGTAGGGCCCATGATTGACGCCACCCACTCGTCGATGTCTATCTCATGCCGATGTGAGGGAAGCATGTCTGTGGTGATGACCGACGTCTCTGCCAAACGTCAGTCGGGTCGCACGCGTCAATTACGCCATTTCCGCGCACCGGAATTTAAACGAGAGGATGTAGTCGTCTCCAGATCGTTGGAAAGCATCACCATTGTGGAAATAGGCCCACGTCTAGTATAAGACGAGGTATTGGCGCCGGTTGAATTGACCTTGTCGAATTGGTTTTCAAAGCGCGCGACCCAGAGCTTCCGAGGCAGTGAAACGTAGTTTAGACAAGTGAAGCGTTCTGGCAAGGTGGGCGTTAAGGTGCTTGACGGGCTCTTGAAGCAGTTGTTTAGCGGCTGGGAAGGAGAATTAGGCCGTTGTGCATGCGCACATACCTGGAACGTTCTGTGCTCAGCTTCTTCATCAAGGTTCAGCTTGATTCGTTGCTTTAGCTGTGAGGTTGAGATGGAGATGAGCCGCGGGCCGCCAGGTAATCGTGGTCTAGATGACGTGCGAAAGAGCTAGCAAGAAGACGGGCGGTGATGGTGAGCAAGAAGCGGAGCCGCCAGCGAGGAAGTTTGGCTTTGTCGTTCGTTCATCGCGAGTGCCATATCCGTGGGCTGAACCCTAGCGTGATTCGGCGTGGAAGTGTCTCCTTGCTTGAATTTGCGGTGATTGCGGGCTGTGGCAGGACCCGTTGTAGATGTAGACTAACAGTCTGCGCACAATGGAGGTTCCGGCTGCTATGGGCTCATTTAGTGGGAAGAAGTTGGTCTTGATGAACGCATCGTAACGAGGCGAGGAGTTGCCCGTGGTTGTGGACGGCTTACGCCAGCAAGAAAGAACGAGCTAGAAGTAGCAGTGGTCAATAGGTGCACGAACACGCACGCATCTGTCCGCAGTGAACTCCGCTGACTAGTAGTGTCACATGTGTCTGTGGGAAGCAAAATCTTCGAGCGGTATCAAAACATAAAGGTCGTAATTCGTACATCGGACACCTTCTAGACCGAGCCCTAATACCAAAACAGAACACCAGAGTGACCCACGCTTCTACGCGGTCGGGTATCAACAGACATAACCCCCACGTGTTTCAAAATTACCTCTCGACCCAAGGACCACCAAAAGAAATAGAAAAAGAAAAGTAGCGTATTACGACTCCTCCAGCGAGGCAGAATCACAGCTCCCCGAGGAGAGGAGCTGAGCGACCATATTGTTCTTGTCCTGCGCGACTAAGCGGTCTGCCTCGTGCTGCACATACGTCTGGAGGCGTTTGTCCGGACAGCCTGCGTGTTTCCCCACCATATCCATCAGTTCCCTCATATCAGCTTTCAGGAAGTCAACCTCCGCTCTGAGCTGCTTGTTCTTGCGCTCGAAATCGCGTGCCGTCTCGACGAGATCCTCTTGCTGCATCTTCTGCTTTGTCCGGCACTTGCTCGCAGCTTTGCGGTTCTTCTCCAGGTATACGGCCCGTGCCGAGCCAGGCTCTACGTCCTCCGAGGTGCGTCGGCGGCCCATAGGGCGTCTCTGCGTGGGGGGCGAGACACCGTCGAACTGGGTTTCCGCGCTCTGTCGGCGCCGTTTATGTGCCGGATTGCCCTCGTCTGCATCTTCGCCCCAGGGATCGAAAGTGGAGGATGATGCCGAGTGCATGTTGCTGTCTGCCGAGTGACTCTCGTGAGAGACGGAAGCGGAGCCGAAGTGGGCTTGGTGGGGTGAGATGGTGCCCGTACCCGGCTTGCGGGACGCTGCTGCGTTTGCTGCGGTGAAGTTGGCCTGCCCCGTGTATACAGTGGGCGGAGCGAAGTGCAACGGTGCGGACTCTTGGTTCTTCCCCCCGGCCTGACCCAGTCCGCCAAAATTAGCCTGCATGGCCTTCATGGTGGCCTGCACGTCGTGAAAGGCGGACGCCGTGGGCATGGTACTCTCCGGATCCAAGTGGAACGGGTATTTCCCAGGAGCGTTGATAACATCGGAATGAGGCAAGCCGATGAAGTCGGTGCTCTGATGCGGTTGGTAGGGAGATGGTTGCCAAAAATCGGGGCCGGGGAAGAGGGCAGCGAGATCAGAAGCGGCCGCCATGGCCGGCTAGAAGTGCTGGTGGGTTTGATGGATAATGACAGGTCTACATCCAGCCTAGGCGTCGGGGGGACTGGGCTGGACAACGGACGTGGGTTCTTCGTAGACGGGCTTGGGGGACCAGACGATTGCGCGAAGGCCGGCACCAGGGACAGGTCCATATATACATTGCAGCTCGGTGTGGCTGGATATAGACCCTTGTTCTACAGGTGCCGGTGCCGGTGATGACGCAGCCGCAGCCAGAGATTGTCCATGGCAAGGAGTTCCAACAAACCTCGTCCCGCAGTGCCCGCACCCCGCCTTGGTACTGCATTTGAAAGCGGCCCTGTCAAGAGCCAAAGGACGGCGACGGGGAGCATAGCGACGCTCGGACGTGTGAGCCGTCGGCCAAGTTGTCCGGGGGCCATTCCACAGACGCCATTGGCGACGCTTTATACGCCCGCAGAGCAGACCCGCAGAATTGACCCGCAGGACACACGCTTCGTTTGTCAACGCTCCCCGCGCCGCCGCCGTGGTGGGCATCCGACGGTGGAGCGACATGGGATGATTTCAGCACGTTATCTGTTGGCGCAAGCACGCTAACGATACAGGGCTAGCGTGGCCTTGAGCCGCACCTCCGCTCAACTCCCAACCTCACTCCTCACGCGGCACGCCGCAGTCTCCTGATCTTGTGTTCTGCTCCCCGCCTCGCACCCCTCACCGGAAGCGCCCGTCTCTCCGCACGCAGAGCATGGCTGCCCGAGCAACACCTGCGCGCAATCGAGGCTGACCGCTGCAACTTCCCGGTAGCAAACAGCAATTCACTCATTCGGCATGCTGGCCCTTGACCTATCAACGAGCGCAAATACACCCCATCTGGACTTTCAGCCAATCGCGGCCGCTCACGAAACGTAGCAACTCCACAGAGGGAAGATGCCCTGCGCCATCCCAGCGATCGCTGTGAGTGTAGGCCGGTCTGGCCATCGGACGGAGAACTCGACGACTCGCATCCTCTTCGCAAGAATTGAAGCCCACCGATAGATCATCTACAACCAACCAAAATAGACCCGTGGCCCACGTCATCACACTTTACCACCCCAGTATAAGCCGCGAACTCCGGCGGCATTGACACTTTCATCAGCTTGCGCAACAATGTTCACCTCGAACCAGATAGCGGTGGACATCCGTCCAAGTCCCCCCTTTTCGCCGGCTGCTGAGGAAACTCCTACCGAGCTTGGAATAGTGAATAGGTTTTCAAGGGACATTGAAGCTACCAGTATTCAATCTTCTCCTGGCTCCTACGATCTCGGCACCATGAAATGATCCTTCGCGCACAGTGCGAGCGTGACAGCCCTACAGCCCTGCAGACCGCGCCCAGATCTCGACACGATCAACACGACCTTAGAGTTTCACGAAGTGTAAGACTTCTTTCTCCTTTCCTAGCGTATGTTTGTCGGCAAGAAGTCGGACCGTAGTGTAGCGATCCCCGCCGACACTTCTCACAAAACGAGATCGAGTCTCCACATAAAACAATCCCCTTCTTGCATCTCCGTCGACCTTCGAGCGCAATATGCAACACGCTACGTCATCCCGCAGGTCTATCCGGCCGTTGGTGGAGCCTAGAAGCGTTGATCTTCATAGGCGTTCAGGATATCGATGCCAGCGTATAGATGTGTACGGGTTGTGGGGTACCCAGACCTCTGGATACCTGCGAGCTGAGTAATTGAACGAATTGGTACTACTTTGAGCGTGTAGCGCTCCTCATTGCTCAACACGGTCGTGCGAGCTGGTTATGCCATTGGATCGCTCGGAATGCCGAATGACTTTCGCACCGATTCTGACGCCCGGCGGTTTGATACTGCCGAGATGTTCTCGAGATAACGCTACCGTCTGGTTTCGAGCCCCACCTTGAGCACACGTGGTAATCGATATAAGAAGTCTCAACCCAAAATACGCTTGAGACGAACACCATGCGAGAGAAGTGCGGCATGGCTTATTCTACCACGGAAGGTTGCGTAACTGAATCGAGCTTCATCTCGCGTCCTGCTTGGCAGACCACGAAGATTTGTTCCCGAGCCAACGGCGACTGCCGAGCCCAGGGGAGTGAGCGTTGCGGACCCTGCAATAATCTCGTAAGGCTTTCGCGTAATTTTCTTCGCAATGAGAATGGCCAGCCGACCGGAAATGACCCATGGGCCTTGAGACGACGCAGAGACTGCCTGGTATGAAGCGTCTTTCGTGTAACTTAATTTCTGAAATATCTGAACGACCGCAGACATGCGCGGAGAGCTCAGACTGGGAGATACAGTAATACTGATGAGTACAATAACCATGGAGTTTTCGGTATGCAATTGCGCACCAATACTGTACAATTTTAAAGAATGCGCGGATACAAGCTGGTGGAGGGCGTTGTCCGGGCAGCGAAAGTAGTTCGGATATGTCGTGCCGATATGAGTGTCAGAGCGTAGAATTGTTTTTCTTGGACATCGCGATTCATTGTTACCGGCTGAAAGGAATAGTATATCACCATCTCTCACCGACGCAGCTCGCGTCCTAACCTAACGCAGGTATATAGCCTTCACACACCTATTGCTGCTTCTGGAGCAACTTCACAGAGTTGATGTCAAAGTACGTCTCCTCAAAATCTTCGGGATGTTCGGCAACCCACTTGGCACAGTCCGATTCACCCGTTTCCGCAGCACACTCGGATTCTGGTGTCCATTCGAGCCCAGCCCAATCACCACAGAACGTCAAATTGATGACCTAGCCTTAGCCTTAGCCTTAGCTATTCAAATAGAGACACAGCAATGGGACGCGGAGTTGGCTTACCACATGATACCGACTGAACTGCTTGGCAAAATCGCAATCATTCGGGGTCAGATGCACCGTTGGCTCCGCCGCCCACTGCGTTGGGTCGGGGTTCTCAGAGTTTATATCGCGAGGAACCTCCCCATCTTTGAAATACCACACCTTGATCGCATCGGCTTCGAGCAGCAACACATTATATCTGTATCCATTATCGTTGAAGGCCTTGCCGAAGGTGTTGGCGCCGGCTACGAATCGGCAACCTTCGTCAAACTTGCCGCTGTGAAAGCATTGGGTGTCGCTGTCATGTTCCAGTGTACCACGTTCGACGTTCACGGTGCAATTTGTGCCCGTGTAGAAGGACTGAAAGCATTGGGTGTCGCTGTCATGTTCCAGTGTACCACGTTCGACGTTCACGGTGCAATTTGTGCCCGTGTAGAAGGACTGAACGCCTGCGGTGGCGTTGTTGACATTCTCGACAAGGTCGATTTCCGAGTATTTGCTCTCATCCAGCTCCTCTTCACCTCTGTAGACCCAACTACTTGTTGTCAGCATGTGTGGTGTCTGCTGGAGAAAACTCACTAAGCAGGCCACATGCCGCATCCGGCAACAGGGAGATGTGCAAAGTCGGCGATCAGCAACCCATTGTCAAACGTTTCTTTGCTGTGAATGCGGACGCTGTTCCGGCCCGTACCATCCACAGGGTACTTGTTCTGGGTGTCAACACCGAGGTGGACTTTGTTGTCCACATACTTGGCCAGACCAGATGAGAGCGCTTCCTCTTTCGTGACATATTGCGCGAAGCCTTTGTTATATATGTCCGTTCCCTGAACAAGGTCAATTGCACCGCTTTGTAGACCAAGACTCGAGATCGAAACGAATCAGCCGGGAAGGAGATAGACTGACAGTGATGAAGTCGAACTCGTCGAACATGTTGGTGGAATCAAAATTCCATTTCAACTCGTATTGTGCGAAGCATGGGTATCCTAGAGCAAGTGTGACCAGAAGTGTAGAGTAATACATCCCTCGATATTGTGAGGCTGGACAATGGTAGTAATGATTGTATGTGAGACGACTGCTAGCTGGATAGATGGCGAAAGAAGAACCAGCTCGTCAGTATAAATGTGTTTACAGCCGCAAGGCTGCAAAGTTGATCTCGCGCGAAAGTTTTCATGGTAGTGATGATGGAGGCGGTGTTGAAGATTGAAGGATTTGTTTCGTTGCAACGTCGTCAGCCGCCGTCAGCAAGATGGTAGCCTTTCGAAGACCAAGAAAGGCTCCGTGTTGCGATGCTAGAGTCTATACCGTTTAATGTCTTCAGACCATGACCATTTGTGTGGGCAGGATCATCATCCCTCCAACCGAAGGCGTAAACATCATGTACAATGCATAACAATATCACAGAATGTTACTCCTTTTTGTCCCAGAGTCAAATATCTTGCGCGCACAGGACGTATAACCTGTGAACGCCCTTCCCATTAAGAATACAGCTCTGTCGCCGTAAGTGTGCAGCGCGCAGAGTATGCCATAGATATTCCAAGTTCCCTGCCGATGGTTGGAGCGGGATTGCGCGGCGCAGCGTCTCACTTACTGAATATCCGAAAGCTGGCCAGAAAGAGAGGATGGGAAACATGTTGTCGATGCGCATGAAGGGCGTAAGAAAGGGCGAAGGCGCAGTTCGGCGCAATGGCATGTGACCTCGCATGGACGCCCCAAAGCTCGCACGTTCACCCAACTGCACTGTACACAATGAGATAGTTCCGCCCTCCCCTACGCGTCCTTAAACCTTTCCACAAGGTCTGCCAAGCCTGTTAATTCTCTCAATTCCATCAAGTCTCTGTCCTATGTTAAGCCGTCGCACGTTAGTCGAGTATTCTCCCACTTGTGACTACTAATAGTACTCTGTTCTCTCGATTACCTTTCTACGTACTTAGTATGGGCATACATGCTGTTGCGCACAACCCTACTATGTATCAGTTTGCCTATTCACAACGTTTACGCGTTTAGCTCAGTTCTCCGCTATATAACCTCTATCTATACACGATAGGATAGTGCCAACAAATTTACCTGGGCATGTATCGACTTTTAACGACACTGATTGTGACCACTAGTCAAAAGCGAGCGACGATCCAATGCTGTATTGACCTGAGTACTTTGTCACATCCAGCGGAAAACTTGGCAGCATCTCGAATACCAAGCTAATGTTAGATGACTGATATGGTTGTGTAGCTCTAAATACTACCTTATTATTGTAACTTCCCTAGACTAGCAAGTTTAGTACTAATTTTATCATCATTATACCTAGTTCTGTGTTCAATACCGTAGCTTGGTCATCGATCATGGCGTTGGAAGTGTAGGAGAGCTGCCTAGACGGAGAAGCCGAGTGTGAGAACGTCTATGGTAACCTGGGGAAAGTCTGGGCTCAATGATTAACGATGACGCTGTGCACCACTACTACCACGCTTCCACGCGGAACCGGACATCCCCTTCGTAAGCCCAAATTTTCGCGTGTCCACTTGCATCGAACAAGGACCCTCATATCCATTCAGGAGCCTCCTCAGATTCATATCTACACGAAGAAGCCAACCTCTGGTCAGCACATAACGATAGTAAATCCCCACTCCATCGCTAGTAACCCAAAGGAATATCACACACGAAATACAACGATACATAAAAGTCCGCCACCACGCTGTCATCAATGCAAAAATCACGGTCATCCTGCGATACGATGTCCTACCCTTCCACCCCCTCCACTTTCCGGAGGAACTCCCTCACTCGACCCACCTCCACGCCATCAAGGGGGTCGCTATCCAGCGCCTGCACCAACCCCTCCAGCACACTGTCCACACGGTCCTCATCCACCTTCGTGCAAAGGCTGACCACTTTCCTGTACATGACCTCTAACTGACCGTCCTTCTCTTTCAGTAGCCTCCTTCTCTGGGCGAGGCTTTGGTTATTTTGCGTGTAGACTTCCAATCTCTGCTTAAGTGTGGTGACGGACGGTAACCTGGCAATAGCAGCTGCATTTTGCTGGGCGAGGAACGAGGTGTCGATAGGTAGAGGTGTTGATAAGTATGCAGGTCCATCTGATGCTCTTCGAATCAGGTCATCGCCTGCAGCGAGGACTTGTGGAGGGAGGTCGGAGGCAAGACCGAAGTTGGCGACTTCGTGGTCGGCGTGCCCGATTTGCTGCGTCTCGCGGGGCTGCTCGCCGGTGGTAATGGCAAGGTTTTTGCGCTGAAAATCAAGCCATCGTTGGAGGTTGGATATTCGTTTCGCGCGGTCTTGTCGTGCGCGTATGCGAGCTCGGAGTGTTTCAAGCTTTTGTTGTTCGGTTTTTTGACGTGCAGAGAGTTGTGCGATCTGTTCGTTGGTGCGGTCGATGTTGTCTTGCTTGAGGCGGGCTTCTTGAGTAAATTGCATGCTGGCGCTTTGCAGTATGCCGCTCATCACTGCAGATGTCAGTCAAGGTGTGGTATGCTGATCGAGAAAACTTACGTGGTTGGATCTCCCGACTTGTCTCTTCGACCTTGCTTAACGGTGCCTTTCCTTTGCTCGGACTGCTTGCGACGATGGGCACGTCATCTCCATCACCGCCAACCCCAAAGTCGACAGGCCGGGTGCCCTTGTGATTCGGTATTGAAGGATCCGCTTGCACCTCCATTAGCTGTGATATTATGTTTCGATTCCCTATCCTGGCGGCGAGGTTCAGTGCCGTGTTTCCAGCCTTGTCCCGAGCATTCACCATTTCCTGCATGAAACGCATCAGACCAATTGGCTTGCCGTAGTTGCCGTTGCCTTCGTACGACATGGACTGGCTGTTGCCGATGTTGCTCCGCACAAGATACTCTAACAGAGCCTCCAGATAGTACTTGCTCGACGCAGCTCGGCCCTTGATCGCGCAAGTCACTGCGATGTGGTGGAGAATCGTCCGGCCTTGGGCATCTCGCAACTCGATAAGAGGAGCTAGGATTTCCAGTGTCTCCGGAAAGCAGCTGTGGTCCAAGCTATTGTTGACCGAGACGGCGCTCATCAGCGGAGTTTGACCTGCAGCATTTCCCCGGAACATGTTCGCGCCCTTGGAAACCAGCAAGCGCATGAGAGAAACTCGAGCCAGAGTTGCCGCCCAGTGCAGTGCCGTGTTGGAGCTGTTGTCGATGGGCATGTCCAAGTCCACCCCAGAAAGATGTAATATCGCGGGGTGGTTGGTAAAGTCTGTGCGTGACTGGTCTGCAAAGAGATCCGTCAATAGGGCCTGCTTCTCTTCGGCGACCTTGTCGCTCGGATGTGGTAGAGGAGGGAGCGCGGTTGGGACTTCTCCATCAGCGGTGGTCAGGTGATGGCGGTGGTTCTGATAGAATGACTCGCTTGGCTCGGTCGGCGACCCAAGATCGCGCATGATGAGGTCTCCGTTGGGCTGAGAATGAGAGAAGGACTCCTCCTGCGAGGCGCGCATCCGTTTCCGTGGCGGCTCCTGGACGTCGTCTGCTCCGGTACCATATGCGGAGTCAGGAAGGCCGTTGTTGGCGCCAAAACTGCGTTCTGAGGCCAGACTCTGTATGCTGTGCTGGCTGCTGGCGCGGAATGAGTCCTGGCTCCCTATAGGCGCCTGCGACGGGCGGCCCGTGGACCGACGCCCTTGCGAGGAGCTTCCGGGGCGCGGCGCCGGAGAGTTGAGACGGGCGACCTTATTCATGGCGGCGAGGGCGCTGGTGGCCGTGGACGAGATGTTGGAGAAGAAGGTGCCGCCGAGGTTCTGGCTGGTGCTACGGCCGTCCATGCTCTGCGTGTAGAAGCGCTTCCTGTTCGCGGCCATGGCCTGTTCCTTGGTCGGCGTCTCGATGCCCTGGCCGGCATTCCCGTCGGCGCTGATATCGTAGTCCAGGAGGGGGCGGAGGATGTCTTCGACGCCGTACTGCCGGCAGAACTCCCTCCCGCGGCGGTAGTTGATCCAGGTGCCCTGGTACTTGCCGTAGCCGCCCTGCACCTTCTCGTGCTCGCCCGTCAAGATCTCTTTCTCGAGCACCTTTGTGCGCTTGCCCTTGTCGACACCGGCCACCTTGAGGATCTGGGTAGCGTTGAGCCAGCCGTCGGAGCGGCGGCGCATGACGGCGACGCGATTGACCTCCATCTCGTACACGGAGACGCCCGAGTAGACGGCCTAGAAGATTAGCATGCGGTCTTGACGGGGGGGGAATATGCGTGCGCACGGTGTAGATCTGGGGCTTCTCCAAGGCGTGCTGGGGGAAGCCATTGAGGTCGGAGAAGGAGCGGTTGAAGGACGGGGCGGCCATGTTTCCGTGCGGCTGGTTGGCGTACATGGCGGACTGCGACTGCGACAGCGACTGCGACGGGGAGCCGGCGGGGAACGACGAGGACAGCGACGAGCGCGCGACTTGCATCCTGCGGCGGGCGGGCGGTGGTGGGCGGCTCAGGCGGGTGTGCGCATCACGCGGGGGGAGTGAAGGAGGAGACGGGCGGCGGTGAATGGGAGCGCGCACTGCTGGGGGGCGAGAATGGCGAGGGAGGATTGCGTGTAGATGGCGATGGCGATAGGGACTCGACGTTGCGGAGCGGGGAGTGGAGTCGCGATCCTGGGCTCGACCTCGACGGGTGGAGAAGCAGCAGGCGCGTGTTCAGCGTGTGTGCGCGTTGTTCCTAGGGCTAGCGGCCGCCCAATCAACGCGCCCCGTTTCAGCCCGCCCAGCTCACCCGCCCCCGGGACCATCACCACCACCCCGTCCGTCACCATCACGGCTCTTCCCTACAATCGCTACCCACATTCCCTTGCGCCCCCACGCCTCTATGCAGCGAGTCGTGCTGCAGCCCGCACCGCCATCGCATCTCAAGTCGCTCCACCTGCTGCGCGCCCTCCTGCGCGAAGCCTCGTACCTGCCCGACGCCAGCGCCCGCCTCCACTTCCGCCGCTACATCGTCAACCGCTTCAGAGCCTATCAGCCGCACGACAAGGCCAATGCCACCACCCCCGCGAAGGCCGTCGAAAAGTACCTCCACCGCTCCTTTCGCCGCCGCCATGAGGCCATCATCAACGAGCGCACGCGCGCGATGCAGCGCAAGGGACACCTGGGGCTGAACTATCTGCGCCGGGCCGTCATGGGCGACGCCCCGTGTCTGCGCAAGATCCTGATGTTCACATATGGCCGGATGGGACGGCGCAAGTACTTTTTGCTCGAGGACCTGCTGAGGCCGGATACTGCCCACGAGCATGCACCCGCAGAGCCTGCGCCGCTGCAGAAGCTGTATCATAGCAACCAGCGCTGTCTAGCTTTCTTCGACGCTCCTAAGCAGAAAGGCTCCGACTACATCATCGACATCTCGGCCCGCTACTCCAGGCTACAGGCCGTCGTCAGGTCCCAGTGTCAGAAGGGCATCGGATTAAGCGGCGAAATCAGGCGGTCCCACTTGAAGACGCCCATGAACAACATCTGGCAGCGCCCGATGCCCATCAAGCGGGCACGCAACAACGTGAAGAGATGGTATGCCAATACCATGACGCGCCTGCTCCCACCTCTCCCAAACGAGGAATGGGATTCGCTCCAAGCCATGATTGACGGGACGAAATGGATCAGCTTCGTGAGGCGGCGAACGCCTGCAGTTGAACTGAATCCTGTCTCTGTACCCGATGCAGCTAGATTCAAGCAACTTGTGGACGAGGCGCTCGCTCTGGACAAGCCGAGCAAGGCCGACAACCTCGCAGGCATTGATCGTACCCACTCCATCAACACGCGCTTCATGCGGCGGCTGTACTCCAAGATCCTTATTTATTGCTGCAAATTGGATTGGAACGAGGAACGCAGCAGGTGGACAGTGGTGTGGGGAAGCGGGCTCTCTAGCATCAACCGGCGCATTTACTCCGCACCCGTTGACGATGCGCTCTTTGCTGGCGTGGACCAGCAGGGTAAATTGATCAGAGAGCCGTCACCTTCCCGCCTGAGTTCAGACAAGCTGGAGAAGAAACCGAAGCGGAAGCACGTCATGATTCCCTTTTTTGTCGACTACTTGCCAGAAGACCACCCGCTCCGCGTCGAAGCAGATGCTTTCCGAAGCAAGCAACGAGATGGCTTGATCGGACCGTGAGGCCCAATCGGCGCGATCCGTTGTGGGCGGGGAACCAAACTAGTTCCGAACTCCGCAGTTCTGCCACCTTCGGCAACATCGCAGGGCGCGTCGACTTGTATAAAGTTCACTTCGACCCCAGATTGCCAATCGCAAACCAGGCAACGGCTAGAGTCCCGCTATGTCTTCAGACGGCGCAACCATCCGCCACGCGACGCGTGATGGTACGACTTCCCCGCCATATCGCTTGCGCTGCTAACCAACCCCGCAGACGTCCAAACCATCCACGACCTCATCATGGAGCTCGCTACCTACGAAAAAGCCACATCCAGCGTCCTCGCCACCCCAGAGCTCCTCTCCAAGACCCTCGCCTTCCAAGACCCCTCCTCCACTTCTCCGGACGCCTTCTCCCCCGGCTACGCCCGCACCTTCCTCCTAATTGCGCCCGAGGGCGAAATCGCCGGCATGGCCCTCTACTTCTACAACTACAGCACCTGGACCGGCAAGCCGGGTGTGTATCTCGAGGATCTCTTCGTCCGGGAGAAGTACCGGAAGCGCGGGTATGGAAAGGCGTTGATAAAGGCGTGCGCGAAGGAGGTGGTTAGGATTGAAGGGACGAGGTTGGAGTGGAGCTGTTTGGATTGGAATCAGCCCAGTCTCGATTTTTATGAGAGTTTGGGGGCGACGAGGAAGAAGGAGTGGGTGGGGTTGAGACTGGAGGGCGAGGCGCTGGGGAAAGTCGCGAGGGCGGAGAAGTGAAGCAGGTGTCTCGATTCGCACGCGTGAGTAAAGCCATAAGGCTCGAGAAAGTTCAATTCATGCTTTACTCTCAATCTACGCAACAAAACTCTCCTCCTCTATCACTCGCTACCCCGCCGAGGTGAAGCGCGTACTTGGCATTCTGGATTCGTTCACAACCTCCTACACCCATGTTTCCGTGTAGCTGCATCAAACAGAAGCATGCAGGATACAGGCGCATAACGAAAGGAGCCATACTTCCTAGTCTTCAAAGAGAAGAAACGTTGGACAGGCCGCAAGGATATGGGAAAACTTGTCAAGCTGCTCCGTCTGCCACTGATCATACCTTGAGAAGTGGCGAAATGTACGACCTGCCATGTCCGGTTCAGGTGATTGACTTAGCCCAGCATGTCTACAAAGAAACACTTGGCTGTGCGCAAATCGCCTCTTGCAGGAAAAATCACCAGCGACAACCAATTCGAGGGACCGTAGACCCTGGGGTCCAAATGCCCATTGAGCGAGGTCCTGAAGTGAACCAAGTGAATCCGCGCGTTCCTGAGACCCATACTCTTCACTGGACCAGCTATCCCTCGATCCATTGGTCCAATACCTCTGAGCACCCAAGCTCCCAAAGTGCATAATGTTGGTGCCCAATTGCCGGACGTGTAAGACTCGTAGCGAGCAGTCATCTACAAGAGGTGACAAAACGCGCTTCTACGATATTGTTAGGCAATAGTAAAGAAGACTGGTGTAAGGAACCCATACTAGTAGCTTTGGATCGCAGTAAAGGCCTAGAAATTCAAGGTTCAGCTCGCCCAAAGGATGTTGTGACGGGTTCTCGGTCCACTCGGTCATCTTCTCCTCAAAAACGGATCGGGACAGGTCGGGCAGGTCGGGGTCGTCATATCCTCCCGGAGAGGGTTCGTCAGGGTTGATACTCTGCTGGTGGTGCGCAAACGCTTTGAGGCTTGCTCTGTGATGACAGGCAGCGCGCCAGATTTCCAGCATCCGTGTGGGTGAACTCGTGGAGATAGCCAGGTGCTCGAGGCCGCGGAACGACTCCAGAAAGTTCGAAATGGAATCCACAGGCTCGACCTCTTGGTCGATAGTTGTCTTGATTTCCAAAACTTTGAGCCTTGATGGTCTGCTCAGATCACTGCCATGTCGGAGAAAATACTCCCACCCAGAGCAAAGGTACAACTTCAACGAGGATAGTGAACTGAAATCAAACGCATGTGCCAACTCCTTCGTACCAGAGCGAAAAGAAACACTGGAAAGAGAAAGAACCTGAAGAGCTGGAAACATACGTTTTGTGCTTTTGGAGGGAAGCTCCAAGATGTTGCCAACGAGAAAGGCGTCTGAATCCTCCGTGTCTAGAGAAAATTCAGATTTCACGTCATCCCAATCTATGAAGTCCAGCTCAAATTCTACTATTTGATCCGAGATTTGCCGTAAAGTATCCTTGAGGGTTTCTATATCGTTCCGTGACCGCAATCCACTCCATAACAACTTTCTGAGACGTGGGAAGGATGACAGGATGATACCACACTGGCCGTTCCGATTTTCACTGCAGGAACCGGACGTAAAGAGGCGCATGGAATCAATGAGTTGTTGCTTTTGCTGAAGGTAGCCGGAATGGCCCAAGATCTCTGGAGGAATGCAGGTACCCATGGCCCATCTATTACATCAGTCTTGATCGAGACATCGGAACACATTATCCACGTAAAGCATCGCAAGTTGTTGTCCTGGCATCCTTCCAATAGTGGAATCAATTGCGTAGCAAGTCGACTGAAGTCAGACGGGTGGCCGTCCTCATCACTCTCAGTAGTGTCCGACTCACTTCTGTGAGTATAGCGGTCGGAAGGGCTGTAATACAATTTGGAAACGATCTCCACATCCTTTGTATGGCGAATGAGATTTCTCGGTGTGGAACAGGTCTGCAAGAGAGGGCAACATTGATATCATGCAGCATGGATCTGTCCTTTGCGCTGACGGTGATTCGTTCATATAAAATTGGAACAGCAATCTGGTAGAGATGGTTTGAAGCCTCGCATAGGTGCTTCAAGTCCCTCCTCTCCGTAATCTACGTAGTTTAGCTGCTCCGGCTGCACAGGATGTACTCTGGGAAAACATACCTGCTTAGCGATCGCCTCCAGAAGTTCCACTGGCAGGTCAATGAGCATTTTATTGCTAGTTAGCGTTAGTCGGGTTACTATCGGAACTGGGGATATGGCATGCCATCGGCGAGTGTGTTGCAGACCTTTTCAAGACGTGTGCACAGTCCGTTATCCCACCTTATCGATAACGCAAAACGGTACCGAAACCCCTGCCGCCTCGGGTGATATCAGTCCAACCAATTGGCTTCGGTAGCGAGGAGCGGAGTTATTGGCTTCGGGGTGATATCGAGGCGAGAATATCATAGCTTCATGTGAATCAGAGCAAAAATTGTTCAATTTGCCGTGAGGCAGCAGTACAGCCCCGAAAATGCACGCATGGTTGTTGAATAACTTTTGAACCTATTAGACCAAGATTGAGATGATTAGCCCAGGCGAGAACGCAACAAAACGTGACACAGCATGGTGGAACACACAGTATGTGTTGGGTCTACGACTGGTATACGTTGCATGGGCACTCAGCGACGGTCCAGAGTGGATCATTTACTGCATACACCCCGCTACTGTCCCACGTATCAGCCACCATTCGATGTAGTGAAACCAAATACATTTTCGCCTAACGTTACTATACTGTTACAAAGAGTAAGCTAGACCTCAAAAGGGGGTCCTTATCCGTTATGGTCGGCGGTCTCAGCAGCAAGAACACATTGCAATTCGATCCGCTCTTCTACTCGACCACATTCATGGAAGCAGCTGGCCCCAGTACCTCTGGGGCAACTTTGGACCTGCTGGAAGTCAAAGACAACGAAGGTGAAGAAGCGGTCACGAAGCAAGATGTTGCGTTGCTCTTCGCATCCTCGGGAACCGCGAAACGTTATCAAGAGTGTTGTCGGATTACCCGAGAACTACGCAGGCAACGGTGTTGTTGTTGTGAACGACGTAAACGCTGCTAATGTCGCACGCAATGCCATGCTGTTGCTGATAGCTCTTCACTTCGAGCCTGAAGTTGCCGCTCCGATCATGCTGCATCTTTGGCACTCGGCAACCTAACATTGCGAACCTAGGCAGTATGCACTGTACCAGACGTCACTCCCCCCTCTTCTGCAATGCTTCTCTTGATGCCTTCGCCTTCCACTGCATAAACATCACCCGCCCTTCTTCATCATGTAAACTGTCAATCCAAATAAATCCCTTCAACCACCTCCTCGCGTCCTCCCACCCCCACGCCTTCGCTACCAGACTGCGCCAGAGTGTCAGCATCCATTCCTCATCCTCTTCAAAAACATTAATAAGACTCATAAGTAAAGCCCAGAACACAACACCGCGTTCCTCCGGCGTTTTCGGCCGCACCAGCTGCAGGTTCACGCGCAGTCGTTGCGTGAAGTATACATGGGGCATCTTACGTCCTGGGACGCGGAACGTGGTTGTTAGGAAGGCGAGGAGGCCTAGACGAAGGCATTCGGGGAGCGCGCCTAGAGGGGCTTCATTTTGGAGGGCGAGGAGGCGTGATTGGGTAGAGTGAATAGCGTTATGGAAGAGGGCGATGCTCAGAGAAGTGTTTGTGCTGGCGGAGGTGTTTACGAGGGAAGCGAGGTAGTAGAGGTCGGTTGTTATGGCCGAGAGCAGTAATTCTGAGCTGGTGGTGTGGAAGGCGAGTAGTACAGGTAAGGGGTGACCAGCGGAAGAATGCAAAGGGGTCGTTGGGGATGGAATAGGATGGGCACCGCGGAAGAATGGGGACCAGGAGACGGGACGCGGGAAAAAGAGGGGAGATTTGCCAGTGCTGAGACACCAGGTTAGATCGAGGCTATTTGGGGTTAGAAATTTTGTCTATCGCAGGAGCATAGGTCAAAGCAACTAACTCACCGATCAAACTTGAAGTGATACTTGGGAAATTTCTCCAACCAATCCGTCCCACCCCTCAGCCCTACAATCTGAGCCAACCCTTTCAAGTGCACCGCAGCAGCATCAAAATCCTCAAATAGCGCTGCCGAATGCCCCAGCGTAAGGACGACTGTGATAATAGAATCGAGCGTATAGCCGTGGGCCTCGCTGAGCCGCGCACTCAGATAGTGTAGTGTGTTGCGTAGGTGTACGCGCGTGAGTACGCTTGGTCGCGTGTGTTTGGCAACGAGATCGTTGATTGCACTTACGCTGAGGAGCACTGAGTGTACAAATCCAACATCAGAGGCGAGCCAGTAGAAGTAGTCGTCGTCCTTGTGGTAGGCGAGGTGATGCTCGAGTGGGTAAAGAGTTTGGACCTCCATGCTGTAGGACTTATCTGCCTGATGGTCAGTACGCAGTACCGACATGAAACAGGGCTTGCACTACTCTAGCAGGTCAAGTACCGCACATACACTTGAAGAAGATTTCCTTCGAGCAGTCATCCACTTTTGTTGCGAACTGTACAGCTTCCAGCCCCGTCATCGGCGCACGCAACAACACGAGAGGTTCATCCCTTGATTCATGTCCACCGTTACGGCCTTCTTCAATGCCTTCCTGACATGTAGCCGATATTGCCGAAGCCTGCTGCTGCGCCTGCCGTCTCGAGCGCCTCGAAGACTCTCGCTTATTCCGGCCTCGCATACAATGACTGCGGACAATTACGTTATCGCTCTTCCTCGCTTTACCGTATGCATCCACTGCCACAAATGCGAATTGAACAGCCATAGTAGCGCGCGCGTGGGAAGGGGGCCTGCGGGCGAGAGAGATGGTGTACAAATTGGTGCGATCCACACGACTGTGCTAAGCAAATGCTACGCTTCTACCGCGTTCGTCCATAGGACTCAGCCCAAGCAGGATCAAATACGGACGAGGGGAGGAGGAAGGTAGCCACGCACCCACGCAACACGCACTTGTTCACCAGCTGGCGATTAGTCAGACGACCCCTGCAGGGTAACTAACGTTAACTAGCGCGACCACAGTGTTTTCCCCTTTTGTCCTTAGCGCAGTTCCGTCGACCACACTTTCCATCTGCACTGATAGTGATACACAAAAGTGTCGACTTCATGTCGCGCCACCCGACGTCAGGACGGGGGAATGTTGTCCCCCATGTTTTCGTCCGTCCGACTCCGGGCTTTGCGGTGAGGATGGGTACCCGAAGTGTCGCGAGTATAAGAGCAATGGAATGGTAGCCTGCGTAGTAGACCAATAGACATCCGAACTATCGATTACATCGATTGCAATTCTCTTCACAAGGAAACCTACCTTATATTGTCTCTTCATTCAGCGCATAATGTCTGCATCCGCCTCCCTCTCGCCCATATCAGGCAACACCCTCAAGCTCTCGCTGCAAGCCATGCGCGCGAAGCCACTGCCTCCACCAACGGGCACGCCGCTCGCCGGAAAAACTGCTCTCGTCACCGGGAGCAATTCAGGCATCGGTCTCGAATGCAACCGGCAATTCCTCGAGCTCGGCCTCTCGCGTCTCATCATGGCGGTGCGTACGCCCGCTCGAGGCGAAGCAGTGGCAGTGCCGTTGCGCAAGGCCTTTCCCCAAGCGCGCATTGAGGTTTGGACACTGGATATGGGCGACTATGCGTCAATCCAAGCGTTTGCACGGCGCTGCGAGACCGACTTGGAACGACTTGACGTCGCAGTGCTGAACGCCGCAACGATACACGTCGATTTCATCAAGAACGCACACACAGGCCACGAGGAGATGTTCCAGATCAATTACCTCTCCACCGCGCTCCTCGCGATTCTGCTGCTCCCCGCTCTCAAGCCCAAAAAAGGCGTCGAAGGGAGCATGAGCTCTGGTGTACCCGCTCCAGGCCGACTTACTATTGTATCCTCGGGTTTATCGCTCACCTCCGCATTTTCCAATCACGCCGCCGACCCACTTATCCCCTCATTCAACTCATCGCACGGCTGGGGTGTAGCCGCCGTGAACGAGAGATACAGCGTGACCAAAACACTGCTGGTCATGTTCGTGCAGAAAGCGAGCGAATATGTTCGCTCGACCGACGTCGTCATTAATGCGGTGGACCCTGGACTTGTCAAAGATACTGGACTCCACCGCAATGTAAAGGGCGTGGGACGGGCTTTCATGGGGGCCATTAAGATGGCAGCGGGGAGAACGATGGAGCAGGGGGCTTGGACCTATGTCGATGCCGCGGTCGTCAAGGACGAATCGAGCCATGGAAGTTTCGTCATGGATTGGAAAATATGCCCGTATGTGTGTCGATGATCGTGCTTTAGGTACGGTGCTAACAGGATCTAGGTACCATCCACTCATCTATACAGAAGCAGGTAAGCAGACTACGGAAAGACTGTGGGTGGAGACAATGGAGGAGTTGAGGTTCGCTGGAGTAGCTGGCGTTCTAAGGTCAGTGGCCTAAGTCCCGGCATGCTCATATAGACGTGTGTGCGAACGATACAAGAGAAATGAGAGAAAGACGTTGTGCGCGTATTTGCAACAACGTTAGCCATCGTCGCTGTTCTATGGAGGGAGAATGCGCCCAAAGGGCGGGCGAGCTGCTTAAGCGAGATTGCTGTTCGTGCCAAGTAGCCGAGTACAATATGAGGCAGAATGACATCATTCATCTCGTATCTAGCCACCCTTGTCAACTTCTCTTTGCAAGACTTCATTAACCAACTCGACATCGTAATTTGAACATTAATCGCACCCACACGGATGTTGGAGACTCAAACTTGAGATTTCCGATAGACTTAGCCGTGTTTGGCGCCTTCTACTTGTAAGAGCAGCTTTTCTTACATTTGTGCATCGGGAAGCCCTAACTCACATTCGGAGGAAACGCCGGCAGGATTCGACTCCTTGTCGACACCGAGTACACGCTCCTATGGACTGCTTGGCTATTGTGTCACTGGGTCTTCTACGCGCTGTGTGGACAAGGGTTTCTTGATTCTCGTTGATTAGGGTTGATACCAACCCAACGTATGTAAGTTGGTTCGGAGTGGCCATTCTGCTGCTGAGATTTAGGTGGTAAGTTTCATATAGAAGTCTGAAACCAATGGAATAGACGCTAACTCAGATTCTAGATGTCCCCTATGTTATCGCTATGCATGTTAGGGCTCGCGCGGTTGGCGTGCGCTCTTGATCCAGTCGGAGCTATAACTCGAAATCTCATCAACAACGGAACAGGAGCGTCCATAATTATGAATGGCATGTGGTAAGATGATGTTACTACACGCTCGCAAATAGTACAAGTATAACATTAGTTCAGGTATCTTCCGAACTCGACGACTGTGACTACGGACCCTATGACGGATGCCGAAGCTTGTACACGCGACGCAGCACTAATGGTGCGCCTTGGAATCAACAACATCTATATTGGTGACTTCGATCCTACGGGAAACCATGACGACTGCTTTTCCATCTTCAACAGCGTGGGCATATATGTGACAGTAATGCTTATTGACATCGGTTATCTATATGATCGCGATATCGATAATTTCTACACGACTGAGCGTCTCAAGGAGTTCTTCCAACGGATCGATGCAATCAAAGACTACGAGAATCTGCTTGGAATTGATGTTGGGGTATTACCAGCGCACAATCACGTCGAGGATGGACGGATTGCTGATTTACAGAAAATGTTTCGCGTAAGTCTCAAATTCCTCGGAAACGTCTCTTTCTCACGATTTCCGCAGGCTTTCATCCGCGATGTTAAAGAATATATTCACCATAACAGCCCACGCCCACTCCTTGTCGGTGCCTCCATATCACGAGAGATTACGAGTGAAGACGGGAACATCACCATGACCCCGTTCTTCCTCCATATGAGCTGCGTTGTTCCTGACGAGGACGTTTCGTCATCTGCTGAATTTGTCGGATTCTATGAGTCCTCGTTCTTCGAATTGCAATCTTCACCATCGCGGTTGGAGAGTCTTCGCAGACTGGTCGATCAACTCGTAATAACAGCTGTACCAACCTGGTTCAGCGGCTATGGAACCCCGGAGCAATCGTCAGACGGGGAGAGTACACTGCAGGTCACCAACGAAACATTGCAAGAAACAGCCATGTTGTACAATTCTACCAACGACTTAGTAGTGACGTCCGGGCCGCTAAGCGGGGGAAACAGGTTCGAGTGGTATGTTGAATTTTCACACGCTGCCTGACGTTTCTGAAACTTTTGTGTCTTGTGTTGCCTAACTAACCGCTTTAAAGGACGAACATTCCTTATCAGAACACTCGCAACTTCGGAATCACCCAGATGGATGAAGACGGCAACATGGTTGGCTGGCTGGATTTAATCAACGTCCAATGTACAGACCTTCCGACGGGTATTAATCTAGGACGCGCATGAGCCCCCTGCAAGACATGCTGCATATGGTTTAAGCCGCCCGATAGAACTGTCTGGACCCTCCATGCAGGCCCAAAAGGTAGGAGATAACAATGAAATAGAGAGGGACAGGATCTGAACAACGGCACATCCATGCTCTGAGGATTGAGCGATCTGTAGGGGTTGGATATTGTTATAACGGCGATGCGTCCAAGAACGGCGATGCGTCCATGCAGCCTACTGTAGAATCGCGGAATGCATCTTTGCCTTAGCGACATTTCTACGCAATCCGACCCAATGTACTCGCTGCTATGTGATATCACCAAACGCGTGGTCAGAAGGACCGAGAAAAGTAAAGGCGGAAAGGGCGAAAACGAATGAAAAGGAAATTCGCCTGGAGCAAGATAATTGGATATACTGCGTAGAGACGATAGCCTGGTACCCTCTCTACTCGAGTCATTGCCTTGCATTCTGCTAGGCTGTCAGGGCGAAGACATATCTTGTCATGATCATTGATATACCGATAACCTGGATTTATATAGATAGGGCACAGGACGGGAGACGAGGAAAGGAAGAAAAGAGAAAATCTGACATTTAGAGAAGTCTCAACATGTTGATAGCTATAGCGGGATCGCCCTTGTCCCGAGTTGTCACTCTTCCTCGCGGGCCGCCCGCGGGCAGGCTCCGGGATCTCCAAAGATCGCTTTGTCTCGTATCTTCTGGTATACTCGTATCGGTTCCATGATACAGATCTCGTTGCGCTTGACCGCCGCGTCACGTCCAGGGATGCCCATCTTTCCCGAGCTTGGCGTTTAGAAAAGCCCGACCGAGCAGATTGTCGCGAACAATCTGATCCTTGTGAGCCTCCATCTCCTCGATATCCCCTGTTGATGCGGTCTTGTGTCAGAAAGGTAGCGAGTTTACGCACTAGAAGGGGGACTCACAATTTACGCTGACTATGCCGCCGCGCATCCATTCCGTGCGCCGAGTAGATAGGAAGAGTGTCCAGCTACCACTGAGACCGGGGGTATCCTTAGCATATGGCTTCAGCGCATCGACCGTCATCCCAGTCTGGACAATTCCTGGAATGAGTACGAAAACGCGGATGTTCGGTTGCTCGGCGTGCAGGTTTTCCATGATACGGGTAAGGGCCAACTTGGACGCCGTGTAGCCGCCCATACCAGGGAACACGGTGGCGATGGCGCCCGTCGTGAAGCTAATGACGGTGCCAACCCCATCCGCCTGGGCGAGAAAGTGGTGCGTCACTAGGTACGTCCCCAGCACGTTGACCTGAAAATCGCTGAAGAATTTCGCGGGATCGGCGGTGCCTATGAAGCCTCCTTCCAAACTGCCCGCGCTGTTGATGAGCACATCAACCTTGCCGACCGCCTCCTTGGCGGCCGCGAAGAGTGCCGCGACCGAGGCTTCGTTGGTGATGTCGGCTGCCTGGGCGAGGACTTTGGTGCCGGGCGGGGCAATACTCTGAAGCCGCGTTGCGACGCTCTCAAGCGCATCGACGTTGCGCCCGGTGATCACGATGCCAGAAGCACCTGCGGTAGCCCACGATTCGGCGATGGCCTAATCTATTGGTCACGGGAAAGGAAAATCGAGTCCCTGGAATCATGCTTACCTTGCCTATGCCCCCAGAAACGCCAGTAATGAGCACTGTTTTTCCTTTCGCTGACAGCTCTGGCTGCGTTGGCTCTAGCAGTGGATAGACATCACGGCGGATTTTCTTGGTCAGCTGGTAGGGCAGGGTGAATGCGTCAGGGTCCGAGTAGTCCATTGTAGTTGAGGATTCGTGATCTCTTGTTCGCGGGTACGAGAGATCAATGCATGAACTAAATTTCAAAGAATGTGAAGAACTAGGTATTGGCACGCGCACACACATATGTAGGACGGTTACGGAATTATGCACGGGCTTCTCTATCACGAGCGGGCGCGATGGATCGGCAACAGGTTCTTTGTCTCTTGGGGGCTGTGTGGCACAGGGGTGCAGCGGTGCAGCGGTGCAAGAACGGATTGCAGATCTTCCGTACAATTCCACCTTCTCTCAAACAAATTTGTCTGTGCGAGCCAACCCGTTGGCAGTCCGTACTCGCCAAACCCGTAGTTAGGGGCTTGGCCCGTGGTACAAGGGTCACTAGCTTATTGATCTTAGTACAGCACCGTTGAACACGAATGCTATCTACCCGATTCTATTGGCCCCCAGTGCTACATTGCAGGGATATAGACGCAGGGATCTGCAGGTTGATGTGTCTCTTTCCAGGAATGCTTCGAATGATCCAAGTTTACTCTTAATCCACTTATGACTTTTACCGGCTGGTAGTCCCCTGTTATTCTCGGACTCCGATTTTTATGAATTCAGGGCGTATACACGCAAACGGTCCACCTTATATTGATCCAGGTGTTGGTCTATGAAGCTGGTATTGCCATAACGGGGCGATACCGTAAGATACCGTGCCACACCACATACCTATACCGTGCAAATTCTTTATCGTAGTCTGCATTGGGCAGTATAGGCTAAATGTGTTACGGCGTAGCTGTGGGTGTTAGTCAGACCTAGACCATGCCGTTGAGGCGCCTAGAGCGCTAGCGCGTCTGGGTTTCTCTTGTAAAAGACCACTCGAAGGCCTTTCCACCCAGACGCGCTTGGTAACCGATCATCCCGGGAGGGTGTACGAGATCTGTCAGCACCCGCCAACGGACGACCATAACGCGTATGGCGTGACAACGCTATCACAAAACAAGCAGGCCGCAGCCTTGCCGCCGTACAATATCGATTGCACCCGAGCATTCTGGGAGTGTGTAGATGTGAAGCTGACGCAACAACGTAGGTGAATACTACGAATTTATTCGCGTTGGGGGCCGTTCCGATAAGTTCTTACAACGGATTCGACACTAATTTCAAAACTTCTCCAATTAAACTCACTGCTTTCCATCACTTCCCAAGGTGCAGTCAAGCATAGGATCAATATCCTGGCGTACACATCGATTTGGTTCCAATTTAACTATCCAAAGGGACGGGGGGTATTTGACATATCCATATCATGTTCTCCTACGACTCGACTAGGGCGTGATCTTTACTTGCTACACTGTTCTTCTCCGATGGCGTTTGCTGCGGCCATCTCCCAAAACCATGACTTACCAATTTTCTCGCCTCGAGTCGTTCGCGCCGATCCTCGAAGAGCCAATCTGGCAGCAGTACCGTGAACTACAAGCCTCCTCTATCGAGGCGAGAACCAGGCTTGCATATGAGCGAGCACGAAGTTTCATCGAGGCAGTCGGTGAGAAAAGCTACAATATCCTTGAGGTGCGATTAAAGCTGATAGTGACAATCCTTTAGGAATGACAATTGAGGATACACGTTCACTGAAGCCAAAATTCTGGGACTTTCATCGTCATGGTCAGAGTTGATCCCTACTATCTGGACGGTCTGATTGCTCATCTTCCAACAGCATTTACCCCCGACTCGGGTTCGTGGACCATCCTGACCATTCACTGGAACCTCTGCATGGGCACAATCAGCTCGTTTCTTTCCGAGCGGCCGGACCTGCTGCCTTTGCTCCAAGCCTTGGAACGCTTCGATATATGCGGCGAGTTCTTGCTCACTGAACTGGGCCATGGGCTGGACGCAAGGAACCTTGAAACCACAGCGACCCTTCAAACCGACGGCTCCTTCGTGCTTCATACTCCCCATCCTCGTGCAGCCAAGACAATGCCTCCAAGTTCTCCGCACTCGGGTATGGCGCGCACGGCTGTTGTTTTTGCCCGGCTCATGGTAGCTGGTCAAAACTGTGGCGTACGTCCATTTATCGTGCCACTGAACGATGCATCGGGTGCGATGTGCCGCGGTGTTACATGTGCATTGTTTCCGGCTCTTCCAGGAGCCAAGGCCATTGACCACTCCTCGACGAGCTTTTACCACGTACCACTGCCCGCTGGAGCCCTACTCGGAGACCTTCATGGCTCGCCCAAGGACGAGCGAAAAAACTTCCTGCGCGCCATCAACCGTGTGACTGTCGGCACGCTTTGCCTCTCTACAAGCAATGCCACCGTTCTGCGCGTAGCCGGCTGTATTGCCGGTAGGTACAGCGCCCAACGGCGGGTCGGTGCGCCTAAATCAGTCCCTATCCTCTCCTTCAGCACCCAGTACGGCCCGATCGCACGGACTCTCGCGCATGCTGTCATCTTCGACAACTGGGCCATAGAATCGACGCAGTCGTTCATGGCAAATGTCGGAAAGCTGGACGCTCAGAACGTAATCGGCGGCGTTTTCAAGGCTACCGTCCTCAGCTACACGCAGAAGGCGCTGAGCGACCTCGTGGACCGATGTGGCTGGCAAGGTCTTTACGCTCACAATCAAGTCAGTAGGCCCCTCGTCTCATAACAGAGCTGTCTTCGCAAGAGTTATCAAGTATTGACCCCTTCCAGATTAGCGAGCTCTGGCTCGCCGAAAAGGGCAATAGTATCGCCGAAGGCGACTTTGTGGTCCTCTGCATCCGACTCACAAGTGAGGTCCTTCTCGGGCGGTACGCACCGCCGCGAGCGCGTGACCCGCAGTGTCTCCTGGCGCGCCACGAGGTCGGAGTCTGGGACGAGGCTCGGCAGATATGCGCGTCTCTTAAAGGTGAGCACCGCGGCAAAGAGTTCAACGCCCGCATCCTACCGCTGTCTCTGCCGTTGGTCTAAGCTACAGGCCAACGCATGGCATACGAGGCTGCCAAGGATGCTATGGAACAAGGAAATGATTATGGTCTCGGTGTGACGCCGCAAGTGTTGACCTTATACGAGTCCACGTGTATGATGGAAGACCAGAGTTGGTACGTTGAGAACGGTATTATGTCGCGCCAGGAGCTGCTTCATCGCGATGTTCATGCGATGAATTCCCTGTTGCCGTTGTTGGAAGGTATGATAAACGACCCGGTAGTTGACACCTTTGTCAATGCACCTATGGTCGACCAAGATAGACTGGCCGCGTTTTTCTCCAGTTTGCCATCATTTCAGGAGCCAGTGTCTACATTTGTTCGGTCCAACTTATGAAAACGCTATTATATTAGAAGCAATACAATACCTATTCATACTCTTTTTATCATTAAGATCCTAAATCTTTACTTAAAGTGATTCGCTCGGAGAGTCCTCGTAAATAAGTAGAGACGTACGTAAAGGCTTAGGTTAGTTCTTAAGTATACTATAAAGTAAGCGTAATAAGGTATTACGATCGTCTACTTACTAACCCTAAACTAGGTAAGGGGAGGATAGCTTAGTATATAGAATCGAGGTAGTATTTAGTTGTCAGACACTGTCATAAATTGGTATAAATGGGTAACGTAGGGATCGAATTCGTAGTTTAGGGTCGGGTGTTATTAAAGGTGAGACGAATCGCTACCCCGCAGGGATAGCGCTACGTAACTATGTATACCTTAAGTTAGGTGACTCGCTACGTCCACAATGGCAAAATATTGGCTTATTATGAAGCGGGTGCTGACATAAATGCTCGATAGAATACTTAAGGATTTAATAAGGAGCTATAGAGTTCCGGTCCCGGAGATCTTATATATACGCTGCCTACTCCGAAGAGAACTCCTAGGAGCTACTTTAGAGTAGGCGGAGCTCCGAGGTTTACTAACTAAGGTTCTTGGGCCTAGCCCATTACAGTACGACCTCGGTTAAAGAGAGAAGAATACCTTATTATATTATCGATATTTGCTTAAAGTGCATATTCTTTGTCTTAGCCTTAATATACGCGAAGCTAAGTAGATTCAGCCAGCGTATTAAACTATTAATCTTCTATCTAATATTAGGAGAATCGAGTATACTTACTATACTAGCTATCGTCTAAGAAACGAGTCGTACCGATTTACTATAGGGTCTTACGACTAATAGTTCTAAAATACCTTAAATAATTATAATCCTATTACCCCTTTTAACTATAATTAGGAGGAAGTATAGCTACTTATCTAGCTAGACGAGAGAGTACCTCGAATATATAAGTTCGCAAAATTCTAGATATATAAAGAATATCTTTAAATATAATAAATACTAGCTAGTTCGAGAGCTATAGAATAATTTTAAACTTAGAAATAGTAAGAGTACGATAGAAGATTTCTTAAAATATATTTACTAGAGTAAGTTAAAGTAAGCCCGAAAGCTTAATAGTAGGGATAAGATTAATAAAGTAAATATATTCTTAAGTATTTTATAACTTAGGGCCGTTAAAGACTACTTTATAAGATACTAAACAAGGGTTTTTATTTTTGGACGGATGTACAATGAACAAAAGAGATTTTCCCTATATCTGCATGCTCATCACTCAGGCGCGGTCTGATCATAAAGAACAGCCTTTCGGCTGGTCGGCCTTGAAATCGTCCGCCAGCGTTCACCGTAAAGTGACACTGAACTCGAAATCCCGCGCTCTCATACATCCACCGGGCCGCAGTTGTAGCTTCGACTAAACACTTTTCGGTTAACCAGCAACAACAGGCATACAGAACTGCTTGTGATATTTACCAAGGCATTGATCCCATCCTCACGGTGTGTTCCCCATGGTGCCGGCCCCCCGGTATTGGTGTTCTGGAAACACAGCCATGAGATTCAAACCTTGAAGAAGTTGAAATTAATGAAATAACCGAGGCAGGGGAGTTGTGTCCACTCACACATAATTGGGAAATTTTTCTCACGTATGGTTTCGCGTCGGTACAGCATATATTTCCGGAACACTTCTTGACTATACTCCTTCTCGTCTTCACTAGCCCAAGTTCCAGGGGGACCATCAATGTCTCGCTCTGCTGGTCTCTCAGTATCGATGGTGTACCACTGCGCGATCCCGATAATGGCGTTATTGCCCGCGTCCGTGTCAACAACCTTGATCCATTGAATCGATTTGTCCTTTTCTTGGAGCATCAGAAATCGTCCGATGGCGTTGTGTTGACCTGCCTCGGTGAGGTTGTTCGGGTACACGGCGTTCACGACGTGATTGTTACCACCCATTGCGCGAAAGATGGGTTCAACGAAAATTGGAAAGTCGGCCTTATCGACCATTCTAAGCTCTAGAGGCATGTTGCAGTTATATTGCCATAGGGGTAAACCAAATCAGAAAGGCGTGGTATGTGTGACAAGTTTCGAGTTTGATGCGAAATAGGGTTTAGTAGCTTTCCAGAATTTATATGTACAGCTAAGACGCATTCAGCTTATCGTCGTTCCGCGACAGCATGGCAAAGTCTGCGAAGGATTGGCGGCGGATGGGCCGAACAAGATCTTCGTACCGCGATATTGCGACTTCGTGCTGACGCTGCGGGTGCTTTATTGATAAGGTATGGTCATGAAAATCGGAGCTGTCAATCAAAATTTCCGAGTATCAGGTTACTGGTTACTGTCTGCATTCCCTTTTGATGCCTCACGTTCAAGTCCTGCGCAGAGCTGCCCACGTATGATACAATTAACCAAATATGCCCCATTATGTGGTCATCGCTGCAATGTGTTACTTTGTGTCACAGGCTTCGGCCAAACGAAGAGTTTCCCGGTGGTGCGCGCCGAAAATATGCAGCTAGTAATGATATTCCCCAAGAGTGGACTGAGTTTTGGGGTCAAAAAACAATGCCGATGGCCATTGTGCCTGTGCCACAATTCTGCAGCGGTTGATAAGACCCGTTCCTTTGGATTTGTACCACCAACAATAGTCGTGAAGGATCGATTGGATGTTTATCCTTAATATCCAGGATATCTAAGACATATCCCGGGATTTGACCCAAAAAGACGGCACCCGCATTACTCCGCCTCATTGGAAGGTATGTTGGAAGGTGTGCTTGAGTTATTGCGCAGGGGCACTTTAGAGGCTTCTGTGTACGAAAGAGCAGAGTATTATTCGGGAGTTCTTCCTCTCGCAGCTGAGAAGGCTGGGGTATGAACTCTACAAGATAATACTGTATGAGAACTCGGTAAATATCCTCTCGGGAGTAGCGTGGGATGCAACGTAGAAGGAAACAGTATCAAAGTCACCGACGATATTGCTTTGACTCATTTTGGGAAGCGACAAGAGTTGAAGGTAGACCTTGATCATAACGTCCCAAGGCGAGGTCAATCTCTAATCGCACGGTAGCGCGATCTGAATCTTATATCCGCGCTTGGCCTAGGATCTACGCTGAGTTGGTACTCCTTAATTCCTCATCATATGCGCTAACTATTGATCTCGCAGTGCTCACTTGGGAGGGTTCTATCGTGTTAGTCTTCTATGTGTATCGATACCGAGATTGGCTCTCATCGTGGAAAGCGCACTGCAACCACTGCTGTTGAATGGAGGCCCATCAAGTGCCGTCGTTGCGTATCCAATCGTGATGATGGGTGTGCTCACTCAGGTGCTCGTCATGGCGGAGATGGCATCGATGTATGTCAATTAAAACTGTGTCGTAGCCCCTTTGCTGTCCTCTGACATGATCTAGGATTCCTCTCGCTGGGGGCGAGTTGAACTGGGTTGCCATCTTATCTCTTCCGAGCCTGAAAGGCCTACTTTCGTACACCACTGGTTGGGTGATCACGATTGCTTGGCAAGCCGCCTGTGCATCGGTAACATGGATGAACTCGCATATCATCCTCGCTATCGTCACTGCTAACTATCCTCAATACCACATGAAAATGTGGCACGGAACATTGATATTTTATAGCATCATCGCGGTTGCGGTCTTGATCAACACCTCCTTTGCGCGCGTCTTTTCGGCTTTCGAAGCTATCACTTTCGTTGTACATATCATAGGCTTCTTCATCGTACTTCTCGTGCTGATTTATCTTGCGCCGAAGTCTAATACCTCAGAAGTGTTTGGTAAGTTCATCGATGGGGGAGGGTTCTCATCCAATGCGCTATCAGCAATCGTTGGCGCAGTGCCAACCATGTATGGATTCAACGGTACGTGTATATTGTAAGTCTAGAAATTTGAGGCCTTCACTAATATTCCTAGGCGTGGCTGGTGCAACACACATGGGTGAGCGGACTATGCCGCCTAATCAGCCCCCTTTCTGACACTTTCGCTAGCCGAAGGAATAAAAAACGCAGCAGTGACCATCCCCAGAGCTCTGATTCTTGCTATTCTCATCAATGGTCTCTTGGGATGGGCAATGCTCATAGCGGTAGCATACTGTATGGGTCCAGTGGATGACATTATGACTTCCACTTTTGGGTACCCTTTCATTCCGATTTTTCAAAGTATTACGGGTTGCAATGGAGGAGCTACCGCAGTGGTATGTGATTTTGGTGGTCTCTTCCAATCATCTTCTCGCTAATATGGAGTATTAGACTTGCATGATCTTAATGGTCAGTATTCTAGGGTCTATCGCACTGTTTGCAACTGCTTCTCGGATGCTCTGGGCTTTTGCACAGGAAGACGGTGTTCCATTCTCGTCGCGTATATCTACAGTGAGTGTTTGATGTATCTGTTCTAGCCACGACGTTCCCAATTTGTTCGTGTATAGGTTGACCCTAGGACTTCGCTGTCAATCTACGCAATCGCGACAACCGCGGTGGTATCGTTATCGCTCGCACTCATCAACCTCGGATCTTCGGCTACTTTCAACGCCTTGAGTGGACTGACCGTAGCAGGCTTTACTGCTCATTTTTCGTATTAGCTTCGGTAATGCTATACTGCCGCGTTACGTCTTTGCCATCTGATATTATCTGGGGCCCGTTCAGGATGGGTCAAATGGGAGTACCACTGACTGTGTCCTCTTTGCTCTACATCTTGGTCGGTCTAATATTTTCATTTTGGCCTCCCGTCGCTCATGTATCGGTAAAGACTTCCAATTGGTCTCTTGTGGTGTACCTCGGAACCATGTTACTAGCGATTAACGTTAGTTGGTGGTTCTTTCGTGTTAGGCATCTTCCTACTCCATGAGATGAAATTTGGCAACGCTGCGAGGAAGGGCACACGGGTAGGTAAACACAAGAGAATTAAACTGATAGCGTTGTATAGGTAGAGAGAATAGTAGATAAATATTCCCCTGCACAAAGACCTCCTAGAGTTGTCCTAAGTGGAAGAGATGCTTATTGCCCGCGTCCGTTGCTTTATGAGTAGAAAACTCCTGTAACATCAGGTTATTGAATCGATCAGGGAGCTACCATAGGCAGATGAGGGATAGTAATTTGGCTTCTCAGTGTGACTCGACCAAGCTATGTGGAGCATAATCCCAACTCTTCAATGAACATGTCAGCAGCCTTTTCTGCAATAGCCACTGCCGTGTTCATAGTATTAGCAGCAACGTTACGAGGCGGGATACTCAAGTCAACCACCTTGAGCCCTTCTACCCCATAGACATTGAGTCGCTGGTCTACCACGCCACCCTCCTCACGCGGTGCCATCTTGCACGTTCCCATCGAATGCCACGTCGTCTCCACATGACCACGCAACCAGTCCTCAATGACTTTATCATCCTCTGCCGAGTAAATGATGTCTTTGATATCCTCAGTTGAACGATTATTCACCAGAAAAGCACTGGAGTTGGGCGCAAAATTCGGATGCCCGCCTGATAGCTCACCACGAAAAGTCTTCATGCGTCGGAAGATCTCACGTTGCTTCTTGTAAGCCCAGACATGCTTCTTTATGTCTACACCCTGAGCATCTGAGAAGAATCCGGTGGTGAAGTTGAGCTTGTCATCAAGTTCCGGTCCAGTGATGTGGATCGATCCACGAGAATACGGATACCCCGTGAAGACTGACATGGCGAAATATTGTCCCACTGGAACTAGTGAAGGATCACCAGGGAATCTAGGCCACAGTCAGCTTGGTCAAGGTCGCGGGAATCCTGTGTACTAACGCATTAATGAGAGATCCCAGCGCAAGCGGTTTGTTTGGCTCATTCTTGTACTCCTTGTTCCAAACCTCCTGGAAGCTTGGCCCTAAGGCGGCAATCTCCAACTGCGTGGGTCGCAGCTTGCACGTAATATCCATAGCGTTCCAGCCAAGGATAGGCGCATTCTTCTTAATCAATTCCACTGGATCAAGACGACCACCAACGAGGGCATCGATGGTTTCATTCGCGCTCAGGCTGGAAAGGTAAGGATATATGACCAAATGATGATCCTGGTAATTGGCACCCACGCCAGGAAGCTCGGCTACGACATCTACCTTCGCCCCTTTCAGGATCTCAGGGCTACCGACACCAGATCTCTCTAGAACTGATGGCGTGCCTAGAGCTCCACAAGAGACAACCACCATTTTCTTCGCCTGGACGATGCGAGGGGTGGCATTTGGGTAAACCTTCAAATTAGGCCTGAATTCGACACCAGAAGCTCTCTGATTCTGAAAGAGAACCCGCTTCACCTGAGTGTCTACAACGACGTATAGATTCGGGTGTTTGCCGTTCTGGAGTCTTGGTTGGAGATACGTAGAGGCTGTGTCTTGCCGCTTGCCTTCAGGGGAGATGTAGCGCATTGCACGTTGAACGCCGTTATTGAACTCAAGAGCTGAGAGATCTTCAATCTCAGGGTAACCAATTTGTGCGGCAGCCTCGATAAAATCTTGTTCTGACCGGTTTGCACGATAGGTTCCACCAGAGACGTTAATAGGACCATCAAATCCGTGAACGTCTCGTGGACCTGGACCATGATACGTTTCAAGCTGGTGCTTGTCAGATTTTCTTGGTCAAGATTTGGGCTTTCGGGGCTCGGTTATCATATCGCCACTCACCTTCTTCATATAAGGTAACATTTCCTCAGTGGCCCAACCGGAAGTGTTCCATGAGTCAAAGTCAACGTTTTGCACTCGAGAGTACATCATAAGATTGATTGATGACCCTCCACCGAGAGTTCCTCCAGACGGAACGGTGAGCTGCCTGCCGTGGAGCTGGCTCTCCTCATTCCCTTGGTAGAACAAGGTGGTATTGCTGGTAGGCATAAGTCCGCTGAGGAATAGAGCGGGGTGGACGATCGTTGGAACTTCAAAACTGTTCGGTCCCTGTTCAATGACCAGAATCGTCATTCCAGGGTCAGCGTCCGCCAGTCTAGCCGCAAGAACACAGGCTGCGGTACCACCTGTGGTCACGAAGTCAGGATATGAACTCTTTTACACCAGTATCGCATTCACAAGTACCTCCAGCAATGACAACATCGACTTCTTGGATTTCATCCGGGAGCGTCTGGTAGATCGCCATTGTGATGTCGAAAAACCAAATGATCAGAATAAACCATACGCTAGGTCCCGCTAGTTTATAGCCGGATCCGTTGACTGTACGACAGTGAATTTGCAACATAGATAATGATTGAATCCCGGACTGGTGGGCTCCAAGGGCTGTTGATTGAGAGGTGTCACGCAGAGCTGTCCAAGAGGCAAACGCTCGTGGGGCGAAGTCGCCAAGGAGCGGGGACTCAGGTCCCCAATATCTGGGACAGGAGGATGCAATTTCTACTGGCGTGACATTTATCTTCGGACGTCTGTGCTGAATGCAAGCCGATGCGACGCCTTCTCTACCCCTGCAAGCCAGAAGCGGCCCGGTCCATTTAGCCTATTCTTCATTGTTTGTATGTATCCACGCCACGCTGAGGCATGATAGCGCACCATAGAGCCGAAACTAAATAGTGAGTGAAGGAGACACGCCTTGCATAAGTGGGTCAGCGAAGTCAACAATTTAATACGAGGTCTTTGCCCTCCCATATTAGGAAGCCAAACTCTTTGATTGAAACCACAGCAACATGTATCCTAGCTCAAGGCTCATATTCCTCCACATGACTTGACGACGTTCTCAGAAGGGGATCTTCGCCGTTCCACCAAGACTTCAGCTTGTCAACTCCACAGTACCACCAATACTGTAGTCCTGATAGAAGCGCTACTGCTTTGTGATGTTGATAAAACTTTCCCCACCAAACACTCTGTGCCCAGTGTAAAGTTGAGTACCGAACGACAGTCTCCTCCCATTCTTGTAACGTGATCCTGTGATCTAGGTACTTCTTCACTCTCAAAGCATGGTAAGCTGCTTGAGTGCCACTGAAAGCGGTGTGTGGACGGAAGAGCGAAAGAGCATCGCCTACAAGCAACACCTTACCCTCCTCAAATGCCGCTTTTGTTCCGCAGAATTCGGTAACGACTTGAATAAATGGGCTTCGGACCTTTGATATGACCTCTTGGAACGGGATCGGAAGAGGTACAATCTTCGCGCGTCGAAGCTGGGCGTTCCAAATATCATCTCGTACATGTCCAGCCGGTACGATATTGTGGTGCCTGTGGCCATCGACCGAATCGATCATTATATCCCGTAAGGATTCCTCGGACTCATTCGTGTACCAAAGGAAATTGAGGAAACGTTCCCCAGGCTCCAAGGATCCGTTGACTCCGGGAATAGTGTACATAATGCAATGGTGCCTATACATCATGTGTACAGTCACGCTGCGCTTGAAGATGTCGCGTGTTGAAGGCGACACCTCACTTTCAGGGACCGTTCCTCGCCAAGCTATGTATCCAACGTATTTCCGCTTCAAGTCAGGTAGATACTTTGACCGAATGAAAGAGTCTGGACCATCAGCGCCGATGACTATATCGGCCCTCGTCTGCTTCACCTCTTGTTTGTCCCGGTCCAATACGGAAAGGATCATACCGCCTCCACTTCTCTTCTCGGGGAAGATGTCGAGAACCTGTTGTCGGCAAATATACAACGCACTTCCGTCGGTTTGTAAAGGCAGCGGTGGTGATGGATAATAAGAACTAGGATATTGGTCGAATCCAGCTCGGAGACGGAAGTAATAGGAGTCCCAACTCGTAATGTTTCGACGACCGTTGACAAATATTGTTGTGGTTGCGTCGCTGTTCAAAGCCTGAACGCGGAGACTTCGGTGACTGAATGCCGTCTTCAACCGGTCGTGGGAGCTCAAGAAAACTTCAGCGTCTGGACCGAGACATACGCCCGCCATATGACTTTGACGCTCGTTGTTATCCTTTTCGAGAATAGTCACCCTGTGACCAGCATGCAGCAATGATATTCCGCACATCAGACCAGCCAAAGAGCCTCCCACCTGAGCAAATAAGTAGATCAGCAACTGTCTTCGGTTCATAGGTAGGAGGTAGGGTGCGTTTTTCGAGTATACATACTACCACAATGCTCAAGTATTCTGCCGAATTCTTCTTTGACGATTCCATTCTTTGCTATATGGTTGAAATTATTGAAGTCTATCTCAATAATACCTCGGGATTGAACAAAAGCTCTTGCTGTGATAGAGGAGTGAACACAATATATTCGCGTAATAGTTTACGGCTGTACCTTGGGCACAACTTCTATTCATGGTCAATTTGCTGAGTTGATAGCGTCTGCCATCTCCTACTGGCCTTTGCAGTCATGCAGGATGTTCAATCGATTGGTCCTTATTCTTTCTAAGATTTGTCCCACACCAGTTCCGGAACGAACACCTTGCGGCAAGGGGACTTAAAACCTGGTTTATTCAATTAGTAGACATCTCTTGGCATCCAATACGGGTCAGATTCGAATCTTAAGTGGCAGTTCGATGGTAATTGCGGCTTTCGGCTTTCCCGGGGCCCATCCACCCCGTTATTTGGCGAGACTATATATTGTTGAGATCCGAGGAGGCCGAAGCGACGCTTCGCAGGTCTGAGTGGCACAACAAGAACGGCTTACATGAGACCTGAAGAATATACGGGACTAATCTGTAAAGACCGAATATACTTGGCGGCTCCTGCATCAAATGCAAAGCTATGGGCGAGTGATATCACTAAAGAAGCAATCAATAAGACCCACTGAGCGTTCGGCCGCTACATATCGTCGACGCAGCTATGGCGACGACAGGCCCGTCTTGCATGCACATCCGTCCAGTCGCCGCATGTTTGCGGCGCAGTTTGGCGACGGCATGTCCGTCTTGCATGCACATCCGTCCAGCTGCTGCATGTTTGCGGCGCAGTTTGGCGACGGCATGTCCGTCTTGCATGCACATCTGTTCAGCCGCTGCATGTTTGCGGCGCAGCTGGCGACGGCATGTCCGTCTTGCATGCACATCTGTTCAGCCGCCGCATGTTTGCGGCGCAGCTGGCGACGGCATGTCCGTCTTGCGTGAACATCCGGTCAGCTTTGCTAATTGCCCGGCATGTTACTGTCACATTCAGTCATATGGCATAGTGGCGTAGCCAATATCTCACTGTTATGGCCTTCCTGAAACGAACACTTGTCCCGACTGAGAACGTCAGTGAGATGTTCAGTACAAGCGTTGTCCAGACCAGCAAGAACTGATTTCATCACTCACAGGCAGCGGCATCTCCAGAATTGATTGGCACGACAGTCAATTCTCATGGCTCCCAGATTTCCCATCCAGGATGCCCCTGATGTTTCAGCAAAAAAGGTGATGGAGGATGCGCTGCAAAGAATGCATGGTGGTACCCTACCTTTCAGATGGGTGGAAGACGACGGTATCTCACTCATGGGATGCTACGCCCCTTTGAGGTAAGCATACTAGATTAAACTGTCCTGTACATATCAAATTCTGGGGTTGACCGCTAAATTCCACCGCAGCTTCACGACTGCGCCCTGGATGCAACAATTTTTCGAGCTTGCAAAACTCTGTTACAGCACCAGCGGCGCGAAACCACGTAACAGAGAACTTGCTATACTTGGTTTAAGTTCGGTCCTCGACGTTCCGTACGTAACATTTTGTCATGAGGGTGTAGCAGCGAAGGTTGGTCTGTCCGCTGAACAGTACGCCGATGGACTGGCGGGTCAAGTCCCGAGGAAGTTGACGGACGAGGAGAGCATGGCATATCGATTGGGACGCATTCTCACGACCTTGAACGGACCATTGAAAGAAGAGACGTGGCAAGAAGTAATAGCCGTCATGGACAAGAGTGAATTTGTCGCAATTCTTCATACTATTGCAGGTTATCGATGGGTGTCGCTCCTGGAGCAAGCGAACGGCGAAGTTTCACATCGCACGTGGTCGAAGTCGGATTGAATATACAAAGCATGATGAGGCCAGAGAGATCACTCAGGACGATTCAATGATAGTGAGATTGACCTTGTATCTACCGAACGCTCTACTATTGATGCCAAAATCTTTTGCTTAGATTCTGCGTGCTTGACGATCCACAGTTATCTGTTGGCCCACTTGAATCTGCCGACTGGGCATATCGTTCCGGACTCCAAATTGCTCAGCTCCTCCACTCTCTATATACGCCATGTATTGCTCTCGTAGCGGTTGGGTATTGGAGATTTCGGCACTTTTTGTGTACCTAAGAACATCTGGGGTTGTAGCTTTGGTAACCAATCCGTTCCTGCTGTCCATAGAACGAAGACTCCGCGTTGTATCAGGAAGACTGTGAGCACTACCAGTTGAAGGCAGCCGAAGATGCATGTCTTTCCTGTCGTTGGCCCGTTCGTGGCTTAATTCAAATGTTCCACTTTGGCTCTTGATGTTTGAGTCTCGGCTCATCCGCGAGCTCATGAGAGATGAGACCTTCCCCGAAAGGGGGAGTAGGAAGTTTGAGTAGAATCTGCGGATAAGATTCAACATGGGCGGAAGACATATACTGATGAGAGTGGTGGGAGCTTCAGAAGTTACCCAGTATACCATGGGCATACCTTCGTCTGATGATAGTGTCAGTAATTGATCCTGTATGTATCCTACACCTGGACTCGGCTTACATGTAATGTCTTCGTTTAGAGCTTTCGCGGATTTGAGGACCGTAATCATCCGGCCGAGCGAAACGATGATAACACTAGCTTATAAGCAGGATGATTCCAACGGCATATGGCTGTGGAAGAACTCACCAATAGCCCAGGATAAACACAAGTGTAATACCGACCTTTTGAGATCGACCCATTTGAAGTGACCAAATCTTCGGGATGGGCAATAAGAGAATGACAAGATCGATGAAAACACTAGGAATAGCGCTGCCCGTCCATAGTGCACTAGTGGTGCCACAGTGCCCTGGTAGCATTGGGTCCCAGCCTTTCTGTACAGGACTGCACATAAAGAAAGTACCTAAAACAATACCGAGGAGCCATGCGACATTTAGTCCATGCGTAGCGTACAAGGTATGATTCCACAACCTGGAGTTTGCGTGCTTCGGAAACAAACGCATAAGGAAAAACAATGCGGATGTCTTTGTAGTGAACAGAGAAATGTCGTAGATATAGTAGATAGAATAGAGGAGCTTGAATATTTGGGGAAGGTTATCCGCCTTTACCATCCAAATGTGGCGTCCGAATCCCAATTCTACTAGGACGAAGGCGATCGCAAAGTAAATCATGATTAAGACCTGTAATAACCATGAGATTCGCGAGTCATGATACATGAGAGACATTCCGAAACGCACCACGGATAGCAGAGCAACCCAATCATCCCACCAAAATCGATGAACACTGGCTCCAGACATTCCCCGTGGACCCATCGAACGAGACCAAAAACGAAGCGTAATAGTAGCCGTCGTCAAGATGGTCATGAGTGTGAGGAAGGCTTTATATGCTGGCGCACGATTTTCCTCCGAACCTGGTGGTAGAGGTGGCGGTGACATTGGCATATTGAGAGCGTCAAAGATCGTAAAAGTAGGTGGTGAAGCTTTCAAGAAGACGGGTCATATGGAAGGAATCCAGGCGGAGATGTGCGACTGTATGGTCGTGGGCTAGGACAAGATATATTGAGCGATGCGCTCATTACACGGGCATCATAGGTACGGACTTCAAATGGACTCTGAAGCAGAAGTGCTTAGCGAACGTTCGAAATGTTGCTCAGGACCAATAGGACATACCCTCCTGAAGGTAGGCATCTCCATTTGAACTTGCCTGGGGCCCTTGTGTCTTGTACTCCCCGAGAGGAGCAAGATTTCTCGCTGTAGGGTCGCGGCAAGGTCGCTGTAGGGCCGCGGCAAGGTCGCTTGATATGGTACTCCGCAGTCCATTCGTTGCGTAGCGGGTATATAGAAGCCCGGGTATACTACCTGGGAACCCAGACCGGAGTCGGGCCGCTGACTGCCGTAGCGAGGGCGCAGGTGTAGGGTAGCAGAGTTCTTCAGCTAAGTTTGAACTTGGCGCAAGGCTGAGGCACAGCACTCTGCAATAACAAACCTTACTTGGTAGATTGCGGCCACGTATTTGTGGTCCGCGGGAGCGGGTATTGATTTTAGATGAACTTGGCGCATGCTTGAGGCACAGCACTCTTTGATGATGAATCTTACTTGATAGATTGCGGCAACGTATCTATGTCCGCGCGAGCGGGTATTGATTTCAGCAATTTTCCGTCGCTTTGATCCTTTCTTGCCGCGCAAATTCAATTGGCCACGAATTGATAGCCCCGCTGCTTTCCGAAACCTCGAGATACGAGCCCTAACCTAGCCCCCCCAGTCAGCTGTTCTCAACTATTCTCACTTATCGAGACCATAATTTTCAAGAAGCGCGTCTAGAGCATATAGTATGGCCTCCTCAGAACCTTCGTCAATCCCCGACTTACGATCAAAAACTCCACTCGTCGAGACATCAGCAATGAGCAATCGAGAGCAATCAAGGACGGAGAAGAATGAAAGACCATCGGAAGCACAAAACCCGAGCGATATTGAAAACGAATCTCATAGCGAGCGCCAGTTGACAGGACTAGCGTGGTTCCTCGTTGTCGTAGCGGTGCTATCGCCAACATTTCTATACGCATTAGACAACACAGTCATGGCGACCGTGCGACCAAGTATAGTCGATACGTTTGGTCATATCGAAACGCTTACATGGCTGTCGATCTCATATCCTATGGGTGAACTTGGTGCTAATCCCTTATGGTTCGTCACTTTTTGATTTTATTATGTATTCACTTCTGACATTATCAGGGGGAAACTCAACGAGCAGTTCAACAATAAGTCCCTTTATCTCGTAGCTGTCCTTTTATTCGAAGTTGGGTCGGCAGTCATCGGCTCAGCGCAGTCTGTTCAGGCCGTTATCGTCGGTCGGGCAGTCGCCGGATTCGGTGGCTCTGGTATCTACGTCGGGACAATCAACATAATATCTGGAATCACCACTCCAATCGAACGAACCAAATATCTGAACTTCGTCGGAATGTCGTGGAGTTTGGGGACCGTGTTGGGGCCAATCGTAGGTGGTGCATTCGCCGATTCAGCTGCTACCTGGAGATGGGCCTTTTACATCAACATCTGCATCGCGGCTTGTTCCACTCCGATATGCCTTTGGCTGGTACCCTCAATAGCTCACTCAACCTCCTCTACAGTACTTCACCGTATCAAGCGCATTGATTATCTCGGTGCTGTCCTATTCCTAGGCGGTGTAGTCTCCACTGTCATGGTCCTTGGATTCGGCGGCGCAGAGTATGATTGGAAAAGCGAGCAGATGATAGGGCTGTATACATCTACAGTGCTTGTTTGGTCAGCCTTCAGCATACAACAGGCTTTTTGTTTCCTTACTGTGGATCGAATTTTTCCAGCCCATTTGGCCCATAATTGGACGATGATCAACCTTTTTTCCTGGACTGCCATCGCTATCGCCAACATTGTTGTGACGATATACTCGCTACCGCTCTTTTTCCAGTTTACGTACGGTGACACGTCTCTACGCTCTGCAGTCTATACGCTACCTTTTGTTATCAGCGTCGTCGCCAGCGCTGGTGCTGGAGGGCCTATCTTCTCGAAATACCCCATCTATATGCCATGGTTCGCAGGTGCAAGCGCTCTTATGCTAATCAGTAATGGACTTCTTTCGAAAATCGACTACAACACCTCTCGTGGTGCCATCTGCGGCTATACTGTCCTCCAAGGCATTGGCGTAGGGCCAGTGATTCAACTAGGATACACTGTTGGTCAGACTAAGGTATCGCGCAAGGTCGTACCCCAAGTTACGGCGTTCTTGACGTGCGCCCAAATGGCTGGACTTGCCCTATCTCTCGGTATTGCGACTTCCGTTTTCTTAAACAGTACAACAGACGACATCGCCGCCATTCTCCCCGGTACAACCCGCGAGTTTATTCATGCCAGCATAAATGGAGTCAGGACTGGGCTCTTGCACAACATTTCTCCTGAGGCTCGTATCCATGTGTTGCAAACGATCGCACGAAATATCGGCAAGGTATTCTACTTAAATATTGCAGGCGCGGCACTTGGTCTTTTGTCGGCTCTCATGATGAAGCGGGAGAGGTTGGAGCTGTAATTTCATAGCTCGCGAATACTTTACCATTACAACTGTAGCCAGTTTTCCGCTCCACTGGTCTCGAGCAAGGCGTACACTGTGGTTTCGACAGTTCAATAAGTTTATTAGTTCACGTACAGTGAGGATGATGAATTGTAAAAGTCACAAGGTGCTGCAGAGGTGATAAATGGATTTCCTGAACGCTGTTATTTTATTTAGGCTTCAAACTCGCTACAGCTTCTCATTACTCGAATTATTTTGCACGTCTTAGAACCCGGCTTTTTCCTACTAACAGGGTGCAGAAGCGTCGCGGTCAGACATTGCAGGTACCTTTTATTGATGACTACATTTGATGCTGGAGACACTAGGATAGCTATGTTACATCGAACTAGTTCTAATTGAATGTAGTTTACAGCTTCCAAAAATCTACTCTTCGACTCACGAACGTCATGCAACTGGGTGGCGCATACATGTCGCGTATGCACGTCGGCGACCGAAAGACGCGGGCCGTCGATCATTTAAAGCCAAGGATCACGGACCCTCGTTGCATATTAAGCTGCGCCGCGACTTTGCAGCAACGTCCGCCATGATATACTCCACTCAGCTTGATAGTAAGTGTGATAATTGAGTGTTCCACCGCATGCTCCTCCACATGCATGTGCAGCTGTATTACTAGATATCCAACCCTGAAGTGGAGTGACGGAGAAAGCTGGCCGTGACTGATTCGAAGTCCTCCGAACAAAGCACCACGCAACCTGTCGGAACCATTGTTCTTCCAAGTCCGTTTTTAAACAAGTTTTGTTGTGTCTTTGGCCCTGTATCTCTATCCATACCAGCCTTTAGGCACTGCCACCGACATGAAGATTCTATGCCTCCATGGAAACGGCAGTAACAGCAGAGTGAGTAAAACTGCTTTTCCATATACGGCAACACTATGACTCTGAAACTAAAGCTATGATGGCATAGATAATGCAGCTACAAACAGGTTGAGTATCCCGTTCGCACCTACAGATGTCGTATTAATAGCGATTCTCAGCACCCTTGAGACACGAACTCGGGGGCGAACATCAATACGAATTTGTTGAGGCTACAGAAATGGCGCCAATGGCGGAAGGTGGGCCCACTCTTTGATTGCCGTTGCTTTCAATCCAGCCTAATGAGACTTTGAGTAAAGCCGCGCCAGTGCTGACAGGCTCAAACAGGGTTGGAAGTGCTATCAACTTCTGGAGAACTTTGCTACGCATATTACGACCCCCACAACCTTGATAAGCTGGATGAATCCATCAGGCTGTTAGATCGTTACATAACAGCCGAAGGACCGTTTCATGCAGTCTTGGGATTCTCTGGTGGAGCTGTGCTGGTGGCTATGTACTTGAGACTCCGATACAGTCGGTCCAGCCCCATTGACTGTAAGAAAAAGGTCCCCTTCAAATGCGGGATCTTCTTATCGAGCGCTTCCTGTCACCTGGAAGGGAGTCTTGCAGGTGCAGATGATGTCGAGGCTGATATGGGCTTGATTGGAATTCCCACCTTACATGTATGGGGCTCGAAGGATTCAATAGCGCCAAACGGAGGCAAAGACGTGAGCAACATGTGCGACCCAGCTCAACGCCAGATCCTGGTTCACGATGGCGGGCACGAGGTCCCTCGCCAAGACTACTTGGTGGAATCAGTACATGCTATTCGCAGAACCTTAGCATTGGCAGATGGTGGTTCCGGAACCAAAGTTAGTCCCTGTAGCGCGTACATGGATGTATAGGAGCATGCTCGAAGCGCTAAACTCTTCTTGAGGCGAGAGCGCGAAATGCAACTCAGAGCCTGTGTTCATGCATATTTGTGGTAACGATGGTGATTGCACTCACATGAAGGTGCGGGCTAGCCCATTTCACGGGTCCTTGCTAATGCTAAGATGTAAGCCGGACTTCGAGGTTCTCAAAGTCAGCTACTACAAAAAGCGCCTTGTCTATAACTAAGTACTAGGTATATTCGAAATATGAGTTTTTAGTTCATAGTATCTAAATTTTACTTTTATTAAATAATACTAATTGTTTCTAGAGAAGCAAGGTACTTATTTAACTTAGTAATATTTTCTATTAGACTACAATAGATTAAACTATTATTTACTATAGTAATTAATTTATAATAAAGTAGTAGAAGTAAAAAATAAAGATATATAGACTATAAGAAAATTTAATACGTGTATAATTTAAAAGAAACTAAGTAGACTTATTTCTCTTTATAAAGATTAAAATCTTAATTTATATATATTAGAGCTAAGTTATAATATTAAAATACTACAGCGTATTAGTAATTTTTAGATTATAGAACTAAATTAAATATATTATAAGAATAGTTGCTTATCTAAATACTAAAATACACACGTTTAGACACCTCTATATAGAAGTAGCTACTATTAGTGACGTATAGTTACTTTAACCTTAGGAGGAGCTTCTTATGATGTGCCGGGGCCGAGGGCCACTTCAACATACGTATATAAGGGGGACTGCAACACCTCCAGTGTAGAGATCATCGAGACGATCATTTTGCATACATTGAATCCCCCACCCCGTCCCAACCAACAGCTGCGAGTTACAAAGTTCCCACTTCCTTTCCCCACCGGCACAATAACTTAAACACCGTTCTATCTACGTCTCTACTTCTTCTATTGAACTTGCAATATCTTGTCTACGCATGAAACTTATATTCCCACCATTATGAATAACACCACGCCTGCTTCACTAAGCTCTAGCAGCTTGCTAGCTTCTACCGAGCTACCGTTTGGCCCAAATTTGGAACATGCCGACGGTGGCTCTTCGAAAGACCTTCACTCTGAGCTGGATGGAACAGAAGCTGACCCGATCGTTGTTTGTGGATTCTCTTTCAAATTCCCCCAAGATGCAACCTCAGCTGAGGGGCTTTGGCAGATGATGATGGAGAAGCGATGCGCGATGACCACATTTCCATCAGACCGAATTAACCTTGACGGTTTCCACCGTGAGAACGGTCGATTCAGCACAGTGAGTTAACTGACTCGCGCCATTCTCACCACCATCTACTAAAATCCGACGAGATACCCATCAAGGGCGGACACTTTGTCAAAGATGACTTATCAGTGTTCGACGCCGATTTCTTCTCTATTCCGCCGACAGAGGCAAGCTCATTAGATCCGATGCAGAGGTGGCTCCTGGAGACAGCATATCGAGCATTGGAAAATGGTAAGCTGTGAACCAAAGACGCCTTGGCATTTAATTGCCATAATGATACATCTCTAACAAATGTTGCAGCTGGGATCACCATGGAGACGATTTCTGGAACGCGCACTGCGGTCTATACGGGCTCCTTCGGTTTTGACTACATGTTACAACTATGTCGAGACCCTGAGAACGCGCCAATGTACGCAGCACTCGGTTTCGGTATCAGCATGCTTGCAAATAGGCTCAGTTGGTTTTTCGATCTTCGAGGGCCAAGTATTGGTCTTGATTCAGCTTGCTCGAGTTCTGCAATGGCAATAGACATTGCTTGTCAATCATTACGAAACGGTTCGTGTGATATGGTAAGTGACATAGTTATCCTTGCACTTGTTTTGTTTAAGCTGAGACTCCTAGGCCATGGTAGCAGGATGTAACACGGCCGGCTCTCCAGAGTCGTACATATGGATGTCGAACATCAACTTCCTGTCACCAGACAGCCGATGCCGCTCATTCGATCATCGAGCCAACGGCTACGCTCGGGGAGAGGGGGTAGGAGTCGTTCTTCTTAAACGACTATCTGATGCTATTCGAAACGGTAATCCGATACGCGCGGTAATACGATCGGCAGCCTCAAACGAAGATGGTCGAACACCAGGCATCACTCAACCCAGTGGCGTCGCCCAAGAACGTCTGATCAAAGAGACCTACCGTAAAGCGGGACTATCTATGTCGCATACACGATTCTTTGAAGCACATGGCACGGGTACGGCAATTGGGGACCCTCGCGAGGCACTGGCCATTGGCTCGTCTTTTCGGAACTACCGTTCTGCTGAAGACCCACTCTATGTGTATGATTGAATATCAAACTTTTGTAATCCAAGTACTGATATGGAACATAGTGGAGCTCTCAAATCCAACATCGGTCATCTCGAAGGGGCGAGTGGTTTGGCAGCACTCGTTAAAACCATTCTTGTTCTCGAGAAAGGAATCATTCCTCCCAACACGAACTTCGAAAAGTTGAATCCCAAGATAGATGCGGAATTTTTGAAACTTGAGGTAAGAAGACAGGTCGAAGAATGAAGCTCTCCATACATGATCTCAGAGTTGCGATGGATTCAGGAAAAGGAGGATCCGCATCCTACACGCTAACGTTTCGTCAGTTTCCCAACAAACCATATGCATGGCCGACTACGGGCCTTCGAAGGGCTTCCATCAACTCCTTCGGTTATGGAGGTGCGAACTGCCACATTGTTATTGATGATGCCTACAACTACCTCCGTATGAGGAACATATCTGGAAAGCATTACACTTCACCCCATCCATCGACTTTGACGAACATGGATGCTCCTCTGCGTCACCAATTGCACGGATGTGGAGATATCATGAAGAAATCGCCATGCAAATTACTTCCCTGGAGCAGTTCAGACAAGGGTGGCATTTTGCGGATGATAATTCAGTTCCAGCATTGGCTCAAGGCGAGAGAGGGCTTTTGCATGCCAGAAACACAATCTGCCTTCCTCGAAGATCTGACATATACCTTGGATACCCATCGAACTCGACTTCCATGGAGATCTTTTGCATTGATTCACTCTGCAGATGATCTTTTGGACCTCCATTCGCGGATCTCTCCTCCTGTGAGAGTGCTTTCAAAAGCACCCCGTCTTGGTTTCGTATTTAGCGGTCAGGGTAGTCAATGGTACGCAATGGGGAGAGAACTCATGCTTTATCCTTCATTTTCAACTGAGCTCAACGAATCCGAATATTATCTGAGAAGTCTAGGATGCAATTGGTCCGTGAAAGGTAAGTAACGTTGGCTTAGCCGCACTGACTTGTCTTACAAAGGCTGATTATCTATCTTAATAGGTGAACTTTTGAAAGAAAAGACCGATTCCAACATGGACAAACCAGAGCTCAGCCAGACACTTTGTACCGTTTTACAAGTTGCAATCGTAAATCTACTCCGCCAGTTTGGTGTGGTGCCTTCCAGCGTTGTCGGGCATTCTTCGGGAGAAATTGCGGCTGCGTAAGTCACAATTGACATTGACCAGTCCAGAACATCAATTCTAATGTCAAATGCTAGTTATGCCGGAGGGTACATTTCATCGGAATCGGCCTGGAAGTTGGCATACTATAGAGGCATTTGCTCAGGGGACTTGATTAGCAGCTCGACCTCAACAGCCTGCGGTGCCATGATGTCCGTTGGACTACCACAGCACGAAGCTGAAGACATGATCGCTATTCTGAACGCAGAAGCTCATTCGTTTGGCATGTGCATCGCTTGCATCAACAGTCCCAGCAACATAACAGTTGCCGGCGAATCACGGCTGATCGACAAGCTTAAAACCCAGTTGGATGAGAGTAGAGTGTTTGCACGCAAGCTCCGCGTCCCAGTCGCATACCACTCAAAACAGATGGAAGAAGCTTCTCGTAGGTACAGACTAATGATTCAGTCTGTAAAAAATCCCCAGGTTCCTGAACGAACAGTCCCAATGATTTCGACCGTCACTGGTAGAAGAGCTGGTACAGAGGAGCTTGCTGACCCATCCTACTGGGCACTGAACATGACTTCACTAGTGCTGTTTCCTCAGGCTATCACAAAGATGTGCAAGCAGTCCGAGGTTGTTAAGAAGATCGACGGAAGCCATTTGTTTGCATCTGTGGTTGATCATCTCATCGAGGTTGGACCACACGCAACACTTCAAGGTCCACTCCGAGACATACTTCAAACAACCGCTCGTGGGAAAACTATTTTCTATAACTCGATACTGAAAAGAAATCAATCAGCCGTCGACACCATGCTCAGCGCCATAGGCCATCTCCATTGCATCGGATACCCTGTTAAACTGCGCGCAGTCAACGCACCGTTCACGGAAGACCTCCTTACGCGTCAGCCGTCGCTGTTGGTGGATTTACCCGAGTATCCATTTGATCACTCTCAACGCTACTGGGAAGAAAGCCGACTAAGTAAAAACTACCGCTTGAGATCCCACCCTCCGACATCACTACTCGGCGTTCGGTCCAGGGACTGGAACTTATCCGAGGCACGATGGCGTCTCATTATTCGCAATGAAGAGATGCCATGGACTGAACAACATATAGTCAACGGTCTAGCTCTGTACCCAGCTGCTGGAATGCTCGTCATGGCGATCGAGGCTGCAAAACAATTGGGAGAGGAAATTGGCACTGTACACAGCTACATCATTCGCGATGTGCTCATCAAAAGTCCCATAGACCTTAGATCAGCCAGTGGCAGGTTAGAAGTTCAGACCCATCTGCATGAGCTGGAGAACACAGGTCCTGAAACTATGGCTTTCAAATTCACTGTTCGTACCTGGGTTAACGAGCAGTGGATTCTCAATTGCCGCGGCTTTATTTCCGTGGAACTCTCTGTCGGCCCGAATAGTTGGGTGGAACAAAAGAATACAGAACAACGACGCGCCATAGCCAATGGGCTAAAAGCATTGAAGCACTCCTGTGCAATGCCAGTGGATGATGGGCAAATGTACAGATTTTTGAAGCAATGTGGGTATGATTACGGTCCAGACTTTCGCGCAGCGCAGCATCAATGCTTCAATGCAGAACTCGACCAAGCGACAGCCACCGTGGGAATTCATCGATCATCTGAAGACAGACATGTCATTCATCCAGTTTCGCTAGACGCCATTCTGCATCTCGCCTTTACAGCATTGTCTGGTGGTGGCTCAAAACCTATGGCGACCAGCATTCCTCATCGAATCGGAAGCTTATGGGTATCCAGCGAGGGTCTTTCGTGGCCGGATAGATCAACAGTGACGGCTTGCACCTCTATTCGGGAAGTTAACGCGCGCGGCTTTTTCTCTACCGGTGGGGCATTGAGTTGCGATTCTCCAGGCCAGTTGTTGCTGTGGTACGATGGCTTCGAGTTGGTCAATATCACGTCCAAAGAATCTCAAGCCATTCTTTTGCCGAACCCAAAACAGTTCTGCATGGGAATTGAGTACAAAGTCACGCTAGATAAGCTAAGCTCTACGGAGATACGCAATCTCCTCCGCGCCTCGCATCCTATCACCCAAGATCAGTCAAACTTGCACCGAGATGTCGGGCTCCTCGTCCAAGTCACTTTGAAACAACTGGTTAAGGCTGCCGACTTGAATGCGATCAAGAGACAAGAGCCTTGGAAAAGATACTACTTAGATTGGGCTCGTCATCACCTTAAAGAGCACGGTTCCGAGTCTGGTCTCCCCAATACGCACAATTCGATCCAAGATCTCAAGAACTACATTTGCACTACAAGTAGAATGGGTCGAGTCTATGCGGAGGTGTCAGCAAACCTCATTGCTATTTTCAACGATGAAGTCTATCCGCTCGAACTTCTGTTGGAGTCTGGCCTGCTGAGGAATGGGTACGAGGAATGGGCGGAGTATGATTGCGCAAAACAAGCTGCACACTACATCGACTTACTAGCACACCAAAAGCCTGGTATGAAAATTCTTGAGGTGGGAGGCGGCACTGGTGCAACCACCCGAAACTTCACAAACGCACTTCGAGCATATCCAGGTGTTGCCAAAGGATCTTTGCGTTGCAAACGCTACGAATTTACGGACATTTCTTCGAATTTCATCGAGAAAGCCCGCGAAGAATTTGCCGATATGGCCTCGCAGATGACATTCAAGAAGCTCAACATTGAGGAAGATTTTCCAAGCCAAGGCTTCCCGGAGGCCTCCTATGATTTGATTGTGGCTGATAATGTGCTTCATGTCACATCCAACTTAGAAAAAACACTTCACAATGTTCGTAGAGCTCTTAGGGCTGGCGGGAAGTTGGTTTTGCATGAACTGCTCACACCTACCGGCTGGACCACAGGCTTTATCTTTGGAGTCTTTCCGGGATGGTGGCTTGGAGTCGAGGACGGTCGCAGACTATCCCCAAATCTGACATCGGAGCAATGGGACAAGATACTGAAGGCTAGCGGATTTTCTGGAGTCGACATAACCCTTGTTGATTCCGATACCGACGATGCACATCAAGTGGGCTGGCTCGTGGCTACCGCGACTGAAGACGATATTGCATTGTCACCGGTTGCATCGCCTCATTTCGGGCGCCAGGCGTTTGTGATCATGGATAAGAGCTCGGAACAGCAACGGATATTGTATGATGAAATGCTACTTCCCCTGAGAAACCTTTTTGGATCGACGCCTCACATTTTCAGCCTCGAGAACGCTGCTGACTCAAGCATCGAGCCCAACGAAGATATCCTTGTCATCCTTTTACTTGACTATGGACCGTCTTTTCTTGCGTCTTCAAATGAGATGGAGTGGAAACAAATGTCTTCTGTCATACAAAAATCACATCGCTTGCTTTGGGTCTCGGCCGGCGGTGGTTGGGGAGCAAGTCCTGACCATGGGCTACTGGACGGCCTCGCTAGGACCCTGAGGTCTGAGTACTACAATCTTCACCTAGTGACAGTTGCATTGGAAAGTCTACAAGCCAGAGGCGGCAAGGGGGAGCAATTGTCGAAGATCGCCAGGGAAATGCTTGACAAACCAACCCACGAGAGCTATGAACAGGACTACACGGAAATCAACGGCCTCCTCCACACAAGGCGTCTTATCGAAGCACGTCATCTGAAATCAAACATAGACGAAAGAGTTCTACCTTACGAGGTCATACCGACGTCTCATGATGGAGAGCTTCGGTTCAAGGCATCGACTTCATCATTTCTAGGATCCGACCAGACCCCTCACTATGTCAGGGTATATGCACATTCGCCAGAGATGATCGCCGCAGACTTCGTAGAGATTGTGGTCCAAGCGGTTTCCCTTCAACCCGGAGATCGAAACACCTACTTGGAAGAAAAAGAGAACTCCACTTACGGAAGCTATTGCTCTGGAACAGTCCTTAGAACTGGATCAGGCTGCTCTTTCATTCCAGGTGATCGTGTCATCGTAGCCCATTCTGGATCATTTCGTTCTCACGTTTGCGCGCATCGCAACTTTGTGGCTAGGTTCTCCACTGCACTATCATTCACGGATGCATGTATTGCAGTTCCTCCAGTGGTGAGCGCTTATACTGCATTTGTTGAGGTAGGCAGAATCAAGTACGGCGAGTCAGTGTTGGTCCATGGCGGGGCCACTTACTCGGGGCAGGTCATTATCCAGCTACTCAAGGATCAGGGTGTCACAGACCTGTGGACAACAGCCGATAGCGAAGACGCAAGCTCCCGGATCAAGAAGCGCCTCCAGCTTCCTGAACAACGTATCCTCCCGAAATCATGGTTCGAGACTCACTCAAACCTTACGACTCTCAGAAAGCAACAGTTCGACGTCGTCTTTAGCGAACAAGGGAATTCCTCGCAGCTTATATTTGATTGCGTTAATTCTGGCGGGCGATTCGTACGGTTTGATTCAAGGTCTAAGCTGGCCAAAGATCGTCACACGATGCTGTCGGCTCCCGCAGATATTTCTCTGATCACCGTTCCCACAGATGAGGCAAAGGCGGAGGCACTGGAATATGCTGCTTCCGTGTCACTACACGTACCGCCAGATCTGAGTGAGGAGTCCACAATCTATCCAGCTTCTGATTTGATCAGCATATTCTCGGATTTAAGAAGTTCATCAGACCATAAGACAATTGTGGTAAGGCTAAATGAGTCAGACAACGTGCTAGTAAGTTAAACGACTGTTCCGTACAAGTAATATCGTAATGACAATGTGAATCATCAGGTCAGATGCCGTCCCGAAACTTCGCCATTTCTTTGCGCAGAGTCTACGTACCTCATTGCAGGAGGCTTTGGTGGACTCGGTCGCGCAATGGCTCAATGGCTTGTTCGGCGCGGAGCGCGCCACTTGATTTTGCTATCGAGATCCGGTCCGCGAAGCACTGAAGCCCAAAACCTTATGAAGGAGCTTACTGAGAAGGATGTTCGCGTCTATGCCCCAAGCTGCGACATCTCCAACAGAGCGGCCGTGAGATCTGTATTGGACGCATGTGAGAAGGAAATGCCACCTATCAAAGGCTGCATCCAGTCAACAATGGTCATGATAGTAAGAAAAACCAGGCCGCCTCTTAATCGCAACAGTATGGCTGACATAAAACCAGGAGCTAATTTTCCCAAAAATGAAATTTCAAGACTGGAAGACGGCACTTGATGGAAAAGTCCGGGGATCCTGGAATCTTCACGCAGAACTCCCTGAAAATCTCGACTTCTTCGTCCTCTTCTCATCAATCATGGGTATCATCGGAACTGGATCTCTCGCTGCCTACAATGCTGGAAATACCTACGAGGACGCCTTGGCTCACTATCGGATCTCTCAGGGCAAGCGTGCAGTCGCTCTCGATTTAGGGGGAATACTTGACGCTGGATATCTTGCCGAACGTGCCCAAGATCTTAATTCTATTCGGCGAGATGAGAAACATGCGCTCATATATGTGAGCGAGATCTGTGCTTTGATGGATGTCTACTGCGACACAAAGAATGCCTTAGGAAACAGTCATGTTGACTGCCAGGCCATCATTGGGCTTCGTCCTCCGGCACACTGGAAACATGATGAAGAGGTGCCCTTCACCGTCTCTCAGCCGTTTTGGGGCCATATGCATCACGTCCCACCCTTCCATGGTGCTGAGAATGATACGAGCGGGCAATCAGTACCACGTAAGCAAAGTTTCGACGTGGTTGGAAGGCTCGCAACGGCTGGTTCAGTAACGGGGGCAGCTGAAATTGCATCCAAAGCCCTTGTTCGGCGCATTTCAGGCATTCTGGGTATTCCTGAAGAGCGACTTAATGATGGTAAGCCAATGCACCAGTTTGGGATTGACTCTCTATCTGCGGTAGAGATTCGAAATTGGGTAGCGAAGTCCTTCAGTGTCGACATACCCGTTTTTGACATTCTAGGAGACTTAACATTCGCTAGTGCTGGTATGATAATTGCACATAGATTAACTCTAGAGTAGCTCTAATATTGTTGTGGAAAGGGCCCCGAGGGCCTATCGGTTCGGGAGAGAGGTGACTTGTATTCTTCGAAGCCTGCTACTAAGGGATATGGCTGCTCACCACCACGTGACCCGCGCGTCACATGACTACCATCTCATTCCACCACAATATTATTGCGGAGCGAGGTACGAGCGTAGCAATTTATATTTAGGAGCTCGAGAATTAGAACTTAAGTGTGCACGGTTTAGTTTTTACCGTTTAGAGTAACGTGTTTTACAAGCGAGTGCGTATTATAAGCGAGTACGTATACTATACCAAAGAATAGTACCACTAGTATTAGGTTAAGGTTAGCTCTAACCTTAACGAGGCATAGCTACTCTATCTCTAGAGGTAAGCCGTCTACCGCACTAGCTATAGCGACGAGCGAGGTACGATAAACGCTACCCCCGGGAGAGAGATATATACTACCTTAGAGACGAGACGTATACTACCTCTAGGGGCGAGACGTATTATGGTGGAACGAGATGGTAGTCATGTAACGCGCGGGTCACGTGGTGGTAAGCAGCTATATCCTTTAGTAGCATGCTTCGAAGAATAGAAACCACCTCTCTCCTAAACCGATAGGCCCTCGGGGCCCTTTCTATAACAAATAGCGACTGACGCGCGACTCAAACCTATTACAACCTTAGCCTTAGGAGCTATAGACGGAAAAGAGTACTTAAGGTCCTCTTAAGTTCGTAGGAAACGTAAGAAGGAAGTATACTAGTCTTCTTCTAGCGCGTAACGCGCCTAGAGGCGCTATAGTTAGAACTAAACCCTAAGAGCTAATTAAGTAAGTAACTTCTTATTTTATCTAATAACTCTATTAGTGCGTAATATTCGCGACGAAGCTATACTAAGTAAGAACTAGCGCGAATAAGAAGGAATAGAAGGAATAAGTATAGAAGCTATAATATAAATAGCGCGCCGGACTTATTAGCTTAGAGATAACTAAGAGCGCCTTAAGAGGCCATTTAGAAAGTAGGAATAAGGTAAGTAGTAAGAAGTAATAGTAATAATAAAGTATATAGAATAGATTAAGTAACGACTAAATATAAGAAACTAATAATAAAGGCAAGAGTAAGACTAGACTAGACTAGACTAGATTAGATTAGACTAGACTAGACTAGACTAGACTAGACTAGACTAGACTAGGAATTAAACCGAGACTAGATTAAGACTAACTAGAGTAAGGACGGAATAATGATAATATATAAGAAGCTAGAAAGAGATAGTATAGAAATTAAAGAGATAAAATAGAAGAAGAAAGAGGCGGTATATAGAAGTATATAAACTATAGTAAGAAATATAAGAAAGAGTATTAACTTAAGAGTAACTAAAGCTACTATTATGGTAGAACGAGATAGTAGTTATATAACGCGCGGGTTATATAGTAGTAAGTAGCTATATTCTTTAGTAGTATACTTTAAAGAATAGAAGTAACCTCTCTTCTAAACTAATAGGCCCTTAGGGCTCTTTCTATAATAAATAGTAACTAACGCGCGACTCGAATCTATTATAACCTTAGCCTTAGAAGCTATAGATAGAAAAGAGTACTTAAGATCCTCTTAAGTTTATAGAAAACGTAAGAAGAAAGTATACTAGTCTTCTTCTAGCGCGTAACGCGCCTAGAGACGCTATAGTTAGAACTAAACTCTAAGAGCTAATTAAGTAAGTAACCTCTTATTTTATCTAATAACTCTATTAGTGTATAATGTTCGCGATAAAGCTATACTAAGTAAGAACTAGCGCGAATAAGAAGAAATAGAAGAAATAAGTATAGGAGCTATAATATAAATAGCACGCCGGACTTATTAGCTTAGAGATAACTAAGAGTACCTTAAGGGGCTATTTAGAAGGCAGGAATAAGGTAAGTAGTAAGAAGTAGTAGTAATAATAAAGTATATAAAATAGATTAAGTAATAGCTAGATATAAGAGACTAATAATAAAGATAAGAGTAAGAGTAAGACTAGACTAGACTAGACTAGATTAGACTAGACTAGACTAGACTAGACTAGACTAGGAATTAAACCGAGACTAGATTAAGACTAACTAGAGTAAGGACGGAATAATACTAATATATAAAAAGCTAGAAAAAGATAGTATAAGAATTAAAGAGATAAAATAGAAGAAGAAAGAGATAGTATATAGAAGTATATAAACTATAGTAAGAAATATAAAAAAGAGTATTAACCTAAGAGTAACTAAAGCTACTATAATAATACTAGGCCTAGACGTTCGACCTTAGCATAGCTATACTAGATTAGAGATAAGCGCTTAAGATAGGCGTAGTATTACTTATAACCTACTAGATAGAACTAAGGCTAGCTCGAGTACGATTAATACTTAAATACTAACTAGAAGCTTAAGCGAAGAACCTCTAGTAGTAAATAAAGAAAGCGCGTAAAGTATAGACGAAGATACTAAAAGCCTATTAAGTAAGATTATAATAGGCTAGGCCTAAGAACCTTAGTTAGTAAACCTCGGAGCTCCGCCTACTTTAAAGTAACTCCTAGGAGTTCTCTTCGGAGTAGGTAGCATATATAAGATCTCTAGAACTAGAACTTTATAGCTCTTTATTAAATTCTTAAGTATTCTATCTAGTATTTATCCTTAGCGGCCCGCCCCTTATATAGGATTTAATTAATACTTCTCTCTTAGCTATATTAACGGACTAAGCTAAGTTCTCTAAGAAAGGCCTTTAGAGAAAGACCTTCCTATTACTCTATATCTAGAGTAGGACTTAACTACGCCGGAGCTATAAACTTAAATCCCCTTTACTTAAAGGAGCTCGTTACTTAAGCTAGGGAGTTAGGTTCCTAAGAACTTAATAATATTAATATAGAGACACTTCTCTAGAAATCCCTTCGGGATAAAGGACTTATATATAATAATATTAAAGAAAAACTCCTAGTAGTCTTAAACTAATTAAATACTCTATAAACCGGTCCTAGCTCTCGCTACGGCCTAATACTAACTCTAAACTAAACTAAGGCTATATTAGAACTATTACAGTAGTTAATATACTAAGTAAGAGCCCTCTAACTCTAAGTATTAAACTAGGAAATAAATGAATAAGGTCCCGTAAGGAACCCCTAAATATACTAAGACTTAAGGAAATTAAAGTTTCCTAATCTAGAATAGTTTAGAGAGAATTACTTAGACTACTACCGCTTCTATATCTAAATAAAGACTAAACTCTAAGAAGATTTTAATACTCTTAGTTTACTAGTAGAATATATATTTAACTAACTAAAGAACTCCGCGGTAAATATCGCCTTATTATAAATAGATTAATATCTAGAAAACGAAACTAAAGCGTTCTAAGAATTCCTAGATACGTAATTTTTAGACTTACTAAAAGAAGAAAGAGTATAAAATAGGCTGTAGATAATCCGCTAACGGGATAAGAATCCTCTATATAAGTTTAATATAGAATTCCTCTAAGTAGCGTTTAATACGGAGGAGGAAGGGAATAATATATATCTAAAGAGCCGTTATTAGAACGCTATTCGCTCGAACCTATAGAATTAGATAGTAATAGTAGAGATACCCTAGGACGCTATAATCTAGTAAGTAATAGCGAGAGTAGTATAGATAGATAAGAACCTTTATTAGAAGAAATAAGAAATCTTACTCTAGAGAATACTCTACTCTACGCGAGATATAGATCTAATAGATTAGAAGCTAATAGCCTATATGAATTTTAGCTAGTTAAGCCCCCTAAACCCCTCTAAGAAAAGAAGTAAGATAGGAAGTAATAAAAAGTACCCTAATAAACTAGAAAATAAGCTCTAAGGCCTTAGTAAAATCTATACGTTATAGGCGACGACGGAGAAATATATTAAATAGAGAAATAGTAGATAATATATCTATTATAGTAAGATTAGCTACTTCTAGAGAAAGTATAACCTTCTTCCGGCGGAACCTCCGGTATAAACCTAATCTAGAATAATAAAAGAAGTAGAGAGTAATAGCTAAGAAGAAGGTATCTCTATAGATAACTCTAGTTTAGAAAACTAGAGTCTCCTAGCCGAAGTCGCGGCTAGGGGAAAAAGGGGTAGTTTATTTAATACTAAAAGAAGGAAAGCTTTAATAGCTTCTAAAAATTATGGTTAGGGTTTTTAGGGTTTTAGGGTTAGGGTTAGGGTTAGGGTTAGGGT
>Ga0247733_1000124_pt1 | contig 108620 bp, 136 predicted proteins | sample UWRJL043104R2_FD_180932 | JGI IMG/M metagenome (GOLD analysis project Ga0247733, IMG submission 180932) | Plant litter microbial communities from Arlington Agricultural Research Station in Wisconsin, United States - UWRJ-L043-104R-2 | ecosystem: Environmental > Terrestrial > Plant litter >... | reverse complement strand
AGAGCCACTCGTCCCTTTCTGGGTCCTTGCCTTCTGGAAGAATTTGTAGTCCCCCGAGAACATTGAACAGCATCGTTATGCTTCCATAATCCGTGTGAGGTACGAGGCTCGTTCGCCGATCTCCATCTGGCTGAGGATCGTACCGGATCTGCCGGCTCTGGTCTGAAGATATTTCGTTGATCCTGTGGCGTTCACTGAACGTGCCCGGGGGCAACCCCAATTCGCGTTCCAGTCGCTCGAGGATCAGTATCGAAAGTTCATGACAGCTCTTCGCAAAAGATGCATACAGCTTTCTATGATCATTGACGACGTCGGGGGCTGGTAGTTTGGGAGCAATACCGAGAACGTCGTCCTTGCTCATACACCAAAACTCGCATCGATCCGGAGTTCCTTTCGCGTCGATGCGGCCAATACCGGCTCCTTTGTAACTGCACATTTGTTAGAGCAAAGTGGATTTCTCGAGGCCACGCTGTCGTCAACTCACCCTAGCACTGTTCCGTTAAGCATCGAGTACTTCCGCTTCACTTCTAGGTCCAGGTCGAAGATGGCTTCACTCAAATGGAAAATATCATCAACCTCCTGCATCAGCTTTGCTCCTGGTGTTGTGTCTCCCATATCGAGGACAAGGATGCCGGTTGAGCAACAAATGCTGAATAGCTTCTTTCTCTCTTCATCGTCGTTGCTCAGGAGTTTGGACAATGAGAGCTTTTCGGTCGATATCAGTGGAAGATCTGGTGGAAAATCCGGGAATGGTGCAGGTGCACTGAAGGACATTTTGATGGGGAGCAATCTTACAACGGGGACGGAGTAACGGCGGATGCTCTGGGTGGTGACTCTAATCAAAGGCTATGGTCTCGTGTGTTTGGAGATATGGAAGGATACCGGACTTCTACGTATGAGTTCGACGTTGCAGACGAGATTCACGTCGCGGCGTGGCAATCGTCTCGCCCCTGCTACCGTGTAAGCCTGGTTTACCCGATAACCCGAAAAAGTGACGTTGCTGCGCCGCATAACCCCGTCCCAACCAAAAGAGGAAGAGATCCGCGACTGCCAGGACATTGAACTCCGAGCATGCAGCCTGTATGTTTTGCTCCCCGATAGTAGGTATTCGGAATAGGAAGCTTGTAATAGTGTAATTGATCCTCCAGTCCAAGCTGGACCAAGCATGCAACATTTGAAGCGCCTGTTCCCGCTTGAGCGGTTCTCTGTTCATTTGCTACTTTTGAGAAGGCTTCAGAAGCTACCACAACATCAATCTTTGCAAGAATTCATTGCAGAGATACTTGCATCTTTGACTCTATCTACCGAATATGCATCCGCTTCCACCGCCCGCAGATGGAGATTTCAGTAGAGGCCCAACGATTCTGGCTATTGCAATCATATCCATGACTGTAGCATTCTTTTCTGTCTTCACCAGACTATACATTCGAACCCTGATGACCAAGAACTTGTGGTGGGACGACGGCCTCATCGTCGCAGGTCTCGTAAGACAGCTACCAGTGCAGACCCATACACAGATTTGACACGCTAACCTGCCTCCAGCTCTTCTCCATCGTCGGCGTAGTCTTCAACATATTAATGGTCTCCCACGGGGGAGGCAGACACGAGTACTACCTCACCGAGATTCAAAGCCAGAAAGTCCTTCAGTACAACACCCTCTTCGCTATCATGAACATCCCATGTGTCTGCATGGTCAAAGTAGCGATTTTGCTCTTTATATACCGGATTCAAAACTCGAAACGGATAGCATACTTCATCTATGCTCTTCTATTCCTTACGATTTTTGTCGGCGTTGGAACGTTTTTCTTGATGGTGTTTCAGTGTGTGCCTTTGAACGCGCTGTGGGATCATACTGTCAAGGGGCAGTGTATATCAAGGGAGTCTTATGGCCATGTTAGCATCGCCCAAGGTGGTACGCAGTTCCTTGTATTTTCCTTGTACTGATTTGCTGACCTATTATAGTGATCTATAGCACCCTCGACCTCACGATCACATCTCTTCCAGTCATCATCCTGTGGAATGTGCAAATCGATAAACGAACCAAAATTGGCATCTGCGTGCTCCTAGGCTTAGGTCTATCAGCTACAGCTTTCAACATCATGCGCGTAGTGTACGCCGAGGAGCTCGCAGCCACAGACTTTACTTGTAGGTCTCGCCCCATTTTGAATTTTGCCACACTCACAGACTTTCTAGTCGATTGCTGGGGTGTAGACATCGCTGCCCAACTCGAGCAAAATCTCTGCCTCATAGCCGCCTCAATACCCACCTTCCCTCATCTCTTCAAGACAGTGACGCGCACTATCCGAGAGAAGAGCTACGGCCAATCGTCGAAGAAGCCATCGTTTCTTGGGATGCATTCGCTGTCGAAAGGGACGAAGGATGCGACGGATAAGAGACATCCGTATAACGATATTACGGCTCTTAGTAACATTACGGTCAAGCATGATATCGAGCAGTTGAGTAGCCATGGCGACAGATCTGACAGCGATGTTTGGTAGCTTGGTTGGCTTTCTCCCAATGTTCCCCATTAAAGCCCCGTATGTCTATCGCGCGAGTTATTTGGTAGAAAGCTTTTTGTATATGGGACGCTACTGCTGGCAACGGCATTTTCTTGTAGATTATCTTTGACATGAACGAACAACGCAAGGTCTTGAGTTCCTCACATCTGTACAACGAACATTACCGGACGGTGTTGTTAGAGGGCCTTTTGGTTCGAAGGATTACGATCCTTGTTTGAACGTCAAAACCTCGTAACACGCGTTCCAAGATGGGTTGTCGCCCCAGCCATAGATGCAGATCCTTATTCGAACTATTCAAAACCCGAGGCTTGTAAAAGTAGTGATCGAGTCGTTGGTAGTCACATAAAGTGCCGACAGAAATGCAAATATCAGTGATTTCAATTCCCATGCAGCCGTACGATATGCCTGCTCAGATTCACCTACCAAACTTCACCATGCAGAAGGTAGGCTGCGCGCCTGCGGTGCCACCGCACTCTTCGGAAACCGAAATTAGGATAAGCGTCATCCATGTGGCGTAATCCAATAAAGAGGCGAAACTCGCCCCTCGCAACCATCACCTTATCAATACAACAAGAAAGCACCAATCCCACCACTGACAAGCTTTCCAAGGCTTCCGAAGCTTCACAGCCGGGCCGCTCCACGAAAGCTTCGCTTGACGCACCACCGGCGATCTTGATTTAAATGTACGCTTATCAGAGGCGGTCTTTTACAGGTCACCATCTACCCCTTCCTCGCACAAACTTCCTCCTTGGACTCCCATCATGTCGTCACAACGTGGGGTGGTGGTGCATTCCGACTTCCAACCCGAATGGTGCGCAGCCATAATCACTTCCCCTTCCACGGAAACCATCCCCTGGCCCACACTTCCAGACACAAACACCACATCCGCCGATCGTCCGTTCTCGTTGTTCGCACAGACGTTGAACACCCCGAGTGGCATTCGAGCTAGCCATGCATTATGGGATGCAATTGGACCCGCTGGTTCGTGCGATTCCGGGCAAGCTTTGCTGCTAGTCTCGTTGGGAGGTGGGATGAACTACTTTCCTAATACGTTACATGGCGGCGTGGTCGCAGCTTTGATAGACGGTAGGTGTAGCTCTCAAACCCTAGCCGGCTTCGTCGAAGCTTACCGGTGAACGAATAGAAGCTATGGGGTTGCTGGTGTACCGCAAAATGGGCTGGGCGAAAGGCGAAGGATCAGGCACCCCCGCCTTGACAGCTCGCATGGATATTTCCCTGCGCGGTCGCGTTGCGACGCCTGGAGTGTGCCTTGTGCGAGCGTGGGCGGACGAATCCGAGGCAAAGAAGCAGGGAGTTGAGTGGACGGAAACGCGGTATGTAAGAATCAGATGTCGCCCGAGTGCAACGTCATACTGCACAACGCAAGGCTGACAGACGCAAGGAAAATTTCGGCAAGAGCGGTGATCGAGGACAGTTCCCGTCGTCCTTTAGTCGAGGCGACGTACCTGTTCATCCGGCCTAATCCCGAGAAGTTGTGACGTGCGATGAGACGTACGGCAAGTCTAGAAATATCTACCTTCCTCATCCAACCGATCAACGCAGATATGCATAGCCATACTCAACTCGTAATCCCCGATGATACACAAGCTGGCATTCTGCAGGTCGATATACCAATCGAGAAAGTGACAAGTGCCCGGATTTGAACGTGCATGAGTTCACGGCAAGTGTCTCGGCGATTTTCCAGTTCACTTTGAATACGCATGTGACGGGTATGAGGGCGTAAGGCCTGCCGCTTCCATAGAGTGCCCGACAGGAGTCTTCCTCAATACAATGAAAGCTGGAGTAAATAAATAATTTACATCTATCAGCAAAGTCACAGCGACAACCACGATGGCGCAGAGTCAAATTCTCCGTGGCATCGTTGCCGAGCAGGACGTCGAGCGCATATGTCCCATTCGATACCTCCACAATCCACTCCATACTGCGACTCCCTACCTCCATCGAACCCCACTTCCGTTCCCTTCTGTCCCGGAAATCTCAACACTTCGAAACTGCTCAAACGTGAGTATGAGCCCTTTGGCGGCCGCAATATCTTACTGTAGCGCTATTCCCACGGTATACGAATCACAATTCTGGCGAGAGTCCATGGAAGCATCGCGGACCTTCATACACCTGCTAGCGACGGATAAGAACGTATCGGAGATGGAGATACGAGGACTCACACTTGGCAAGATTGCGCGACATGAGCTCCGACCTGGTTTGAAGCACCGATGCCTGAGAGCGACCGCCTATATGTACCCTTTCTGTGCGAAGCCGAGGAGATTGGAAATTATCGCCGTACTTATGGTCATGCTGTTTCTCTTTGATGGTATGTGAGCAAATTCATGTCTTCGAACAGCCGCTGATGACCGTTTGTGTAGATAAATGCGAGGGGGCCGACGACACTCAAGTTCCCGGTCTGGTGATCGACTTCCTTCAGCGCCTGGAGAACCCGTCTTCTATCACCAGGACTACTGTTGGGCCGCTTCAGGCGTACCTGGATGATGTTATCAGAGACATACACGCTGCAGATGCTGAATCAGGAAACGGAGGCGCAGAGGTTTACAGCGAGATGAAGAAAACATTTACGTACCTCCGACCACAAGAATCCTTCTCTTCAGTCGGAGCGTACCTCGAGTTCCGGCATCAGAATGTATGCGCCGGATTCGTCTTCGCCAGTATCAAGTTCTCGCTCAGTTCAAGCGTGGATATCCAGCAACCCGCGATTCAGCGATTTATGACCTGGGCATCCGACCATCTCGCAATGACGAACGATCTTTATAGCTATGACAAAGAGGCGCGGGCATATCGGGATGGCTCTTGTCCAGATTTGATCAACATTGTCTCTATTCTGGAGAGACTTCTGAGTCTTCCGGACGAGGGCTCTGCGTTAGACATTGCGTTCGCGTTGATCTTACAGCGGGAACAGTGGATGAGCGAGGAGTTGAAGATGTTTGAGGTTGCTGGGTGCCTTGACAGCGAGACTTGGGAATATCTGAAAGCCGTATGGGCTTGTCTGGCTGGTAATACGTTCTATAGTATGACTTGTGTACGCTATGGTGGAGAAAGTGCCCGCATCCGCGATAGAATGGATTCTTTGGCTTCCAAAGAAGGGCTTAGCAAGCGGGGTGAGTCGCTCACCGTTTGGCCACGTCTGGTTGAGCCTGAAAGGTGCCGTGGCAAATTACGGGATGAAAGTGCCCAAGCTGAGGGGGAGGAGCGTCGGGTTCCGAATCGCCCGATACTGGCTTGATTATGAGCGGGGTAACCCTTTATCTGCAGGGCGGTTGCAGGGATGCGATTTTTGGATAGTTGCACGAATCTATATATTCTCTTCTGTGATTCTTTCCGCGTCGTCCCTGAACATCGTGGTCAAAAATAACTCCTTCAAAATGCAGACCACACACCATTTCGTCACGGTAGCAATCGTCTCGGTTTTATGCTTGGCTGTGGCTGTAGCGGCTTTCCATTTTAATTCAAGCGCCACGTTTCTTATATTCATGGGGTTCGAGAGCGTAGGCCATCCGCCGCAAACATCTTAATCAAGACACTGAGCTATGCGTAGGTCTTGTCCTTGGTTATATACCGATTGACGTTGCATCCTCTGGCGCAATATCCAGGACCGTGGTATGCTGCCGTCGCCGAAGCATACAACATATATTCATGCCTGAACGGGGAGCGGCACCTCCAGTTCAAGATATGGTACGTAACTGCGGGGTACAAAGTGCATCGTGATGCTAAGGCAGTACGACACTAACCGAAGACAACATGTACTGAGGCCCTATGGATAAGCTTTGCTGACTTTAGACTCCAACCAGCAGGCACGATCGATACGGTCCTGTTGTACGATACGCGCCGAACCGACTTTCGTTTTGTGAGGAAAAAGCTGTGCAGGAAATCTATGGCGTACGAGCCAACACACAGAAATCGCAGGTCTACGGGTATGATGCTCGATTATACTATAGTGCTCAACAACTAAGTGTGAAAACCAGCGGATTCAATTTCCTCTTCAAAGCCTCGGCCAGCCTGACCTGTATTGATCGCGAGCAGCACGCCTTCAAAAGGAAGGTACTCAGCCAAGCCCTCACACAAGTAAACATGAAGAGCTTCGAGCCGCCTATGCTCGAAAATGTCCGGATCCTCATGTCGGACGTTTTGGAAGATGACCCAAGCGATTGGAGCAAGCCATACGACCTATCCGTAACCTTTCAACGCCTTTTTGCAGACATTATGGCAGATACGATCTTTTCCAGCAGGTGGGACATGCAAACATCCGAAGCCAAGCGCTGGATATTGGATATCCTGCCCCTGGGAACGAGTGGCCTTCATGCTGCGGGCCACATGATACTGGCATTGAAATTGCGAATAGAGCAGCTGCTCCTTCCAAAGACTATGAGGGATGTTCGACGATTCCTCGCTTTATCTCGTGAACAGTGCGAGACCAGGCTAAACAAGCAAGCCAGTGGTGCTTCATGCCAAGATCTTTTTTCTTCCGTTTTGCGTGCGAGCGATCTTGAGGACATGGGGGGAAAAGGCAGTAGCCAGACATTCACCATGAACGACCTTGTCGCCGAATCGGGCTTGTTAATCGTCGCCGGAGGTGACACCACGGCCACGGCCATTACCGCCACTTTGTTCTACCTGCTTCGCTATCCGAAAATATTCCGCCAGGTCCGCGACGAAATCGACTCAGCTTTCGCTCGTCATCACACTGACAACGTGGAAGTTGTAACAATAGGTCCGGCTCTTTCAAATTGCAAGCTGCTAGAAGCATGCGTCGAAGAAGCACTGCGGCTTTCACCACCAGTGTCGGGGCTTCTCCCTCGCCAGGTACTGCAAGGCGGACTTCTGGTCGCTGGCCGATGGCAGGTTCCTGCTGGCACGGATGTCGGAATCCCATCGTACGCCATCCACCATAGCGAAGTATACTGGCGGCATCCCAACCGATTCAAGCCCGAGCGATGGCTTCAGAAAGAGAGCCAAGATGACCGTAGCGTCTTCATGCCTTTTGGCGTGGGTAGAACGAGCTGCGTAGGAAAACAACTTGCTTATAACGAAATGGCTCTCGTCATCGCTCGCATCTTGTGGACATATGATCTCAAGATGATCGAAGGTAGTCAACGGTATGGTGAGAACGGTATTTCAGGAGGCAACGGTGAGTGGGGTCGGAGGAATCCGGATGAGTTCCAGACTCGGGATGTGTTCACGAGCTCGCACAACGGGCCACTGGTCCGTTTTCGGAAGCGCTAATCCCGCCATAGCAAGGAAGACATCTAGATGTCAGTATTCAAATTCCGTTGCATAGGCAGAGTAGTATCTGGCGGCAGCATCTATACTAATAGATTCTCTCAACCGGCGTGCTTCATTTCACCCAAAATGATGGCATCACTCAAAGATGGTACGATACCCAATCCAAGCCCCCGCAAATTTGGATATGACACGATGTAGATAGTACTCATTAATGATCTTTGTCTAGTCCGTGGGATATCAAGACCAACCTCCCAAAACGCCAATAATGCAAATAGTCTTTCGTGACACTGTCCAACGCAGTCGTTTACTATGTGTCGCCTCCCTCCCATCATCCTCTCATCATCCTCTTCTCCTGCTCCCTCTTCAAGAAAGTCTGAATCTGCTCAATAGCATTGACAAAAAACCACCTCCTATCATCGTCCTTCCAAACCAATACCCCCAAATCCTCCGCATACTTGACCGTATTTGAATACTCCTTCTCGCTCGCAAACTCCTTCATAAGATACCCGCCAGTAGGCTGAATGCGCTCGCCCTCCTGCTCCCACAAATGAATCTGATCCGTCACCGTCTCCGGGAGATATGGCACGGTCTTTTGCATTTGCGGATGACAATGTGCGTGGAGATAGGATATGATTTGCTGCGAGGAGATACCTGTGCGGACGGCGCGGGACACGGATGCGCGTGTTAGTTTCCCTGAGACGAGGTTCGGGAAGCGCGTTGTGAGGTGTGTGAAGAGGGAGAGAACGGCAATTTGGAGGAGTGAGGAGGTGTAGGCGTAGAGCCGGTAGTTTGTCTCGACTATGATAAAGCCTGTGGCTGTGGGATCGCGACCGCCGCCGAGACCTGGGGCGCTGCCGCCGCTGGCGGCGAGCGGGTCCGTGGATGTGGTTAACGCGCCGGAGTCTGAGGTCAGGGTTACGGCGAGACGGGTGGGGTAGAAGGTTGACGAGGTTTTAGAGGAGCGGTAGACGATGCCGAAGGCGGTCAGATCTTCGAGCATTTGCTTTTGCGTTGGGGAGAGCGTGTCTGTGCTGTAATCTTGGCCTAGTTCGAGAGAGCCGAGCATGAAGAGGAAAGAAAGGACATCGGTTTCGGACATGCCCAGCTGGTAACATCGTTAGTTCTCTTGTTCTCCTACCGTACTCGTAAGGTAGAGTAGTGCAGGTGTACGAACCTGGCCAGCATGCCGCAGATACTCAATGAGCAGACTCCACACCTGCGCATTCGTATCCTGCAGCACGAACGTGAACCCCGTCCTCGTTATCACTGCCTTCCCTCCCGAACCCGTCCTCACAAAGTCGCCCGCCTCGAGCAAACTCTTTGTTCCCCTGCCTAGCTCCTGGGTCCCACCGCCGCCGAACCCAACCGTACTCCCCACCATGTAAAACAGGATGTTCTCCCACTGCTGCTGCGCATAATCGTCCAGAAACTGTATGCTGACTTTATCCGGGTCCGGTTTATTCGACGGCACGCCAAACGAGCGGTGCGACCCGCTCCCTTCAAGCGCCTGTCGCAGCGAAAGCGCGAAGCCCGCGTACAGCGAGTAGGAAGTCTGCCGTGCAGCATCCTGTTTGAGAACCGTGATGTGCAACTTCTCAAGGATATAGAGGGCTTCTCTTTTCGCTCTCGAGGCCTCGGTGCGAAACCAGGCGTCAAGGTCGGCGGAGGGTAACGGCGCCGGCATGTAAAGCATGGCCATGACAATGGACTTTGCTGCTTGCACCGTTAGCTTACGCTCTTGGAGATCCGGAGCTGCCATATCCTACCTAAATGCGGTAGCATGCATCGGAATATCGCTAGCACCGTAGACGGCTGCTCATACAGCTTCCTGTGTATCTGGACGGGGAGCTGCTCCAGGTAATCGAGCGCCTGCTGCGAGGAAGAGGCCGACATCGTGGGTGATGTGGGCTGTTGATTCAAACTACCGTGATATCATGGTCTCTGTGCAGGTCCTCCGTTATTCCATGTACGCCGCGATCGTGGTGTTTGGGGGGTGAGAAAATGTGTGGAAAGAGAGTAAAGTAAAGTTCTAACGATGTTGAAAGACGCGCCAAGAGCGGAGCGGGAAACAGCCCACATTGTGTTCCGCCCCTTGTCTGCTCCGGCTACGTGAGAGTCAATTGCCGAGCGGAAACGAACAACATCGCTCTTACACCAACGAGAGTGATTTTGTTGATATCATGCCGGCGCTCAAGTTTGTCCGAACTGTGAGCAGTCCTGATCTTCGCAATACATATTCGACGTGACCTGACTAAACTTAGGTGTGGGAGTCCTTCCGAGCATCATCAGGTCTGGAGCCAAGGTACCTTGAATGCCCAATATCAACCATCAAAAGACATTGATATTTACAAATCTACCAGATTACTCGATGGCGTACACCTCCCCGCCCAACCTTCTCCATTCTACTCACTCTAATGACCATGCACCAGCTCCGCGTAACCCACGCCACCCCTGGCCGCGTCAAGTTTGAACTCGACATCCAGAAAGAGCACACCGTTAGTGACCTTAATCACCACTACCACTTCCATCGCCCACACCCAATTCCATTACCACTCACTCTGTCCTCTTATACCGTCTACTCAGATTCAAGGCCACCTATCTCCATCCTTCGTTCTATACTGACGTCCTCCAGAACCGTCTCAACATCCTCCACGGCGGCACAATAGCGTCCATGGTTGACCTCGGCGGCTCTCTCGCCGTCGCCTCCCGCGGCCTATTCGCAACAGGCGTCTCCACCGACCTGAACGTAACCTATCTTTCCTCTGGTGGGAAGATAGGCGATCTCATTAAAGCAGAAGTGAGCTGTGATAAATGTAAGCTACGTAACCCCATTCATCGTCACCCCCACCCTCTTCATCTCTTCCCTTTTTCTTCAACCCGTATGCAACATTAAGAGCGATATCATGTTGATGTGTGATATACAGTTGGTAAAACAATGGCCTTTACCTCTATCCAATTCAAAAACGACAAAGATCAAGTCTTTGCGCGGGGAAGTCACACAAAGTACATTGCTCAAGCGCATAAGGATCCCAAGAACATCGTCGACGAGTTGACGACAAAGAGGGAGAAGAAAGAGTAGAGTGACAAGACTCCGGATATGGTCTGTACTTAGGGTAGTAGGAATAGGAAGATTCATGCAGCATATCATTCTTCGATACTCTGCGCTAAAGATGCATTAATGCGATGCGCATACTCGCATCGGGTCGATTGTACAACCAGCAGCTTGTGGATTGCGGAGTATTTACCTCAAAGGCAGCCAGAGCGTCGTGATGCACAAGTCGGCGCCGCGAGCGAGAAAGAAATGTCGTCCTCTTTTCCAGCCTATAGAACATCGTGCACCCCGCACGACTCGCCAGTGCCGACTTCGTTGGATCCGCCCCAAAAGCCATGAACCCTCACCCGGCGTGAAAACTTCATTTATCATACATCATCGTTTGCCTCGTTTTGCAGATGGTCGCATCCTGTAGCTTCTTGCTTGGCCTACAACATGCGTGTGACTACCAGCACTCTTGAGGAAGTAACATCCTACGTGAATGTGCCCTCAAAAGATCCGAAACTTCTCGCAGACGGCAGATCATAATCAGTCGAGCCGTCAGTCATCTTAAGATCCTCTCTTCCTGTACCCCAGCCCTTGCCTTTGAGCAAGTTGACAAAGCTGCTTTTCCGCGGCGTCAGTTTCCGTACGGCTCGACCAATCGGCCCTTGCTGGGGAATCGTGTTGTCGTGCTTACGGTTTCGGGGGGGAGGATGGTCGAAGGCCGTACCAAGCATTTTGTGCTCTTGCCGGTACTTGTATTCGAACTCCTGACAACTAGATTAGTTTGTGTTGGGAATTGCGAACACGGAGTAAACTTACCCATAGACTGTCTGCCGCTTGGTTCGAAATGCACAGATCGCGGAGTTGAAGAAAGATTTGGCACGCTGCGGCATTCTCTTCACTCAACTTACACTGTTCCAAATGTCCTGGAACTTCGTGGAGCGGATCGAGTTCTACTTTCATGGCTTCGGTGCGCCACTGATCAAAACGAGACTGGAAGCGTCCAGCCCAGTACAGAGGGGGCATATAGCTTTTGACCTGGCCAAGTACGACAACGTCAGCATTATCTCCAACTGCAACATGATGGCCCGTCACAATCCATGGACGAGAGGCTCTTCCGCGAAATATCCAGGACCTAGGGGACAATAGCAACAGTGGAGTTGAAATCGATCGGGGAACAGCGGCATGCATCTTAGGTTTTCGAACTTCTTCAAATGCTGGATCAGGCGTCTTCTTCTCCAAGTCGTACACAAGGTACGTAGAAACCGAAGAAACAAGATTTTCCATTCGCGCAATCTTCTCATTTGAGAGGGGTGATTGACCAAAACTCATAAAACGTTCGGGCTGATGTCTTTCCAACATTTTTGGCGAGCCATGCGCTCCAAAGGGAAATGTAGGCATAGAATAGCTCTGGAACTGTTCCGGGACAGAGGGCATGGGTGGAGGAGAAACCTGATGGAGGACATGGAAAGTGGAGGAACGAGGGAGTCTCACCTCATTGTTCGCTCCAGCATGACCTTTTGACAGTATTCCGCCGCCCATCCTCTTCGAAGGCGTTGTGAACGTGCGCTTTCGGAAGTCTTTCTCCGTGCTCGCTCGAGGTAATGCTTGTCGCGCGGCTGTATGCCTCGCGGTAGGTGGAGTGGGTGGATTGAGGGGTTTCATTAAACGAGGTTGGGTTATGGTGGTGCTGTTCGGATTTGCTAACTTTTCCAGAGGTCTGAGCGGGCTCTGCCTCTTTGGCATCGCTCGCTGGGCTGCCAAGGGTGTTTGCGTAGACACTTGCGAGCTTCGGCGCTTGCTCGCTGTCGGCGGCGTGGCAGGACTTTGTTTGCTCTGCGTGACAGCATTGTTGAGAGCAGATGCCCGCCTCCTAGATGCTGTCAGGCTCTCACCTTTTGGCGAGTTCTCCTGTATCTGTGACAGCCTCTTGCTGTATCTTTGGCTCGTGGGGTTTGCATTTTCCTTCATCGTCGACCTTTGTGATACTGGAATGTTGGCCGTTGACCTTGGCGCTGTTGTTCTCCGGAGCGCCATGAAGTTCGTCGGTGGAAGTGAGCGGGCAGAATCCATCAGGTTGGGTGTCGTGTACGAACGAACCGAACCTTTCGACGGCGACTCTGTACCGTTGCCTGCAAAGGCACTTCCAGCTGCCACATGCTTCGCCTGCTGCATCGTGAGGGTTTTGACATATTGGCGTGGGCTGGAGCATCGGCGCTTGGTTGCTGGTGGACTAGGTGTTGGTATCTTTGTTGGAGTAGCCCGGGCATCTTGGTCGAGTTTGACACTTAGCGTACGTGTCTTGTATGTTGATTCCGACTCAACTACCGACGACAGTGACTCGCTTCTGCTAGGGCGGGGAAGAAAGCTCATGGTACGGGAGCGTGACAGCGGTTTCGGCGTGGGATCCGGGTTCAGGCTCTTTGCCGTGCTCTTACCATCGCTTGGTGTTGTCTGCTGCTTGGGCGAGCCGCTCGATGGCGAAGCGCAGACGGCAGATGGAAGCCTATTCGATTCGCGTTGGAGGAGGGCATCGAGGGCAGCCGTCGGGCTGTTTGCTGGCGGTGAAGGACCTGACGTTTGACGAATTGGCGTCACTTTACGCTGTGAAAGTGGGTTTGAGATCAGAGAGAAGCCATGGCTGAGCTTGCGGCGAAATTTGCTGGGGCCGCTACTACTGGAGTTAACGGGAAGAGGCGGTTGGGTGATGGATCTTTCCTTGCGGCCGACCATTGTCGACGGCCTGTAGCTTACGGGCTGGACGGCTTCCCACTGCGAGCGGATTTGCTCGAACTTCTCTCGGTCGAGATAGGTTAGCATGGCTCGAGGTGGCGGGCCAGAATTAACGATGAGGGTACTTACAGTGTGGTGGTGGTGAAGCCGAACTGTGGTCGGGTGGTGGAGGGAGTAAACAAGGAAGTCGCGGTGACTACGGCGTGGTGCCTCGCGTGCACTGCAGAGAGGGAAAGCACGATGGACAAGTGACAAACACTCGCATTCGGACGCAGACTCGAATCCCATCGTCAACAAGAAATAACTAGCGATAAATAGCTAGACCGACAAGAACCGCTTTACGAAAATTGAGGGTATCCAATGCTACGATACCATGCCCCGAACGCCGTTCCATGCACGCCTATATGCCCAACAAGTGTGTGCCACGACCAATGTCGTGTCTCTACTCCGAATCACTATCAATGACGAACCCAGCCCTCATTCTTCTACCAGCAGTTCTGCGGACTGCTGGAGCAACATCCTCGTCCTCGTCCTCGTCCTCGTCCTCAACCGCATCCGCATCTCTCATTATTACATCCGGCTCCTTCCCAATGATCAGCGTACTGTCCTTCAACAGCGGAGCGTGCTGTGAAGACAGAGGGGTGTCAGTAGCCTCGTCCTCACTGTCATCGTCTGGCATGACTCTTGCCTCCGTGGACTGAGCCCTGCTGCTACCTGCACTTTCATCATTGCCCTCATCTTCGCCATCTTCGCTTTCGTCCGACTCAAAAGGGTTGGCTTTCCGTCGTGGAGGCGTTTTCCGTCGTTTACTCTTCTCTGGTGTTGGGTCATCGGCTTTGCGTTTCTTCCCAGACGCTAAATCCGTGTTGCTCAGTCCCCCAGAGCGCATGAATGCGGCGACAGTGTGCGCTCGAATTGCCTCTTCACGTGCGAAGAAGTCCGCGTCCCTCTCGTCATCCCAATCCTCATCGTCTGAGTCATGTACAAACATTGTGCTCTTCTCTTTCTTCTGCCTCTCCAGTTCTTTCTTACGTCTTGCTTGCGCTCTACGTTCCGTTTCCTCATCATCGAGCTCAACAGGCGTTCGGGCCCGTAGGCCTCGCTTGAGTACCTTCTTCTTTGCACCATCTGCTTTCCTTGCGGTTGGACCGTCGGCTGCATATTCGCCGTGATCCTCGTTCGCGTCAGGGTCGATACCATCCGAGTCATCGTCAAAATCGACTTTTTGAGCCGCCCTTCGCGATGCAGCTGCCTTGCTACGGAGCATGGCTTCAGGACCTTTTCCGTCTCCGTACGTTGGGGGGTCGAACTCGTACTTGCGAATCAAATCGATGGCTTCTTGCAACTCTGCAGAGGTCAGAGAGGAGGGTATTATCCAAGTCGCGTCGGGATCATCGTTGGCGCCGAGACGATCAAAGCCAACGAGACCCAGAAGCAGTCGAAGCTTGTTGTCCTTGAACATTGCCACACGGCGCTCTTCATTGTCCGGTTTCACCACTGCGTGTGTTAGCTAAAAAGAAATACGCTTTTGTCGTGCGCTGAACTTACAGATCGATGGTGGCTTGGAAGGCTCGGCGTCTTGATCCTCCATAGAATGTTCCGCGTCGGGGTACTCAGCAGATGCAAGTGCCTTTTGCGCTTCTTCCATGTCCTCCCAAGCCTTTCGTTCTTCAATCGCCGAGGTCAGCACTTCGCGAACCCAACGCAAGGCATCCGACTTGTGCTGATTCACAAGCACACCAACTGCTACTCCGATCTGCTCCGGCTTCTCGACCCCAGGCTTGACCTCTAGCTCAGCTGGTGCACGGGGTGCTCTTGTAGTTAGCTCCCTCTCATATCCATGCTCGAGGAAGAATGTCGTTGCGGGAATCTTGCTGAAGAGCATCTCCACGACGAGCTCTGGGCGCTCTTGGACTTTTTTTACTACCGTTCGGAAGAAGTGCCGGACGAGCTCGTCCCATTCTTTGAAGGCTGGTGATTCGGGATCAAGACCCTCCGGACCCTTTATCATCTTGTTGAATAACTGGAGGACATCCACCCGATATAGCAGAACACCAATGTCCATTTTGAAAGCAACACGATGGAAGAAACGATGCGCGCGCTTGAGTTGATCGGTATCTAGCTCGTTGTAAAACTTTGCAAAAGCGATGAATGTGTCGACGCTGCTCTGGTTGATGAACTTTGCAGCAAATCGGTGGAAGTCGAACTTTCGTTCAGAGACGGTCTTCTGTGCGGCTGTGATATCTTCTGTGTCCGATACATGGCCTTCTTCATCACCCTCCGCCCCTTGGACCTGAGCTTGCTTCTTGCGTATCTTTCTAGCTCGACGTTTTGATCGCACTTGCAGGTCGACGTTTTGTTTCGAGTAGCGTTCTAACATACGCAAGAACACGTGTGCTAGCTCTGTGACTGCATCTAGGTACCCGAATCCTTGGTCTTTGTAGGACCTGAGGTTGTGAACGATACGGTCGTGCGTCGATTCTTCGTAGAAGATACGGTTCTGGATATTCTCGGCAATCTCCTGATCATCCTCGAGAGCGGAATCGGACATTTCCTGTACCGTGAGCAAAATTTCTGTGAAGCATTTCATGCCGGCATTTAGGTCTCCCCATGCTTTCTCGTCCTCGCTCTTCTGCATGAAGCGGTTTAGCAAAATAAACGTCTCCTGGTTCATGACCTCGGCAACCAGTCCATAGCTCTCGTCCTCCGCAGATAGAGCTTCGTTGCTTTTCGAATCCGCCGCCGTTTCCTTCATCGATCGGCGACGAGCGCATTCCGCTCGGAGAAACCAGGATACGAGGTAGAAGAACTGTCGGGAGTGGCGATCCTCTACGCGTTCGTTTTCTCTCTCGATAGCCTTCCTTAGGTGCAAAAAGAACGGGTTGAACGATGAGTCCAGAAACTCCTCAACAAAGGCTGTTACGTGCTTGCGTGCTGATGAGGTCAAAGGTACCGGAAGGTCGAATTCCTCTTGGTTATCCTCTTGCGTACGTCCTCGAAATTTTGGCTTGTTCCACTTCTTGGTAGTGTCCATCTTCTGCATACTCTTTTGCGCCTTGCCCAGAACATCCTGGCCCGATATCGTCGACACCTTATCGTCATCGCGCTTGACCCAGATCATAGTCCCGAATCGGTTGTGTCGGGTGGGAGCATGACGCGCATAGCCCGCAAGCATCGACTTTTCTTTTTGTATCAGGCTCTTGAGCTCGTCTGTGTTTTTGCTATTGAGCTTCTTCTCATGCATGAACAGTTTCTCCGCATCGATTCCCTTGAGGAGATAGAAGAGGATTTCAAGCACGATTACATCCTGTGCGACAAAGTCCTCGCCAATGCTGGACGCCACACTCAGTATAACCTGGAAAATGTCCTGCTCCTGGAATGTATCAATTGTCGCGGAGCGGGACACTTCGGCGTCATCTATGTCCATGGGTACGCTTTTGGGAGGCGACAGCATAGCGATGTTGCGAAGAAAGTACAGTCCGATGCGAATGATGCCATCGTCACGCGGTGTTCTCTCGCGGAGAGGGATGGCCATGGAGGGGAGGGCGATCCGAACGGCGGTCTGGAGGATTCTCGCACGGTCATACTGCAGGATGGCGCGTTTGTAGCCGATCTGAGCCAGTTGTACATATGGTCCGTGGCGGTGGTGGTTGACGGTTCCTTCGACGGGATCGATCTCGAATGGCCAGGTCAAAGGGACAAGCAGTTCCACTATCGCTATCAGCATTGCCCATAATATGGCTGACGGGTCTTCCACATGTAGCGACAGCGATCTTATGCTTCAGTTTGTCCTGCATCACCCGCTCTGATATCTTGGCCAAAATCTCCAGCAGATCGCCCTTGACGAGGTTCGCCTCGGCCATGCATCGAGCGACGTCGCGGCGATTCATTTGGTTGTCGGCAAACTTGAGCCATTTGCGAAGATCCTTCAAACAGAGAAAGGCATCGTCTCCGAGCGCATACGTTCCGTCGTCGCCAATACCACCGAGCTACAGCAACGTTAGCGACGTCTTCGGGGGGATTGCTGCGCTTACAGCACTGATGAGACTGTAGACATGGGCTCGGATCTCGGGATCCACGGGGTCCTTTGCCCACTCATCCAGCGTGGTTTGGGCCATTGTGGTGGTTGTCGGTCGAAGCCACGCTCGTGCCGCGTTGACTTTCACGACGCGTCGCGCCTACGCGTAAAGTGCAGACGAGCAAACTACGCAAACGCGCCAAGGTGGGGCTGGCCAACCATTGCCAACGTCATGCCTCGGTTGCGGCTTTCATCGGCCCTTGCCCCAGACCCTTGTGTCCGCAAAGCTTCGACTTCACATGCAGCGGCTGGAACTTCCCTCAGCCTCAACTGCTCCGTCAACTATACGAACGATGTTTTCAACTGCGTCCAGACGAGCGCTTCAATGCGCGGCCAAGCGGCAATGCCGTGGCTTCAGCTCTACATCTTCCGTAGGCGCAGCTGGTGAAGTGAAGAAGCTGGGTGTCATTGGAGCTGGTCAGATGGTAATTTAGATACACCTGCCATGAACGGACTGTCATTGACCTTGGTAGGGGCTTGGTATAGCACTCGTCGCAGCACAAAGAGCTGCAGTGCCCGTACGAATCATCGACACTTCACAAGCATCCATCGACAAAGGCCTCAAGTTCGCGGACAAGCTCCTCGAGAAAGATATTAGCAAAGGCAGGATCTCCAAAGAAGATGCCACAGCCGCCAGAGAACGTCTTTCCTCGAGCACCAAGCTCGAAGACCTATCCGATGTCGATTTCGTAATCGAAGCAGTCCCAGTACGTCCGCCTTCCACCCTCTTCACAGACCTCTCTAACAACCACAGGAAATCTCAGACCTCAAAACAAGAATCTTCTCCCAACTCGCCCAGATTTGTCCCTCGCACGCCATCCTAGCAACAAACACATCCTCCATCTCCATCACCAGAATCGCCGCCTCCACTACAAAAGACCCCACCGATCTCAGCGCCTCCTCCCGCGTAATCAGCACCCACTTCATGAACCCCGTCCCGATCCAAAAAGGCGTGGAAATCATAACCGGTCTGCAAACTTCACCTGCGACCCTTGCCACCGCCATCGACTTCTGCAAGCGCATGGGAAAAATTCCGTCTACCTCCGCAGACAGCCCGGGCTTCCTCGCTAATCGCATCTTGATGCCGTATATCAACGAGGCGGTGATATGCCTCGAGACAGGCATCGGAGCGAAAGAGGATATCGACAGTATTATGAAGAATGGCACGAATGTGCCCATGGGACCCTTGCAGCTTGCAGACTTTATTGGGCTTGATACGTGTCTGGCTATTATGAAGGTATTGTATGAGGACACGAGCGACTCTAAGTACAGGCCCGCCGTTCTATTGAAGAAAATGGTTGATGCGGGGTGGTTGGGTAAAAAGAGTGGCAAGGGTTTTTACGATTACTAGAGGAACAATACAGGACCCCGTTCACATTTCAACTGTTTTCTTTCTTGCTTTTCTTCTCTTTTCAGTCTATGCACATTCACACCCACTCCCCTGACCCTCTAACTCCAAAGTGTATTGCCAAAGGAGGCCACGAGCGATATACACGGATACACGTCGAATAGCATACAAAGTCGTCGCAATCGCAAAACAGCGAGGTCTAGGAAAAGACACCATATATCTATGACCGATCATAAGCTCAGCGACCGATGGACCCGAGATCAAGGCACTCATCAGCCCTTGAGTATCAAGCAACAACACAATAACTTCACATGCACAGGTACGCTCAGGTCGAATTATACACTCAAAATCTCGCAACTAGCACACATCCCACCATTCCTCGAATAACTTCCGTGTTGGGCACCATCCAAATGGCACTCGAAGCCTTGTACGAAAATCAAATATCCAGAGCGCCAATGTCTAAACGCTGAATGCAGAACTCCAGATGCTATGCAGGGTATCTAACTGCGCAAAGTTGGGGTAGTTGTCGAAAATTATTAGTTGTCGTGGTACGTCGTACACTTTAAAAAGCCAAAAAGTCGTTCATCGTAAAGCGTATCCGGAGTGCTGTCGTGTCCCTTTGCACAAGAGCCGGGCGAAAGGTGGAGGGACCCCACGTGTCGGAAGACTGAAGTTGGGAATCATCGTACAGTGCATCGCGTATCGACAGGACCGTCAGCCCTCTTTTGAAAAGAGATAGCCGTGCAAAGAATTGGAATCAGTTTCCGACCAGTCAACTTTCACATCCTTGCGGCCCTGCTCCGGAAGCCCAATCCCTCTCCACCAATCCACACAACGGGGGTCTATGAAGCACCCAATTCGGCAAAGGATAGCTAGCTCTTCAGCAATCAAGTTCCCAGAAGACTCCCTCTCTCCACTCGTGATCAGGTGTTTGATCCACTCGGGCGTGAGTTAGAGCGGTCGTCTGATTCCACATCCTTCTCTTGCACTCCATCTTCCTCAACTTTAAGCTCCTCAAATGTCGCTTCGGCTTCATTCCGCGACTCGACAGCCGCTGTTCCTTGTCCCCGCCCCTCGTACCAATCTTTCATCTCATGCACGCCTGCCCCTGCCCAGTCCATGTATATCAGACCCAGATAATGCGAGTCCAGCTCCGCGTAGAGCTGAATGCGCGCCTCATCTTGCAGACCGAAGAGGCTTCGCTGCTTGGCGACCCAGGTGAAGGTCGTGAGGTGAGTGTCAGTGCCGGATGGCAACTGCTCGAGGCATGACCTCCAGGCCCTCCTAGCGACTCTGGCTTCCTTGCGTGCGGCTCTGGCGGCTTGTTCGGTGGCGGCCTTCTCGGCGGCGCGCTGGTTCTTGATGACGCGGAGAACTTCGGAATAGCGCATTCCGGGGATGAGGATGGTGGCGGTGGTGGTGGGGCGTTTAGTAGATGGTGGCATTTTTGTGATGTGGAGTGGTAGGTGGTGGTGATGCCGGTTGGCAGCGAGTAGGGACGTTGCTGAGTAGTAGCAGTAGTTGCTGGTAAAAAAGGGGTTGGAATGTGTACTGAAGGGGGGAGGCCGGATTAAGTCCCGCTCAAATTCCAAAAAGGTTCGTGGGAAAGTCGTTCAAAAGCCAAGAGCTGGTTGCGGAGTGGGTGAGTTGCATGAGAAGGCAAGTCCTTCAAGGGTTGATGAGACCACCCTATATGTAATAGGGGATACTGGTGAAAGTGTTATTTCGGAGGGGGATAAAGGCTGCAAACGGCGTCCCGTGGTTGAGTTCGGGTTTTGGTGCGATAGAGGAAGCGAATGTGAGCATGAATAGCGGTAGAGTATGACAACGATAAATTGAACGTGTACCGCAGGTTCCGTGGACTGAGTGTGTCTTTCGAACGAGCTGTAAAAACACAGAAGTCAATCACGCCGCACCTCAGACAACACCCCCATTGACCGAAAACCCAGGTAAGTCAACAGCACGTCGAAGAGACTTCATAGTATCTTTGGTCAAGCCGCGAAGACTTTCTTTCTCAGACTTTTCATTTCATTTTAATCAAGGCAGACTTTGACGCCCTTCACACGTAATATATGTCCTCACTACGTGTCTCAACGGCAAATACGGTGCATATGTATCTACTCACCCGCACCACACCCACCTGCCCTAGGCAAGGCACTCAGGGTATGTCAGGACTGTTTCCATGATCGCCACGCTTGCCACTTTTGCCATGCTTCTTAGCCATCTCTCGCCTTCATCTTCCCCGTCCCTTCCCTTCTTTCGCGTCCTCGGCATGAAACTTGCTAGTCCTCCACTTCTTCCACTCCGGCAAGTTGTTTGCGATTCCCCGATGCTCCTTTTCCAGCTCCTCCTGCGGCAATGCAGACTCTACCATGACTTCCACACGGGGATTAGCATCCGGCTTTGCGAAACCCTTCCATGCAAGCTTCACCGCTTTCTGTGAGATGGTGTTCACCTTGTTGCGGCGGAGTTTCTCCAACTCCTTTTTCTCGCTGGAGTTGAGCGTCTGCCCGGCCAGCGGAGCAGTGGCTGCCGTTGGGATGGTTAGTGCGGGAAAACTCTTCAAGAGTTTGGTCACTCGAGCCGACTTCTGGACCACCGGCTTGACGAAGTTTGCTTCCGGGCGCGTAGTTTCAGACTTGAGTGATGATGGTGACGTAGATGCAGACAAGGCCGTAGGTGCTGATGCAGAGGGATCAACTGACTGGGAACCAGCTGGCGCCAGAGTCACAGGGTAATGTCGCATAAGCTTAAAGGGGTAAGCCTTCTTTATCTCCGCGTCCTTTGGAAATGGATTCTGCAGCTTCGGCACCCATCTCTTCGCTGCTCCCTTTCGAGACACCAAATCTCTCCTCTCTTTCGCATCGTGGACACGTTCCGGGATCCTGAGGGCGAGAGACAGTGTCGACTTCGTCGAAGTAGGCGGTGCGCTAAGGGGAGGGGTCATGTAGAAGGTTGACGAGGCTAAGCCTGGGGTGAGCTTTGCGACGTCATCTTGTTTCTGTCGCTTAAAACGACGCTCGGGTATGGTGTCCATCGTTAAGGGGTCACCGGCGGTGGACTCTGAATAAAGTCGTATGCGCGATTGTTCTGGTGCCATGACGAGAGCTTTCGTGTCGTTCGCGAGGTTTTCTGGGTATTTGTACAAGGCAAGTCGATTTAATCGAGCTGAAAAGAGTGTCGAGCTGTTGAGAGAGGCCCTTAACTGAAGACCCGTGGAGATTCCAATCGAAGTCCTCGAGGCTCGCGGCAGTATAGTAGAAAAGGTGGGTTCGAGTCGAAGCGATCGGTCAGTAATAGAAAACAGGACAGTCTATAGTCGGGACCTGGCAGGCGGAGCACCAGTGCGTTAGGCTAGTTCATGGATATATGGTCCGCCAGGGTGACAACACCACAGCTCGCGGTCTTCCGGCGCGAGCTAGTGAAGAAAGAGCCGTCACGCTGGGGATTTGAAATAGAAGCAGCGGCCTGGAAGTCTCGGTACTGGCTGTACTTTCCCTGCACAGATATTAGTACTCACGCCTCTCCTGCACGTCACTGTCTTGCTACTGTACTACACGGAACAATGAGTGTTCGAAGAACGGGAAGAAAAGTTTCGTCGTTTAGGTTACACAGTTTGAGGCGTGAACGTTTTTGGCCGCAGGTCTCTTGTCTGAGTAGTGAATGGTAAAGAGCGAACGAGCTCGCTGCGTTGGGACGCTTCCACGATGCCCCCAACAGACGGACGAGTACTAAGATATATAGAGATAGAAATTTCTCACCGCACCCTGTGGGTAGTCTTCTTGTAGTACGAGCCGCGAAAAGGCACATAAGTACTTCGTAATGATTTCGGAATTGCGCGTGTACCGGTCGCGTGCGAAGAATGGTACGAGGTTAGCCCAAACCATGGCGCCTATGTTAAGACTTTTACCAAGATTCGGCCTAGGTATCGTAACGCAGCCTACGTGCTCAATTCTCTTACTCATGCTAGGCTATAGGTATTATAGTGCGTTCTCAGGCTTTCGGGCGTAGCCGTGGCCTTCTTTATCATACACGTCATCCCAAGTGTGCAAGCTACCTTAAACTTCCCGTAGGCATACTGTTTAAGCTAATCATAGCTTCACAAAATATAAATATGCGAACTATTGGCTGTCTCGATGTAACCGTAGTATGCGCCTTCATACTTCGCGCCACACGTCTACAAGAGGATGGCGGGAACATAAAGGATATGAATGAGTAAGGTAATACAGCATACTTTCACGCCAGACAGCAGCGATATCTGCTTGGAAGAGTTTCTACGTTTTATCGCCAACGTTTAACCCTATGCCGCTGCGTCCTCGCTCGCAGCAATGCATGAAGCGCAATCGCGAAGTACCCCAGTCGCTAGTTCCAAATGCAGGTGCAGATGCAAGCAAACCAATCTTCCTCTACTCTCTATCAGCCGGACAGCCCAAAACCCCGGCCAGTGCACATAACACTCATTTTCTCCCACGACACACCACCTACTCCGCCTCACTGTCTCCCATCTCCCAAGCCCCAGCCCTAGCTCCGACCTTCTCACACCCACACGGCCACTGCCCCGCCAAGGTTCCAGAGTACTTCTCTCTGAACTCCTTCCGAAACCAGAAATTCTCAATCTTAAGCTCTTTCAATTTCGCCTTCTCCATCTCCAGATGCGCATCTTTCTGCTGCTTCTGCATTTTCAGGTTGCGAAGTAAGGAGTCTTCCGGCTCCTCTGACCTCATAGCAATTTGCGCATTCAGTCCTTTGATCTCTTTTGAAATGGAAGCTACGAGCTTAGACTGCTCGCCGGTGCGGAAGAGCATGGACTCCCAGGCTGCGGCGTCGGCAGACTCGACTTGGTGTCCGACGCCATTAAGGACGTCGGGATCGGTGGCGAAGTGCCAGTGGTGGTTCGCGATGTCATAGCCGTGGGGACCGGGCTTGAGGTAGGGCGCTGCTTCTTGAGGCTGCTTGCCTTGCTCCTGTGCTTTGTACGGCTCAGGTGCAGAGATTCTATGCTTCTTAGTATCTTTGTATGGAATTTCAGTAACATGAACAGTAGTCTCTGACCCGGCCGTGATGATCGCATGTGCTCGCTTAGCAGGAAGGTTGAGGATGCGAGTTGATGATACGGGCAGAGGATTATCTGGATCCACGGGATACCAATGCGGGTCAAGTTCAAGTGCGTCGATGAGAGGGTGTTCTTCGCCTCGATGTACGATATTCATCTTCGGTATGTAAAGGTCGATGTCCTTGACATTCGCTGCCAGGTTCTTCATAGAATCTTCGCCGGCTTGAGAGCCGGATTGGTGGTGATGCGGGACATCGGGCGCGCGAGGTGGAGGAGCAACGGCCAGCTTCTTGGGCGGTGGGCCTACAGATGGCTTCTGGTGTTGTTGAGGACGTTTACGCCTAGGCGCCATGTCTTCTTCGGCGGCCTGCGGATGCATTTGAGGTTGCGGATGAGGTGGTAGACGTGTGTATTCGCGTGGAATTAGTTCCTTACGAGACCTTGCTGCTAGCATTGAAGGCTCGACTTTTGCTTTCTTCGTCGTTTGCTGATCCTGCGTCGCTGTGACATGGTTATCACGCTTGCGCTTGCCTTGCGCGTTGGCCCCTTCCGACAAGATATCACAATTTGACTCTGTGTTTGTGTTGTGAGCCAAAGCCTGCGCTTTCTGCTGCGCTTTCGTAGGCGCTACATCTGCGGTATTTTTCGCCTTCTCTGATGCAGTAGCCTTCCCCTTGGGTCCGCTACCAAACGCCTTCGTCTCCACAGCGGCAATCCATTCTGCAATCTTGGTCTTTGAGGCCTTCACTGCTTCAAACTCCTGTACCTCGGCCTCACCAGCGTAGTTTCTCACGATTCCCAGCATCTTGTCCCTGTTTAAGTGCTGCGTCAAAGTGTTGATACTCCTGGCATGCGTTTTTCTCTTGCTCTTGTTGTCAAACAGTGGAATGCGGAGGCCGTCTACTTCGTAAAACTGGGCTTCGTCGGCAGTTGGGCTGGTCACGACAGCCTGAGACTTCGACTGTCTGCCGTTCTTCGGTCCGAGACTGGCCTTTACTGCGCCAGTGATCTGAGGAGCAGCCTTCAGTTTTGGCTTGGAGATGGCGGCACTCTGCGCCTTCGATAAGTTGAGCCTCTTCTTGCCTCCACCCTTTCTGCCGTTAAGCGCCTGCACCTCGGCTGCCATGGCGGTGGCATCATCGATGATGCCGGTCTGTCGCTCCTTCTTTTTATTAGGGTCCATATTTTCCTCACAGAGTGGGTCTGCTATGGGCTCTGCTGTCGTATACTTGAATTACTTCAAAATCCGTTGTGTGTTAGTGGTGTCGTAAGAGTCGCAAGTATAGACAAAGAGGTGCCTTTATCGTGCGCAAGATGGCGCAGAAGAAACGTATTCTTAGAGTAGATGTTGTCTGAGTATTGAACAATGCGGATTGTCTCAGGAGGTCGGCGGCTCGGCGCAAGTGGTGAAGGTGCGGCGAGTAAATCAGCGCTGTTGCGCGTTTGTCTCGCTGCACATAGGTTCCAGTGAACGCGGATCTCACGTGCTAGACCTCGAATGCTATACTCTATTTGCATGATTGCAAACATGAGGGTGGTAAGTCACTTTGAACATAGGGAATAGTCGATCTCCTCTTTAGCGGTGCTTCATCATCTTCTAAGTTTAGGAGCTGTCTTCTCGACAATAGCCTCCTATAGAACCAGTACCTGATCGGCTATCAGTGTTTCCAAAAGTAAAACCAGTGAACCGAGCGGAGCGAGCAAACTGGGCATCATAGTACCAGCCTCGGGAAAGCAATATTCGCAAGTATGGACAAAGGATCTGCCTGGGTTCATAGTCCCTTAAACCTCCAATCTGCGGTTTACAAGAGTGCCATCAGTACGCTGTAGATTATGTAGCCGTTGCAGGGAATTCCTTGGGTCTTATTGTTGTGATTAGCTGCGTCGCTCGTATTGTGTTAGTTCGAGAATGACTACACGCCTCTTCTCACAATAGCTCTTGTAAATACTCTCGATGAGGCATCACTCAGCCCTGCGACCTTTTGAACATTCACTGTCGATTATAGATGAGAGAGTGAAAATGACGATGGAAACGGAATGTGAAAGACTAGAGTAGCACAATGAGTAATTACTTGAGTGAGACAAAACGTCTTGCTGTAGGTCCTGCTGCCGGGAAGGGAGTGCATGACAGTAGTCAAATTCGAAGGATTAGACCACCTATAACCTTCCTGTAAGGCGCGATTGGTCCTTTCTGGGAGCTGGAAATTTCCAATAATCCAAAGTTGACGTATGTGATCGTACAAGATTTTGCGAGGTGGGCTCTCAAACACGTGAGCGCTATCGGAGCCGCGAGCCTCGGCAACTCCAACCTCCATCATTTCGGCATCGCCGCCATCGCCTGCTGTAGCTGAGCGCATTCGTCTACCACGCCATCTCCCATGTCTCATTCCCCCAACTAATTGCTCTACCCAAGAGGTACCCATCCGTCAAGATGGTCCGCGAGGATCTTATTGTATCGGCCGTAAGCATCACCAAGCCCATCTCCACCCACTCCGCTAATCAACGCAGATCTCTTGTACGTCGTTACAGTCCACGAGGCCACGACGTTCATGCTAACCATCGTTTAGTCCTTCAAGATCCCTCCGTCGCCAACGCCCCGGTCGAAAACCGCATCGCGTTTCTACAGTCGAAGAACCTCACGCAAGAGGAGATAGACGTTTCGCTCGCGCGCGCCGCCGAAGACGCCGGCCACCCCTCTCCAGCATCACAAGGCGCACCTCCTTCCAACCATGCATACAGACCACAAGGCTCGCCTCCGGCGTATGGTAACTACCCTCCGCCGGGTTACTGGCAACAGCCGCCACCGCCAGAGTACGAACACCATGCTCCAGCCCAAAGTGCAACACGAAGCTCGCAGAAGCTGACTTTTACAGACCGCCAAAGCGCGACTGGCGCGACTACTTCATCATGGCCACCGTCATGGGCGGCATAAGCTATGGTCTCTACTTCACAGCGAAACGCTATATAATTCCGCTCATTGCGCCCCCGACCCCGCCGCAACTCGAGCAAGACAAAGCCTCCATCGATGCCTCCTTCACCCGCGCCTTTGATCTTCTTGATCAGCTATCCACCGATACCGCCGCTCTCAAAGCCTCCGAAGAATCGCGCACCACGCGCCTCGACAGTGCTCTGGGTGAGATGGAAAGTGTCCTCACGAGTCTAAAGGAGTCGTCGAAGCGACAAGGCGATGATAACAGGAGGATAGAAGATGATGTGAGGGGACTGCGGGATCTCATCCCGAAAGCGATGGACGCGCAGAAAGAGTCCAGCGATGCGCGATTGAAGGAGTTATCGACGGAGCTGAAGAGCCTGAAGACGCTGGTTGGGAACAGGATGGGTGCGGGGACCGCGAGGCCGCCTGCAACAACGACCCCCAATACCTTCTACGGCATGCCGCAACCGCAACCACAATCTTCCGCCTCAACGCCGAACATCAACGGTACCCTAACAGCCGCGGCAACTGTACAGCAGTCCACCCCCGCCCCCGGAACACCAAGCGAGCAGCCACAGCCAAGTGGCAACAACGTCCCTGAGGCACAGGGAAGCAGCACACCTACACCCCCGACTCCGGCTCCGGCTCCCGAGAAAGCCGCAGCGCCTTCACCCTACGGTAGACTCGCGAATGGCCGCGCAGCAATACCCGCTTGGCAGATGGCCGCTGCGAAGAAGAATGAGGAAGCGAAGAAGGATACGAGTGAGAGTGGTACCGTTGTGGATGCCAGTACGGGTCCATAGGAAGAGCACTAGCGACTAGTAATCCTGAGCCTGGGTTACACCTGTAGTGTGGGTGCATTTCAAGTTCGTCCTCTATTAAAGGAAGTGTATTATTGTGGACTTTTTGGGTTGCGTAACTTGGAACTTGGTCTTGCACAGTTGGGATACGGCCGCTAGGCATCACCAATGGAAAGATTCCGGGTGCATGAATCTCAACTTGATCTTCAGCTCCCACTGGTCAGGATGCCCGTCGTGAACCCGCAAGAGCGCCAAAAGCTACCCTTGCAGGACTAGTCCGGCATGTCCTCAGCTACTCATGACTCGAGTTACATCGCTCGAATCTCAGTGTATCACGACGCGCGTAGCTGATACGCGAACGTCGTAGGCCGTTCACACATAGTGAGCTCAAAAGTCGACCTCGCTGTCGTAAATCCATCGCCACACGAGTATCACTCTCAATACCGCGTACCCAGGGGTACCACAACGAGCCATCCATTAGACTAAGTCATATGCTAATCTTAAATTCTTACGAGTAATTCTTCCGTTATAAGTTCATATATATGCCAAAGAACTACCCATGCATAACCAGTCCGGCATGTCCTCAGCTATCCGTACGTCGACACACGCTCACATCTGCCATATCGGGACGACCACCCCAAAGCCGATCCGCAACAGCTCACTTCCTAGCGGGAATGCCACGCCTGACCAACGTCGGCTTCATGACTACCGGCGCCGTCCTAGGCGTCATCTTCGCTTGAGGGAAGAACTTGTGGGCGAGAGCTTCCTTGGGTTGAAGGCGTTTCTCGACATTGAGGTTAAGGCAAGCTCCTAGCAGTTCTGCGAAATCGTTTAGCTCAGTAGCAGAAGGACCGCCCTGTGTGATGCCCCGGGTGGCATCTTGAACGCGCGTCTTGAGATCACGAGTTATCTTCTTTTGCTGCTCAATCTTGCGAACCGAAGTCTGGTGGCAAAGTTAGTAAAAGGTCACAATTTAGCGTGTGGGTGAGTGGAATACATACATTGCCGTGCTGATCGACTTCCTTACTAACGAACTTCAGGGGGGGACCAGCTTCGAAGTGTTCGATAACGTTTTGAAGTAGACCCTTCTTCAGCAGCTTTTCGGTTGGCCAACCGAGGCAGTCGATGAAAGCCTTGACCATCTGGTTGTTGGTACGACCAGTGAAGAGGATCTTACCCGTCCAAAGTTCGTACGCTGTGCAGCCGATAGCCCACATGTCGATGCCTAAAGATCATAGTCAGCAAAGGACATCCGGAGGGGTCTGCGCACTCGGTGTCTGGGATCAGAAGCCACGCTACCTCGCATTCACGGCGCGATTGAGATTGCAGAGTCAGGATTACGTACCGTATCCAATGTCCATCCCGAGAATGATCTCCGGGGCGCGATAGAATCGACTGACAAGGTACTCGGTGCGTTCCATGACGTCACGCTTGTCTACAGCTGTGCCGAAATCACAGAGCTTGATCGTCTTCTTGTCTGCCGAGACCAGTATGTTGTCGGGCTTCAGATCGCAATGGACGACCTGACAGTTCTGCATATGGCGAAGAGCAACAAACATCTGTCGAGTGTACGTTCGTACAGCCTGTAATGAAAGACCTAAAGTTGGGGTACAATGTCAGTAAAGATCCTCCTAGGGGTGTTGGCACCCAGTGCATCAAACTGAGGGTAGCGGAGAAGTTGGATTTATGACGCATGTTGTACGTACCGTGTCCGTTGGTGTCCTCCTTTAGGAGGTCACGTAAGTTCTTTGACATGTGCTCAAAGACGGCACACAGATGGCCCTTGTGATCAAAAGAGCCGAAGAGTCGAATTATGTGCTGTTTGTCCTGAGGATCTGCGTCGTTGACTTTGCGCAAGAATTCCATTTCTTTCTGGCTTGCCTTGCGCATAAGGTCGTTCCGGCGAATCATCTTGATAGCGACCAATTGGTTCGTGTCATCACTGCGGGTCGTCGTATCATGCGCCTGGGCGACGTTTGCGAAGACACCGCGTCCTAGGCCTTTGATCATGCGATAGCGACCATCATTGACAAGTTCATTACTGATGATCTTGTAGTAACCTTCCGGGTCATCCCAGTTGTCAAGCAATTTTTCGTCAAGGATGGTTCCTTTGGCTGTCCCGTTCACCTCTGCTTCGACAGTTGCCTCGTCTTCGTTTTCGTCGTCAGAGAAGTCGAACATGTCGAAATCCTTCTTCTGCTTTTTGATAGGTTCGGTCTTCTCCACCGGCAAGGTGGAGATGAAGTTAGGATTCGTCTCACTGTACGCATTAGACGACATTTCAGACTGTCGCACCTTTTGAGCAGCACGATTACGATCGTCTAGCATGTCCTTAGTAGGGTCATAATCGGCTGCGGAGGGGCTGTCGGTCGTTGGGCTATTTCGTCCACTGAGTCCTTCCTGTTTGTCGATCAACATAACTTCCGGCGAAGCGGGGACAGAATCTAAATGACCGGTACGAGGGGAACCGGAAGGTGAGATAGAACTCTCGGTTGCTGCTGAGGGAGATGCCACGTTAGGAGTGGCGCTCTCGGAGGCGTTAGCCAGGAGCGCTTGTTGCAGAAGGTTTTCCTTTGCCTTATTCTTCTCAGCCGCTGCTCGTATAGCAGCCCACCTTCGTCTCTTTTCGTCGCGCGTCTCTTGGGCTGGTGCCTGTTCCTCGGTCATTGGTTCAGGGGAGTATTCCGTCTCGTTCATAGTCCTAAATGGCACATTAGTTGTGCATAAAGCGGGGTGCGCCAATTCATACATTATAACGTCTCTAGGCTGGCCCGACTCTGAGAACTCTGTGGCTGAGGCATTGGTAATTATCCTGTCCTTTGCTCGAAACTCAGGCTCGAAGTTGACACGCGGTTGCCGGTGCTTGCCATGTTTTGAAGGATGTCCCGCCGGCTTCGATCCCCAGCGAGATTCATTTACCGGCGCAGAGTTCTCAGTTTCAGCGTAGGACACAGGTCTAGGTGACTTCCGGTCGTTAGTTGCACCCGAATGAAGCGTGACCCGAGCCTCATCGTACGAGGACTTTGGCCGACGGTCCTCCGTCCTGCTACGATCAACGTGATGGCGCTTGTCCGGCCTGACATCACGCGGTGGTGAACTCTTGCGTTTGTATGGCGGCCGTGGATCGTTGGCTTCGCGCCCATGGCCTCGACCACTGCGGTATGGAGATGGAGATCGCGATTCGTTGCGCTTCGCACGATAGGGTGAGGGCGAGCGGGTGCGTTTCCTGCGATATGGAGAAGGCGAGCGACTCAAGTCGCGATAGTTGTACCCTAAAAAAATCAGCAAAAGGCCAGGACAGAAAGGCGTAATCTGCAAAGCTTGTCCAGTGGGGTCTCAGCACTTAGTGTCTCATGCTATAGCCCTGCTTTCCAGATTTTCCGACGCATCTTGTACGCCCAAGCTGCGAAATGTCTCTGGCGCATTGGTGGATGGAGGGCAAACTTACCATAATTATCCGAAGTCCCGTCCAGTCCGAAGACCCTGTTGGAGTCGTTAATCGTGCGTTCGCTTGACTGGCTTGTGCTGTTTGCCTTCTGCTGTTGTTCGGTTGCGCGGAGCGCCATCTCGTCGTCTGCCGTGCGTGCCGGCCTTCTACAAACAGATGTTCCGAATTTGGGGCGTCAGCTTGCTTCTGCTAAGAGAGTATTTGAGTGCCTTTGCCACTGACTGACTGTGTGTCCCAGGCTGGAGAAGCTCACTCGACCTGCCGACCGAAGCGGGCTGGAGGAAAGGGAGCACGCAGTGACGTCTGGAAACAAGAGCGAGCCGCGATGCAGCTGTGATCACGGGGAAGGTAGGTTGGACGTGTTTGTGAGAGACGAGCGACGCGGTTGTATGCGCTGGAGGGGGAGGTGCGCAGTGTCGCGGTCAACTTTCCGCGAGCAGGCATTGGTGCACGGGCCACTTTCTCACGTGCAAGAGCATTCAGCAGGTAAGCGCTTTGGCCAGCTTATACTCTACTACAGTAATGTATACCTTTAGTACGTCGCAATTACAGGAATCGATAACGGTAGAATCGAAACAATGAGTTCGGAGACGTCTGTGGGTGAGCTTTGCCGACTTTGATGTTCTGGCCCGGCCTCGGAACCCGGTTATACTTGTCGACGTAGATGGTACTACATTCGTATGTTCCGCTCGGGACCTAACTTGTATGCAATTCACGGGACAGTTTTTCGACGGTAGGGGTAGGCCGGATGTCATGTCATGAACATGTCGGCCCAGGAAGTGGGGTTTCGCACCACCGAGGAGAATTGCTTGCTTGCATAACAATTCTCCAGGTACCAGATATGGAGGTTCCTTACCCGGCGCTAAAGACAGTACGGAAGACTTGCGACGGCTGATGTGCCACGCATCGTCGAACAAATTCGGTGGCATGGGAAAGCATTGATCAATGTGAGACCGAGGAGAAGGAGGAGATATGGATATATGGATCGGCGTCACAGCGTCACGGCGTCACCCCCAGTGCTCCCCACAGGTTGCCGAAAATCGCCGCGCATTTTCCAAGATTCAGTAGTCTGCATTCCAACAGTCTAGTTTCCTGAGATGGTATTTCGGCCCTCCTAGATAACTATGAAATACTAAACTTAAACAGACTCTACTATGTACAACATTGTGGTCTGATTCTTGCATGTGCAAAAACCTTATACCTACATCTCATGCCAAAGCTCCACTGCTTCGAGAGGGGAAGCTGAAACCGCACTATCGGCTCTCTCAGATGGGCGTCACCAACATGGCTTCCGGCTAACGATTGTGTGTGTCATTCCGAAGCATATCGGGATATGCACGCACGGGCCTTGAGCGCAACGGTTCGTGCCGGAAGTTCAAATGGCATGAGTTACTCCTAGCAGGTAATTCACTGCATGGTGGAGAAGACGAAATTTAGGGATAGTGCGGCATGTGATCCTGGGCAATACGTTCGAATGGCGCCTCAAGGAGTGATGTTGTGGAACACAAACATTGTTTTTGTCCAGCCTCATATGAATGGAGTAGGAAACTAACGAGAATGAAAGAGGAATTCTTCGTATTGATGAACAAGGCGACCAGCTTATGGTAAAGTGGCGTAGGTTCCCAATTTTCCTCGTTTGCGGTAGAGCTTCCGACTAAATAAACTTCAACGAGGTCTGTGGGCAAGGATGCAGGTTTGAAACAGTTCGGTGAACACCGCATGCGTGCGAAGCCTGTTGAAGCCATGGGGTCGGGTCGTAAGACCTTGTTCAGTAATCTTGTGTGAGTGTCGGAATGCCATCATCCGGACCTCTGCATCTTTGGAAGAGGGATCTCCGTGCCGAGCGAGAGGGTCTTAGACGGCGAGCCGTTTTGCAGGGATAGTCCAGGGCTGGGACGAAGAACGCAGGGCACGTGCGTCGTGGTTGTACAGTAGTGTTCTTATGAACGCTCCCTTACGATGGCGATAACACTAGCCAAGGGCTAAGGTGCCTAGATACCTAAGGCAAGCCACTGTCCAGCTCCACAGAAGAGACTGCGTCGCGTCGATCTAGGGAAAATAGTGTGTCATTCATCCAAAGCAGCTTGTAACAACCAGATTTTCCGTATGAGCTTCATACACCCATGTGCCTAAACCAGCGCTTTGCACAAACTGGGAAAAGGATCTTCTTCAGCCACTTTCGGCGCCACGAAGGACAGACTCGGGGTATCCGCTGTGGAAAATGGTCACAGCAGACATCGTAGACTACCAAGGTATCGTCTGTACGTGGAGTGGAGTGACATCGTTGTTTGCCAAGCCTGCCCGCAGTCATGAGGCCAGACCTACAGATGTCATCATTAAGGAACAGCGGCCTGCCAAAGTCAGTCTTATGGAGAAAGTTAGCGCTGAAACGTGAACTGTCCGTGCGAAAGACAGCGAGAGGCTTCGTGGTGTTGCACCAAATATTGTTGCATATTGCGGGGGTATCGCTGGGACACTGGAAGACGCAAATGGGTAGTTAGGTTGACTATTCGGGCTTAGTCAAAACCACAGCCGGCAGTATTGTATTCCCGTGGACATGGGCGTCCCAACAAACGCGCGAGTCAGCCCTCACTGTTGTCTATCATGTACGGTTTAAGATCCCAATCGTTCGTACCCGACGTCGCTGCCAACCGTGCGCATGTACCTCGACGGGTACCTTTGTACGTCGTTGACGTTGCGGTAAGATACTCGGCCATTCAGCGGCGAGAAAAGTTGGAACACGGTGGGGACCCACAGTAGCATCCAGACCCTCCCACACTTGTAAGTGTCACGTAACGTGCTTCGTCCAATTGGCAGAGTTTGTTGCGTCAAGATGGGTTATGTATACTTCTTTGAGACAAGCGGCAAGCCTGCCCCCCAGCCTCCCAAAGCCCTTTCCAATGTCGAAGCAGCGCAGATTGGTCGAGGGAATCAAGCTTGCGAGCAAACTCAAATTTCCTGGGCAGACTGGGGTAGTCCAGCAAAGATGCCAGTGAGTGGATCCCGAGTGACCTTGCTCTTGGGCTGACCATCGCTCAATATGGGGAACTGACAAATGACGTTCTCAGCCAAGATCTGCCCGGGCAGGGCAAGTTCAGTCGAACGGGACACTCTCTATGAGCAATTCGTAGCGATGTTTCAAAGACTATTTCACTGGGTAGGTGCTGCTGACGTATCGGACACTCTGTCCGAAGTGAGACAGTCCAACTGTTCGACCCTGCAGCATGCTAGCAAACGCGGGTCACGCAAATTTGGGCAGTAAGAGCAGCAGCAAAGAACAGGCACTGTCAAGATTGCGAGAGCCACACTATAATGACAGTCAGAGAAGCGATGAATAAACCAAGGCAACGTCATCACAGTCCCAGCTGGAGATCTCAGATCGCAAATGCAAGGCAGATCGCATTAAAGTGAGGTGATACGCCCATCAAGCTGATGAGACGCCATCGATCGGACCGAATGCCTCTTATTCGTTTGGCCGGTTTGGGCCACTGGACATGCGTTCCGTCACTGGGTTCGTCTGGCAGCCAGCAACCACAGTGGCCTTTCTGAACAACGATTTTCCTCTCTGTTAAGGCCTAGAACTATGATGCAAGGGCAAGTCCGGACCGGCTCATGGGAGAGACAAATGCTACATGTCGATGCACACACCCCCGTCACCACCAACGTCAAATTTGACCTTTGGCGGCTCAGGTCCATAATTCTAGGCTGTGTACCTCTGCGCAGGGTTCTCCACGACGCAGTGAGCCCTCTGTTAGGAGCTGGGCCTGCAAACCACAAGGTGGAGCGTTCAGCACCCAATGCGCGAACGGCCAGTCCCAAATGTAATTGGATTATTCCGGTTGGGAGCTTGGTGATGGTTGCGGAGAGCGCCGGATTGGCCACTTCCGACTGTACCGCTCTCTGGGCCGACTTCCCCGCGGTTGTCTGCGGGTGGTTCACTAGACATTAGATCCGACCTGCATCCGCATCCCCACTGGCGGCGTGTAGGCGAGCGACGCATTTGAAACTCGGTCCCAGCTCTCGGTGCTTGTCGGCAGCGTGAACGCAAGGGTTGGCCGGCCCTAATCGCTTCTCATACGCAACGCTCTAGCAGCAGACATTATAGAGGGTAAATCCCCGAAGCCGCATTGCTTGATCAGTCCGAGGGTTACAACGCGACGATCCCTTTAGACCTCCGATCGAACATAATCCTTATTCCTATGCGGTAGCACAGACATGCTTTCCCTCATGCCTTCAGAATCCGCAAACTCGTCTCCAGGTCAGTGTTTGAAGCACGGAGTCCGCTTGCGAGTACTGACTGTGGTGACAGGAGCCAATTATTGGTATGGGAGCAGCCTGCCAAACAGCATTGGCGGGCTTCCAACGGATCCCACGAACCCTCGTATGCAGCGTCGAGCATCGGAGGCTGTCATCTCTTCGAGCGCGTTCCACAGGTAAGATTACTCCATTCCAGGTTTTCCTTGACTCCTTGCATAACTCTGGAGAACCGATATCTGGATGTGACAATTCGACGGCATCCTGAAGCTCCTTGGGCATATGTGGTGTGACCGCGGCGTTGGGCTCGACGCTGCGATTCCGGCCGAGACCCATGTTCACCTGGTTATCGACATCGCTTTCGGAAGGGATTCCACCAATCCAAGCACGACAGGTCCCGAGGTTTAGCTCTGGCACGAAAGCGGAACTCTTCTGCACATTCTTACTTCGATCGTGGCTCTGTATCAAGTGTCGGATACCCTCCACTGTACAAATGTACAAGCACCGGCCGAGAGATCAACGTTAACATCCTGGATGCCTTTCATACTTGTCTCTATCCTTCAGCCCACTTCTCTTCGAGCTGCAACAAATTTTGCGTACTCGCAAGTACTGGGTTTCGTCGGTGCGTAGATCAGCGGGGTCGGAGTAACGCCGAAGGATGAATAGAACCGAGAACGGCGACGAACGGTCATCCACCTGGACAGGCAAACTCTAATTGGCAATCACACATTTAGAACACAGTGATGGACACAGCTGACAGTTCTATAGTCAAGAGTCGAGTCCCTGGGATCAAAGCATCGCGTCGCTCCACCTTGATACATCACCAGCAGCACTCCGAGCTCTTTGTCAAAACCCGTCGGCCGGCCACAAAGCCCCCTTAGCCCCGAAACAGGGACTCGGAGGCGCCCTGGCTAACTCAAGGAATCAACATCAGTCGCCAATCTCGGGCACCTACGCCCTTCGCACACCTCGGGGGAAGATTACCTCCATAGCGTGCGAAAGCTGCAGGAAGCGCAAGTCCAAGGTAAGCAGCATCCGCGCAGCTATTCTGCTGGTTCTCATGATCTCTTTAGTGCGACGGTGTCCGACCAAAATGCAACACTTGCCAAACGAAGAACTTGTCCTGCGTCTACGACGTTGCTGAAGATGGCAAGACCACAACACAGCTGCGGGCACATGTGAGGAGACTGGCGAAGGAGCTCGATGATATGAAGTCGATTGTATCATTGCTGGCCATGTCGCCAGATCGAAGTACTGCCGCGAATTGGGCAACCGAGCTGGAGAAGAATGGTTTTGCTCATCACACGGCAGATGAGATCAAGAAGGCTCTTCAGGTGAGTTTGTGCGTGTTAGAAAATCGTCGAGAACAGAGACTAAGTGTCGTCAGGAGGTGGGCGAGAATCCAGCACTACTCCAGCATGAAGATTCGCTGGGTACACCTGGAAGTGAACAGCTCCGACGACCGTCACACAGTCTGGCCCCATCGTCATACGATGGATCTTCGCGGGACGAAAGGTGAGTAATTAGGAACCATGATCAAAGAGAGCCGCTGACCTGATCAGCAGTAGGGAGCATAGCCAACCAGAACTAGCTTTTCACTTGCAGGAGCCTGCGTTGGAACATCCCCCGCCATTTCCTTTGGATCCGACGAACGAATATAGCAAATTTAGTTTCGACTGTGCGTTGTACCGGAGAACCAAGATGGAAATGCTAGCAAACGGATGGGACGAAGTCCAGGTATTCGGACGGAGCGAAATAGACGTAGACACCGCGATACTTGGCTGGATGGATCCACAGGACGGGCAACCGGTTCCTACATGGGCATCCAGGATGGCCAATAAGATGTTAAATGGGACGCCAATGCCATTACGTCTGGCGTCGACGTTCCTCTTGACCAAGATGATGCGGGTAGGCTCATCCAAGGCTCCTATGCAGGATATAACGCTGACCCGCTCCAGTGGCTCATTTGGCCAAGCGTCGAGAACATGAACGGAATGCCAGACTGGCTGATGCCCATAAACAAGCAGGACTGTTCGGCAAACGATCTGCTGGTCGACCTGATTCCATGGTGGGCTAGCTCTTGTTCTTTTCTCACCACCGATCACTTCTAACTTCTTTCAATAGGCCTCAGCTCCGACAATACCTCTACCAGCATCCTGGCGAGTTCATGGTCGGCGCATTCCTCGGTCTCATCCGCATCAATTGGCCCTACGCCGACGAGGCGTGCCATTACTGGGAACCGGAAACGGGATGTACTCGAATGACACCGCTATTTGAGAGCCACATCACCGATCTGAATACCTGGACTTTGGACGCGAAGGCGCTGGAGGTCATGCCTCAGCTCGAGGGCTTGGTTCCCATCAGTCGGTGACGAGATAGGGAGGTAATCGTGGCTTTATGTATGGCGTTTCGGTTTGCGGTGGCATCGTCGTTCATTTTCTTCCTCGTATACCATCTCAGAGGTTAGGTCCCTTCTTTCAATCATGTTCAGCACTTTATCTTTCTCTTTCTTTGGTCCTAATATGCATGGAGGCTATGGTCGTTTTGGTCGTTCCAAAACGCAGCAAGTCTTAGACGAGTTAAATGTATAATAAAGTAGCAGTAGGAACTCGTACATATAAAGATGACGTGATCCTAAACCCATCCACGAACGCCCGGGGCACCAACCTGTTATATACCCTATGGCGCACCCCTGCAGCAACTCGTCTTACGACCGGCATCCTCGCGACTCAGCAGGGTGGAGCGTAGCAAGTCTACGCTGCTAAGCGCCACGCTCCAATTTTGTCCACGGAACAAGATGTCCGATGGCGGGTCACGGTAGTGTGCCCTTTTCGGAACATGCCGAGGCTGCCGAACATGCCGCGACCTTTTCAGGTCTTGAAAGTGGAGCCGTCGGGTGACTTTTACGTGCGGTCGATACCGCTAGAAGATGTTCATATCCACCGTGAGCATATTGGGATCAATAAATTGGAGCCCACTTCCGATGGGCGAGGTGCGTCACTCCAGAACACGGAGCCAGCCCAGATGAGAGCCATGTTGTCCCAGACGTAGTAACCGATGTCCTCGCCGGCAACTGGCAACTTGTTGGTCCTTCCCTTGCAAAAGATCCAGCCAACGCCGAGGTGGTGTTTCGGAGGCAGCGCTATTAGGATTTCATATGCACATGAGCATACAGACTTCTAGTAGACGAGTGCGGGCTGGCGGGCGGGCTATTCACTCACGGGCTTTGGGACCCTGATTTGCGTAACCCAACCGGCGACTTCGACAGCAGAGTCGCTGCCAGTGGCCATGAAGTGGCTTGAATCGTATAATGATGAGCGTTGGCACTAGTCGCGTTAGTTATGCCCTGCTGGCCAGCGTGTTTGTGCGGCCTGTTGATATCACGGACCGCAGTAGGAAAAATAAGAAAACTACAGCACTGACGACGTGCTTCTTGTATATCGCTTTAGCTTTGTGGCCGATAAATGGCCGACATTGCTGCCCATTTACTTGATAGGCGAGTCGGCGTGTGGTGAAGGTGGTGAGAAAGGTTGGCGCGTTTGCATGGTGGGTTAGCAGCCTAGAAGCCGCGACGACGGCCTCACTAGATGCCGGCTTAGCCTCGCCCGTGGCGGCCCTCGAGAGTATATCACTTCTGCCACTGCTCGAGATTCATTGTTACGCGGTGTTTACTAGGGATACTCGGTACGTTAGGCCGTAGGTCACATGACCCCCAATATCCCATTCATATATATTGTTCCCCTTTTCATTTCTATATAGTCCAACCTCGGTTCTATTTTCCTTTTAATGTGTATATTCCGCGTGATATCCTAATTTAATTGAGTTTCTTCAGCCGAAGATCTAAGTGACCTCCTCTTTCCCATACCGCCTTTATATGTGGAGATACATTGTTAACTTGGTACACTCGTATCATGATCATGTTAATACATCCTTGTATCGCTGCACAGTGCGTTGGAGAGAAGTAAAAATACGGACACGACCCCCGGTACTATATCAACCGGCCCCACCAAAACAGTCTGCCACCCCGACCTAAATTCTGACTCGAAAATATGGGTTTTCCGCACCTCCATCTTCGTAATTCGTCGTAGCTTGGCTCTTGTTGCCATCTACTTGATGCCGATCCATCGCTTCCCACCCTCAGTCCGCCACGCTCGCATCTACCTTTACCGCATGGGAGATATACACATCGGCGATGCTTCTGACCCGATAGGTCGAAACAAGTTCTTACCTATTTCCTTGCATCCCCGTGCCTCCAGCAGTCGTTCGTTTTGTTTCGTTCTTCGGCTGAATGCAGCAAGCTCACATCTGCATCACAGACTACATTCCATGATAGTTTACCATTCCGCACGACTTAATTGTTCTTCGAGTATTGGCACCAACTTCACTGAACCCAAACGACCGGATACTGGGAGAGTATATTCGGGAGGGCGGGCCACTCGAAGCGCACTGAGTCCCAGAAGTCATTCTATCGTCATCAAATTATCCATGTATGAGTCTCTCAGTGTCGATGGATACCACCTTCTCTTCCTAACGTTTTCCGTAGCTTGGGTCGTGCAAATTTTCACCTAACTCCAAGACTTTGAATCTTGGTATGCAGTAGAGAACAGTCAGTGACGCTCGCCAAGGATATGTACGCGGAACACCCACTATCCAAGAACTACTGTTCTAGCTTATACTACGAGCAATTCCGAAGATGTTCGGCTGATACTGGGAGTGCTCGCCACGCCTCAGAGACCCATGGGCGCTTTTGGGTCGAAGACGTGATGTGGGGAGGACGCTCGTTCCTAGGGCGTATGTGTTCGGATATGGAGATGTACAGATTGAAAGTACCACGGAGATCGGCGTATTTCTAAGAAGCAGGAACCGGGTTCGATGCGCCGATGTCGAACATGCTTGCGGATTGGACTGTAAGAGAAGAGTAAAGAGACTGAAAAGAATCGTGTGTGATCATCAAGACTTGATTTGGGAGTTTGGAGCGGGACGGTATCAGGTCCGACCTACGGCCTAATGTACCGCCACGTAACATTTGATATCAGAATCTCTTTGTGTAGTACCTCGTGCAGCTCGGAGCTCACGGCAATAATCCAATTATCAAACCCAATCATCAAACCCAACGGGCCCTCAGTCCAAGGCCTTCAACATAAGGTGCTGCACCGAAGCCCAGTGTGGCGGCTGGCTAAACAAGGTTAGTAGCGACTCTCAATAACCCACAACTTCGACTATAGCCTGCGAGCAACGAGCGCACAACGTGACCTACTGCTGCCTTAGGAGCAGCAGTAAAAGTATACGTCCGCGAAAGCTCCTATCTTCTCTCTCTCTCAGCACCACTATCACGTCTTTGCAAACCGTAGCACTAGACCGCGCCGCCCTCTCGATATATCAACTCGAGCTGCATCGCCGTCGCCCTCTTCTAACCGTCGACATGGTTATCGTCCGCGCCCCCGCCCTAGCACCGATCGTCGACTCGTCGAGCGAGGACGATCCTATCGACCGCCCTCTTGTTCATCCGTACCTATCTACCATCGATTAGCTCTACAGGCCGACAAAGAAGACCCTAGAGAGCGCTATCTATAGCCGCCCTAAGTAGTAGTACGAGCGTATGGTCAAGCTCAGGCTGCTTCACGTAGATAGGGAGCTGGAAGATTTCAAGAATAGGGCTATACAGGTGGCACTCTACTACATAGGTAGCGAGATCATGACCTCTGGTAAACCGTATAGGGAGGACTACGACAAGCTACAGAAATAGACAGGGAGTATAAACGCGCTCGTAGAGCTATTGCAAAAGGATGCAGACTATAAGAATCTAGCGGAGGAAGAGCAGGACTTTCGCAACCGCTACTAGTCTAAGACCTATCAGAAGTAGCATAGCTAGGTGCTGTGTGCTTGCGAGCACATCCGATATGCGCACGCGGGCGGGCGTCGAGGACAGTAAGCCTGACTGCTCTGGATCTACGTAGTTAGCTGTACTTACGCCCCGTTGGTGGAGAAGTGACGTGTCGAGGTCGTCGTCGACTTCGCAGAGTCGAAAGGAATCAAATCGACGTCTTTGCAAAGAGAAATAACTGCACGTGACGGTTCAGATTAAACGACCTCGTGCTCAAGAAGGAAGAACGCCTTCGTAACATTTGATATTGCTGTACATGACGCCGCTATTGGTCTATTGATACTAATCCCAGTGCTCTGTCTCTCACGATACCACCAGGCTATAGTCATTCTCCCCACTTGGTCGCGTCACCGAAGCCCAATCACTGCCCATTCAATTCCTCCTCTATCTCAGACTCCTTCCTTGAGTACAGATAATATGGACTGTTCGTTGTCTCTTCGGAAGTCATTTCTGTAGCTTTTCCCCGATAGTGTCTAGTCAGGTTCTCAGTCTCTTTCTCCTTGTCGGAAGTGCGTTCCGCTCGCAGCAGCATCTTGATAATCGACATCTCCCAAACATGTCTCCCACCATCGGTAAGGGACAAGTGCGGCAATTTGAACCCGTTGACTTCAAGATGACGTTCTGCTACCCTTCTTGCTATGCCTATGCGCATTAGGTCTTTTGGTTCGATTTTTGCAAGCTCATAGAAAATGTTCGCGGCTACACGGAAGTGGTCCGGCTTCTTGGTTTCGTCGGTCACTTGTATTCGATTGCGAGCTGCAGACATTATGGCCGTAGAGATACGTAAGGGTTCTTCCTCTACGAGGTCGTCCGTGGCATGTCCGTTGAGGTATCGGTGATGTTCGGCTCTTGCGAGCCTGGGGGTGGTGCTAAACAGATGGATGAAGGGTGTCCGTTGGAGACGTTGGGGACGTTGGGGACGTTGGGGACGTTGGGGACGTTGGGGACGTTGGGGACGTTGGAGACGTAGGAGACGTTGGAGACGAGGCAGGATACGGTGAAACATGGTTTGTATTATGTTAAGTGGTGGTAAGTTGTGTTGTAATTGCACGCTGGGTGGAAGAGTGTTGCGGGAAACTTGATCGATAAAACGACTGAGGGAAGATTTATTTCTAATATAGACATCCATAGTCCGGTGAAAGACTCATTGGTTTGTGCTCCAATGTCCACTACACAAACTAGCAAACGTGTTGCCAAACATTTCCGAATCCATGCGTCGCTAAAGGGACATAGTAGCCTTTAGATGTAGCGCTCTTCACCTCCAACCAGATGGTGCGCCCTCGTCGTATCGAACTTGGGCCTTCAGTAGGGTAGATTTTATAAATCGCTCTAACAAGGGATATTCAGTAGTATAGGGCAAAGCTACGAGTGCGCGACTTACCCATATCCGAATCTTGGAGCACTATGATGAAGATAAGGGGGGATCTGTTAAAGTGGTACAACAGAGCAGGGCTTGTTAATTTGAACTTGTTCTTCTCAAGCGGATGGAGTTGGCTTCTAAGGGTCAAACACGGGAACGGCTTTGAGCCTGTACTAGTATTAGCAAATGCACGTATCAAGCGTAGAAAGCCTTACAAGGAGTTATGGTACAGGTTTCGTGGTGGTAGACGAGCCGATGGACAGAGTACGGCATGCCTGCGTCCTGAATCGACTCAGAGTTCTCTGCGAAAGTTTCGCTAACATCTGGCGTAAGATAGAGAGCTGTTCTGTCCGTTGAAGGTTCGACTGTTACAGGTTCGCTGTGTTCGAAGGGTGGGTTGATGAGGTGCGCGATTGTGCAATTGGTGATCTGGCGGTGCAGGCGATTGATGTGCCTGAGGAGAGCGTTTGGTCGTGAGAGTTGTTGAAACAGCATCTTAGCAGTTGAGAATAGCTTCAAGGGACCTGAATTTGGGAGCGTCAGGGGCTTATATAGTAGCAGAGGATATACTGGGCTTACTAAGATCAGGCTGCAGTGTTGATGTCATTGTCATGTATTAAATGCTTGCCTCACCTTTGTAACCGCCATTGAGCGAAGTGAAAACCGCACCGCGTATGAAGAAAGGGATCATGGTTTTCGATACGGGTGTCGTGCGGACCTAAAGTGGATATGGCGCGTGCGAATTTCGACTGTGAAATTCCTCTTACCAATTTACCAATTCTCCTTCCTCCCACTCTATTCTCTGCCACCTCACACGAGCTCCGTATATCATATGCAACGGCAGTACTCTTTAGAAAACAACGTTGGGTATTCACGGCGAGAAACAGACCAAAGAACAAGGGGTGTCGCTTGCCCACATCCTGAAGCACAGCGTCGCGGAATCCAAATCATTTCGCATCTGCTCTGAAGCCATCATGTCGCATACCGGCAACATGAGTATCTTTGATGAAGCATATGGGCTGTGAATTGCTGCGGCGCTTGGTCGTCTATCATCGGCGTCGAAGGCCTTACTTCTCGGTATTGATCTCGAGCTTGAGACATCGAAGTCTCGGGTTTCACCCAGGAATTCATCGACCACGTCGCACTTACTCTTGATTTTCGCTTCAGGAAGTTACCGGTTATGTTGCACTTGATTTTGGATTTCACGAAGACTAGGGTGCGCTGCAGCTTTCCGGGGGAGATGATGTCATGGAGCGCCGGGTCTTAGCATTGTCCTTCATGTACACGATCTGCTGCTTGCTGTTCTGGTGAGTGCTGCTGACACGATCATCTTTGAAGTTCTCGTGAGTGTTGCCGACCCGACCGTCTTCGGAGAGCACGCAGATGCAACCCGTCGGCTGAATGACTCCTACATGGACAGGAAGGCGGCTTAGTCTATAGGGATCCCGCGCTTCTCTGCACCTCTCTTCGCCCGTCCGCGAGCTGCCCTAACTCCATATCTGAGCTCGAGTCAGGGAGGGCATCTTTGGGCGCAGTAGCTCAGGTTCATGTTGACGCAGCAGCAACTCACCAACATCAACCTCCAGATCCACAGTGCCGAACAGCGCGCGCCCGCCATCTCCCCTCTTTTGGAGCTTCCCATGGACCCACTTCGCTCCTCCGCCGCTTTGGCTCGATGCTGGAGTAACATCGTACGCTAGCGCCGCCAGATAAGGGCAGTCGAGGGCACAGCGGGAACGGCAGTGGCTAGGGCGGACAATGTACATGCTGCCGTTGTCGCGGCCCTGGGCTTTGATATTGCTGAGTCGATGGCTACCCTGCTGAGGGATAAGGTCTTAGGTGGTGGCTTGGGGTCATATATGGGAGCGCCGAGCGCCGAGGAAACTTCAACTGCTGAGACGCCGCTCCTAGTAGGGCATTACGGCGGTGCGGAGCGAGCCCATATCTGTAGCAAGCCTCCGAGCAGCATCTTGCACATGGCTGTCGACCTCCTGAATGGAGGCGTTCAGAGCCGCAATGGTTGGGTGTCGAGATTGGTAACGGCGTTGTGGAGTCCGGGGACAGTTGTGTGAGTCGGTCAATGTGTGTTTGGAGGGAGGGTACCGCGAGGAGGAGAACGCATTGGGTGCGAAGAGGGTTGGTGGGCGTAAGAGGTGCTGGTCGGGAAGAGGTGTACGACGGACTTTTGAAGTACGAGGGGAGGAGGAACTCTTGTTTTTTCTTGGAATGGATTGACTGTAATGTGAGGGACATGGCTTGCGTGCGAATTCGCTTGTTTGGCTAATTCGGCACAAATATTTTCTCGTATCTAGGATTCTTTCTGCGGAACAGGAACGTGTTCCGAGGGTGGTTGAGCAGTAGTCATACGCTTTTGGGGGCAATGGCTTGAAATTCGTAAAACTTCTTCTCTGGTCATATCGAAAGAGATCGTCTGCCGTGATCATTACACACACCGCTCGTGGAATCGACTAGCTCGTCACGATCACGATCGAGGAACGTGCGATCTTTTCCCTAACTGAAGTTGCGCATCATACACGGTATATATGGTTCTCCCCGCTTTACCCCAACCGCCTCCAACTTGCATGATCTCTGCAAGGATCTTCGACTGGAACGGTAACAACACAAAATGGCGACATCGCGACGACGACATCGATGGCTGGGTCGGTAAGTACAACCGTGATTTCGGTATGCAAGACCAATGGCTGCTTGCTGAATCGTGGCATTGGGTGTGCGACACAAAAGGTCTTCGATTGCTTGGGGACGCCGTTCTGCCCCACGCTAGACCTGCGGCTAGGAGCGAAGCTCCACCAGCCTATGGGAGTCGACCATATGGGAGATCTGCGAGTCAGACACGTACGTCTATGAGCGGGATGATGTCGTTATGAAGGATCGTTTGCACCGGGTATAATCGTGATGGGACTACGTGTGGGTTGCGGAAGAATTCTGGCTATCTGACATGGGAGAGGGCGTATACTCAAAAGGCAACAAACTCGAGATGTTCACGACGATGGGATAGAGCTTGAGCTACAGCTACCTAAGAGAGCTATGATACTTGATCGTAGAAACCCTTTACGCTGATTGAAGACAGGGCTCCGTACGTAAGGCTTCAAAGTGTCCAAAACCTCCCCTATCATGATGTTCTACGCATGCATACATCCTACACTGCTGATAGTTTTCAGTAGTGTAGGTTGTATGCATGCGTGCCCAACCTTGCGTATCCAAAACTCTGGTAGCTTCCCACCGTCCCGATTGCGTTCGATGTCTCTCCCAGTGGTCAGAGAAGTCGACTTCCAAGATCGGGAGGCGTATAGCGTAGAGACTCGACTAAAGAAGGTATGGTTTACGAGGAAGGTCGAGACTATCCATCCAATTCCATCTGTTATACCAGTTCTCGTAGTCGGGAGAACCTGACGCCATTACTACGCAGTTCACCAACTGCTTGCTTTCTACTACTCAACTTGAAACAGGTGATAGTTATGGACCAGTGTCTCAATGCAAAGATTTTACTTGACACTTCCAACCCTTCCTCTTTTTCCTCACTACATCGACCTACCCATTCGATCTATAACCACCCCACAATCTTCAAGCCTGACCTGCCCCCTCTACCCCAATCTATCTTGCATCTATCCGACGAACATCCACCCCAAACCCTCCTCTTGGCCACCTCAACACGTCGATCATATGCACGAGCAAACGCGCTCAGGCCCAGAACAATACAACCGCGGCGCTGCTCGAAACACCCTTGACTTACACGGAAAGTGTTCCGACGGGCATCAAGTCGTCCAGCATTCGACTCAGTACTTAATCGGCGGTGTATGAAGAAGGCGACTGGCCGCTGCATCTGACGACGCGTGACATCATGGTGTTGGAAGGAGGCCGCGGTGGAAAGATGGGTAGACATCAACTAAAGAGCATTGTGGAGGGGCATTCGACGGAGGAAGATTGCAAATTTAGGTATGAACAGTATCGAATTCGTAAGAAGCAAAGTAGAAGACAGGTATCATATCGCGGAGAACCCAACATGACACCTACAAAGGAAAGCATGAAGCAGGATATAAAAAGAGGCAGGCACGGAAACACCTTCGCCCGAATCCGAAACCGACTGTCGCAATGCGCAATGACTACCGACACGCTCAGGAAGGTAATAGACCAAGTCTTCGAAACAGAAAGCCTGCTGCAATTCGCAAACTAAGCGGTACAGCACACATACCTCGCGTGACCAATCACTGCGTCACCCTCCGAACCCACAGTGCACTCTCGCTCTGGTCATCCCTCTTCCGCCACGCCCGATGTAGCTTCAACCCCACGTCATGTTCCTCACGCTTGATCTCCGCCAGCTCCTCCGCATAGTCTTTTTTCCTCTGCTCCACTAACCTCATCCGCTTGAAATCCGTGATCATGGGGTTCGATGGGATCTTGTGATTCAGGTCGTTGAGTAGACGATAAACGTTGTTCCGCCGTATGCGCAAATCTTCTACCTGGGATTCGAGCACTTCCACGTGGTCGACAGCGCTGAGCTCCATCGGCGGTCGCGGAAGGGCCTTCTGTGTGTTGGTGGAATAGGTTGAGTCGGGACGGGGAGATGGCGGTTCGGAGGACATAATTGTGGCGTGTCCTGGAGGTGCTGCTGCACCGACCGGTTTGCGAGCGGGGATTTTGTCTGCGACAGTAACGGGACGTTTCCGATTTAGAATAGTAGCGGCAGCAGACACGGGAGTTCTCGACGTCGGTAGAGGAGGTGGTGGTGACGGAGGAGGCGAATGCTGGTAGGTAGTGTTGGTGTTGTACGTCGTCCACGAAAAGCGACTTGATGGGCCGTTAATCTTACTGTCCGTTGAGCCCGGAGTGCCCTCAATCGACGCTCTCGCTGCTTTAGCTTGGGGTGTGACCGGTTCCGGATGTGCTGGTTCTGGCCGCGCTCCGAGATTTCCACCGGTGGTTGCGGTCAGAGGTTGCTTGTTTGTCGGTGTAATGGGACTGGGGTAGGAATACGGGTTCGAGTTTTCCGGGTTGTGCGGCGAGATTGGAGAAGCAAGGCCCCGCGATGGAGAAGTTCGGACGACTTTGAGCGGGACAACGGGTTTAATGGGCTCTTCATGCATGCTATATTCAGTCTCGGTGTTTGCGACGAGATCGGTGTCAGCCCGGGGGTCGGGCCTGGAAGACGTCGTAAGCGAGTTTGACGCACCCTTCCCAGACCTCGGCGTTCTCGCGGGTTCCGTTTTTCGAGGGATCTTTAGTGGCTTGTCTGTCGGTTGGTCTTTGAAAGGCTTCGCGATCTCTGCTCTACCCACCGCTCGACTCCATGGCTCATATGGCTTTTTGGCCACTGGCGATGGCTTCGTTCCGGAAGGGTTGGCCCGCTCAGCCAGCGGGGCATTCTTCCTTGCATTGCTTTGCGGTCCAGATATCAAAACCTGATTCCCCAATGGGCGGTCCGAAGGAGGTGAGAGAACCTCTTTTGCGTAAGTTCCCGGGCTGACTTGACTGGGCCTTCCCGCGTTACCGGATGTTGGCTCGCCAGAGTATGCGTCCCATCGGACCTTGCTATTTGGCGCAACTTTGCCTCCCCAGAACTTTTGCGGAATCGAATGGTCTTCGTTGCGAAGACTTGGCGGAGCTTTGCGAAGGACGGGAATGTGGCTTGGAGCGCGGCTTGAGGAATCCGAAAGGCCGCGGTTCTCGTCGACTGGAGAAACATCACGCATCGAGCGAAACCTTCGAATACGATCCGAGTCCTCTTGTTGATATTGGTCCGGCTCGGGTGAGCTTGGTGGGGATATGTCGAAGCCAGGTCGTTCGGTGGCTGTAGATTGATGGTCGTACCTCACATCTGGTGATGCTTGTGAATATAAGGACGATTCGGTAGGAACTCCGGACGCCCTATTGTCATTGGGATACGGCGGGGGTGACAGCGGGTCGCTGATTTGTATTAGTGATTGTGAGCAGTGGAGGCATGATTGACCTACAAGTTTTGGTGGGCTGGTTGCGCATGATGGTAATGAGTGGCATTTTGGGCATCAACAACATTAGGAATCTGCCTGAGCTGATCCCCGTCGTAGGTAGTTTCAACAAGCACCGGATTGCCAATTTGCCTCTCTCTGTCGCGGACGTGACTCTGCAACCGCTTCCACATGATTAGGTTCTGCATGAAACACGGGTTAGCGAGGCCGGAAGTGGTGATATGAAACTCTCCCACCACGGGAGACACTTGAATAGTGAAAGTTATAAGACCGCCCGTGAATCGCAGAAGGGGTTCTCGTCTGCTCGGGCCGTGGCTGCATTTGAGTCATCTTGTCCAGGCGAAGATGCCTCGTTGGTGTTGACCTTGGAGTGTGGGGCGTAGCCTTCACTATGGCGCACCCAGAGACTGTAGCGCCATGGGCGTGACATCTTGCGACGCTCGTCGGAGCGGAGGACGTAACCGATAGCCCAAGGGACAGAGATTGGCCAGAGAAGATTGATCCAGAGGATGAAGTTGAGGACCACGTTCAACGAAGAGCCACCATCAAGGTATACCGCCATCGGTGAGACTACCAGACTCAACAAGATCAGGCCGGTGGTCTTCCACGGTGATTTCTTGGGCACAGCCACCGCACTTCTCTGGAAGCGGACATTGACAGCTTCGGTGGTTTCCATTGTAGGCATTACGCGGTTGCAGGTAGTATGGCAGATATGTCGTTGGCGACGGCGAGCTCCGGATTTTTTGTAGGCCAAGAGAATGCAAGAATGAAGATGAAAATGGGTGTCGATAGTAAATATCCGGAGCTCCTAGCAATAGCCAAGGTGAAGGGAGGTAAGAGAGCAGAGAAGAAGAGAAAGAAACGAAAGCATACATACCGAATTATTACGGGATTAGGACAGAAGGAGCGGGGGCTCGCGTGTCGATATCGATGCTGCGATCTAAAGAATCAAAGAAGCCACGTCGAGGCGCAAGGAAAGACACGCGAGGTGCTGCCGCATATGCAATAACGAAGTGAAGGAGAGGACGAGGCTCTGATGGTCGGGCGCGAAGCTGGGGGCGGTTACGTTTGCACAGCGAGGCGCAGCCGGGGCTCTTTTGCTTCCCGCGCGGTGTGGCCGCTGGGCGATGTTGACGGGCAGAGACTCGACAGCGCCTGCGAGAAGTCGACGAAGACGAACGAACTATGTTTCTTGGGTCGACTTTGAGGCTTAGACGGAGGAACGACGATGGCGCGGGCAGCCGCAAATGAGTGGCTGCGTTGTGTTTCAGCGAGGATGTAGGCGGTTTCAGATGATTGGCGGCAGGACTCGCACACAGCTGGTGCGTGTCGGGCGCAGGTCTTCGCGCGAGCGCGTTGTTGTCGGTATTTGTTATATATATATATATGGGGTCGCAAGCAAAGGCGAGCGTCGGGTCAGTGGTGGGCTGGCGGCGCGAGCCCTTTGGTATATCTTGGAGGTGGCGGTGGGCGTACGGCGCATGAATGGATGTGTATGCACCCGCAGTCCACACAGCGGCTCCTTGACGTGATGTCTGTCTGCCCGCGTCGTCGTGTGCTCGGGGGGCAACGGAAGATGCGAGGTGACGGGCGGCGGAGGACTGCACGCGTATCTAGGGTATACAGTATACAGTATACAGTGTTTGGGGCGGATGCAGCTCACTGCCTAGCCTAGCGTACGGACATGCATGTAGTCTTGTCAGCTTGGGATTCGCGTTCGCCGGCCCCGCCATTGCTTTGCCTCTTGTCGTCGCGACACTCCAACAAGCCTCCGCACTATCTGACGGACATACACCATTAGAGCGCGCCATGGCAAATCGTGAGCGGATCCGCAAGTGCTATTCATCACATGCTAACACGCACGCAGCGTCGTCACCCCCGCCCGCCACGGAGGCGTAAGCAGCCCCGAGTTCCACATCCAAGGCCCTCAACTAACAACTCCTCTAGCGCCTCTCCAGTAACGCCCATCAACCTCATCCTCATCTCGCTCTTCGTCTTCCTGGTATACCTCCGCCTCAAGCCCGCGAAGCCGCAGGTCCTCCCCCGAGCCCCCCCGGCCACCGTCTTCCGTACCTTTATCCCGCCGGAGCTGTACCCCTACAACGGCCTCAATGGCATGCCCGTCTATCTCGCTGTTCGAGGGCGTGTCTTCGATGTGACCGCGGGAAGGAACTTCTACGGCCCGGGCGGACCGTATGCCAATTTTGCAGGACGCGATGCGAGTAGAGGGCTCGCGTGTGGCAGCTTCGACGAAGACATGTTGACCAAAGACCTGGACGGCCCACTCGATAAGCTCGAAGACCTCGACGGCGAACAGATGGAAGCTCTTCAAGGCTGGGAAGAGCGCTTCCTGGAGAAATACCTAGTGGTCGGTAAGCTAGTCCCGGTAGGAAGCGATGAGGCCAAAGCCGCTGCTGCTCAGCAGTGAAGGCCGTCTAGCAGGACTGTTTGCGACGGACCAGACATAAAAGAACCGTCGAAGAGGGGCATTTGATCAGCCGGGACACTGGGGCAAGGAATTCTAGGGCCGGAACGATAATGAGGAACTGTACGCTGCGGATACAGCAGGCTCAGATCTACGCGATGGACATGAATGAATACAACTCTGGCCGTAGGCCTACTTTCACGGCGAATTCATGGCCTCCTCTGTCTGCTTCGCTCCGCTGGTCTCGACCCTCTCACACAATTTACAAACGCCACCCACTACTAATTCTGGTTGCGTCGAAGGTCTCAAAACCAGGTTGCTCATGCAAAAAGAAAACGGGCACAGACTTGTGTCGATTCCAAGGTATCAAAACATCCTAAAAAAGACTCCACCGCCGATCTTCACGGGAGAGTTCACATCAAGACATGTTTCAGCCTCATTGCAACGATGATATGTAGGACACATTGACGCGCATCGCATTAGTATTATGCGCTAGCCTTTTCGGGACTAGCATACCTTCCGTTCCAGAACAGGATCAAATGTTGTTATAACTCGACCGCGCCTCACCATTTCTCGACCATCCTCCAATCTTTTCCCATTATCGAATTTTTCATCCCCTCAATAAAACAATAAGTTCAGCTTCTTTGCTACTTTCCGCTTATTGCAAAATATTCGCAATGGCCGCTACGACCACCAAAACCGCTACTCCCAAGGCCAAAGCCGAGGCCAAAGCCGCCAGCACCACCGGTGTCAAGAAGGCTGGCAGGCCCAAGGGTTCGGGCAAGAAGTCAAACACGAGGAATGCCATGATTGCCATGCAGGCTTTTTGTAAGCTCCCATCTGCCTTTGAATGGAAACGCGTCCAAGTCGCGTCTCGACGCGTCTTACCTTCACTTTGGACGTATGCTAACCCGCATTCGCAGTCAAGGAGCAACGCCCCAAGTACAAGGACTTGGACTTCAAAGAGCAACAGAAGGCCCTCGGAGCAGACGTAAGTTACTCTCCCTCCACCTCGACCTGGCTCGCTTGCGCACGTTACTCGGCTTCAACCCAGTCAATCCTTCTTCCAAACGTTCAAAAAGGTCTGAACTAACACGTTTTTGCAGTGGAAAAAGAGCCCAAAGAACCCCAAGGTTGCTGCTGCTGCTGCTGCGTAGATCGTTCCAATTCGATGACGGTTGTATTGCGCTTCCGAATTTGTGGATGCGGCGGACTACAAGACATGCCTTAACTGGGGGCATCATTCTACGATTCGCAGCAGATGCCTTCTATCTTCGCTTTTGACGACGTTTTAAAGCGCAAATGCTTAACATTTCTCCTATCAACTTCTATGACATACCCTTTCTCGGTTGTTTTCATGTACCGTTATTGCGTCGGGCGGGAAAAGACACGGTTTGCTTTTCAATTGTACAACTCATGGGTATGCGACATGATAATGCGTACTTTCGGATGCCTCTCTCTCTCTCTCTTGACAAATGGGATGGAGGTAGGCGCATGTGGTCGGAATGCGGATAGTTCCGGGTCAATATGGATGATTTCCTTCTAGCGCTATTCCATGAAGTATTGGCGCCGTTCCTGCAGCAGCTTGCGTGACGTGATATATCAGGCTAATATTACACAGGTTGATGCATTGAGCCCAACAACTTCACCATGGCTTCCATTGCGCCACTTCGGACCATCGCATCACGGCCGCCCATACGTTCGAGTTTCTGGAGCCAGAAGCCGAGGAGCAGCAACTCATAGTCCTCGTTGGTTGTTGCCCGTCGACTTCTTACAACACAGGGTGAATCAGACGTGTGAAACGCGTCCACTTCCAACCCCAACTTACGGGCAATACGGCGCAGCTGCACGTTCACTCGCTTCGGAGCCGGCGATCCGATGCGTGAGTAGGGACTACTGTGGACGCCCGCCTTCTCGAGGACCTGCAACGGGGAATTTATGAAACAATATCAGATGAATACGCTCGAATCGGCCGGGGTCTTCGTAACACAAGCTCCGCTCCTCTTACATATGTACAGATTACAGAGTCTTGGCATGCTATACATGCTTTCAACAGCTTCTTTGCTCAGTCGTAAGCTCCATGGCCATTCTTGATGTCTGTGGTCCTCCAAGTTCGGAGTGTTGAGTTTCGGACAGTCTACCTAGATGGTTTGGGAGCCAGTTGATCGACAAGAATCCTAGTTCGAGCAACGCAGATATCTGGAGATACATGGCACGGACAACGATCTTTCATGCACCGCAACTCAAGGTGTGCAATGACGATCACGTGCCCTCTGCCCCACATCAGCTACCGAGCACCTTTCCCACCTCTCCCCTGCGACACCAAGCGGGGCAGCGCACAACGTCACGTCTTCAGCTTGACACACAATGAGCCTATTAGCATCTGACAATACGCCGTCATGTCAGCATGATGGAGTAGCTGTTGGTACCACCGTACTTTTACCCCTCATTGGACGCTCACAAGGAACAGCGCGGAAATAGTCCGCCGCATCGTCGTTGCTGATTTCAAACTAATCCAGGTCCTTTGTCATTCATAGATTCGCGTCCAGTCCTCCGTCGCATAGCTTCATATATCTTCTCGTCTTTCTCAGTCCGCAATTGACCGTTATCGAAGCTTCGTCGCGTCTTGGATCATAGACAGCCTTCCCCGCACACGTACCGCAATGGCCGAATCGAAACCAAACGTCGAGGTTCCGATCCTCAAGGACCTCACGATAGATAATATCACGGAGAATGTACACCGCATCAACTCGCAAGGTTCCGACCCAAGAACAAAGTACATACTTGAGCGGTTGGTGTCGCACATGCACGATTTCGCCCGAGAAACGCGATTGAGCACGCAGGAGTGGATGGCGGGCATCGAGTTCTTGACTGCTGTAGGCAAGAAATGTACAGATGTGCGACAGGTCAGTCGCCTCCCTTATCACACATGTGCGCTTGTCACTGATCATCTTGTGGATTGCAGGAATTCATCCTCCTCTCCGACACCCTCGGCCTCTCTCTCCTCGTAGATTCCATTGACCACCCCAAACCCCCCGCCTCAACCGAGGGCACAGTCCTCGGCCCCTACCACACCCATGACGCGCAAGACATATCCACCGGATCCAGCATCAGCGCCGACCCCGACGGCGAGCCACTGCTTTGTCTGTGTACCGTCAAGTCCACGTCTGGCGCCCCCATACAAGACGCCAAGATCGATATATGGGAAACGGATAGCCATGGTGTGTATGACGTGCAGTACGAGCACTATGCGGGGGATAAGCCGGATGGACGCGCGGTGATACGGAGTGATGACGAGGGTGTGTTCTGGTTCAAGGCGATTGTGCCCGTGCCATATTGCATCCCGGATGATGGACCTGTGGGGCAGATGTTGAGGGTGCTGGGAAGGCATCCTTGGAGACCGAGCCATATGCATTTTATGTTTGAGAAGGCGGGGTTTGATCATCTTATCACGTATGTATTCTCCCACACCCGGCCCTCTTTCTTGTTCGCACTTCTCCGAGCGTCAAGAGCTGATTCTCCCAGTGCGCTATACCTCCGAGGCGACCCATACGAAACCTCGGACGCCGTCTTCGGCGTCAAGGAATCACTCATTGTCGACCTGAGCACGGTCAGTGCCGAACAAGCGAAGAAATACGACATCAAGGAGGGCTCGAAGTTGCTGACGTATGACTTTGTGCTGGTTACGGATGAGGAGACGAAGAAGTTGAGGGATGAGGAGGCGTTGAAGGCTATGGAGAAGTTGGGGAGGGAGGGCATGACGATTATTAATGGGATATTGGTGCCGGATGTTGATTGATGTGAGAAGACACGATGGGAAAGACGGGTGTGGAGAGAAGGTTATGAGGAAGATTCGGGTCAAATTACGGTCACGGGTATTAGGCTCTAAGGAAAGGGTCCAGAATTACGAAGTCAAGTCTGGCTGGTTTTCAAGATTCTCCAATCAAACTACGGACTGACTAGTTCGAACCCGCTCTGGTTGTGCTGTAAGAGGACTGTGGGCCGACCGTGGGCATATCCGTATCCAGGACATCATTGCCTCTTTCCGCTGTAAGCCGGACCGTAGAGCTCAGTACGGCCGAATGTCAACGGGTCGGCGATGAGCGAATTTCATATCGATATCATAAGACACTCCTCCCTAACCACCATCACCTATGTCTCCCGGATCCCAGCACTACTACTCGTTCTGTCATCTCTAAATTTATCGCATATACGTATCATCTGAGAGATCATGGGGAGCAAGCTTTTAAGTTTAGACTAAAGCTACGTTTTCTCACAACGGGCGACTCGCACTAGACTACACAATTATGTACAAACCGCACCAAAATTTAGTCCTCGACTTTGGAGTTTTAGTGAGAAGATTATGTCTTGAGCGTTTCTGTATCGTTCAATTTCGGGCCCGATGTCCCTTTTCACTTACATAATCATATGCGGCATCCCCTACACGACAACACTAAGCACGTACACACAGTTAGTGTGTGGATAACGAGCAAGAAAACAGATCCCAGCATTATGCACACGCTCATTGCTCAAATTCAGGTCTCGATTACCCCACCGGATCTCCTCTCGGGTACTACAAACCCCCATACAACGACCATAAACCGACCATACCATATCATACACATACCAACTTCCCCAGTACCTACTATAGCTCGTACTTGCAGCTTTCCACGACCACTATCATGACACAACACGATAACCTCCCCGTAACACGCATCGCATGCTTCAAATTCCACCCCACGGTCACCCCCACCCAAAAAGGCGACCGTACTCGCGCGTTTCTCGCCCTCTACGCCCAGCATGAGGATCTGATACTAGAAATGCCCAAGGGAGGGAAACCACTGAACACGCCGCTTAATCTGACGAATGTCAAGCGAGAGAAGGAGTGGGATACGGGGTTTGTTGTAAAGTTCAAGGTATGAAGGTTTTCTTGGTTCAGGATGGAGGATGAAGAGTGTATGGAGTGTGTGTGCTGAAGTGTATTAGAGCGAGACGGCGAGGAAGGAGTTTGATGCTGAGCCGGGGCATGATACATTGAAGGTATGTTGTGCCCGTGTGGAAGCTCTGGTCGCCACGGAATGAGGGAAATACTGATTTGATGTAGGAAGAGACGGATCCATTGTTGGAACGGGTGTTTGTATATGACTTTGTAGGAGAGGAGAATTTGGGGTGGTAGACAGGATGGAGATGGCTCCTAAGGTTGGCCAACAGATATGCGATATTGCAAGACGTTGTCCAGGTCTAAGATGGGTCGAATGCCAGCCTTGGGAACTTCCCGATTGGACGGAAGGCTGTGAGCTAGCGAGAAAATGAAACGGGGTCTGTAAGATGGTGGCACCGTCCTGGTGATAGCGATGAGCAAGGTATGCTCTGGGATTCCTTTAGATAAGATTGTCAACTTCTCACTTACACGTATTCAACCACTCCACTTCTTCCATGTTCCGTGCGGAACCACTTTCACTGGTGATACAGTCCCTGGATTATGTCGCGATTCGAGATGGTGAAGGGTAAGCCAGGCGGTGTGCCCCCAGCTAGTCCATCAATTGATGCGCTTTTTCGGACAGATCGTACTACTCTAGTGAGCACGTCCTTCTTTAGACTAATATTGCGGAGGTGACTGACGTTGAGGCAGACTAACGCCGCGGACCCGCGACTGCGACGAAGCGCAGCGGGCATGAATTCTTTCTACCGCCAGTGAACTTAGGCATGCGAATGGTTTCCTCGGTCACAGAGGAGCAAGGATCGCACAAGACCGATCTTGCCCACGAAGAATTCGACCACGAGGATGCCGATCCTGACGCTTCGAGACTCATTAAGTGGAAAGCACGCGGACAACCACCAGCCCAAGCACTAGCCCAAGTCATCCTCTCAAATCTCAAACAATTAATGCCCTCCATAACAATGCCACACCGCTCAACCTTCCCATTTGGGTTCGCAAACAACAAAGGCGCCTTCACCGCTCAAAATACACTCTATCCAACCACAGTCACCGGCCTTCAATCATTCTTCACCATCTATCACTCTCTCAAATGCGTCAAGAAACGCGACAGGTGGTTCAAGACGTTCACTGGGAAACAGGGTGACTTGGCTAGCGCTCTCCGCTGCGTCCTGCAAGTACGTCACAGTACAGTACATAGGGATTCGAAAAGGGTGTGTGCTTTATGCGTGAAGGCGAAGAGGCTTCGCTTCAGTTTGGCGAGGGATATTGCCAGCTTTGACGAGGTTGACTTTTGGGTCGAGGAGTAGGGGGATTCGGTGGTGGATGGTACGTATTTTGGACATATTGGCGTTTTGATCTTGCGATTGGACTTTAGTGGATTGGGTGCAACCCGTGTGTCTGGGGGTACTAGGCTTCAATTGAGCCCAATGGATAGACAAAAGTGTACTTTCTTAACTTCGATCGCTCTCCGAATGCCAGTGATCGAACGCAGCTGTGTGTCGAGTCCCAGTGCCTATGGTCTCAAAACACAGACCGCCCCATCTTGCGATATCCGATGCATCCCGTACCCCGCCTATGTAGGAAATACTTGCGGTCCTAGTCACCTAGGTAACACCGCCATCCAGCCCATTCGAGCGCGGGCCATCGCTGCCTGCTTCACCTCAACCAGCAGCTCCAGTGAAACAGAAGCACCCACCGCAACCGCCTGTATATGAGCCCCAACTTTGCACCTTTGGGCCGGAACTTCTCCACATACCAACCAAACCCTCCCCATCCAAGGCGAAATCACCTACCAATTATCTACCTCAACTACCATCACACCCAAGACACCATGTCAGCCCTCGTCTCATACATCGAGGCCCTGAAGCTCGATTGTGCCGGCGGCGACAACATCTCCCCAGTCCACAGCACCGAGGATGACGGCGACCGCGCCGCCGCCCTCTCCGCCACGCACGATATCATGGCCGACCTTGTCTCGAACGACAAACTATGCGTCGAGCGCTGCTACGCCATCACGAGCACCTTCAAGGCCGCTGCCACCAACATCCAGATCGCCATCGACGATATCGAGAAAGACTCCAAAGACACTGCTACCGCCAACAAGGTCAAGGCACTCCATCTAAAGAAGACCAATCTTGAGCAGGACTGGAAGCAGCAGGTCACGGATTCCACGTGTGCCAATTTAGAGCAGAGGGAGAAGTGCGATGAGCGCGTCAAGTTTGTTGCTCGGATTGCGAGGGCCGTTGGTATTGATGTGCGTTCAGCTGTTGCGGAGATTGAGGAGAAGTTGAATGATCAATCGTGGTGTGAGGAGGTCAATGCCATTTTGGAGCAGGACTCGGAGTAGGAGGCGTCGGTTGAGTTGAACGGTGTTTTGGACAGGCTTGCTGCGACATTGAAATGAGTCTGAGTTGGATTTGGAAATTGGACAGACTATTGGTCGACGTGCTATAGATACTAGAGGCTGGGAGCCACTGCTTCCTCTGGCTTCGCTGGACGAGGTACTGAGTGTGACCTATATCATCAACGATTGTTATCTTTTGGGGGACTCGGAATACATACTGTGCATCATCTTTGCTCCTCGGGTGAGAGAATTTTGAAGTGATAAAGGTGAAAGTGCGCGTTACGTGACGTGGCTTGTCCGGAAGACGCTCCTTCTATTTACCAATCTCCATCCACACCACTGTCTTCACTGCCAGCCCAGAGTTGGCCAACATCCAGCTATCTATCCCGGATCTTCTACTGTGCCAGTCACCGCTATGTGGGCGCCGCCATCTTGGAAAGCTACCCTAGACAATTTGAACGAAAGAAGAATGCAAGTAGCTACCGCCACAGTCTACGTTTTCTAACACGTTGAGCAGGCCGATCGCGATCTCAATCTGACTCTGCAATAATGCAGTATGGCCATAGAGAGCATGCTGGAGGAGGCGATGGCGATGCTGGTGCTGGTGAACAAAACAAACATAATGAAGAATAATGAGGCATTTTAATGCTTAATTTTTACTGCTTTGAGATCCAGTGCCATGTCCTTCTTGTAGTGAAAGTGAAGGTTTGTGCTGCCTCGCCTCGCTTTTTCCTCTTCTGCAACTTCTCACCCAATACTCGATTTTCCCCAACTTGACTCGACCCAGCCCTACACGCGTGCAGCCAGCGCGTAAAATTCATCGCCTTGCTGTCTTGCCCAGCATGTTATCCGCGACCGCCATCAAAGACCTCAAGGAGGGAAACGCTATTGAGGAAGATTTAGCCAAGCTGCTGAAGGGGGGGCTCAACACCATCGCGGACAATATGCTGCAGGAGTGTCGCAAGCGTAGCGCGGCTTTGGAGGATCTGGAGGAGAATCTCGAGGAGGTAGGTGATGTAGGCCGCACCCTGGCGCGTTCTCAATCATGTGCTGACTCAAAGTTAGGAGGCCGCGCGCCCAAAGGCTTCAAAGAGGGTCGAGGACAAAGCCTATCTAGGCCATGTGCTGAGTGCTACTATCAAGCATTACAAGAAAGCTGCCGACGAGAGCTATGAACGATACGAGGATGCCTGCGACGCGTTGACAGAGTACTGGCGACGGGAGAGGATCTGGGAGAAAGAGTACGACCAGGAAGAAAAGCGGGGCGAGAGGCTCCAGAACCTACTATCTTTGTCCCGTAAACTGGACGCAGGTTTTTTTGCGGACACTATCAAGCACATTAACAACGAGGAACTCAGAGACCACAAGCTCAGAATGACTGAGCTTCGTGCCAAAGGCTCGATGATGAAGGAAGAGCTGGAAAAGATCAAGGAGATGCCGGATCATTATTGGGGCGTCTACCAGGAGAAGTCTTCTGATTGGGCTGAGCGTGAGGAAGCGTTCCACCTCGTCGCAGATATGGCAGGCCTGAAGTTGGATACGTAGGCGGGGAGGTGGCACACCGGGGACAGATTGGTCAAGACAGCGTAGTCCACAGGCTATGACTAGGAGGGCACTAAAGCATGGAAAGGAGGGAACTGGAGGAAGTGGGTAAGGCGTCTGGCTACCTGGTCAGTCGACATCTGTCACAAAATCAAGGCGACGGAGTATGGACCGGCACTCACGAAATCTTTGAATCTCAGTGCTGTACCAAATAGTCCACCAAGCCGTAATGATTCCAACAGTAACAAAACTTGGATGAACCTTTGCACGCGTCCAAACAATCCCAAGACTACATTCAAAATGATGCTCGACTGCTCACCGCTCATCGAGTGGTGTCTACCGTGTCGCCAACAACAACGTTTTTCGCACCGCCACTATCATTAAATTCATTCTCATCCACTGCAAGCTTAGCCGCAGCCTTGGTATCGTGAACAGCTTTGTAGAATTCTCAAAATGTCCTACGTCCTCCCATGTCAGCTCTGCAACATCATCGAAGTCGAAGTTGTCTGGCAACCCTCTCGATAATAAGGTAAGATGATCGGGATTGGTGGGTCCTCCAAAGCCTTCGCGCTCTGTTCTCGCGATTTTTTTTAGTGGAGCGGAAACAGAGGACCGACAAGGGACTCTACGATGGAGATGCGTTTTTGCTCCCAATGTTTGTTGAACTCTTCTGGAGTGGTTGGCTTCCGGGTGATAAGAAGGAAGACGGTGTAGAGCATGATGAGAGCAGGGCTCTGAGAGAGCAGTATAGGGAGGACTTGAGAGACGTGTGACGGAGAAGTGCAAAGGGAACTTGAGAAGTTCAATATGCCGTGAAAGCCCGCGTTTGGGAGTACAGTTGGCTCAGTTCACTGTTCAAAGGGAGGGCGGCAGCCCCTTTATTCGCGACCATTTGGTCTCTAGGGTATTCGCCCTCGTACAACATAGCTGTACAAGATTTCGCCGATGCCCTGCCCGTACCAGAGAATTACCCCAGCCATTGAGCGGTAGCAGCGGCACGACTCAGCGTGAAAGTGCAGTGAAGTGATGATGGCAGTTGGGAAGTTCGCGTAGGTACCCCGCCCTAGTCGGACTGGCGCACTAGTCGGGCTACCGCACTAAGACGAATTGCGCATTCGAAATTCGCACCCTCACGTCGACGACCGTTTCCAACCCCACGTCCACCCACACACCTCGCGCGGCCCCCGCTCCACATCGAAAAACCAGCATGGCGAACGATTCCGACGTAGAGGAGGAGGTTATGGTGAACGAATACCGCGAGCAAGTGCAGTACGATGGCATGGACGATCTGGACCGGTCAACATCGATGGGAAGCGGCCAGGATATACACGCGCAACTGCAGGCCGCAGCCACGCCGCTGGAGTTCCAGGCGACCCTCGAGACCAAATTCGCGAGCTACGACAACTACTGCAACCTCTTCCACTTCATCCTGAACTCGGACGGCCCGGTGGATCTCGATATTCCTAGCGTAAGGCAGCAAGCAAATTCGCGTATTGTGGCAGCGCTAACAAGTGGTGAAGTCTACCTGGGCCTGGGATGTCATCGACGAGTTCATCTACCAGTTCAACGCCTTCTGCGGCTACCGACAAAAGGTCGCCTTCAAGGCCGAGAATGCCGACGAGATTCAACTTCTGCGCGACAACCCGAACACGTGGGGCTGCTACAGCGTGCTCAACGTCCTGTACTCCCTCATCCAGCGATCACAAATCAGCGAGCAGCTTGCGGCGATAAAGCGGGGAGAGGATGGAAAGCTGTATGCCGGAGAGTATGGCTCGAAGCCCTTGTACCAGATGCTCGGCTACTTCTCTGTCGTCGGCCTCTTGCGCGTACACTGTCTGCTGGGAGACTTCAGCTTGGCGCTCAAGACCCTGGACGACATCGAGCTCAACAAGAAGTCCATGTTCGCGCGTGTCATGGCAGCCCATTTCACCACCTACTACTACGTCGGCTTCTCGTACATGATGATGCGACGGTATGCGGACGCCATCCGCATGTTCAGCCACATCCTAGTCTACGTTTCGCGGACGAAGAACTTCCAGAAGAACGCCCAGTACGACTCGATCACGAAGAAGAACGATCAGATGTACCAGCTCATTATGATCTGCGTTGCGTTCCACCCTACCAGGTTAGATGATACGATCCACACGGCCCTGCGCGAGAAGTACGGCGAGCAGTTCAACAGGCTGCAACGCGGTGGACCCGATGCGCTGCCGTTGTTTGAGGAACTTTTCCGGTCCGCGTGCCCCAAGTTCATCAACCCCACCCCACCCGACTTTGACAACCCGGAGATCAACGTCGACCCCGTGGAGCACCACCTACGCATCTTCATGGATGAGGTCAAGAACAACATGATGTCGCCGACGGTGAAGAGTTATCTCAAGCTCTACACCACCATGGACTTGAAGAAGCTGGCAGGCTTCCTGGAGGTCAACCCAGAGAAGCTGAGGTGCTGGTTGCTCGTCAACAAGCAGAGGAACAGGCAAGTCAGGTGGACCGAAGGCGGACTGCTGGAGGGAGATATTGCCCATGCCAGTGATCTTGACTACGCTATGGAGGGTGTAAGTTTTCCTGTTGAACACGGTTTTGGCGACGCTAACACAACACAGGATCTTATTCACGTCTCCGAGGCCAAGGTGGGCAGGAAACTGGTTGATTGGTACCTCCGCAACCTGGCGAGGACATACTAAAGGACGCAAGCATGGCCATTAGTGCCTAGGACCACGACACGAATAGAGCATTGCGGCTTGGAGTTGGACAGGGTTCTCGGGATGTTTCAAAAGCATTATCTTTGGGAATTTGGGGACGGCAAATCGGGAGTTGAGCCGCGGAATATAGCTCGGGGCCAACATAGTAGCCCTGAAAGCCGCGTTTGAGGAGGACAAGTTGCTGTGACGGCTCATGGCCTGTGACGATAGAAGCAATTCAGAACATCAACCTTCAACAATGACTGTGACATGGTGCTTGTAGACACGAGCCGAATCTGAACACGGCCGGCATCGTTTTGTGTGGACCTGCTGTCGTTGACGGAGGCTTATTTGTGGAAATGCGTGTTTAATGTTTACGAGACCCTGGCTGAACCTGAGCGCCGTGAGTGGACGACTCGTCTCTCGGAGGAGACCAGCCCTGTACCCGCACCTCACAACGACACGGCGACGCGCGAGGTCGACAAGAAGCCCGAACAACAAAGCAGCCTGTTCTGGCGGGGCGAGCAGAGTAACCCCCCGTCATCAAAACAATGCCAGACAAGTGAAAGGACGCTCCCTCCGCACCTGCCCCTCGTTTCCCAACATTGGTTGCTGCTGCCTCTACAAACTAGACAACGTGTGCCCACGAGTCCCACCTCCAGCTTCTTCGCACTCCTCACCCCCAACACCATCACAAACACGGTGGACACGTACGAGGGTAAAGAACCATGCCGGACCTCAATTCCGTGGCGCCTTCGCCGAGGAACCCCGCTACGACGGCTGCATCGGGCATCCAGCCGGGCGGGCAGAATGCGGGTGGAGGTTCTGCTCAGGCGTCGGGTCACTCATCGACGCCGATTTCGCGGAGGGCCTCACAGATATGTACGTATGAGTCTTTGGCTACCCCTATTCAACATCCGGCAACGTGGAAGTATCGTCGACCCGTAAAGCCCTTCACGCGCAGGTCCTAGCTTGCACTCTTCCTATCCACGCCGAACACAACTTTCCCGCGAGCAAGACTAGCAAATTAGCAGCTGCTGTGTTCTTCTATATACCCTACAATTACAGCAGCTGCTTATCACTAACCGCCCTCAGATCCAATGAGCCCCCCGCCGCTACCTCTCGCATCCCCCGGTGGCTCCATACCGGCGTCCACCACCCACCACACGCACGTCTTTCCTCCGCTGAGCCCCAGTCTCGTCGGCAGCGTCCCCAGCGTGGACGCCGTAGGCGTACCCATGCGCCACCCGCGCCCACTCACAGCAGCAGAACTTCACCTCGAACTCGAAAAAGAACAAGAGGCCGTCGTAAACCGCCTCACGCGCGAGCTCTCAGCCCTGCGCGCTCACTCCGCATCCGTAGCCTCGACGACCTCAAGCACCACTTCAGGCGTGCACGTGGACCAAGACATAACGGGCTCAACACACCCCACATCCGCACGTCGTCACCGCAGCTCGAGCAGTGTCTCTCGCACCAGCATGAGCGTACCTACAGCCTACGGTATCCCGCTCACGTCTGCCACAGTCTCGATTCCACACCATCGATACTCTGTGTCCTCGCAGACGGCGACTAGTGATGCGTCAGCTGCCCAGCAGGCGAGGAGTGCTAGTGTGGTTAGTACGCCACGGTATGAGGAGGTTGCGCATTATCGGCAGGAGCTCGATGAGGCGAAGAGGGAGAATGAGGGGCTAAAGGAGAGGATTAGGGAGTTGGAGAGGATGATTAGGTTGGGTGGGGAGGGGGATGCGCTGAGAGGGAGGAGGGGGGCGCCAATGGCTGGACAGGAGGATGCTGCAGTGACGGCGAGCGTGCATGCTGCTGGGGGGGTTGCTGATGGAGAAGCGACTCAGTAGTAGGGACACAGGATCGCGGGTGATGTGCCCGTGTCACGGCCAAGCTGTTGCATTGTGGTACGCCCTGGGAATCGTGTACCGTCTTGGGATCGCTGAAAGAATCCTGAGCTTACACCTCACTCGATGCAGTAACAGTTCGGGAATCTTCGGTCATGATAACGACTCTTCAGGAATTACCTGATCCGGCTTGAACGAATGGGGCGATGGAGGTACCCCAACCCGGCTATCGCAAACACGAATCACTACGATTGAATGAATAGACGAGTACTTCTTATTATCTCGTTAACCGGTCACTGACTTGACCAATTTGCCACGTTTAGTGCTTGTTATCTCTCCTCTTTGCTTTTCTTTCCTTTTCGCCCTTCCCGCGTTTGCGCGATGCATGGCTTGCAGATCGGCAGTTGCATTATCTCGGCGTCGATCTCGTTCGCCATCGGCATGGCCTCTCAGATCGTTTGTAGGGCCTCATGCACCTTGTGAGATGCAGGGGTCTTGGACGGGCGTGGCGTTCAACTTGTTGGCGTGGAGGGACGGGTCCACGGCCATGCAATGATTTGTCCCCGCGCTGGGACTACTACAACAAAGCAAGACAGCGAAGGCTCCAGTACAAACACAATCGTACCGAGACCCCTTTGGATGAGCTTTGCAGACTGTGTCTATCGGCAACGAATTGTCACAGCCTCGTGGGTCTTGAGCGTGAGAGTGATCTACGTCATGGACCGGCGGGAATGTGGCATGTAGGAAAAGCAAGGGAGCTCGGATGACGCATGGTGCAACGTGTGTTGGCCCTTGGGTCCAGTGTAAGGATTTGAAACGTGGGACGGCTGTTGGGGTATTGTAGACGGAATATAACTGTGGCATTGATGCTGTTACGCACAAGTACTTATACAGTTTCCACCTCTCCCCACAGACATACTATACCCGACTACAATTCCGACACAAATCACACGAACCTAACTTCGAAAGAGGCTCAATAACAACGTTGAAAGTCTCCCATCTGAACTGAGAGCAGAGATGGGAATCGTATTCGCGCGCCTCCCACATGTGCAGCATGTTGACCACGACCACGGCGACGAAGGACATGAACATGGTACTCCTCTCATTCAATTACCTCTCCCTACCGTATTCATCCTCTGTTCGAAACAGCTAACATAGATTCGGAGGCCCCATCTCCCCGCCCTCCCGTCCACACCTCCCTCCCCCCATCCCTTCCCACATCATCGAAGCAACGGAGAAAGGCATGATGGGGGAGAACCTGCTCTACACAAGCAACGCCAGTACACCCAGTACAACAAGTGTGAGCGACCGGCCCCTGGGGCCCGACACCCCGCCAGACCAACACACGCACCCCCGCCACGAAGCGGAGACGGAGACTGCTGTGCTGACGGGAGCGGAAGGCTGTGTTGGGGAGAAGGCGAGCCGGAGGTGGAATGGGGGCGTGGAGGATGGGTGTAGACATGTGAGGTGGAAGGGGCTGGATGCTTGAAGAGGGGTGCTTGGTTGTAGGCTTATGGGTGAGAATGGATTAAAAGCTTGTAATTACAGGTGTTAGGTGGCATTTCAGTCTGTGTATGCGCTGGCACGAGAACGAATGTATGCATAACGATACTACGGGGTGGATTCAACACTGATCATAACATCATGCTGCACTGCCAAAGAGTGCGTCTGTCGTTACAGTATGCAAACAACGCCCAACAGCTGACATGCTATCAACGTACCGAAAGGGGCTCGTCAAAGCGAACATGTCGTCCTATTGCAGAAACGGAGCGAAAGTCGAGGTGACGCGACGATCAATGCGCCTTTCTCCCCCCAACAGCCTTCTTGTTATCACTCAGTCTCTTCGCCTTCAGCGCATCCCTCCTCCTCTTCTTCCACGCACGATTCAAACCGCCCTGGTTCTCCCAAAACCACTTCTTGAACTCGCTGTCGGTCTTCCCTTCCTCGCCATCCTCTTCTCCCTCCGCTGCAACATCACCGTCTACGTCAACACCAGCTTCGGCTTCCGCATCAGCCGCCACATCGTCTTCCACTTCCGCCTCCTCGTCTTCCTCCACCACACCGGGAAGATGCTTAGCAACCGCATTCGCTTTGGTATTGTTCTCCAGCCTCATCACCGCCTCGACATCCCCATCTGCATCCGCATCATCAGCCTCCTGGCTACCATTGCGCCAGGGGAATGAGAACCGGCGCCCGATGGCTGCCGTGTCGGGCGTGGGCGCTGCACTGCGGAGACCGCGCCACTCGAGGTCTCGTTGCGTGTAGGGTGTTGTTGGGACACCGTCCGGTGCTTCGGTATCTACCTCCATAGCGTCTGCGTTTCCTTCGAAGAAGCTGAAGGATGTGTTAATGGCGAGGCTCTTCGTGGGCGTGGATGTCGGGTTGGAGGCGGGAGTTGATAAGTTTAGAGGCTTTGGCCGCTTGAAGAGTGCTTCGAGGGGATGGACTTCTTTGGTCGATGGAGACGGGAGGGTCACAGCTATTTCTGGGGTTTCCGCGTTGCGAGTTGGTGGAGGGGACGAGATGGATGCTTCTCCTTCGACTTCGTCTTCTCCTTCAGACGCGGATGAATCGTCGTCATCATCGGACGAGGACGAAACTTCAGACGACTCGTCTTCCTCGGACTCTGAAGGGGAGGGAGGTGGAGTCACCTTCTTCGTCTTCTTCTTGGCTTTTACAGACTTGGGCGCTGGCGAGGATTTGGGGGATGGAGTGGCAGACTGCTTCTCGGTGGTAGGTTGTACGGGTACAGGATCCACCAGCTCTAGAACCCTCCTATTCCGGACCTTTCCGATCTCGGGTTCGACCACATTGCCGTCTTCATCCACCCACCCAGTGCCATTCACATACTCGACTGCCTCCTTCTTCTCCGTCGATGCCTTTGAGGCTTTCAAGAAGCTGGGCTGTTTGGTGCTCTTCTCGAATTCGTGGACGATCATCTCATGCTTCCCCTTGTTCTTATCTTTCTTGTCCTTTTTCTTTTCCTTGCTTTTCTCCTTCCGTGCCTCCTCTGTGGCCGCAACAGCCGTCAACTTTGCCTTGAACAAAAGTTCTGGCTCTTTTGTGTACTTTGACTCCTTGCGCCTCGACTTTTTATCTGCGTCCTTGTTCTTGTCCTTGTCCTTGGAATCCTTTTCCTTATCCTTATCCTTTTCTTTCCTCTCCTTCTTGCTCTTCGACGACGGCGGCTCCGTCCACCCGCGCTTCACCTTCCGCTCGTCGGGCAGCTCCACCCCTTCCAGGATACCCGGTCCCTTCTTCGCCTTCTTGCGCTTCTTCGGCGGTTCGCCGTTCTCCAAGGCCTCCTCAGCATCTTCGGCAGCCTTGCGCTTCTCCGGTTTCGCCTCGGCGATGCGTACTTTGGACCCCTTCAGCGTCGACCCATTCAGCTTCTTCTTCAGCTTCTGCGCTTCCATTGCGGGGAGCTCGACGTAGCCGAAGCCTTTCTCGGGGAAGGTCTGGACGGCGTGATACGAGATGTTCTTTGCGAGCGGGAGGATGGAGGGTGCGAGATAGACTTTGCAAAGTGCGGGCGTGAAGGGCGTGATGTGTAACCGGATGGTCTTCTCGACTTCTTCTTGCGGGGTTTGCGCAGCGCCGTCTACCGTTGTTGTTATTGGTGCAGTTGAGGTAGCTCCAGCCTGTTGCGTGTCGGCAGTTGCTGGAGTCGCGGGCATCGAAGCTTTCGTGATCGGTGCAACGCAGCCTAGTGTGAAGACGAATCTGTGCGGCTGGTTGTATACATTAACCAAATATATGAATGCGAATTTAATCAATCCGCGATCCCAGAGGCGCGGTGGAGAAGTATTCGCGGTGGGGGAAAGAAGCAGAGGAAAAGCTTAGCGCTGTGCTTGGACCGCGCGGGTGGTCCGCGCTAGTTGATCGATGGGCCGCTGGCTGCCGTCTTGACTGGCCTGAGTGCTGATGGTCACCACGGTGCAACTTTAACAACTATGGAAAGACGGTTGTCGTTGCTTCTGCTGCTCTTCGCGCTACTCTCTCTATTCTCTGTATCACTAGCCGCCTGTAAGCTTCACCGAGGTATAGCTGTGGATAGCGCATACTAACACCAGCCAGCTCCCACATCCTTCTGCAAATGCACCTGCTTCGGAAACAGCACGATCGTCCCCCTCGATGCCCCCGTAAACACGCAGAAGCCATCGCCGGACCTAGCGAACCGCGCCTCCAAGAAAACGTGCAATGACTGCAATCGGCAGTTTTGCCTGAGCTATTCCTTCTGCAAAGGCGAGAAGGAGGATAAAGTTTTCACGACGTGCTTTCGTACGTGGAGAAGCGTATGATGGATATGGCTGTGTGGGATGCTGACAGCACCTAGAAAGAGACTCCGCGAAAGATCAGGCCGTGGTGTGGATCTTCATCCTTGCGACGGTCGGATTGTTGAGCTACGCAGCCGTGCGACCGTGGATAGATCAATGGGCGGAGGTACGGCGCAGTCCAGAGCTGAAACTCCAGATGGTACGGACCCAAAAATGTGCTAACATGTCGCAGAGAGCGCGCGAACGGCGAAATTACATACCCGTGTCAGGCCAAGCAGAACAATGAAGGGGAACATACTGCGCATTTCAAGTTGTCTCACACCGGAGTTTTGGACATGGGAATAGATATGCAATTATGAACAATGAATGTCAAAGATACCCCACACCAATCATTTACACCTGGGATTTGTATGCCACCCAACTCCGTAATGCAATACAGTGATAGCACAACAGTGTACAAACTGGGAGATCGTTATGGTACATGAACTCTCGAGTTCCTTTCCGTCCGGCTCAGTTTACTGCTTCTTCGAACCGCCCATGATGGAGCCCCAAAAGCTTCTGTTGGCCGTGTTTTCTACCGCTTGTATCGCCTTCGCCGCTTCCTGGTCGAGCGGGCCTCCTGCAGTCGGCTGTGATCCGTTCATCCGCGCCTCTTGTACGGCCTGTGTTACGCTCCCCATTGCGGCCTCCGCTTCCTTTGCCTTGAAGTCATTCACAGCCAGTGTGCGTTGTTCCTTGAGTGCCTTCTCTTCATTCCATTCGCCATGCATCCACCACAGCAGTTTCGACGGTGCCTTCCGCTCCGCCCTCTTCTTTTCCATCAGAGCCTCCTCTTCGGCGATTCCTTCTACCAGCGCCACCTGTGCAGGCGATGCCCTGCCTTCCGTGACTGAGTTTCGTGCGAGTGAGAGGATCTTGGCCTGTTCTAGTTCCTGGTCTTCGAAGTAGATTGCGCGTTTCCGACGGTTGTAGACGACCATGTCTCCTATCGAGAATACGGCAAGGACACCGACGCAGCCTGGTGCAATAGTCAGTTTCAGTAGCAACGGACATGGCACCATGATGTCTGTGAGCAATTGGTGGTGTGGAGTGCCGTACCAGTCGTGAAGATGATGCCATAAACTGCCGCTCTGTGCGCCGCATCCGCAGCCATTCGCCCGTACAGATACATGTAATCCCACCGCGTGACCTGCGCCATCTTCGCCCTGTTTGCCGCCTCCCTCAATCGCTTGACTTTCTGCTGTGGCGTCTCATTCTTTGGTGCTGGATCCGCGAATTGTAGAGTAGTCGCTCGACCGCCGGGCTTTGTATGTGCCCACACACCCGTCGCCGTGAACCGCGTCGAGTCCTTCACGTTTTTGGACATGGCGGAGAAATTCGTGGAAAGGAAAGAATGGGGACGTGACGCGATGAAGCTGCCGAATGGGGAGTCGAATGACTTTGACAAAGTTTAGGGCGCGGCGAATGCCGGGGGTAATCGGGCGCCGGATTTACTTTCATCCGGAGACTCAACTCTATGTCCTCTGCCTCGCCTTGCTGTTAGTGAGAGGCACTTGAAGCCATTTGACATGGAGCATTACCGGTGCTTTTCCCTTAGGAACCCCGTGCATGACTGAGAAGAGAAGACTGCGTTGGTTGAACAGCCTGTAGCCTCGTTCATTCACTTACTGCCAAACCCATCATGTCAACCGCCCCAGATTCGCTCTTTTTCGCACAGCAGTCTGCTTGACCCAAGTCTTTCCGAATCCGCCCTTACCACTGTTCTAGTTGTTGTCTGCACCTAGACCTCAAGAATGGCAGACAACGAAGACATACAAAATCTGGATCTGGAGCAGATCCTCCGAACGCTTGCTAGCTTGCCAAAGACCGAAAATGCGCAACAACAAACGCAGCAGCAGCCTTACGACCCTGCCCAAGTCCAAGTATTGACAGAAAGCACCCTTCCATTTCATCATCATCTCCAACCTCCCGCCGGCACATCCCATGGCCATGAGCTCTCCGCGAATCCAAGATTGACCGGACGAACCCCTTCACCATATCCCCCACACCAAGCGCCCCAAAACCGGACATCAACTCCAACCGTCGACCCCGCAACCATTACCTCATGGAAGCATGGCCTCCGTTGCGTCAACAAGATAGCATCCCAGAACCCCAACTTCATCGGCACCGTCCAAAAGCTGATGAAAGACCAAGAGCGGCACGTCAAAGAGTGGGAGTCTGCGCGCAAACGCCTCATCGACGATCAGAAAGTCAAGCGAGAGAGTGAGAAGACGCACCGAGCAGCGCTGTCTTTGCCGGGTGTGCTCGAGAATACGGCACCGCTGCGGACCCCTGAGCGCGAGAAAGAGGAGTTGACACAGTACGATAAGAAGGTTTACAAGGCTTGTCGCTTGATGGTCGAGTCGCAGTCGGCACAGTTGAAGGGCTTGGGCGTTCCGTTCTTTGGGGTCAGGGCGGAATTGGTGGTGGAGGATGGCGGAGAACGGACGGAGGGTGAGGCGCTGTCCGGTCAGGAGGCGAGCAAAAAGATCACGAAGGGAGAGGTGCTTGAGCTGCAGCGCAAGATGCTGAACCATTTGATGGAGTTGTATGGGGACTGAGGGAGGGCGACTCTCCAGGTAATCCCGGTCTAGCATTGTCTGCACAGCGTATCCAGAGAGGTCTCAGTGCCCGTCGTATCGACCTCCAGTGTGCAACTTTGCTCCAGATCCGACGCGAATTTTTTCTCTACGGTCATGAGCAACCAGTGGTAAAGGGCCACTTCTCATCGCACGGCCACTTCGGCCATATCCACACTCCCCTTCACTGCATCTACAACACCTCAACCCCGCTATCATCCAGGCAATGCGGAGCTCCCACTGCTCACCGCCACCAACACAACATCGACGGAACTGTTGAGCTCTTGAAAACAGAACTCTCCCCTCTCTCCATTTCACACCTTAGACGCTTTCGCTCTCGCCATATCCCATCTCCCGCAATCGGCGACACTGGCGTAGTCTGGCGCTGTTACGGAGGCCACGGGTGCTAAGAGTGAGGGCGAGCGGGCCGTTCTTGGGGCATCGTTTGGGGGTGTATGTTTGCGGCTCTGATGTATCAACGGAGGATTTAGATTCAGGGGGCATAGGAGCAGATACACTCGGTGAACTGGGGATCGTCGAAACTTCAGGTCAGTTTTGCGGGATATGGCGTTTTGGCTTTGCTGGGTTGCGACGGGTCTATAGCTCGCGAGAATCAACAGCCAGCTTCATGGCTTAGTTAAAGACGTTGTGCACTATAAGCACTATGGATCAGTGATAACGAGAGCGATATCAGCTCCAGATGATGTATTACGACCATGTCAGATGCTCCATCCAGCAACTCGCCAACGCAAACTAAGCATGTCGCCTCTATAATTTTCAGTCTTCCCATTCGATACTCTCACCCTCTAATTCACATTCCGTTTCTCCTGCTCCGCTGCTAACCGATCATGCTCATCAATATCCGTCGCCTCCCACGGATAGCAGATCCAGACATCCCCTACGGTCCTCGCCGCATCGTACCTCCCCACGACCTCCTTGGGCAAAGTGCCCTTCTTCTTCTTATCCTTGTTGTGCAGCACAAAGATACTAAACGTCGTCTTCTCGCCCTCCCTTCCGCTCTTCTTCTGCGCCTCAATGACATCCTTTTCCAGCTCGCGCACTGCATATTCAAGCGTGGTGCGCGTGTCGTCGACCTCGTCGACGATGAGGATGTTTTTGCCGATGAGGCTGGCCATCTCGAGCGAGGAGAGGTCGAGCCATTGCGTACGTGTTACTTTTGTGCCGGGAGTTTCGACTTGCGAGTCGACAGTGCCGAGGGACTCATAGAGGGAGAGGCCGATGGCTTGGATGGGGATGTTGGGCGCGCCGGGTGTCTTGAGGAAGGAGCTAGATTGTTTGCGTTAGCTTTTGCGAGGTTGTATGATGGTACTTGAGAGCTTCGTGTTGAGGTTACAACCGGAAGGAAGACGTACCGTAGGATGCGCGCGGGGACGTAGCCTCCCCCGCCGATGGCGACCATGAGCTGCGGCTTGAACTCATTCAATATGCGCACTGCCGAGCTCTGGCACAGCTTGTGAACCTAAGTGGCGCAAACCAAGAGTCAGCATCGAGCTCCAGAACAAACCCCTCCCAGCTCCGCCTCTGCTTGGTATAGCACGCTGGCTAAAAGGCCCAAGAACCAGGATAAACTCTCAGTGAGGGAGAAATATATCTCCATACGCGCCACGGAGCAGCCGGAGACAAGGACGTATAGCCAGGCCCGGAGGCTATAATGGGAGGCTATAATGAGGCACCCCGCACCCGTGCGGGCATGTACCTCGCTCATGCACTCGCTCGCTCGGTCGTGCGAAAGGCAAGAGGTATATGGGGGTGCCTGGTATAGGTACATGCGGTCTCGGTATGTTGGTGTACCGCTGCAAGAGCCCACTCCTTCCTTTCGGCGTCATCGTGCTCGTGCTCCGGCAGCCTTGTTTCAGAAAAGTAGTGGAACTGAAGCATGCACGTACCTGGTTGTATGTGACGTAGATCTTCTCAACCATGATGGCGGTGTTTTCTGGATCGCTCCTTTTCTTAAGGCTTGATTATGCGCCGCGGGCTTGACGTGCAACAATGCGACGCTTCGAGAAGGAGAGGAAGATCGGAGGTGGAAGATCTAGAACGGAGGTTTTTTTTTTCTGCGCGGAAGAGTCAAAATACGGAAAGTCCAATCGCCGCGGCGGTTGCAGATGTGGCAGCACCCCGCGCTTGTGGCTTTGTGGTTAGGCGCGGGGAAGAACGTGCGTGCGCGGTGAAGAGGCACGTGCTAATGAAATGTCTATCTTCGAATGTACGGATATCCTCACTCTGCACGGGTCGACGATGGCCTTCACGTAGAGTTGGAGATATGGTCCATCTAGCCCAATGCATGCTGCTATACTGCTGCTACTAGAAGAAACACAGCTCTCTTGGTAGTCCCACAGAACTGCACCAAGAGCGGAATATGTATTATACATGAATAAGTATCGTGAACTTCATCCTTACTCTGCTTCAAATAGACTCAGCGGTCCCCAGTACGAATTATCTCTGTTTCTGCACCTATCGAAGCACCCTGACGTGCGCTCTCAAACGAGATCGTGTGGATCCAACCATCACTCCTATCCAGCACGACAGCGAATCTATCATTCAGCAGCAAGAGTGTATCGCCCGTCCAACTAAATTGATCTCTCTTCGTAAGCACTGGCCGAAACCTAAAGCCCTCACTATCTGGAGTCAGTGTCACGACCTCCATGAACGATGAAGACACAGATCCTGACATACCTCGTTCCCATATATGCGAGTAATGTCTCAGTTTCGCTAGCTTTCGTAGTCGAATATCCTTTGGGAAAGGACTCTTTTCCTGGCCGGACTTGGTAGAACGTGTCTTTCCACCACTTGACTTCTTGGGGCACAGTGTATACCGATCTCGATTGTGGAATTGGACACCTCGGATCTTTGAATGTATTCGCTTTGTCGTCGAAGAAGAGACTTCTGCCCTCCTGCGCTGAGAATGGATAGCCTTCAGACTTTTTCGAAAGACAAGTCCGGACCTCTAGAGCATATCCGCCACACCTGTCCACGGGCAGAACATCTTTAATCTCGGATCCTCGGATGTCCGGCAGATGAAAGCGGCCTTCTCCAAGTATATGGCCCCCATAGTTGAAGCGGGTGTAGTATATCGAACTGCCTTCTGTATGGCAGCATTCCCTAGAGGCGCATCTTTGGCTCGTAAATACGGTAAGAACCTGAGAATTCATGTTTGGGATAATAGCCATGTCGATGTGCTGGCAGCTGTGGGGAGTCAGTGGCAGCAGTTCAAATACTACTGAGACTATGCGGATTATTGCAAGAGCTGAGCCAGAGACACATAGCTTTGGATGGGCTGGGTGCAGGCATCGCTTACCCATATTCTCGATGTACAAAGGGAGGTTGATCGTAGCCAATGCGAAAAGACCTCCCTCTCCGCCTGTCGAAGTCCCATATGTAAACTTCGGCAGCATCCGGGCGGGGGCCTCCACAGACGACGGTACGCCCACGACAGGCAAGCACCTTGAGCATGCCGGGGGGAAGCTTGAAATTTGCTTTCTCTTCACCTACGAGGTCCGAGACATAGCATACGTTAAGCGAGGTTGCGTAAGCGACGAGCTGGTGGGAAACAGAGACAAGCTGTATCTTCTCCCTAGCATCACCGTGTGTCTTCCACGAAGTACGTTTCCTTAAATTCCTGACAACTAGCTCTCGCTGGTTGGAGACAACGTGTACTAAGGTTTCCTCAAACAGGGCGGCGCACTCTAGAACAATATCGTTCTCATCGTACGTGAGTGTGAAGGAATCGGCATATTTTCCTGTGCGGAATCTGTGGATGTCCAGAGCTTTTGCTGCGTAATGGTCGTAGTCCTCTTCACAACCAAGGGTACCGTCGAACCAGGCCCTCAAGCCCTGCTTCCAGACGACGGGGCTTCGTAGAAGAGTATACCAAGGCCAGGAGACCTGCCTCCCAGTGTTAGCTGGGTCTGAGGTCTCTCGCGCAGCTCGACGGCGGACCACCTGGGTCGAAGTTCAAGTGCACGGGAAGTCTCACGGCTTGGAGGCGGAAAGGCGTCGTAGTATCCAGATAAGAAAAGATTGTGACGACGATCTCGACGGGCAAGTTCCGAACGAGGTCAAACTGGAACGTCCTGGCATGTAGCTTGGATGCCACGGTGCGCCATTCGTACGGCGACAGCTCTTGGGTGAGGGCATCTAGCGCAGCCATGCGCGACTCGTTGTCATTGAGTTCGCGGAAGGCCTGAATCATGTCGGTTCCCATGCTGCAGCGCGTTCAGTGGTGGCGGCCGAACTGGTGGTTGACGTTTGACTTGACTCGTGTCGAGGTTCAGGCATAGAGGTCGACAACGTGGTCCGTGCCATGATCATCGCCAGTCCGGCCGACGTACCGCGATAGATCACCACGCCGCAGTGCCACTGCGTGAACCTCTCTGTGTGGCGCTACAGGGAAGGGCCGCACTGAAAGAGGCAGCCTCCGATGCCCGGGAGCAAATAAGGTGGTTTACATTTGACGGGCCCGCGATCTGGTGCACGCCACGGAGGAGCTGGGTCGGTCCCGGCCTGCAACTTCGGTCTCAGCCTGCTACCCTGCAGTGGAGGAACTCTTTCTGTTGCAGAGAAGGTGCCAGCGCCCCCGTCCTCCATGGCAGGTCGCAGCCAGTCCAAGCAGCTCAGAACACGGCCGTGACAGGGCGCGCATTACAGCATGCTGCGCATACATCCACAGCGCACGCAGCAAAGCACCCAAGGCTATAGTGCCGTTGTCGATATAGCAGCTGCTATAGACGTGTACTGTGTAGGGCAAGGGCCGCGGCTTCAGCGCGGCTGGCCGACAGGGGCTCTCCTTCGGCAGAGCGTCCCAGAGCTCTAGGGTGCGGTGGGCGGCATCTGGTGCGTGGAGTGGAGAAGGACGGTCTTATACCGGCAGTCATCTGCTGCACATGTGCGGAATCGAGACTCCGGCATACCGCACGGCGAAGCCTTCTTATTAACAGTGTCTTGAACCCTCGCAACCCCCCCTCCACCAACGCTGACAATCCTCGAGCGCGACGCAGGTGCCTCTCCGTGCGCTGCTCCCCCCGTACTCCCACGATCGTGCCGGCGCCAGGGCCAGGGCCAGGCCGCTTGGGCTTGTACCGTTATTGCGCAAAGGTCCACACGGGGAAGCACATCGCCCTCTAGCCTGGGTTCGGACGGTGTGCAACGCAGTCCGCTGCCAACCCCATCCCAGCCCATCCCAAACTCCTGGCCTCTCTTGTCGCCGCGCCGCGCATCCCTTCGTCCCGATCGTGCGTGTGCAGTGCAGAGCGTCTTCCCACTTTATGCTCTCACCCCTACTGCCCATCATCTGCGGCACGGAGAGCTCCTGCCACGGCTAGGGCCCCCCCCTCGACAGCATATCCCAATTCGACTAAGAGAGCGTTGGGTCCATATTCCATCTTCTGGAACACGCGCTCGTCACCCCTAAAAGAGCCCTCGGACCCCAGCCTGCTCGCCGCCATCGAACCCCTTCTGCTGTCGCGTCGCCGTTCCCGATCGCACCGAATCGCACCCGCTGAGCCAGCGCCGCCCGTTCTCGTCCTTGCGCCTCGTGCTATGATCTGCCCAACCCTAGCCTTGGGACTGCCATAGCGAACATCCGCATGCTCTACACGCCATATCCTTCACCATTTATAACTAGAAAATCGCGACGACTGATTTGCTGCTACGTCGGAAGAGCGGAGTCGGCCGCAAGCTATCGTCGCGCAGCTTCTTAGCAGCCCAACACCTCAACAGCGACACCTGCCACCTCCCACCACCCACCATCCAACGCGGCCATGGCGTCCGTGGCCGAATCCCGTCGAAGCCCCTTCTCGGCCGACCCACACCACCAGGGACTGCACAAGTCCATACCCATCCTACCATCCTCGAGCGGCTCGTCGCACCTCACGCCGCCTCGCGATCCTATGGACATCACACCGTCCGCGAACCTGCCCACCATGGGTCCGCCGCTTCTGAGCAGTCCAGTGGGCGAGCGCAATGGGACACACCAGGAGCAGTCTGCGAATGGCGACTCTGACAGCAAGCTCACCAACGGCAGTGGGAGCGGGACACCAGTTGGGGCTGCGGCAGCCGCTCAGCAGCCCAAGGTCGTCCAGACGGCCTTCATACACAAGCTATACAAGTGCGTCGATCCAATTGCCATGCAGCTGAATTCAGCAACTGACACGAACACAGCATGCTCGAGGACCAAACCATACAGCACCTGATCTCGTGGTCGAGCAGCAACGAGAGCTTTGTCATGTCTCCCTCAAGCGAGTTCTCCAAAGTTCTGTCGTACGTAGATCTGAAGCTTTGACCTCTTTTTAATATAACTAACCGGGCTCGCAGGTCCTACTTTAAGCACACCAACATATCCTCATTTGTGCGCCAATTGAACATGTATGGCTTTCATAAAGGTAGACAATTCGAGATATGCATCTACTCTCGACTTGGTATACTGACACCGTGCGCAGTGAGCGATGTCTTTCACACTGGCTCTCCCGACTCGCCTCTTTGGGAGTTCAAGCACGGCAACGGCAGCTTCAAACGCGGGGATTTGGTGGGGCTACGGGAGATCAAGCGACGCGCCTCACGACACGCACTGATCCACAGAGACTCCTTCTCCGCGCCCAAAGTCCCCACCGGACCGCCGGCTGGAGCGCCTGTGGAGCCCATGACGGATCCAGTCGAATCACGACTCAACGTCCTCGAACATAGCTTGTACGACGTGCACGCGCGCATGTCGAGATCCGAGGACAGCTGCGCCTATCTCAACCAAAGAAACATGCTCCTCATGGAGGGCATGCTACGATGCCATCAGGTCTGTCCATTCGTGGAAACATGTTTCCTTGGGCTAATGTATGAAACAGTGGAATCACGAGCTCGCAAATTATATTAGGGCTCTGGTGCCAGACCCGGAACATCATGTGCACAAGGATGGTAAGCTCTTTTGCCTATAGTCTATTCGCACAACGCACTCACCGCACATCTAGTCTCTTCGATGCAGCGAGACATTGCCCGCCACACCGAGATGCTCCGTGCCATGGAGGCTCCCGAGGAGCCGCTCTCAGCCCGTCAACCATATTTCATGCAGGTCGACAGCAGCAACCAGCCCCCTCTTTCTCCGCGGCAGATGCCACTAGACAACCATCCAGAATCCCGGCGAGGATCATTGGCAGGTCTTCCACCGCGCCAAGCACCGTTTAAACCTCCGGTACCACCCCATATTGCCATTTCCCCCCGTCGCTACGGCTCAATAGGCACGGGTAATTACTCTCCATCTTCAGCCAGGACCCCGGTGACCCACCAGCCACCCCCACCTCCACCACCGTCTATCCAGCATCCAGGTAGCACGCTTGGAAGCAATCTAGGGAGTAACTCATCCCCGCCCTATAATCTTTATAGGCGGCATACCTCGGCAGATATACGCACCCATGGCTGGCAGCCCCAACCGCCGCCTTCACATTCGCCCTACGCATCTGGCCAGAACTCGACACAGTGGCCGTCTTCGCCTCAACGGCCGCCTATCGGAGGTGGCGACCAGCAGCTCCGTGATGCTTTGGAATCGTACCAGCTTCCCCGCGGTCCCCGCCAACAATCGTCTCGTCAAGGTACTCCGCCTTTGACAAGCGACACCACTCCTTCCAATTTGAGCGCCGACAGCAGCTGGTCGCTCCCCGGAGCCCGGTATCCCTTCAAGGGCATCGACACGCCCGGACCACCCACGCGCCGCTCCAGCATGGCGTCCAATGTGCACTCGCTGCTCAACCCCGCCGATACCCAAGAGCGAGCCGACGAAGACGATCCCGACGAGGCGTTGCGCAAGCGAAAACGCATGTTGTAGCGGAACACTATCACCTGATCTCGACAAACCATATTCTTATTATGTACTTGTACATGCATATACATCCTACGGGATGCGACTTCGGCATATGCACACAACGCACCTCACGAGGACCTCAAGCTTTTCTGCCATTTCTTCCTTTTGTCGATCATGTGGCCTCGTCTCGTCTATTTCCTTGGATTCCCCCGCTTTTTGGCCGTGCTTTACATGTGGACGATAATTTCCGGTTACCGTTATTTGTCTCTCCTATCTCCAAAAAGGCTTCGTCGCACGGGCGGGGAGCATATCACGTCCTGGGCGGTATCTGCCGTATATCTCGGTTTCTTATCGTCTGGGCCGCTACGTCAGCACTCTTCGGCTGTTCTTCCTTGGTTCTACTTTTGCCCACGAATCGTTAATGTCCTTGCACTTTCTCCACATATTTGCTGCTACTCGCTTTTAACGAGCGCACTCATGGCGGCATCTCATAGGGCGCTCGCTACACCTTGGTGCTATATGGGCTTCGGTCGTTGTCGACCTTGTTGTCGTGGTGGAGGGGTGTTTTTGGTTGCTTTGCATATAGGCATCGCTTGGGCGTCACTGTGTGCTACGAAATCTTTCTGTGTCTTAGCTCTTGGTAATGAAAGCTTGCTCGTATCTTTGTTTGATAGTACCGCGTGTGGGGCTCTTCTGCTTCCAGTTCCTTCGTGTGTGATGGTTCCAGTTTCAAACTTTAGGCATTTCGCACAGCACAGCACAATTCACGCACACGCACATCATCACCGCAACAGCAAGCACCCAAGCATAGCGGCGACCTATTTTCTCATTACTCGCCGCTAACATCCATCGCCAGTCTGCCATCCAAGCGGTCTCAATATCAATCTGACGCCGCAATCCTCCTTTCAGCCTACCCTCAAGGCACTCCTACTCGCAAGGGTCGCAAGTCGTCAGACCTCATACCATCGCAGAACCATATAACATCCGATAACAGAGTTTCCACCCCTCCACATCCTTCCCTGACTACTACTGCGACAGCAACGACAATCTGGTCTGCCTACAACATTTGCTTCCCTTCACCGTCAAAGCAGCTGAACAAAGGAAACGCGGTTTCGGACATTGGTCGTGTACTCCTCTCGCAAGCAAGAGGGGGCGGAAGGAAGAGAAATGGGAAGAAGGAGAGTGTGGTCGCGACATGAGTGTGCTAGGGAGGGGGGCGTCGGAGGGGGGGAATTATTGGGGGTGAGCAAAGTTGACAACGCCACGGGGGGTTGGGAGAGTGGAAATTGAGCAATTCGTGATGACAACAAGCAGGGGCCGGTGATTCAACGCCAAAGAAAGATCACGGAGGGGAGTCGATCCTGGTCTCCGTGGAGCTCTTTTTTTTGTGAGGGTTTTTTTGTCCGTGGTGTGCGCTAGTTGGCAATTTGGGCGCGGGTGAGTGGTGTCGGCGTGGTGTGTGCTTTGCGTGTTCGAGGACGAGTAGGGGGTCATGGCAACGTTTAGATGGTTTTCGGGGTGCGGGCGTTGCTGGCAAATCGCGTTAGTTCTGCGAGGAATGACAGCGCGCAGGAATCACAGAATAGCAAGGGGTGGAGCAAAGGGAGTAGCGCAGAGGCTCACCTCGCATCCACGATATCATCGACATGATTGCACATGGCCACGAACAAGTCAAAGAACAATTTCCCCCCAATCTCCATTTCCATCTGCATGGTTCCACTGCGCTTGAACGTTTTCCGGCTACGGATGATCAGGGCGAGGTAGTGAGCGCGCAGCCTCGAGTCACTGTCTGGCGTGTTCTCGTAGGCATACCGTGCGCTGCGCAGGATGGTGCCGACCTCGATCCCGCTCTGCAGGCCCTGCTTGCGCAGAGAGAGCTTCTTGAGCTCTTCGAGGCCGTAGCGGTCCGCAGCGCAGTACACGGCTGTGTCGCGGAGAATGATGTCGTTGACGCCAGTGTGGAAGAAGGTAGGCTCGACGGCGGCTACGCGGTCGCCTCTCTTGTTTGGGTCCGGGCTCGTCACCGCGCCCTCGAGCATCCAGGTCTGGCGGCGCTTGTCGTGCACAAGGCGCGGGTAGTAGTCACCCTTGTACAGATACTCGAGAATGCAAGAGAAGACCTCGGGCTCCTCCGTCGGCAGATCGATGCGGCGATTAGAGGATTCGAAGAACTGGCCGCGCAATGCCTCAGCAAAGTACGGCGAGTGGCAGAGGACGTCTTCGTGTGCGGCGAACAGGCGCTGGTCGGCGCCGACGACGATGGTCACGATGGCCGAGGTGAGACTCGGCGATACGCTCCCCATCATCGGACTGTCCATGCGCACGGATTCCATCTTCTCGATCATCTGCTGCTTCTGCTTCACCGTCTCGCGGAACGACCTCTTCGGCTGTTTGGAGATCTTGCCCGAACGATCCTTTGAGCTAGCAAAAGAGCGTTTTCCAAACATGACGGGCGAAGAGGGCGGTTGGGGCTTGAGCGAGCGGCGGAGAGAACGACGGAGGGACTGGTAAAGAGTGGACAGGTTAGTGTGACGCAGTTTGGCTGGCGGGAAGAGCACCGGTAAGCCTTTGGATTCTTTCGCGACTTTGCGGGAGAAAGTGCTGAGAAAATCCAAGAGGCTTTGTGTGTTATCGTCACGGGGGAGTGTCGACAGCACACGCGGATTGACGGTCTCTGGGTCTTGTCGTGAGGCGTGCCGGCGCATAAGTGTGGGGGAGGCCGTTTATAAACAAGAAGGCGGCCCCTGCAGCCTGATGAGGACCGTGCCACCCGGGCAGTGCTCGCATGCTGTGTCCTTGCCATTCGTCAATCGCTGTCTGCAGTGCTGTAACTGGATTGGCGAAAATGCGAGGCAGCAAGGCCGCATGTCGTACGCGTCTTGATTCGGTAGAACACATGAGGATGTGGTAGGACTCGGACGGTGTATGCAGGGCGTCGGGATCCGCCAGGTGCGCAAGCGACAACGCATCGACGGGGTGACGTCGTTCAGCCTCATGAGGAACATCACTTGAGGATTGACAGCTTTGAGATTGGGGAAAGCGTGAAGAGGACGAGAAAGAAAGAGATGCGGTACAACATGATGAAAGCAATACTAGACCTGCATGTCAACGCGTGTTGCAACATCACGCCCGACCAACACGCGTGTGCGTGTGACCGAAGCGGGTGGGCAGCGGGCGGCCTCTCGTGACTCAGACGCGACGGGTACCGGTAGTGGACTCGAGCGGAGGTCCTCCGGTGTCTTGTTACGGCGCCCTGCAGGTGTGACCAAGAGTAAGGTCTGGAAGCGATCTGACGGTTGGCAGCATTGGAAGGATGGTTGGCATTTGGGGTTGACGTTGTGCCGTACTGGTGACGTTCTGCCGTTCTGGTGACGCTGATTTCCATGCAACAGTCGTACGCAGTATGGTTGAGCATGTTGACATGTCGGAGTGGTAAGAGAGGAACTATCAGCAGAGCAAGACTCCTATACGATGGACCTTCCACAAAATCGACCTCAGGCGCAGCTTCTGATTGGCCGGATGGGCTAAGCATTTGCACCAGGCGGATCTTCGGGCTGTGACGTCGTTGAACGGAGGAAGAAATGAATATTCGAACGTGTACATGTCGTAGATACTCTGGGAAGGACGACTATCCTGTCGCTGTCTGAAGGCTCTCCAGGCATCTGTTTCCACCAGGGGCAATTGCCAGGCGCCAGCTCCACCTGCAGTGCGGCGATACTCCGTCACCGGGCAAATCCCCCACCAACCGCTACATAAGCTTTTACCTCCCCAACTTCACGACCGCCACCTGCAAGACCACCCATTCCACATTCACTCCACCCTCCCGAGCCTGGTCGCATTCAAGTGGAGAGTAAGCCGTTCCCCAGTGCGGAGCACACGCGGGTCGATTTTATGCGCGTCGGGTTTTCACAGCACCGCGGCTCTGTCCGAGACATTCAACCTCCACCCTGTTCGACTCTGCTGACTCTATATCTCTGCGCGTAGCCCTCACATACCTCTCTACCTCCTCGCCTAAGCGAACCGCCCTCGGCTCCTCGAATCACTCACCTCTGATCCCGTGGGCCTCGACGTTGGACTCATCGCCAAAATGAGCACCGGAGCCAAGAAACGCATTATGAGGGTATGCCGCCCACAAAACGATGCCTGCAAGCGGAGCTGATATTCGTGCAGGAGTATGGCGAGTGCACGGCGGATATGCCGCCCGGGATGAAGATCAACTTCGACGAGCAGAACATGACTAAGTGGGAGGTCCTGCTGGACGGCCCCGATCAGTCGGCCTATGCGGTATGTCCACTGTGCACGCGATTTCCAGAACGGCTGCTGATCTTATCAGGGCGGCCACTTCAAGCTCGAGATTAATTTCCCCAACGAATACCCCTTCAAGCCGCCCGTCGTCAGCTTCAAGACCAAGATCTACCACCCCAATGTCAGCAACGACGACAAGGGGTCCATGTGCCTGGGCCTGCTCCGGGCCGACGAGTGGAAACCGCCGAACAAGGTGGTTGCCGTGCTGCGGCTCATCCAAACGCTCCTGATCGAGCCTAACCCGGACGACGCCATCGAGCCCTCCATCGCGAACGAGTACAAGGAGAACCGCAAGGAGTTTGAGAAGAACGTGAAGGACTGGGTGAAGCGGTACGCCAAGTAGGGACAAGGTGCAGTGTGAGAGCACGGAGTCGAGCATTTGTTTGGGCGGCGGCATTGCGCCGGCCATTGCGCATTCTGGGGCGTTCGGCGACAGTCGCATCCGCCAGAGATGTCACCATGACATGTGGCGAATTTACGGACAGCTGAGGCCATGTACAGCGGACCACTTGTGTTTCAGCATGCTTGTAGTTGAGAGGGGCGGTCGGACGAATATAAGGCCTACGAGGCCATTTGGGACACGAGAGCGACACATGTCGTCATAGCAGACGAGAGAATGTGTTGATGTGCCGGAGATCGTGCGATTGAACTAGGCTTCCCGACGTGCTCATTTCAACCTGACAGTGACACGCAGGGCCTTTCCCAGTTGAGCAGACGCTACAGCATCGGCGCCGGGGGACTGTTCGCGTGCAGCTCGGGGCACACCCAAGAACCTGAAAGCTGGCATCCCCTAGCCCTACCGGACAAAGCGGCAGAGATCCCGGTGTGCGCTGCGGCTCGGTTGCGTTTGACAGCAATTTAAAAGCGAGTCAGCATCTAATGGTGGAGTTCTAAACCCCCCCAGAGTGATGTGAGAAGCAAGATGGTCGCGTCGTGTGCAGCCGCGCCCCTGAAACGCTTCTCCTTTAATGCAACACCGACGACGCCGCAGCGACACTGGCAAAGGGGCCATAAGCAGCGGCGTCAGACACACTGCGTTCTCACCACTGTGTTGGACAGGGACTTGGACCGGGACACATTTAGAAGTTCGCGACGTCGAAGGGTATCCTCGCACACTAGGACTTGCACCGGCCTGCTTGGCGCGCTGTGTTTACGTTTCCCACGCGACGGGTCAATTTGCAGAGAAAACGGGCTGCAAGATCATTTGGGCGACTGCTTGGAACTCAGCGCAGTGGCCGGACGAGGCGCAGAGCACATTGGGGCTGCTTGGGTCACGGGCGCGTGTGATTCCCCGACTTGGGCTCGGACCGCCTGCCCAGGTTCATTCGTCGTGCACCTGTAGCTACAAACCTTGGCCCGAACTTGTCTTCCAAACACCAACGGCTTCCGTGACGCCTTCGGTGGTGCTAGTACCGCGTACTCGCCCTCTCTTCGTATCTCTTCGCAGTCTTTCCTTTGCATACTGTATTTCCGCCGCCCGTCCGCCAGCCCACTCCCTTCACATCGTCGGGCTCGAGTCTTTCACAGCCAGCACCCGACGCCGCACGACCGACCAGCTGAGCGCAGCCGTTTCACGCCCCTCGAGCCCCAGCCTCGCCCGCATCATCCACCTCGCCGTTCGTCTCTCTCTGCAGCGTACCGACATGCCAATGGACAGCACAAGCGCCCCCGAGACATTCTCTTCCCCGCTCGAATGAGCGCTCGCCTGCACCGCTGCCTGCTCCCTTCTCCGCCGCCCGATTGTCAATGGACGAGCTTAGCACTCCCCCCGGCGCCCTCGCTGCCATCATCAATGGCGAGATGAACGCAATTCCCGAATCAGCGGGGCTGTCGAGCCCGCAGTATGTGCCCTATCGGCCCCCTGGCAGCGAATATACACCACCCGCTTCACCGCAACCACCGAACGGTTTCGCCTCACCCACAAAGCCCGGCTTTGCGTCTGGGAGGCTAAACCAACCCGCCCACCTGCAGATGGATCTCCCCGAAACTCGCGCGTACGAACGCCCGCAGTACAGCCCGTCGCCGACCTCGAGCCCGCCGCTACCGCCGCTACCCTCGCCGAAATACACTTCGCGGCAAAGAGCACCTTCGGTCCTCCGCCATCCTGCCGTGCCCTCGCCGCTCAATGATGGGTTCCCCCGAGCAGAGCAGCCTGTTGCTTCTCCTATCCTGACTCCCCACATGATGCGTCAAGGAAGCGCGCCCGGCATTACGAATGACCCACGAACAATGTTTAACCCGTTATCGAGCAACCCAGTCACCTCCAATGCCCCATTGTACGAATCATCGGTAGAAGATCTACCAGCAGTATCCGTACCCCAGAGGATGCGCGGAATGACCAGCACATCGCAGTCTAGCTACCGCCCCCCGCTGAGGTCTGCGACATCGATTCCGGACTACGGCCCAATCAGAACGAATGATCGGTCCAATCTCTCGGGAGCATATAGACCCAATCGAGGTGGGCCGAACTGGTCACACAACGACCACTACCCTCCAAAGCACTTCCGGAGCGAAGAAGCAAGAGCTAGTTTCCGGTCTGGGTGGACAAATGCCTCATCGAGCTTCATGGAAGCGAGCGGCACAGAACGCAGTAGCATGGCCACTGGCCGGAGTTCCATCAGCGATCAACGCACAAGCACCTACTCGAGAGACCGCTCCGAGGAGCGTGACGTGTCTAGCGAGACGCTTGCTACTACCGTCGATCCAGACGAGGACGACACAATAAGTACGGTAGAAGATGTGATCGACTCATACTTCGACTCGGAAGATTTAGTGGAGGATCAATACCTGGATGGCCATCAAACACGTGAATCTTCGGTGCCCGCCTCGGATATCCACCGCCACACACGTTCTTCGAGTTACTCGCAGGATGGCACTCTTCGAACATCATTCCATTCTTCTGAACTCTCTACACAACTAGATTCATCTTTGATCCCGGAAGCTACCGAGGCACGGGAGAGCGCAGATACATTTGCAAATCGCCTATCTATTCCTTCGCACCCTGCATTAGATGTAGCTAGTCCTTTACAGGACGACGAGAATCCCCATATGAGCTATCTGCCACCTCTTCAGCTAAGCCCGCTTCAACTCAGCTACAATCCGTCGGAAGTGGGTGCGGAACAGAACATTGCACCATCGCACGACCATGTTATGCAGCGTTCCAGCGAGGAAATTCCCCGTCGGACCTCTATAGCGCCCCGGAGCTCAAGAATTGGGCTGCCTTCGGCTTCCAAGCGGCTGAGCAAACCTCTACCAAGGCCTCAGCTGTCTAGGAATCCCAGCAGCGACGGAAAGATGCAGGAAATACACAAAGATCTAACCGGTCTCCCCAAGTTACCAAGGAACAAGGCTCGGCTGTCACGGCATGATTGGGCTGAGATCAACGCTTATTCGAGCCGCAATTCCAAAGGACCAAGCGCGGCGCTGCGAAGCCTGGAGGGCGACGTCGCTCCGGCCCAGCCCAAAATGTCCTCGCCGTTGCCCGAGGTTGACGAAGAAGAAGCCTTTCCCCGTCGTGCCTCAACTAGTGTCTTTGACCGGCGAAGCAATCTGTTTGACTTGTCCAAGTTTCAGCCTACTCCACCCTCGAAATCCAAGACTACCGAATTTGGCTCTGCCGCAAAAGGACCTGCATCTGGACCCACTGCAGCACTCAGAAAACCTCTTAGCGCCTCCGAACGGGATCGATACGGATTCAAAAAGGCCACCGACAAGATAAGTCTGGTGGAATATGACGCGTGGCATGGGAAGTACGAGGATCATGTGTCACGACGGAGAAACAAATGGATGGCCCTTATGAAGAAGGAGGGCCTGTCGACGTCTAACCCCTCGCAATTTCCGGAGCCATCTGAAAAGGTCAAACGATACACTCGGAAAGGCTACCCACCAGAGTGGCGGGGCGCCATGTGGTGGTTCTACTCTGGTGGTCAACAAAGGTTACGCGACCATGACATGGCTGGGCTGTACTCTTCGCTTGTTGCACGAGTGAATCAGGGCGAGCTGAACAAAGACGACCGCGAAGCTATCGAACGGGACTTGGATAGGACCTTTCCCGACAACATTCATTTCCGCCCTGATCCTAGTCACATTGATGACGGCGACGACGACGAGAACGAGACTGACGAGCCATCCCTTATTAGGGACCTTCGACAGGTCCTCTCTGCCTTCGCCCTGAATAATCCCGGTATCGGATACTGTCAATCCTTGAACTTCCTTGCTGGACTTTTACTTCTCTTTCTGAAGCAGGACACGGAGAAAGCATTCGTGCTTCTGAGCATTATTACGCAGGAACACCTCCCTGGCGCTCATGCGAGAAGTCTGGCAAATACCGAGGTCAACGTCTTGATGATGTTGATACGCGATTATCTTCCTAAAGTCTGGAACTCTATCAACGATACCGACCTTGTCAACAGCGGGCCTGGATCAAAGGCTCACCCGGATTCCAAGTTTACACGTCAGCCTACTGTCGCGCTTTCGTGCACATCATGGTTCATGAGCATCTTCGTCGGAGTACTCCCTATCGAGACGGTGCTGCGTGTGTGGGACGCGTTTCTGTACGAGGGCCCACGGGCACTATACCGCTACGCGCTTGCTATCTTCAAGCTCGGCGAATCTGAAATCCGCAAGTATCGTCCTGGCGATGGCGAGGTCTTCATGACGGTGCAAAACCTTCCGCGGCGCTGCCTCAACCCAAACATCCTCCACGACATCGCTTTTGTTAAGAAGGGTTTTGGGTCGTTAACGCAGAATGTCATCGATCAGAAACGATCCTTCTGGCGCGATCAGAGCGACCGTGCTGCACGGTCCACAAGCCAAAAGTCGCGACCCGGGAACAAGCTACCAGTGACCAAGGCCGACTCGGCTATTGGCGATGATGAGAGTAAACGAGGCCTTCAGGGCCTGCGGCGGAAAGCATCGAAGCGGTTCTTGAGGAAGAAGACGCAGCAGTTCTGAGGTGCAGTGCGCACATCATTCATTATTTGGAGCGTTTTTTGGCGGCGGCAAAACAGTCGCACTTGCATATTGGGTACATCTGCATTTGGTGTCGGGGCAACGTAAAAAAGGAGGTGCTTTTCATTTGTTGCGTTTTTTGAGAGGGTTTCACCTTCTGCTGTCCTTTCTTGTACAACTACTAGCATATACCCCCTTGTGTGCAGTCGGTGGGGCGAGGAGGACATGTATAGAGTCTCTCCTCGCCGAGTCAATGATTATGAGTTATGAGCTGCAGCTTCACAGCCTGAGCTATTTAAGTTGTTCCTTCTATCTTTTCGCCACTTGATCGCTAAATCCATTGTCTATGTGTGCGCCATGAGCTTACCCGTTCAGACGCCCACCTCAAACCTCCCCTCCACAAGCCCCCAAAACTCCTCCACAATTCCTTTCTGCCCCTCGCCACCCCGCACAGCCATATACCGCCTCTCGTCGACCCTCGGCTCCCAATTCCCTGGATTAGCATCTACCATGATGCCCCCGGCCTCCTTCAAGATGACCCACCCAGCGCAGACATCCCAAGCCCAGCAGCCAGCTTCCCAGTACACATCGATGCTACCACTCGCCACAGCGCATAGATTCAGCGCCGCAGAGCCGAACGAGCGGAGTCCATGCACCATGCCGCCGCCGTTCTCTTTTGTAGCGGCGAGTTTAGAGAAGGTTTTCGACTTCACGGCGAAGTCGTTGCCGGAGCGGTCAGAGCCCCATTCAATGGCTACGAGGCAGGTGTTTAGAGTCGTGAGGGGGGTTGGGGGGGTAAGGGGCAGTTTTTGCGTTTGGTTCAGGTAGGCGCCTTGGCCGGAGATGGCCGAGTAGAGGGTGGAGGTGAAGGGGTTGTAAATTATGCCGATTACGGGCGTGAGGTTGACGGCGAGGCCGAGCGAGATGGCGACGTAGGGGTGGCGGTGGACGAAGTTCGTTGTGCCGTCTATGGGGTCGAGGATGAATGTGGGGGCTGGGCCGATCGTGTCGCCGGGCTTGTAGGTCTCCTCGCCCATGAATTCGAACGAGGGGTATCGCTCGTGGAGGGAGGTGAGGATGAGCTTTTCGACGGCTTGGTCGGTTTCTGTTACTAGGTCGACGGCTGGGGAGTCGGTCAGCTTCAATTCGTAGGTGGTGGTGTGTTGATATCGTGGTCGGTTGCGCAGTGCTTACAGTTCTTCTTCGAGCCGGATGTGTCTGTTGTGGGGGTTGCGGAGGTGATGCGGTCGGCGGCTTTGCGGGCTACTTCGACCATGAAGTCGTGGATTTCTTGGAGGTTGAGGTCGGCCATTGCGATTGAGGTTCTGGTTTCGGTTGGGAGAGGGAGGATTAAGAGTAAGTGAGGAGATGAGGAGATGAGGAGTTGGAGAGCTTGACGTGAGGTGCATCGAATGTCGACGGCCCCTCAGCGGGGCAACCGTTGTACGCGAACGCGGCTGCAGGGTCCAACACGTCCGCTAACGAGTGGCTCGCGTCTCTCACTGACTCGCGTACTGGCATTGCCCGCCAACCTCGGCATCCTCACCGTCTCTGTCCCCTACAGACGAGCAAACTACCTATGAAGGCCTCACCTTTAACCCGCCAATCCACTGCAATGGCCGACGCCACCATAGCCCGCCTCTCCCGCACACCATGGTGTCACGCCCTCATTTCCTCCCCACATTGGACGCCCATAAGCACCGAGTCGCGTGTCCCCAAAGCCTCATCCGAAGACAGCTTCTTCGCGGAAACGCTGGGGACGGCTCGGACGATTCGCGCGTGTCTGACTCTGCGATCGCCAGAGGAGAGTGGTGATAGGACGGACGACACGATCTATCAGGAAGTGAGGACGATATTCGAGCTGGGCGATGGCTTGAATGGGTTTCCGAAGATTGCGCACGGCGGGTTCGTGGTGACTATGTTGGACGAGGTGATGGGTGTCCTTATTACGACGAATGTTCAGGGGAGGGCGGAGAGGCAGAGGAGGGCGGGACTGGAGGGGGACGGCGTTATGAGTTGCTTCACTGCTTGTGAGTTGCGGTCGAGCTCCCGAGCGGACGGTTCTGACGCAGAAGTAGACTTGAATGTTACCTACAAGAAGCCCTTGCCGACTCCTGCTGTGGTTTTGTGTACTGCGAAGATCGAGCGCCGTGAGAGGAATAAAGTATATATGCGCGGTACTGTCGAGGACGGCCTGGGAACGGTATTTACGACTGCAGAAGGCATGTTTGTGGAAACCAAGCCTAAGCTGTAGTGTTGATGGTTTGGCTCCGTCATGTCTGGTACGGGTTCTGGCGCGTCCGGGTGGAGTAGGTAAGTGTTGTCCTTTATACTTCGTTCCCTTTCCGGGGTACATGTGAAGTCTGACTGTGGAGGGTAGGTTATGCCGAGGCGTCGTTAGCTTCCCACTTCTGGAGTACCGCGTGCTCGTTCGAGTGCGCTGTAATGGGTTCGGCTACACGAAAGGAGAAGCTGTGGGACGTGTCGCGCCAAAGTGCTGGAGCTGTCGCTTCAATCAAGGTGGCCACTTGTCTGGCAACTCAAGCCCTCGGCTCGCGATTGTACAATTAATCTAGACTTCGAATGTCGCCCGGTACAACGCTGTCTCGAAGACTATCCGGCACGATTAGCGAACGTTGCACAAGACCCAGCATGATCTTCCTACATACCTCGAATTACGTATTGCGGAGTACCTCTAGACTGGGCCATAATCTTACCATCCAAAGTTTACACCGAGGCGCATTGAAGCTGGGCGAACGCTTTGCTGATTTGCCCTTAGACGAATGCAGTAGGTGGGTACAGCGAGCAGATGACTGGTCGAAACGACGGCTTCTTCATCTCTCCAGAGCCGGCAATTAATATACTCCGTCGAATCCTTTTCTCGCACGAACATCATCCTTCCGGCTTTTCGACGAATGATCTACGCCGCGCATCATAAGATGGGGCTAACGAGACGACCCGGTTTAGTTCGCGCAGGCTGCGCATCAAATTTCACATCGATCATCGAGAATATGCTTCCGCCATGATTACAGAAGCAGCTTCAACAACCTTAGGATCCATATCCGAGATCCGGACGGGCATGGGCACCTGTCGCCCTCCATGACGACTCCTGCATCGATTTTTTACCAAGTAACAGTCCCGCCTAAAGCCGCCATATCTCTTTCATCACACTCTCCACCAATGGACTACTCATTCACGAAGACACTGTGTAGGTGTGTCCGGCCAGATAATAGGGGATATGCATTACTACCTGGATTTCTTATGCCAGCAGTCTCCGGGATGTGGCACTCCCTGTCGGCCGTTCCATCAGACCCACCTGCACCTTGCACCACCTGCCACCGCCTGCTTCATACGACTATAGCCAAAAGGAGCACTTCGCAAAGCAAGGCCTAGCCCACTCTTTGCGATCGTCGGTCCTGCGGAATACACACGAGACAGGTGCGGCACCGTGACACTACTACTCGGAGACTGTCTTTGGTCGTTGAATGCAACTCGGCCGCTATGCAGGCACGCGCGCAATGTGGACTGGAAGAGGCAAGTCATAGGGTAGCAAGGGACGATGCAGTGCTACCCCAGGAATCCTGGTACAGCACGCTAAGCTTTAAGCTACCCCGCAAAACTATCAGCCACGAGGCATAGCAGCGAGAAACAAACAGTTGGCGTCTAGTGCGATAACTTGGACCTTCTTCAGTTGGCCAGACGTCTTAGAAAAAGTCTCAGTCACATGCTTTATGTTGCTATGCCTAGCAACGGCTGGTCGCATATGTCGGAAGTAGAGTGTCAAGTCGATCTGGTGACTTCGGCAAATTGCACGTATCCGCTGGAGTTTCCGTAGGCACTTCATTTCCCACCATCTCGTCTACCTTCTACAATCGACCAGTGGATTCATTGTAGTGCACATAGAGACTTACTAGTGCAGATCGCTCCGCTTCACGAGCACAACATGTCGAGCTCTTCGGCATGTTTAGCCATGCTACATTGTCTGTGGTGGGCCGAGCGGCCACCCCGATTGTAACTCCAGTGCCGCATGATCAGAACTACGGGTGAACGAGGGTCGTACTCCGTCACAGGAGCTTGTCTCGACCCCCTTACCTGTTCACAAGCCACGTTGACCACCGCCCCTTCCCCGTCATCGCCGTTGCCGCCAAGGTGAAATTGACACCCTACCATGATATATATAACTGCAAGCCCATCACGTCTTTGGCTCTCTACCCTCGCTCCTTAACTACTCCATCTTCTTGTACAGCTTTTCTTTCGACAGATCGTACAAACTTATTCTGCACTGGTATATACGCGCTTGAAGATGCGTCTCCTCTCGCTTGCCTCTTGCCTTCTGGCAGCAGGGGCACAGGCAGCTGTACTTCGTATGTCTACCCCTTTTCCGGCCTTTCTCCTTGTAGCTGTTCGTTGAGCTAACACGTGTTCCGCAATAGGGTCAACGCCTGCGCATGCTCCCCTGAGTGCTCCCGAAGATGCCCCCGCGGTCCGTCGGCAAGGCGAGGTCGGCGCCGCCGCTTCATATTGGCTTGAGGGCATGCAACGCCAGGGTATCGCTGCTTTCAACAAGAATCCCGCCGGTTACAAGGTCTTCCGGAATGTCAAGGACTACGGTGCACGGGGTAGGTTCCCCGGCGAACGAACAACATTACTTTGCTAACGGGTCAACAGGCGACGGTGTGACTGACGACTCGGATGCTATCAACCGCGCCATCAGCGAAGGAGATCGATGCGGACCTTGGGTCTGTCAGTCTTCGACGGATTCCCCAGCTGTCGTATACTTCCCAAGCGGTACATATCTCATTGGAAAGCCCATCGTTATGTACTATAGTAAGTGCTCCAATATCTCCATCTTGCTTTCACGAAGCACTAGCTTTCTATTGCTTTACATTGTTCATGTCGGATCCACCATGCGCCGTCCAGCCATACGGACAAACCCCGTTCTAGATCCCAGCAAGGAATATGCTGACACACTTCTCTAGTGACACAGCTCCATGGCAATCCCAATGGGCGACCCGTCCTCAAAGCCACCAACAACCCTAGCAGCGAGATGTTCATTGATTCCAGCCCCTACAGCAACCAGAATGGAGCTCCAGGTTGGACATCAACGAATGTTTTCGCGAGACAGATTCGAAATTTCGAGATCGATCTTACTGCAGTTCCTACTAACAGAAAGATCCGCGGTATTCATTGGCCGGCCTCTCAAGCTACCAGTCTTCAAAACATCAAGGTCCGCATGACCAAGGATCCAAATTCTCAACATGAAGGTATCTTCGTTGAGAACGGATCCGGAGGGCACATGACGGATTTGGAGATCGACGGTGGTTACTATGGTATGAACATTGGCAATCAACAGTTCACCATGAAGAACATCAAGATTACCAATGCTGTGGTTGGCATCTACCAGATTTGGAACTGGGGATGGTACGTCCATCTCCGTCGAGGGTAGACTTTTGGATTTTTGCTGACTTCTATCCTAGGCTGTACAAGAACCTTGACATTAGCTCCTGTACTACTGCCTTTTCGATGGACAACATCGACCAAGGAAAGAATACTCTTCAGGTTGGATCCGCCGTTATCATTGATAGCAAGATCTCCAACTGCCCGACATTCGTCAGTATGAGTTGGACACGAGACACCAAGCCAACTGGTGCTCAGCAACTCATCTTAGAGAATGTCGCACTCACCAATGTTCCCGTTGCTATTAAGGGACCCGGTGGCGCCACTGTACTGGCAGGCGGGACTACTACCATCCAAGCGTGGGGTCAAGGTACTAAGTATACTCCCGATGGTGTTCAAGGCGGTCAGAAATTTCAGGGCGCAATCACTCCAGTGAACCGACCCGCTAGCCTACTCGACGGTACTGCCTACTACGCCAAGTCAAAGCCTCAGTACGAGACTCTTGGCGTCGACTCGTTCATCAGCGCTCGCACTGCTGGTGCGAGGGGTGATGGCAATACTGATGACACCACCGCCCTTCAGAATGCCATCAACAGTGCTGCCTCGCAAAACAAGATCCTCTACCTAGATCAGGGTGTCTACAAGGTGACCAACACGATACGCATACCACCATCCGCTCGAATTGTTGGTGAAACCTATCCTGTCATCATGGCCAGCGGCGGTACTTGGGGCAACATCAACAACGCAGTTCCAGTCATCAAGATCGGGAACGCGGGCGAGTCTGGTCACATCGAGTTGTCAGACTTCCTCATCGCGACTCAAGGCGCGACTCCTGGAGCGAAGGTGATTGAGTGGAACATGAAGACTGATAGGGGGTCTGGTCTATGGGATGTACACACTCGAATTGGTGGTGCGAAGGGCACCAATCAACAAGTTGCGCAATGTCCCACCATGACCAACAAACCGGAATGTTATGCCGCCCACACGAACGTCCACATAACGAAGTCGGCAACTGGCGTCTATATGGAAAACAACTGGTTTTGGGTAAGCTTCGCTGTGTTTCTTGCGATACATTGATCTTTGCTAACACGCTACAGACCGCTGATCATGACCTCGATGATTGGAATAGCACTCGTGTTTCTGTCTACACTGGCCGCGGCCTCCTCGTCGAAGGTTCCAATGTTTGGCTCTATGGCAACGGTGTGGAGCACCACGCTCTCTACCAGTATCAGTTCTCCGGTGCCAAGGACATATTTGCTGGCTATATACAAACCGAGACGCCGTATTGGCAACCTTCCCCGGATGCAATCAGTCAGCCGTACCCTCTCAACTCCGCAATCAGCGACCCAGTCTACAGCACATTCTGCCCAGCCGGTCAGATCTGCGATGCTCTCGGTCTTCGCATCCTCAACTCCCAGAACATCCATTTGTACGGCGTAGGCCTGTACTCGTTCTTCAAGAACTACGACCTCACTTGTTCATCGGACAGCGCCCCGGGTGGTAAACGCGACTGTCAGAACCGCATCGCGAGCATCGAAGGCAGCTCGAGCGGCATCACTGCCTACTCGTTCAACCAAGTCGGCGCTCTTCAGATGCTGACGGTCGATGGGCAGGACAAGGCGTCCTGGCAAGACAACCTGAGCGTGTATAGCAACACGATCGGTCTCCTCACGTATAAGGTCTAGATCGACCCTCCACCCACGAGCGACTATCCGGACGATGACACTCGGTGTAGTGCAGCGTCTTTGGTTTGCGCGTTCATTCTTCAACATGTGTATATATCTTTGAATACGGTTTGCAGCAGCTTGGCTTCCTTATCGGGGCGGCGATACCCTGGTATTGGCGGTATTTTCCTTGCATGTTGGGCCATTTGGGACTGTAACTTGGGGAGGGGATGTTTATGGGTTATTAACATATGTTCCCATTGCGTCAGCGTATATACATAGTATGTATGGCATTAGAGACTCTTCTTGTATTTGTGCTTGCTCGTTGCGCTCGTTGTGATGGCGGAAGTCTGCGCTCAACGTCGATCGAGGTCATAAATACTCCCTCTCGCCTTGGACTGAGGGCCCATTGGGTTTGATAATTGGGTTATTGCCGTGAGCTTCGAGCTGCACGAGGTGCTACACAAAGAGAATCTGATAGACACTCCCCCTCTGACGTATGTCTGTTGCGCGCGCATTCAATCGTGATGTTCTAGTCAACTTTGATCATACTGAAACGTGCGAGTTTTGATCCAACGCTGGTCCAGCCTCGCACATGTGCATGAGGCTGGTCGATCGCAACCTGCAACGCACATGCGCCAAACGCTCCTCGGACCTCGCAGCCTCCTTACAACAGTGCCTACGTGGTTCAACTTCACTCATTTTCACGTGTTTTATGTCACAATCAAGGGGTTTCCCGCCGCCCACGCACGCCCATTGATGGAAACCTGATTGCGATCTCCGGCCTCAGGCTGAAACCCTCAATGCAGCGACACGGTCGACATGCCCCAGATCCACACAGATGGTTCTCGAAACAGCCTCGTTCGGAAATCTTTGACAGACTGTAAACAGGACCAAGAGCTGTCCACGGGGTGTCCGTCTAGTGTTGGCAAGGCTGGGCAGCTGTACAGTGTTGGGCGGCAGCGTCGCGCCGGCTGTGAAAGAGGCGGAGTTTGGCGGAAATACTTGGCAACGGAATCGGTGTTGCCGGACTCTGGCCTCGATTGCGAATTATAAAGGCAGACGTGGTACGGCAGCGAGCTGAGAGTCAGCATCGACGTCGCCGAGCCCAGTGGATACGAGTCCTGAGATTGCACACCCCAGACCCTTGACTTTCTGCTGATGATCTTACTGCGGTAGAGTGCACGGGCTAATTATAGCGACCAAATAATCGAGGGGCATCAAAGAGGGCCATCAAAGAAAGAACGGATTGCGAATTCGTAGTACAATACACGGCGGCGAGCCTCTTGAGAGAAACCTGAGAAACCTGATTATCCACTATCACGGCTTCGTACTCGGCCGCGAAAGTAAGTCCATCCCGTTCACAGCCCCCGGATCGTTTTGTTTCCTGATGGCGGCTGCCGGCTGCTGACATCATTCCACCCCCCGCCACGCGCATGACGCAGCCCAGCTAGCCCAGCCAGCCTAGCCGGCGATCTAGGCGAACCTAAACTGAGCAGAAGAGCTAACAGTTCTCCAGAACAGCTCTGCCCAGCAAGGGAGTAAGCAGCTTAATTACTCGTTCTGTCCCCATTTCCTTCTGCCATTTCCGACCCCTCCTCCTCCTACCACCCACCACACATACTCCATCACGACCGTCAACATGTTGCGCAAGAAGACCACATACACGAACATTACGCCTATCCCGAGCTACATCCCGCGCCAGCTGGCGTTAGATATCCTACACAGTCATGGCGAGATCATCGAGCTGAACCCGCTCGTGCTGGGCTTCGATCCCATCAAGGCGCCGCGCGACGCGCCGTCGGACGAGTTCTACGCGACTTGGTACGAAATCTCGCAGCGCATCCAGTACATCCCCGGCGTCGGGAAGATGGGCTCGGGCACCATAAAGTTCAAGGGATGCTTCCACGACATGCCTTGGGGCCTCCAAACACACATCTATGCGCCCGCAAACGTGGACCTGCGGAACAAATGGCGGATCTGCGGGAACCAGCAGGGCGAGCCGCCGGAGACGCACGAGCTCGGCATCGGAGCCCCGCCCGAGGGACTGTATCTGCGCGAGGACATCGAGATCAAGTGCAACGTCACCATGGTTAGCTTCGTGAAGAAGGAGACAAAGGCGGCGTCCAAGGTGCTGGTGGAGCGGTTGATTAAAAAGGCGGAGCTGTTGGACTCGGGCATGTTGTCGGCGATGATGGAGGGCGGCAAGCTCAAGACTATCAACCCGGCAGATCGCTCGGCAGCAAGCGCTGCTCAGCGGCCCCAGTCCTCGCAAGGCTCGCCCAAGCAGCCGTACAACATGCCCGCATCGCCGAGGCTTTCAAATTTCCCGCATGCACAAACGCCTGACCACAGTTACGTCCCCCCGAATCACGCCCAAGGGCAAAACAACGTGGTGATGGAGCTTCCAGGCGACTTCGCCTATGCGCCGCCGCCGGCGCCTCCGCAGCGCTCACCAAACCGCCTGCATCCCAACAGCAATCGCGATTCGACTGCCTCCGAGCTATCCGGACACTCGCCAAACGCAAACGATGGGAGGTGGTCGCACGCCTCGAACGAATACCAGAGCTCGAATAGCTCGCGACCGAGCTCGTACACATCTGATGGGATGCGCTCGCCGGGCATAGACCAGAAGGGCTTCTCGGCTGAATTGCCCACGATGCAAGAAGCGCGCGAAGAGGAACATCATCCAGACGACCGCAAATACAGATACAACCCGCAGGACTACGCGAATGTGCACCAGCAGCAATACAACGCCCCACCGCAATATCTGCCATACAACAACGGGCGATAAGCGGCTCTACGCAGCCTGTACGAAGTAACGATAATGGCGCACGACGGGGATTTGTACTGTACCCGGTTTCACCGGAGGGGTTGGCTTCGAGCGGAGGTGCACGGCGTTTTGGATCCGCTTATGATATCACTGATGTTCTGCTGTACTTGGTTAAGTGCAGTCAGCTTATTTATGTCTTCTTATCTCAGGGAGGACGAGGGCGAGGGTGGCCTAGCTGCACTTTAGTTCTAATTATCTACAGAATATTGCAACTGCACTCAAAGTCATTCACGTAAATGCATAGATATATTATGGCGGTAATTGACTTCAGAGTATTCACCGCCGCACACCGGGTCAAGTGCAGCTCGTATTCAGTCTCCTATCGCGGCAAGGATTCATTGCTCCTCGCTTCCCTTCCTCCTCGTTCCGACCCGAAGCACCCGCCCTTCTTATTCACCGCCGCATGCTTGGCATCATGTCAACTGCCTGTTCGATACTGCTGGATCCGCCGATCATGACGCTTCGACAGGTCGTTCGGCGGTGATTGGTAAAGCCGGTGGTTGTGGTACAGATTTGTACCAATCAGCGGACTAGGAGCGTACCATCACCTTTCTTTAGTGATGATTAGCGGTCGTTCCGGCGCATCTCTGCAGTTCCCCTCCCGCTGCATGCTGCAATGTGCGAGGGGGGTTCGGGCCGCGCCATCTCGTCATGGGGGCTTGTTTTTACGCCAAAACCCCAGATTTCCCCGGGTTTCCAGTTGGCGGAAATGCTTGTGTTGTGTACTGCATGTACTCTTCTTACGGTCTTGTCGAACTCGAACCATCGTCAATTCAACATACATTATGTCGGCTCGTGTACTCAGAGATGAGGAGCTGATGCGCGACAGTGAGAAGGCTGAGACGACGCGGGTGGAGATGGTTGGTCATGAGCAGTTGACTGAGGAGGAAAGGGTCATTGCGAAGAAGTTGATCAAGAAGATTGATATTCGCATTATGCCTCTTGTTATCTTGGTATACCTCATGAACTACATCGATCGGTAAACATTACACTCACCTCGATTCATTCCACCACCCTAACACACTGGTGCAGAAACAATTACGCCGCCGCTCGTCTCCAAGGCCTCGAAGTCGACCTCGGTCTCGTCGGCTCGCAATACCAAGTCGGCCTGTCCATCCTCTTCGTCGGCTACATCCTCATGCAAGTCCCCTCCAACCTACTCCTGAACTACGTCGGCCGCCCGTCCTGGTATCTCGGTTTTTTCACCATCGCGTGGGGCCTCGTCTCAGCACTCACGTCGCAAGTCACCAACTACGCGGGCATTGTAGCCGCGAGATTCATATTGGGCATCGTCGAGGCTCCCTTCTTCGCTGGGGTGCTGTTTTATTTGAGCAAGTGGTACACGAAGGATGAGCTGGCGAAACGGAATGCGATTTTCTACTCGGGCAGTTTGGTCAGTGGAGCTTTTGGAAATTTGATTGCTGCGGGGATTCTGGACGGGTTGGCTGGGGAGATGGGCTTGTCGGCGTGGCAATGGTATGTTCTCTATTTCTACGTCGTATCTCTCGAACGGAAAGGAAACTGATATCACCCAGGCTCTACATCATCGAAGGCGCACTCACCGTCTTCGTCGGCATCCTAGTAGTCCTCATCCTCCCCGACTTTCCGGACACCTGGAAGTCCCTCTCAGGCCCCGAAAAGCTTGTCGCAAACCGACGCCTCGCCATCGACGCAGCCGAAGCCGACGTCGACGAAGCGGGCGGCATGTCGCAAGTGCGCGGCATGAAACTCGCCTTCCTAGACCCAAAGACCTACCTCCTCGCCATAGCGTACATGGGCATCACCGGCGCGGCCGGCTTCCAAAACTTCTTCCCCACCCTCACAAAAACACTGGGCTACTCGCAAACCATCTCCCTCCTGCTCGTCGCCCCGCCCTACGTCTTCATGGTCTTCTACTCCTTCGCACACTGCTACGCATCCGACTACCTCGGCAACCGATTCTGGTTCCTCTCCTACCCCGTTTTCGTCAGCATAATCGGGTTCGTAGTCTTCATGACGACCGACTCCTTCGGCCCGCGCTACTTCTCCTTCTTCCTCATGAACTTCGTCTTCGCGCAGAACGGCACAATCTACGCCTGGATCTCCAACGCTATCCCACGCCCTCCAGCCAAGCGTGCCGCTGCTCTCGCCATCATCAACAGCATTGGCAACAGTGCTAGTATCTGGACGCCGTTCACGTACTTTCCGAGCTCGGCGCCGCATTATCAGCCCGCGTTGGGCGTGTGCATTGGGCTTGAGGTGTTGGCTTTGGCGTGCTTTGTGGGGCTGAGGATGTATTTGCAGATGCAGAATAGGCAGTTGGAGTTGATGGAGAAGGAGGATGCGGTGTTGACGGAGAGGGATGTTAAGAAGTTGGAGAAGACGGCGGAGATTGAGGGGGTGGATGTTCGGAAGGCGAGGGCGATGCAGAAGGGGTATCGGTATATGCTGTAGGTTTTTTTGAGATTGAGTGGGTTTGGATGGTATGTCTTGTTCTAGTGATGCTACTTTTAGAGTCTGGGTCGAAAGTTAGAAACGGACATCTAGAGAGGTCTTAGATATGTATAGTCACAAATCAGACTCCATTTTTTTCTATTGCAACTACGACACATTGCGTCGAAATCACGTCCTGCTTCCCCTTCCCCACCATCGATGTCCCTGCCATAGACAGCCACTGGATGATAGGTACATGCGAATCATGGTATTCATTTAGCATGGTGAGTCAAGGCAGAAACTTCATCCTCCTAACACCGTTGCACAATCACAATGATATTCGCATTCAAGATTCGGAACTATAACAAACATGCTGATACAGTCATACCGCTGTATTGGGGGCGGCAACTGTGTACGAGCAGCGCTCAGGGGCAACCAAGATTGCGTGTATAAACGCGACGATGGAGCGCCAACACGCTCAGTCCAAAACGACAGCGACATGCACAAGCGCGTTCTCGATGTCATCAACGACGGTAACAAGGTAGACGGGTGAAGGTATCCCCGTCCGCAACAGCCGCTCTTATGGAGTAACCGTGCCTACGATGAACCACACTGGAGAGGGACAATGCTCCCCCCTTGCCGAACGTATCATATGCAGCGTATACCCGCCATGCCTGAGCCCGTTCGACAGATTCTCATCGACACGTACTGCCCTGAAAGCCTCCAGGATTCCAAGTCCGATAACCGCGATGACGACGACTACCTGGTAAGCGTCTACCTAGGTCGAACGCGGCTATAGCGTCCAACGAAGTTCCCGCGCTTCAGTCTGAGAAATCATCCTCTTTATGTGGATCAGATGGAAGACTTTGGTATGTATAGTTGCGTCGTCATCTCGACGCAACGCCGGCTGCTGTTCAAGATGTCAGGTACTAAGGCCCCTGTAGATGAGCTTTACTAACTTTGACGTTTTCAGGGAATTGATACGCACGGTCGCGAGTACTCGCAGATGTATTGGCATACAGCTTTTGGGAAGACCGCGTCCAGGGCTTGCAATCTCGTGGAGTAAAGCCTTGAACAGACTGTCCAAATTCCCGAAATTTAGTTATTCATTGACGGTGGATCATTACATGAAGGGATAATGTCTAATCAACGCCGTTGTGCATGTGCACGACATCGCACGAGAGGTTTAGGTTCCAAGGGTCCAAAGATAACACAGCTGATTGGCTACAGCAGTAAAACAGGGTAAAACTCATCTTGAAAGGGAACGACTAAGCATAGGTTAGAGTCACAGTAGCGGGGTATTTTTCATGACTCTATAGGTAAAGTTCACCACTGTCCATCGCTACCGTTTACACCAGTAGCAGACCCAGGACTTTACATCATTGTTCAACGCGTGAACGAGTCACGAGCTCGCCGCATTTCCTTTCTCTGCACCTTCCCATCCTTTATACCGGCAAAGCTATTTCCACAAAGTCATAATATCAGAAGCATCGCAAGGAGGCCTCCGCAAGCACGATGGATACCGTAAATCCATCCGCCGCGATCCCGTCGGCTGATGTCAGTGGGAACGCCAGTCAAGATATCAACCCATGGAATGTCACCGGCGCCATTGTCGACGGACAGGTTCAAGCAATCGACTACAACCACCTCGTAGAATCCTTCGGCACTCGGCTCATTACAGAAGAACTCCTCCAGCGCTTCAAACGCGTGACCGGCCACGAGCCCCATGTCTTTATGAGGAGGGGTCTCGTTTTCAGCCACCGAGACCTTGATACGATCCTGGATCGTCATGAGAAGGGCCAACCTTTCTTTCTATACACAGGGAGAGGCCCAAGCAGCGACAGCATGCATCTGGGGCATATGGTTCCCTTTACATTTACCAAGTAAGCCATCCAATCAGATCTAACACAATCTAGAATAGAAAAATTGTTTGCTTTTAGTATTATATCACAGCTCATCCTTCGCCTCATACGCACATACCTGATTTGACCTCCGGAGTAGGTGGCTTCAAGACGTATTTGATGTCCCCCTTGTCATCATGATGACCGACGACGAGAAGTATCTCTTCAGCAAGAAACCATGTACCGTGGATGAAATGCGCAGCTTCGTACGCGGAAACGCTCGCGACATCCTTGCTGTAGGCTTCGATGTCAAAAAGACATTCCTCTTCAACGACTTCGACTTCATGGGCGGCGCATTCTACCAAAATGTCGTCAAAGTCTCCCGCTGCATCACGCTAAACGCCAGCAAAGCTGTGTTTGGCTTCGACGACAGGTACGTAGCCCATTACCCAAGTTCTCAAGTCTCACAACATTAACAAGCCATGTCAGTGATTCCGTGGGCAAAGCCCACTTCGTATCCGTCCAAACCTCCACCTCCTTCGCAACCACGTTTCCTCATATATTCGGAACCAACGTCAAGGAAACCTCCAAGATTCCCTCTCTCATTCCCTGCGCAATCGATCAGGACCCCTACTTCCGCGTCTGCAGAGACGTAGCGCCGCGTCTCGGATATGCGAAGCCCTCGCTCCTGCACGCAAAGTTCTTCCCGGCACTCCAAGGCCCGGGCTCCAAGATGAGCGCATCCATCGACTCGAGTGCCATTTTCCTGTCCGACACGAAGAAGCAGATGTAAGAAGACTCCATCGCAAGGGTAGAATCCAGTCTGACATAATCTACAGCGAGAAGAAGATCAACAAGTACGCCTTCTCAGGAGGCCAGGAAACAGCGGAAGAGCAGCGTCGTCTTGGAGGCAACCCCGATGTGGACGTTGCCTACCAGTACCTGAGCTTCTTCACCGACAATGACGAAGAGCTGGAGCGCATTGGCGATGCTTATCGCAAGGGAGAACTTCTCACGGGAGAACTGAAGAAAAATTGCATTGCGAAGCTTCAGGAAGTTATAGGGGCGTTTCAGGCACGCAGGGCGTTGATCGATGATGCTGTTTTAGATGAGTTTATGGCTGTAAGACCTTTGGTTTGGGGAACTAGTAGCGGAGCAAATTAGTTCTCTAGGCTCCTTTAGATTTAGATAGATCAATGAAAGTAAGACGAGAGCACAAGAGGCATAGAGTTCTTTTGTTGCTATATATAATAGACTAAGCCCAGAAGTCTTTAGTCGTTCGAACTCAGATTTTCCTTGCTCTAGAGCCAGTGTTAAGAGTTGAGACCTCTAAAACTCTCGCGGAAACTCCTACGAAGCAGCTACCTTATATATTGGGTAAACCAGAGTTTTCAGAGAGCTTTATCAAATCTACAAGATCTTACCTAACGATTGCCCTTAGCAAGAGCGTATTGCTTCCTGTCTTCGAGCATCAACGTGTCCACCTTCTGGATCCTCTCGCGCTTATGCCCAGCAGCATCGCAATTGTCTGGGTTCCTCTTCTTCCTATTGATGAAAATAATCCTGAACCTATCTGTCTCGCCGCCATGACAAGTAGTCCGCCTGCCTTGCACAGCGAATTCATGGAGCAGTGTGTTGTCTTTACAGCGTTCATGGCCGCCGTACAACCTAGTCTTGATACAAGAATTGGGTGATATTCATATATATTACAACCCTAGCGGCTTCCCTTCGACTCGAAGCGAATGTCGGCTACGCTTGCGAACAAACACTAAACTACGTATGCATTGGTTCTCACACCAATCTACAGCCCCTTTCGCTACCAAGTCCGGTGTGCTGAACGAAACCTGCTCTTGCAGGAGCACACACATCGCAATGCAGTGTTGCTTTGCCATTCAAACCCCACCATCATCCCACTCCCCACGCCTACCCAACGATCTCCCCCACAGCCTTAACAACATCCGCCGTAGCCGTAAAATTAGGACAATGCCCCGTCTCCAACTCCCAAACACCAACATCCACCCCCTCCGCCCTCATCGCCTCAACAACACTCTTCTGGTAATCAACCGGAAACCACGTATCCGCCATCGCCATCACATACGCCACCTTGACACCCTCCTCACGCCACGCACTCCTCTCAATCGCGTCATAAATACACTGCCCGTTCCAACGCACCTTGACTATATCCGCCGTGTACGCTTCCACGACTGATTTTTCCAGGCCGGTAGTGTCGCCGATGAGATAGGTGGGGTCGCGCGGAAGAACGCTCATATCGTCCGCGAATTCGAAGGTGAGGGGCATGAGTTCTTCATGGCCGTGTTCGCGGACTAAATCGATCATGGACTTCCCGGGAGGCAATGCAAACGCGGTCATGTAAATTAGATGCGTAATCCCGCCGGGCAAGTTGTCCGCTTTGCGCGCGGCAAGACCGAGCCCCGCAAGCGCATTCGTACCCAGCTGGCCGCCATACGAGTGCATGATGACCGCCAGTGTCTCGCCTGTGGAGAGCAGGTCTGTGACGAAGGCGCGGACGTGTGCCGTGTCTTCCTTTAGGCCTGCGGTTGGGGGCCGTGCACCGGACATGGAGGGGAGGGAGGGGATGTGGACTTTGTGGCCTGCGGACTGGAGGGCTTGGGTTAGGGTGGTGTAGCTGGTGGGTGTGTGCCAGCCGCCGGGTATGAGGACGAGAGTGGGTTTGATTGGAGACATATTGGAGACGTGCTGATCGGAAAGCGATTTGCTTTAGAAAAGATTGGGTTGGCATAGAACGACCGGGAAGTGAAGCTGGGAGTTTGTATTAAGTACGAGAGTAGGAGGGGAGTTGGTGTCTTAGTAAGTGGGTTGTTCCCACGTCTTACTGTTCTTGCCTTAACCTAGTGTGCTGACACGAAGAAGGGGAGTTGGTGTCTAAATAATTAGGTGGTCCCCCGTCTTACTGTCTTGCCTTAACCAACGTCTTACTGTTCTTGCCTTAACCTAATGTGCTGACACGAAGGAGCGACGTTGCCGTTTTGGGAGTAGTGGGGTCGGGAGGCTGGGCAATCATGTTGTAAGGCTATTGTTGCTTTGGGATAATGGGTGTACCTTCCTATCAGCAGTGTGAATGGTGGGGGCGGTATGCCATGCGTTGTGTTGCGGTTGCGGTAGCGCTACTCGAGGCTGTGTTTCGTAGGTGTACCCACAGCCGTAATCATTCTATCGCATTGCTCTGATAGGTACGGGTACATGTTTACTGTAGTAATGCTGTCACGATCCTTCATTCGTATCCATAGACGTCATCCTGCACATTCCAAATCGTTACGCCGCTCGAGAAACCAATTCAAGCATCGAATCAACATTTCCTACCTCACAGCTTATTCCTCCCCTTAGCCATCTCCTCTACCAGCACCATGCCAACCGGCCCCCCACGACTCCCATCTCCCTTCCACAGCCTCTCATCGATCCGTTCCCTCGGCCATCTCCACCTTTCCCTGAACTCCTCCGGCGTCCGCCCCATAACACACTCCAGAATGCTCTCCCCAATAACAGGCAAGAACTTGAACCCATGCCCCGATCCACCCGTCGCCACAAACAGCCCCTTGTACTTTGGGTGATGCGAGATGAGGAAGTCGCCGTCGCGGGTATCAGTGTACCAGCAGATCTTGGAGCTGGTAAATGGCCGCGAGGGCGTGGCGAGCGAGGGATGGATCGAGGTTAGGAAGTCGCGGCATGCGCGGTGGCCTTCTCTGGGGATGAAGAGGTTGGGGTCGTTGACGTGGGTGTAGGGCAGCGATACTGTGATTGTTTCGGATGGATCGGTGGATTCCGGGTGCGGGATTGTGGTTGGGTTGATGTAGCCGTGGCCGTGGCGTGCTATCTTGAGGAGGCCCTTTGCTGGTGGGATCATAAAGAGAGCGTTGGACAGGTTGAGGATCGTGGGTCTTTTCGACAGAGCGGCTTCTTCTTCGGCGGAGATGGGCATGTAGCAGAGCACCTGGCCTGTCGACTTGCAGATTCCGCGGAGATCGATTAGGGATGCGGACCAGGCGCCTGCCGCTAGGATGGTAAGGTCTGCTTTCATTTCGGAGGAGTCGGCAAGCGTCACGCCGGATACCGTGTTCGTCTCGTGATCAATGGTCAACTTCTTCACCGTCCCGACCATAAACTCGACCCGATTCAACTTCTCCACTTCTTTCCGAAACCACCGCATAGCCCCTTCGGCATCTGCCCATCCCGAGCTCCAGTTCACATACCCCGTGCTCCCGCAGCCTTCCTCATCTTTGCCTTCTAGTCCGCATACTCCTTGAATGTATGCGGGGGTTTTGAGAACTTCGACTCTATCCACTCCAATTGATTGCACGTTCGCAAGAGATCCCGAAACGTATTCTTGCTCGGGTCCCGAAGCAGTCACACACAAGCCTGTTTCATGGTAGTGTTCTGGTGCGAAGTCGGTGCGCCATCGCTTTTGTGCGATGGAGGCGAGGCGGGCGTAGGGGGCCGCGGCGTAATCGGGTCGGATGATTCGGGATGAGTCAATCTACTTCAATTGAGCCTTTTGTGTAAATGGCAAGAGGCAACACCGAGTTTGGAGAGACCAGTCTTTGAGCGTGCAAAAGCGACCCGACTACATGTAAGATTGACAGATTGAAATGTTGGGCTTACACTCGAGCCATCAGGCGTCGGAAAAGGTTGTCGATCTATAACAGTAACTCGTGTATCACTGAACAATGGATTTTTGCAGATGGCGTGTGCCGTCGCGAGGCCAAAAACACCGCTTCCAATAATAAGAACAGAGGAAGGGACTTCGAACTGGGTCGCAGACGCCATGATGAGAATTCAGAGCAACTCGAATGAACAATAGAACACGGAACGAGATTGACAGAGCACAGGAACGAGCGTCGGGGTGGGAAGGAAAGTGCCTACCTAGTCCGCTTATCTACTAAAAATCATGATGAAAAAGCTCCGATGTCGAAAGGGCGTCGGCGTAGTCGGCTTTTAACGGCTGAGCGCCACCATGCTAGAGCTTGAGCTCGGACTGCGTCGTTGCGCACGGACTCTGCAAAAGCATCTTGTCTCGACTTCAAGTCATCGACCCATTGCGCACCACCGTCGCTACTTAGCCAGACGTCCACGAGCCAATTGCATCGCCATGGCAAAGCTCCCCAAACCACCAAAGGGAAACCCCTTACAAGCTCCCCGAACAGCCGCCCCCGCAGCACCGCGCCACTCTCCTCTCCCATACCGCGCCCCCCCAAAGCCTGCTGCACCGCAGTCGCCTGCCATTAACAACGATGGCTCGCTCTCGGGCATGAAGCGGATATGGGGCGAGCGGCCCACCATGGCAGATGTGCGCAGGTTGTCGCCTGAGCAGATGAACGCAGCGTCGTATAAGAATAGAGTGAATCGCTGGAGACAATGGCCCATCATGCTAGGCGGTCTGACGGCTTTTGGAATGGGCGCATATGGCGTTATGCTTTACATTTCTATAATCAATGCGCCGGACCTACCTGACCTACCGGCCGATCTCTCCGATCGGTTCGACAAGGAGGCAGACGGTTACGACGAGAAGGTTGATCTAGCAGAGACCATGCTCCTCCTAAGCAGCAGGCGCAAAGCCATTACACGCAAAGCTAGAGGCCATGTATTGGAGGTCGCCGTAGGCACTGGCCGGAACACATCCTACTACCCGACCAAGCAATGCGCAACCGTCACACTACTCGACGCGAGCGCGCCCATGCTGGCCGTCGCGAAGCGGAAATGGAAGGACACGCATCCCGAGTACTTCAGCCGCGTCTTCTTCAAGCAGCAGTCGGCCATCGACCCCGTGACGCCCCCCTACGGCGCGCAAGACGGCTACGACACGGTCCTCCAAACCATGGGCCTCTGCTCCACGCCCGACCCCGTCAAGCTGCTGCAGAACCTCGAGGCCGTCACCAAGGAAGACGGCGGCCAGATCCTGCTCCTCGAGCACGGCAAGTCGCACTACGAATGGCTCAACACGCTGCTCGATAAGTCGGCGCCGCAGCATGCCGATCTGCACGGCTGTCTGTGGAACAAGGACATCGGGCGCATCGTGGAGGAGAGCGGGCTGGACGTCGTT